>Ga0315904_10000720_pt1 | contig 52730 bp, 48 predicted proteins | sample LakEriMetagenome_6_FD_203529 | JGI IMG/M metagenome (GOLD analysis project Ga0315904, IMG submission 203529) | Freshwater fungal communities from buoy surface, Lake Erie, Ohio, United States - Buoy 12 MA120 | ecosystem: Environmental > Aquatic > Freshwater > Lake | place: USA: Lake Erie, Ohio...
CCTGAAGCCCTCGACGAAAACCATCTCGCTGCGCCTGCCGCAGCACCTGCTCGATGCCATCAAGGCCGCGGCCAACGCGCGCGACGTGCCCTACCAGTCGCTGATCAAGGTGTGGTTGCAGGAGAAGGTCGGGGGTTGATGTCGGCGGGGTCCGCCACCCCGACCGTCAGACGTTGAACCGGAAGTGCATGACGTCGCCGTCGTGCAGCACGTAGTCCTTGCCCTCGAGCCGCATCTTGCCCTTCTCCTTGGCGCCGGCCTCGCCCTTGCAGGCGATGTAGTCGTCGAAGGCGATGGTCTCGGCGCGGATGAAGCCGCGCTCGAAGTCGGTGTGGATGACGCCGGCGGCCTGCGGCGCCGTGGCGCCGACCTTCACGGTCCAGGCGCGAACCTCCTTGGGGCCGGCGGTGAAGTAGGTCTGCAGGCCCAGCAGCTTGAAGGCCGCGCGGATGACCCGGTTCAGTCCGGGCTCGTCCATGCCCATGTCGGCCAGGAACACCGCCTTGTCCTCGTCGGGCATGTCGGCGATCTCGGCCTCGATCGCGGCGCACACCGGCACCACGATCGCACCGGTGGCCTGCGCGTGCGCGCGCACCGCGTCGAGGTGCGGGTTGTTCTCGAAGCCGCCTTCCTTCACGTTGGCCACGTACATGGTCGGCTTGGCCGTGATCAGGCAAAGCGGCTTGAGCAGCGCCTTCTCCTCCTCGTAGAGGTCGAGCGCGCGCACCGGCCTGGCCTGGTCGAGGATCTTCTGGCACTTCTCGAGCACCGCCACCAGGCGCGCGGCCTCCTTGTCGCCGCCGGCGCGCGCGACCTTGCCGTAGCGCAGCAGCGCCTTCTCGACGGTGGCCATGTCGGCCAGCGCGAGTTCGGTGTCGATCACCTCGATGTCGGACAGCGGATCGATGCGCCCGCTCACGTGCACGACGTTGCCGTCCTCGAAGCAGCGCACCACGTGCACGATCGCGTCGGTCTCGCGGATGTTGGCGAGGAACTGGTTGCCCAGACCTTCGCCCTTCGATGCGCCAGCCACCAGCCCGGCGATGTCGACGAACTCGACCGTGGCCGGCAGCACCTTCTGCGGTTTGGCGATCCCGGCGAGCGCCTCGAGACGCGGGTCGGGCACCTCGACGATGCCGACGTTGGGCTCGATCGTGCAGAACGGATAGTTCTCGGCGGCGATGCCCGCCTTGGTGAGCGCGTTGAAGAGCGTGGACTTGCCGACGTTGGGCAGACCGACGATGCCGCATTGCAGGGACATGGGATGCTTCCTCGGAAAAAGGACGGGCCCGTGGTCGGGCGGCACGCGTGGCCGCGCCGGGGCAGGGCGCGGACCCGCGATTGTACCGGCCGGAAAACGGCCCTACGCCGCCTCGCCGCAGCCCGGCCGGCGCCCGATAATCGGCGCGCGACGCTGATCGCCCAGACGATCAACCAAGGAGACTCCCGTGATCCGCATGCCCCTGATGGCCCGGCTCGCCGCCGCGGCACTGCTCATGCTCGCCCCCTTCAGTGCTGCCCTGGCCCAGCAGGCCTGGCCGGTGCGCCCGATCAAGCTGATCGTGCCCTATCCGCCGGGCGGCCAGACCGACATCGTGTCGCGCTTCCTGGCCGAGAAGCTCGCGCCGGTGCTCGGCCAGCCCATCATCGTCGAGAACCGCGCCGGCGCGCAGGGCATCGTCGGCGTCGTTGCCGCCAGGCAGGCGCCGGCCGACGGCTACACCTTCGTGTACGTGAATTCCTCGAACTTCTGCATCAACGTCTACGCCTACGCGAAGCTGCCCTATTCGCCGCTCGAGGACTTCGACATGGTCACCCAGCTCGGCGAGGCCGCGCTCGGGATGATCGTGTCGTCGGCCAGCGGCATCCGCACGGTCGACGAGTTCGTCGCGCACGCGCGCCGCAACCCGGGCAAGACCACCTACGCCTCGTTCGGCATGGGCAGTTCGTCGCACCTGTACGGCGAGATGCTCAGGAACGCCGCGAAGCTCGACACCGTGCACGTGGCCTACAAGGGCGCCGGCCCCGCCGCGCAAGACATCGTGGCCGGGGTGGCGACGATGGGCGTGCACGACTTCGCCACCACCGGTCCCTTCATCCAGGCCGGCCGGGCCACGCTGTTGGCCGTCACGGGCACCAAGCGCTGGCCGCTCTATCCGAACACGCCCACCTTCAGCGAACAGGGCTACCCGCTGGACCTGGTGGGCTGGAACGGCATCGTGACCAACAAGGGTGCGCCGAAGGCCGCTGTCGAGCGGATGAGCCAGGAGATCAACAAGATCCTGCAGTCGCCCGAGGGCCGCAAGCGCATCCTCGAGCTCGGCCTGCTGGCCACCGGCACCACGCCGGCCGAGTTCACCGAGATCGTCCGCAAGGACACCCCGCGCTGGGGCGAGGTCTTCAAGGCCTCCGGCGTGCCGCCGCAGCAGTGACGCTCGCGCGGCCGGTGCCGCGCGGGCCTGCGCCCTCCGCCTGCTGCCTCAGCTGGCGCGCGCAAGCGCCTCGGCGAGGTGACGGGCGATCTCCGCCTCCTCGTCGGTGGGCACCACCCACATCCGCACCGGCGCTTCGGCCCGGCTGATCAGCCCGTCGCGCACGCTGCCGTGGGTGGCGTTGGCCGTCTCGTCCAGCGTCAGTCCCAGGAACCCCAGGCCCGCCACCGTCTCGGCGCGGGTGAGCGCATCGTGCTCGCCGATGCCGCCGGTGAAAACCAGGGCGTCGAGCCCTCCCAGGGCCGCGGCCAGTGCGCCCACCGCCTCGCGCAGACGCGCCACGAAGTAGTCGATCGCCTGGCGCGCCCGTGGATCGGTGCTTGCCCGCAGCGTGCGCATGTCGGCGCTCAGGCCTGACAGCGCCTTCAGGCCGCTCTGGCGGTAGAGCAGATCGGTGAGCGCCTCCCCGTCGAGCCCGCGCTCGGCGATCAGCCACAGCAGCACGCCGGCGTCGAGCTGGCCGGGGCGGGTGCCCATCGGCAGGCCGTCGAGCGCGGTGAAGCCCATGGTGGAGGCGAGCGAGCTGCCGGTCTGCAGCGCGCACGCCGAGGCGCCGCTGCCCAGGTGCGCCACCACCGTGCGCCCTGCGGCAGCCTGAGGGTCGAGCCGCGCCAGCCGCCGCGCGACGTAGGCGTACGACAGGCCGTGAAAGCCGTAGCGGCGCACCCCGGCGGCATGCAGCTCGCGCGGCAGTGCGTAGGCGTCGTGCACGAAGGGATGGCCGCGGTGAAACGCCGTGTCGAAGCAGGCGAGCTGCAGCACGCCGGGAAAGCGCGCGCGGGCCGCGCGAATGCCCGCCAGATTGAAGGGCTGGTGCAGCGGCGCGAGCGGGCACAGATGGGCCAGTGCGGCCAGCGTCGCGTCGTCGATCACCTGCGGCGCGGCGTAGTCGGTGCCGCCGTGCACCACCCGGTGGCCCACGGCGCGCACCACACGGCCGGGCGCCCAGGCGGGCAGCCCGTCGAGCACCGCGTCGAGCGCATCGTCGAGATCGTCGACCTTGCCCGGACCCTCGCGCGGCAGCGCCTGCGCGCGCCGGGCCTGCCCGGCCAGGGCGAGTTCGAGCCGCGGGCTGGCGTCGAGGCCGGCCACCTGGCCGGCGAGCAGCGGTACGGGGTCGTCGTCCTGGTCGCCCCGGGGGCCGAGCTCGTCGTACAGCGCGAACTTCAGCGACGACGAGCCCGCGTTCAGCGTCAGCAGGCTCATGCGACGGCGCAGGCGCCGGTGCGCTGCCAGTGCACCACCAGCAGGGCGAGCGCGCACGACAGCAGGCGCGAGCGCGCCGGATCGGCCCGGCTGGTGAGCATCACCGGCACGCGCGCGCCCATCACCAGCCCCGCCGACTCGGCGTGGGCGAGGAAGCTCAGCTCCTTGGCGATCAGGTTGCCGGCTTCGAGGTCGGGGGCGATCAGCACCTCGGCGCGGCCCGCCACCGGCGAGGCGATGCCCTTGGCGCGCGCCGCCCCGAGATCGACCGCGTTGTCCATGGCCAGGGGGCCGTCGACCAGGCCGCCCTCGATCTGGCCGCGCTCGGCCATCTTCGCGAGCAGCGCGGCGTCGAGGGTGGACGGGATGGCCGGATTGACCGTCTCGACCGCCGAGAGCACGGCCACCCGAGGCTGCGCCAGCCCGCAGGCGCGCGCCAGGTCGATGGCATTGCGCACGATGTCGGCCTTGGCGAGCAGGTCCGGGGCGATGTTTATCGCCGCGTCGGACACGAACAGCGGATGGTCGACGCCGGGCACGTCCATCACGAAGACATGGCTCATGCGCCGGCCGGTGCGCAAGCCCGCGTCGCGCGCCACCACCGCCGCCATCAGGGTGTCGGAGTGCAGCGAGCCCTTGAGGATGGCGCCCGCGCGGCCCTGTGCGCACAGCGCGACCGCGGCCGCCGCGCACTCGGCCGGCGAGCCTGCCTCGACGAGCTCGACGTTCTCGAGCGATCGGCCGGCGGCATGCGCGAGCTCGGCGATGCGCGCTCGCGCGCCCACCAGCACGGGAACGATCAGGCCGGCTTCGGCCGCCAGCAAGGCACCCTCGAGCGAGGGCAGATCGTGGGGCATCGCCACCGCCGTGGGCAGCGCGGCCAGCCGCGCGCAGGCGGCGAGCAGGCGCTGGCCGTGACCGTAGCGATGAATGAGCACCTCGGTCGGGTCGCCGCCGGCCACGGTGCGCCGCGCGGCCGGGGCGATCGCCTCGAGCACGCCTTCGGCCACCGGCTCGCCGGCCGGGCCGCGCGCGCTTGCGCGCAGCACCAGCAGCGACGGCGGCCGCTTCTCGACCACGACGACCTCGAGCCGCAGCTCGTCGCCGACGGCCACCGGCCGATGGAAGGTGAGCGACTGCGCCCGCAGGCGCGCCCCCGGACCTGGCAGGCGCATCGCAACCAGCCGCGCGAACTGCTCGGCGATCCAGTTGGCCGGCGCGAGCTCTTCGTCGGGCGCCGAGGGCGACGCGTCGCCCGCCGCCGGCAGCGGCACGGGGCTGGCGCCGGCGAGCGCGAAGGCGCGCAGATCCTGCGCGGTGCATACCCGGGTGGCGCGCGCCGTGTCGCCCACCGCGATCTCGTCGAACAAGCGGTTGCCGATCGCCATGACGGCAAGGCTATCATCGCGCCACGTCTGTATCGTGACGTTTCTGATTCTGCGCGGAGGCCGAGGCCATGCCGGTTTCTCTCGAAGGCAAGCTCGTGGTGGCGATCTCGTCGCGGGCGGTCTTCGACTTCGAGGAGGAAAACCAGGTCTTCGAGCGCGACGACGACGCGGCCTACATGGCCCTGCAGCGCGATCGCCTCGAGCGGCCGGCGCTGCCGGGCGTGGCCTGCGCGCTGGTGCGCAAGCTGCTCGCCTTCGATGCGCCCGACACGCCGGAGCCCGAGCGCCGGGTCGAGGTGGTGGTGGTCTCGCGCAACGACCCGGTCAGCGGCCTGCGGGTCTTCCGCTCGGCGCGCCACGCGGGTCTGCGTCTGGAGCGCGGCGTGTTCACCCGCGGACGCACCCCCTGGCCCTACCTGGCGCCGCTCAAGGCCAACCTGTTCCTCTCGGCCAACGGCGACGACGTCCGCGCGGCCCTCGATGCCGGCTTTCCCGCAGCGCGGGTGTTTCCCGATTCGGTCAAGGCCTCCGAGTCGCATCCGAACGAGGTGCGCATCGCCTTCGACGGCGATGCGGTGCTGTTTTCCGACGAGTCCGAGCGGGTCTTTCAGCACCACGGCCTCGATGCCTTCCAGCGCCACGAGGAAACCCACGCCGGCCGGCCGCTGCCCTCCGGGCCTTTCATGCCGCTGCTCGAGGCCCTGCACGCGCTGCAGCGCGCGGGCAGCGTCGCCGGGATGCGCATCCGCACCGCGCTCGTCACCGCGCGCAGCGCTCCCGCCCACGAGCGGGCGATCCGCACGCTGATGGACTGGGGCCTGGAGGTCGACGAGGCGATGTTCCTCGGTGGCCTCGACAAGGGCCCGTTCCTGCGCGAGTTCGAGCCCGATTTCTTCTTCGACGACCAGACCCGCCACTGCGAGTCGGCAGCCCTGGCCGGTCCCACCGGTCACGTGCCCTCCGGCATCGCCAACCGCGGCGATGCGGCCGGTGGCTGAAACGATGTCGCCGCGCCCCGGCCGCAGACGGCCCCCGCCCCGGTGTCTTGCCCCTTCGAGGACCTGCCCATGAACGCACCCGCCGCCCACCCCCGCGTCGACCCCTGGACGATGCCCCTCGAGGACATCGACGTCAGCGATCCGGCGCTCTTTCGCGACGGCACGGTCGCAGCCTACTTCGCGAGGCTGCGCCGCGACGCGCCGGTGCACTGGTGCGCCGACAGCCGCTTCGGCTCCTACTGGTCGGTCACGAAGTACCGCGACATCATGGCGATCGATGCCAACCATCCGGTGTTCTCGTCATCGATCGAGTTCGGCGGCATCCAGCTGCGCGACCAGCCGCCCGAGTTCCGCCGGCCCTCCTTCATCTCCGCCGATCCGCCGGTGCACGACGCGCAGCGCCGTACCATCAGCCCCATCGTCGCGCCGGGCAACCTCACCACCTTCGCAGCCACCATCCGCGAGCGCACCCGCAGCGTGCTCGACGAGCTACCGCGCAACGAGACCTTCGACTGGGTCGATCGGGTCTCGATCGAGCTCACCACCCGAATGCTCGCCACGCTGTTCGACTTTCCGTTCGAGGACCGGCGCCTGCTGCCCTACTGGTCGGACGTGGCCACGGTCGACCTGCAGGCGGGGACCCCGATCGACACCGAGGCCAAGCGGATGGCGGTGCTGATGGAGTGCCTCGCCTACTTCCAGCGCCTGTTCGACGAGCGCCGCGCGCGCCCGCCGCGCAACGACCTGGTCTCGATGCTCGCCCACGGAGCCAACACGCGCGACCTGTCGCCGCGCGAGCTGCTGGGCAACATCGCGCTGCTGATCGTCGGCGGCAACGACACCACCCGCAACTCGATGTCGGGCGGCCTGCTCGCGATGATCGAGAACCCCGGCGAGTGGGCCAAGCTGCGCGCGAACCCGGCGCTGGTCGACAGCCTGGTGCCCGAGATCATCCGCTGGCAGACGCCGGTGGCGCACATGCGCCGCACCGCGCTCGCCGACGTGGAGTTCGGCGGCCAGCGCATCCGCAAGGGCGACAAGGTGGTGATGTGGTACCTGTCGGGCAACCGCGATGCCGAGGCGATCGACGAGCCCGAGCGCTTCATCGTCGACCGCGCACGGCCGCGCCAGCACCTGTCGTTCGGCTTCGGCATCCATCGTTGCGTGGGCAACCGTCTGGCCGAGCTGCAGCTGAAGATTCTCTGGGAGGAGATCGTCGCGCGCTTCGAGTGCATCGAGCTCGCGGGGCCGCCGCAGCGGCTGTACTCGAACTTCATCCACGGGATCACGTCGCTGCCGGTGCGCATCCCCGGCTGAGCATCGCGCGGCGCCCGGCCCTCAGCCATCCTCGAAGAAGCCGAGCACCTCGTCGCGGCGCGCCAGCGCGTCGGCGCAACCGAGATCGGCAAGCCGGCGCGTGTAGCCGGGCACGAACAGCAGGTAGGAGCTGAGCGCCGCGCCGCGCGTGTCGGTGGCTCCGATCAGCCGCAGCAGCATGCGGATGTTGCGCGGCAGTTCGCGCACGTGCGGCGCGGCCAGGCCGTCGAGCCGCTGGCTGGGCGAGATCACCAGCGGCTCGATGGGCCGCAGGCCGGCGTCGCCCGCGCCGCCCGGGTCGAGTTCGCCCAGCGTGCGATTGATGCGGCTCAGCCGTTCGACGTCGCCGGCAAGCGCATCGAGGAAGATGCCCGACATCGCATGACCGGCGATCTGGGCGAGCGACGGGTAGCCGTGCTGCGAGCCGGTGTGCCCGGGCTGCAGCGCCGCGGTCTCGAGGCGGCTCGCGCCGATCACGACCACCCGGTCGGCTCCCAGGTGGATCGCGGGGCTGATCGGCGCCCACTGGCGCATCGAACCATCGCCGAAGAATTCCTGGCGCTCGCCGATGGGCAGGGCGACCGCCGGAAACACGAAGGGGATGGCGCTGGAGGCCAGCAGGTGCTCGATGCCCAGAGTGGCTGGCGCGGCCAGCCGCTGCGTGCGGTACCAGGGGTCGACCTCGGCGCGGCTCTCGTACCAGGTGACATGCTGGCCCGAGGTATAGCTCGAAGCGGTGATCGCGAGCGCGTGCAGGCAGCCCGCGTCGAGGCAGCGGCGCAGTCGCACGGTGTCTATGGTGCGCTCGAGCAGTTCGCGCAGCGGCGTGTTGTCGAAGAGCGAGCGTGGCCGCGTGCTCGCGAGCCAGCCGAAGAGCAGGGCGCCGACCCAGTGCGCGGCATTGCCCAGCGAGCCGCGCAGGTCGGTGCGATAGATGTCGTGCGCCTCGACGGTGCGCCAGAGCGTGGCGATGCGCCCCACCGCGCCCTGCCATTCGTCGCAGTGCGCCGCGAAGCCGGCGGCGTTGATCGCGCCCGCCGAGGTGCCGCAGACCACCGGGAAGGGGTTGCGGGTGGCCGGCCAGCCGGCACGGTCGAGGATCTCGGCGAGGCCTTCCAGCACGCCTGCCTGGTAGGCGGCGCGGGCGCCGCCGCCCATGAGGATCAGTCCGGTCGTCGCGGCCATCGGCAGTACGGCTTCGTCGTGGCTGCGGCCGGGCGGGCGCAAGCCGGCCGGCCAGTAGAATGCGGGGCTTCCATCGTACGACTTCCCCGGAGGATTCGCTCATGGCCGTCAATCTGCACGTGCCCGATCCGGCCAGCCTGCACCCGGTGGCCGGCGTGCGGCTGGGCACCGCGCGAGCCGGCATTCGCAAGCCCGGCCGCCGCGATGTGCTCGTGATCGAGCTCGCCCCCGGGGCGAGCGCGGCTGGCGTCTTCACCCGCAACCGTTTCTGCGCGGCACCGGTTCAGGTCTGCCGCGAACATCTGGCGGGCGAGGGCGGCTCGCGCATCCGCGCGCTGGTGGTCAACACCGGCTGCGCCAACGCCGGCACCGGGCAGCCGGGGCTGGCCGATGCGCGCGCCACCTGCGAGGCGCTCGCGGCGCGCCTGGGCTGCGAGCCCGCCCAGATCCTGCCCTTTTCCACCGGCGTCATCCTCGAACCGTTGCCGATGGACCGTCTGGTCGCCGGCCTTGCACCCGCGGTGGCCGATCTCGCGCCGGCGCAGTGGGCGCAGGCCGCCGAAGCCATCATGACCACCGATACGCTGCCCAAGGCGGCATCTCGGCGCGCGGTCATCGGCGGGGCCGCGGTTGCGGTCACCGGCATCGCCAAGGGTGCGGGCATGATCCGCCCGAACATGGCGACCATGCTCGGCTTCGTCGCCACCGACGCCGCCATCGCCCCCGCGCTGCTGCAGCGCTGGGTGCGCGAAGCCGCCGACGCGAGCTTCAACCGCATCACGGTCGATGGCGACACCTCCACCAACGACTCGTTCGTGCTGGTCGCCAGCGGCGCGGCCGGCCTGCGCGTGCAGGCCGACACCGACCCCGGCGCCGCGCAGCTCAAGGCCCTGATCGTCGAGGTCGCCCGCGAGCTCGCGCAGGCGATCGTGCGTGACGGCGAGGGGGCCACCAAGTTCATCACCGTGCGCGTCGAAGGCGCCCGCGACGACGCCGAGGCCTCGGCGGTGGCCTACGCGATCGCGCATTCGCCGCTGGTCAAGACCGCCTTCTTCGCCTCCGATCCCAACCTCGGCCGCATCCTGTGCGCGGTAGGCTATGCCGGCATCGACGATCTCGACACCGCGGGCATCGATCTCTTCCTCGACGACGTCCACGTGGCCACCGCCGGCGGCCGCCACCCCGACTACCGCGAGGAGCAGGGCCAGCGCGTGATGAAGCAGGCCGAGATCACGGTGCGGGTCGTGCTCGGTCGCGGCGCAGCGCACACCACGGTCTGGACCTGCGACCTGTCCCACGACTACGTCTCGATCAACGCCGACTACCGCTCCTGAGGCCTGCGCACGATGTCCGATCTCGACCAGCTGGTGCGGCGTGCCGAAGCGATGCTCGCGCGCCTCGAAACCCTCATCCCCGCGGTTGCCGCGCCCGACTGGTCGGCGGCGGTCGCCTTCCGCTGGCGCCGGCGGGCCACCGGGCTGGGCACGCAGTCGTGGCTGCAGCCGGTGCGGCACGTCTCGCCGATCGGCCTCGACGACCTGCGACACATCGACGAGCAGAAGGAGACCATCGATCGCAACACGCGGCAGTTCGTGCGCGGGCTGCCGGCCAACAACGTGCTGCTGACCGGCTCGCGCGGCACCGGCAAGTCCTCGCTGATCAAGGCCTGCCTGAACGCCTACAGCGCCCGCGGGCTGCGCCTGATCGAAGTCGACAAGGACGACCTCGTCGACCTGCCCGACATCGTCGAACTGGTGGCCGGGCGGCCCGAGCGCTTCATCGTGTTCTGCGACGACCTCTCCTTCGAGGAAGGCGAGGCCGGCTACAAGGCGCTGAAGGTGGCGCTCGACGGTTCGGTCGCGGCGCAGTCCGACAACCTGCTCATCTACGCGACTTCCAACCGGCGCCATCTGATGCCCGAGCGGATGTCCGAGAACCTCGACGCCAAGCATCAGGAGGACGGCGAGATCCATCCCGGCGAGCGGGTCGAGGAGAAGATCTCGCTGTCGGAGCGCTTCGGCCTGTGGGTGTCGTTCTACCCGTTCCGCCAGGACGACTACCTGGGCATCGTCGCGCACTGGCTGACCACCTTCGGCTGCGGCGAGCGCGACATCGAACGCTCGCGCCCCGAGGCGCTGCGCTTCGCCCTCGAACGCGGTTCACGCTCGGGGCGCGTGGCCTGGCAGTTCGCCCGCGATTGGGCGGGCCGCCATCCCACGCGAGGGCGTCGAAGCAAGTGAGCACTCGCCTCGAGGTTGCGGTGGGCGTCGTGCTCGACGCCTCGGGCGGTGTGCTGCTCGGCCAGCGCGTGGCCGGCAAGGCCTACGCCGGCTGGTGGGAGTTCCCGGGCGGCAAGATCGAGGCGGGCGAGGATGCGGCAGCCGCGCTCGCCCGCGAGCTCGACGAGGAACTGGGCCTCGCGGTGCGCGCCTCGCACCCCTGGCTGGTGCGCGAGTTCACCTACCCGCACGCGCAGGTGCGCCTGCACTTCCGCAGGCTGTTCGCCGCCTGGGCCGACTGGTCGGGCGAGCCGCGGGGCCGCGAGGGTCAGGCCTTCGCCTGGCAGTCATGCGCGGGGCCCTTCGTGGAGCCGCTGCTGCCGGCGAGCCTGCCGGTGTTTCCGTGGCTGCGGTTGCCGGCAAGCGTGGTGGCCTGGCGTCCTGGCGATGCCGTCGCGGCCACCGATCGGCGCGGCGAGGTGCTGGCGCTCGGCGAGGCCGGGCTGCCCGGGCTGCTGCCTGCCACCGTGCCGCTGCGGCTGCTCCGCGGGCCCTGGGAATCGGCGCCCGGGTTCGAGGCCGAGGTGCAGGCGGCTGGCGCCGCACTGCGCGCGCTCGGCGGCTGCCTGCTTGCTTGCTCGGCCATGCCCAGCCGCGCGGCTGAGCTTGCCGGCGGTGTGCTGCTCGAGACCGACGCGCTGCGCTGCCTTGCCGCCCGCCCTTCGGCGGCCTTCTGCGGCGCCCGTTGCGCCGACCCCGGCGATTTCGAGCGCGCCGCAGACCTGGGGCTCGATTTCGCGATCGCGCCGCACCCCTGGCCTGTCTCGCGCATTCCGGTCTATCTGACAGACTGCGAGGGCGATTTGGGTGCTGCCACGCGCGCCGGCGCGCACGGTGTGTCGGTTGCCTGAGCCGCCGCAGGCGGCGCGCAGCCGCCCGCGCCCCGACGCGGCGAGGCTAGTCGTTGGATCGGGTGGTTCGGTTGGCGGCCGGCATGTCCGAGCTGTCGTCGTCTTCGGATGCCGCGCCGGGGATCACATAGGCATCCGAGGCCCAGGCGCCGAGGTCACCGACCTTGCAGCGCTCGCTGCAGAACGGCCGCCAGCGGTTGGCCGGCGTGTAGGTCGTCGGCCGGCGACAGCCCGGGCACGACACGACGGGCGCGGCCGGGCTGGCGGCGCGGCGCGTCACAGGTTGCACAGGCCGAGTTCGAAGTCGACCGTGCCTTCGTAGGGGCGCGGTCGCAGGTCGCCGTCCTGGAGCGTGAAGCGGATCCAGAGCAGGTACTTGTTGGCGCTGGTCTCGGGAATCGCGCCCAGCTCGGGATCGAGGCGCACCTGCACCAGTTGGTAGGTCTTGCCGCCGAGCGGCTGCTGGAAGCTGCCCTGCTGGGCCGTCTGGGTCGAGCGCAGCGCCTTCTCGCGCAGCAGGCGCAACACGATCGCGAGGCTGTCGTGGAGCGGCCGGAACGGTGCCGACCAGAGCCCGATATCGCGTCGGCGCGCCTCGGGCGGTCGGTGCAGCCAGGCGTAATAGGAGGGCAGGTCGAACTCGCAGGCGCCGCCGGCGATGATGGTGCGGCTGCGGATGCTCATCAGCCACTCGTTGTCGCGCAGGTGCTGCCCTGTCTTGCCGCTCAGGGCGTTCAGCCGGCCCCAGGCCTGGCCAATGTCGTCGAGCACGCGCTCGAGCTCCGCTTCGGAGACCGCCGGATTGTTGCGCAGGGCGAGCAGCGTCTGGCGCTGCCGATCGAGTTCCTGGAGCAGATCGGACTTGAGATCGGCCCGCGAGGAGACGTCGAGCAGATCGAACAGCGTGGTGAGGGCGACGTGGTGGTCGACCGATGAGTCGCGGTCGGAAAACAGCGTCAGCCTCTCGAAGAGATCCTCGAGGCGCAGAAGCGTGCGAATCCGCTCGTTGAGGGGGAATTCGTAGAGGATCAAACCGAGGTCCGAACTGATCGGTGGCAATCCCGCCGGCCGCCGGATTCTGGCTCAATCCGGTGGGAATGACAAACACTCGGCGACGCGCAGCGAGGCGGCCACCGCCTCGTGGAGTGGCGCACGGGCGCGCGTCAGGCGCGCGCGCCGGCGCCCGGCGGCGCGCGGTCGTGCGCCGCGAGCTCGAGGTAGCGCTCGTGCAGCGCGCGTACCCGCTCCGCGAGGCCCTCCGGCGGGCCGTCGTTGTCGATGACATCGTCAGCCGCTGCCAGCCTTTGCTCGCGGCTGGCCTGCGCCGCCAGGATGGCAAGCACCTGCTCGCGGGGCAGGCCGTTGCGGCGCATCACGCGCTCGATCTGGGTTTCGGGGCGGCAATCGACGACCAGCACCCGCTGAGCCCGCTCACGCGGCCGCCCCCCCTCGACCAGCAGGGGCACGACCAGGATCGCGTAAGGGCTCGCAGCGGCCGCCAGCTGGCGTTCGCTCTCGGTGCGTATCATGGGGTGTAGGATGGCCTCGAGGCGCTTGCGGGCGCCTGGGTCGGCGAAGGCCTGCGTGCGCATGGCCGCCCGATCGAGCCGGCCGTCGGAGGCAACGACGCCCGGCCCGAACGCCTGTGCGATGGCCGGCATCGCCGCGCCTTCGGGGCCCGTGAGTTCGTGGGCGATCAGGTCGGCGTCGATCAGCGCCACGCCGAGCTCGGCGAAACGGTTGGCCACGGTGGTCTTGCCGCTGCCGATGCCGCCGGTGAGCCCGACGACCAGGCGCGGCCGAGAGCCGGATGGGGCGGGCGCGGCAGCCGGCTGCTTGGAGGTGTCGGTCACGGCGGCGAGGCGGGTTTCAGGCGAGCCCGAAGTATGCGGCGATCGGGCGTCCCACGTACAGCGTGAGCAGACCCGCCCCGGCCAGGTAGGGGCCGAAGGGGATGGGGACGTCGCGACCCCGACCCTTGCCGAGCATCAGTCCGACACCCACGACCGCGCCGACCACCGAGGACAGCAGGATGATGCCCGGTAGCGCCTGCCATCCGAACCAGGCGCCGAGCGCGGCAAGCAGCTTGAAGTCGCCGTAGCCCATGCCTTCCTTGCCCGTGGCCAGCCGGAATGCCCAGTAGACTGCCCAGAGGCTGAGGTAGCCGGCGATCGCGCCGATCACGGCCGCTTCGAGCGTGGTCCAGACCCCGCCGAGGTTGAGCGCCAGGCCCAGCCAGAGCAGCGGCAGCGTCAGGCTGTCGGGCAGCAGCTGGGTGTCGAAGTCGATGGCGGTGAGCGCGATCAGGAACCAGGTGAGCACCATGGCCGTGACGCCGGCAAGCCCTGCGCCGTACTGCCAGACCGCCAGGGCGCTGAGCAGCCCCGTGGCCAGCTCGATCGCCGGGTAGCGCGCGCCGATCGGCGTGGCGCAGGCCGAGCAGCGCCCGCGCAGCATCAGCCAGCTGACCACCGGGATGTTCTCGCGCGCCGTGATCGCATGGCCGCAGGCCGGGCAGCGCGAGCCGGGCACCGCCAGGTTGTAGGGCTCGAGCAGTTCGGCCGGCGGCTGCTCGCCGCGCTGCTCGGCAGCCTGCAGCGCCCACTCGCGCTCGAGCATCCGGGGCACGCGGTGGATGACGACGTTGAGGAAGCTGCCCACGAGCAGCCCGACCACGCCCGCGCAGGTTGCGGCCAGCGGCGCGGACGCCTGGAGAAGATCGATCATGCCGGGCATTGTGCCACCCGCGACGCGCACGCCATGCCGGCCGCTTCGCTCAGACGACCTGTCCCATCTTGAAGATCGGCAGGTACATGGCGACCACCAGACCGCCGATGACGACGCCGAGGAAAGCCATGATCATCGGTTCGAGCAGGCTCGAGAGGCTCGCCACCGCCTCATCGACCTCGCGCTCGTAGATCTCGGCCGACTTGCCGAGCATCTGGTCGAGCGAACCCGACTCCTCGCCGATCGCAGCCATCTGCAGCACCATGTTCGGGAAGACGTTGGCGTTCTGCATCGCGATGGTCAGGCTGGTGCCCGTTGACACCTCCTGCTGGATGCGCCGGGTTGCCGTCAGAAAGACATGGTTGCCGGCCGCCCGCCCGACCGAGTCGAGCGCCTCGACGAGCGGGACCCCGGCCGCGAACATCGTCGACAGCGTGCGCAGCCAGCGCGCGATGGTGGCCTTGCGCATCACCGTGCCGAAGATGGGAACGCGCAGCATCGTCCGGTCGACCGCGATCTGCACCGCGACCGAGCGCTTCCACGACTGCCACGCGAAGTAGCCGGAGCCGAACAGGGTGCCGAACAGCAGATACCAGTAGCCGACCACGAAGTCGGACATCGCGATCACCATCATGGTCGGCGCCGGCAGCGACGCGCCGAAGCTCTCGAAGACGCTCTTGAAGGCGGGGATCACCTTCAGCATGATCACGGCGACCACGACGAGCGCGACCACGATCACGCCCACCGGGTAGGTCAGGGCCGACTTGATCTTGCCCTTGATCGCCTGCATCTTCTCCTTGTAGACGGCGAGCCGGTCGAGCAGATCGTCGAGGATGCCGGCCTGTTCGCCCGCCGCGACCAGGTTGCAGAAGAGCGGGTCGAAATAGAGCGGATACCGGCGAAACGCGTCCGAAAGCGAACTGCCGGTCTCGATCTCGCCCCGTATCTCGTTGAACAGGCGCGCGACCGAGCCGTTCTCGGTGCCCTTGGCCACGATGTCGAAGGCCTGCAGCAGCGGCACGCCGGCGCGCATCATCGTCGCGAGCTGGCGGGTGAACAGCGTGATGTCCTTTTCGGTGATCTTGCGGCCACGGGTGTAGCCGCGCTTCTTCACCTTGGTCACCAGCACGCCCTGCCGGCGCAGCGTCGTGCTGACCACCGCCGCACCGCCGGCGCGCATCTCGCCGCGCACCGTCTTGCCCGAGCGGTCGCGACCCTCCCACTGGAAGGTGTGCTCCAGGACCGCGACGCCCCCAGGCGTCTTGCCCTGGGGCGGCTTGCGTGCAGCGGCGCCCTGCGGCTTGCCCGCCATCGCCCGTTCGGTCATTGCTGGTCTCCGGCGCCGTGCATGAGCAGGCTCGTCGTCACTCGTTGGTCACGCCAAGCACCTCCTCGACGGAGGTGTGCCCCTGCCGCACCTTGAGCAGTCCCGAGCGGCGCAGATCGCGCACGCCCTCGCGACGGGCCTGGGCTGCGATCTCCATCGCGTTGCCGCTCGACAGGATGATCCGCTGGATCTCCTCGCTGATCGGCATCACCTGGTAGATGCCGACGCGCCCCTTGTACCCGCTGCCATTGCAGCGCTGGCAGCCGACCGGCCGGAATGGCTGCCAGCTGCCGTCGAAGTCCTCGTCGCGAAAGCCCGCCTGCAGCAGAGCGTCCTCATCGAACTCGAGCGGCTGCTTGCAGGTGCACAGCCTGCGGGCGAGCCGCTGGGCCGTGATCATGATCACCGACGAGGCGATGTTGAACGGCGCCACGCCCATGTTCATCATCCGCGTCAGCGTCGTGGGCGCGTCGTTCGTGTGCAGCGTCGACAACACCATGTGACCGGTCTGGGCCGCCTTGATCGCGATGTCGGCGGTTTCGAGGTCGCGGATCTCGCCGACCATGATCACGTCCGGATCCTGCCGCAGGAAGGCCTTGAGGGCCACCGAGAAGGTCAGGCCGGCCTTGTCGTTGACGTTGACCTGGTTGATGCCGGGCAGGTTGATCTCGGCCGGATCCTCGGCGGTCGAGATGTTGACTCCCGGCTTGTTCAGGATGTTCAGGCAGGTGTAGAGCGAAACCGTCTTGCCAGAGCCGGTCGGGCCGGTCACGAGCACCATGCCGTAGGGGCGGCTGACTGCGTTCAGCAGCAGCTCCTTCTGGTCGGGGTCGTAGCCCAGCGCGTCGATGCCGAGCTTGGCCGACGACGGGTCGAGGATCCGCATCACGATCTTCTCGCCGAACAGGGTCGGCAGCGTCGAGACCCGGAAGTCGATCGCGCGGGTCGGCGACAGGGCGAGCTTCATGCGCCCGTCCTGGGGAACGCGTTTCTCCGAGATATCGAGCCGCGATATCACCTTGATGCGCGAGGCGAGCTTGTCCTTGAGCGCGAGCGGCGGTTGGGCGTAGTCGCGCAGCTCGCCGTCGATGCGCAGTCGCACGCGGTAGAACTTCTCGTAGGGCTCGAAGTGCAGGTCGGAGGCCCCCGCCGAGATCGCGTCGGTCAGCATCTTGTGCAGGAAGCGCACGATGGGCGCGTCCTCGAGGTCGGCCGAGGTGTCGATCAGCGATGCTTCGGGCTCGGTCTGCTCCTCGTCCGCCAGCCCCTCGCGCGCGATGTCGTCGAGGGTGTCGCCATCGGACCGGGTGCGCTTGGTGATCAGGGCCAGCAGCTTGTCGTGTTCGATGACGATCGGGTCGATCGTGCACTGGGTCTGGAACTTGATCCGGTCGATCGCCTGCAGGTCGGTGGGGTCCGACATGGCCACCGACAGCCGTGTGCCACTGCGGCGCAGCGCGATCACGCGGGTTTCGACGGCCAGCTTGGGGTCGATCAGATCGTCGGGCAGCGAGTTGGGGTCTATCGCCGAGATGTCGAGCAGCGGGTGGCCGTAGGTATCGGCGGCGAAGCGAGCGACCTGGGCGGCTGCCAGCGGTCCGTGGGCGATGAGCGCATCCAGGAAGACCGAGTTGGCCTCCTGCGCTTTCGTCTGCAGTTCGACAGCCCGCTCGACGTCCAGGCGGCCATGCTGCACGAGCGCTCGGGCGAGTCCCGTGATCGTGACCGGATCGCGCTGCTCGCGGCGACGGTCGGCCGGATCCGCTTGCGGGCCCGGGCGTGTCGGGGCCATGTCGGCTGCGCCGATGGAGGTCGATGGGGCGGGCATGGTGGTGTGTCCGGGCCTTTGGGCAGTGCGAACCCGAGTGAAGCTCCGTCTATGATGGGGCGGTCGGGCTGTCGGGGTAAGGCCTGGGCCGCGGGGGCTTGACGGACGGCCGCTGGCGGCCGGACGAACGGCCGCGCAACCACGGCAGTTGCTACACTGCGGCCGCCTTTCCGAGTGCGAGGAGACAACGAGATGGCCGACGAGCAAGACGGTGGCGCACCGCGCCGGCTGCGATCGCGAGCGTGGTTCGACAACCCCGACAACCCCGGCATGACCGCGCTCTACCTCGAGCGCATGATGAACTACGGTCTCACGCTGGAGGAGCTGCGCAACAGCGGCAAGCCGGTGATCGGCATCGCCCAGACCGGCAGCGACATCGCCCCCTGCAACCGGCACCACCGCGAGCTCGCCCAGCGGGTGCGCGACGGCATCCGCGATGCCGGCGGCATCCCGCTCGAGTTCCCGGTTCACCCGATCCAGGAGACGGGCAAGCGCCCCACCGCGGCGCTCGACCGCAACCTCACCTACCTGTCACTCGTCGAGGTGCTCTATGGCTACCACCTCGACGGCGTGGTCCTGACCACAGGCTGCGACAAGACCACGCCGGCGCTGCTGATGGGCGCGGCCACCGTCGACATCCCGGCGATCGTGCTGTCGGGCGGTCCGATGCTCAACGGGCACTACAACGGCGGCCTGGCCGGCTCCGGAACCGTGGTCTGGTTCGCCCGCCAGGAACTCGCCGCCGGGCGCATCGACTACGACCAGTTCCTCGAGATGGTCGCCTCGTCGGCGCCGTCGGTCGGCCACTGCAACACCATGGGCACTGCGCTCTCGATGAACAGCGTGGCCGAGGCCCTGGGCATGTCGCTGCCCGGCTGCGCCGCGATTCCGGGCCCCTACCGCGAGCGCGCCCAGATGGCCTACTTCACCGGCCGTCGCATCGTCGACATGGTGCACGAGGACCTTCGTCCCTCGCGCATCCTCACCCGCGAGGCCTTCGAGAACGCGATCGTCGCCGCGAGCGCGCTGGGCGCCTCCACCAACTGCCCGCCCCACGTCAACGCGATCGCCCGCCACATGGGTGTGGAGCTCGAGATCGCCGACTGGGACCGGATCGGCTACGACATCCCGCTGCTGGTCAACCTGATGCCCGCCGGTCAGTACCTGGGCGAGGAGTTCCATCGCGCCGGCGGCGTGCCCGCGGTCATGCACGAGCTGCTGGCCGCCGGCAAGCTGCATCCGCAGGCGCTCAACGTCTCGGGCCGCACGATCGGCGAGTGCTATGCCGACACGCCGGTCCGCAACCGCGACGTGATCCGCAGCTACGCCGAGCCGCTGCTGCCGCAGGCCGGGTTCGCCGTTCTGACGGGCAACCTTTTCGAGTCGGCGGTGATGAAGACCTCGGTGATTTCCGCGGAGTTCCGCGCCCGCTACCTCGAGCGCCCGGGCGACGAGGGCGCCTTCGAGGGCAGGGCGATCGTCTTCGAGGGCCCCGAGGACTACCACGCGCGGGTCAACGATCCCGCACTGTCGATCGACGCCGACTGTCTGCTCGTGATCCGCGGTGTGGGGCCGGTGGGCTACCCCGGCGCGGCCGAGGTGGTCAACATGCTGCCCCCCGATGCGCTGGTGCGTCAGGGAATCACGATGCTGCCCTGCATCGGCGATGGCCGCCAGTCGGGCACCTCGGCCAGTCCGTCCATCCTGAACGCCTCGCCGGAGGCGGCGGTCGGCGGCGGGCTGGCGCTGCTGCGCACTGGCGACAGGGTGCGCATCGACCTCAAGCGGCGCCGCGCCGACATCGTTGTCTCCGACGAAGAGCTCGCGAGCCGGCGGGCGGCCTGGCAACCCCCCGTTCTGGTCAACCAGACTCCGTGGCAGGAACTGCAGCGGCGCTATGTCGGCCAGCTGAGCAGCGGCGCCTGCCTCGATTTCGCCGTGAACTACCAGCGCATCGACGCCACCCACGGAATCCCCCGCGACAATCATTGATATTCCGGGGCTTCGCCGCTGAGGCGCGCGGATCGTCGCGCGCCGGGCGTTGCCTCGGTGTAAGGCTTTCGACATAATCCGCCGGCCCCGCTTCGGGGCGGCTCCGGCGCCAGCGCCGCACTTTCTGAACTACTCGGATGGCCGACGACATCATTCTCGAGACGCGCGGGCTGGTGAAGGAGTTCAAGGGCTTCGTCGCTGTCAGCGACGTCAACCTCAAGGTCCAGCGCGGTCACATCCACGCCCTGATCGGGCCCAACGGCGCAGGCAAGACCACCGTCTTCAACCTGCTGACCAAGTTCCTGCCCGTCACCCGCGGACAGATCCTGTACAAGGGACAGGACATCACGAACGAGAAGCCCTCGCAGACCGCGAGGCGCGGGATCGTCCGTTCGTTCCAGATCTCGGCCACGTTCCCGCACCTCACGGTGCTCGAGAACGTGCGCATCGGTCTGCAGCGCGAGCTCGGCACCTCGTTTCACTTCTGGAAGTCCGAGCGCTCGCTCGAGACGCTCCACGACCGCGCCCGCGAGCTCCTGCACACGGTGGGTCTCCAGGATTTCGCCGATACCGTCACGGTCGAGCTGCCCTATGGCCGCAAGCGCGCCCTCGAGATCGCCACGACGCTGGCCACCGAGCCCGAACTCATGCTGCTCGACGAGCCCACCCAGGGCATGGGTCATGAGGATGTCGAGCGCGTCACGCAGCTGATCAAGAAAGTCGCGGCCAACCGCACGGTGCTGATGGTCGAGCACAACATGAACGTCGTTGCGAGCATCGCCGACCGCATCAGCGTGCTGCAGCGCGGTGCGGTCATCGCCGAGGGCCCCTACGACGTCGTTTCCAAGGATCCGCAAGTGCTCGAGGCCTACATGGGCAGCGAAGCCACCGAATTGCGGGGCGCCCATGGCTGAAAAGACCGAATACCTGCGCATCACCGACCTGCACGCCTTCTACGGCGAGTCGCACATTCTTCATGGTGTCGATCTCGTCGTGAACCGGGGCGAGGTCGTCACGCTGCTGGGCCGCAACGGCGCCGGGCGCACCACCACGCTGAAGTCGATTCTGGGTCTGGTCGGACGCCGCACCGGGTCGATCGTCATCAACGGCACGGAGGCGATCGCGCTGCCGCCGCACCGCATCGCGCAGATGGGCCTGGGCTACTGTCCCGAGGAGCGTGGCATCTTCGCGAGCCTGTCGTGCGAGGAGAACCTGATGCTGCCGCCGCAGGTCGGCTCCGGTGGCATGTCGCTCGACGAAATCTACGCGATGTTTCCCAACCTGAAGGAGCGTCGCGCCAGCCAGGGCACGCGTCTTTCGGGCGGCGAGCAGCAGATGCTCGCGGTGGCGCGCATCCTGCGCACGGGAGCCAGGCTGCTGCTGCTCGACGAGATCTCCGAAGGTCTGGCGCCGGTGATCGTGCAGGCGCTGGCCCGCATGATCCAGACGCTTCGAGAGCGCGGCTTCACCGTGATCATGGTCGAGCAGAACTTCCGTTTTGCCGCGCCGCTGGCCGATCGCTTCTACGTGATGGAGCACGGCCGCATCGTCGAGGGCTTCGAGGCGTCCGAACTGCAGGCCAAGATGGGCATGCTGCACGAATACCTCGGGGTCTGAGCACCCCGCGAACGGGTCAGTGACCCTCGTTCGCGGACGCCAGCCCTTTCCGCGTTCGCCGCCTCCGGCACACCTTCAACTTCCAGCAAAACACCGAGGAGACGACATGTTCAAGCGCACCCTGATTTCCACCCTGCTGGCCGGCGCCCTCGCGGCAGCCTCCAGCGCGCAGGCCCAGATCTCCGACGGCGTGATCCGCATCGGCGTCATCAACGACATGTCGGGCCTCTACGCCGACATCACCGGCAACGGTTCGGTGGTCGCCGCCCGCATGGCGGTCGAGGACTCGGGCGTCGCCAAGCGGGGCCTCAAGGTCGAGATCCTGACGGCCGACCACCAGAACAAGGCCGACATCGGCTCGAGCATCGTCAACAAGTGGTTCGACACCGACAAGGTCGATGTCGTCGTCGACGTGCCCACCTCCTCGGTGGCGCTGGCGGTCAACCAGATCGTCCGGGCCAAGGGCAAGGTGATGCTGAACTCCGGCGCGGCCACCTCCGACCTCACCGGCACGGCCTGCTCGCCCAACACGATCCACTGGACCTACGACACCTGGATGCTCGCCAACGGCACCGGGTCGGCGATCGTCAAGACCGGCGGCGACTCCTGGTTCTTCCTGACCTCCGACTACGCGTTCGGCCATGCGCTCGAGCGCGACACCGAGGCGGTCGTGCTCAAGGCGGGCGGCAAGGTGGTCAACAAGGTGCGCCATCCCCTGAACACGCAGGACTTCTCCTCGTTCCTGCTGCAGGCGCAGGCGTCCAAGGCCAAGATCATCGGCCTGGCCAACGCCGGCGGTGACACCCAGAACTCGATCAAGCAGGCGGCCGAATTCGGCATCACCCGCGGCGGCCAGAACCTTGCCGGCCTGCTGGTCTTCCTGCCCGACGTGCACGCGCTGGGCCTCGACAAGGCGCAGGGCCTGATCTTCACCGAGACCTTCTACTGGGACCTCAACGAGCAGACCCGGGCCTGGACCAAGCGCTTCGTGCCGCAGAACGCCGGCAAGTACCCCTCGATGGTTCACGCCGGCGTCTACGGATCGGTGCTGCACTACCTGAAGGCGGTCGAGGCGCTCAAGAGCGATGACGGCACCAAGGTGGTGGCCAAGATGAAGGAAATGCCCACCGACGATCCGCTGTTCGGCAAGGGCACCATCCGCGCCGACGGCCGCAAGATCCACCCGGCCTATCTGGTCGAGGTCAAGAAGCCGGCCGAGTCGAAGGGCCCCTACGACTACTACAAGGTGCGCGCCACCATCCCGGCCGACCAGGCCTTCCGGCCGATCGACCAGGGCAACTGCCCGCTGGTCACCAAGAAGTAAGTCCCGGCCCAACCCCCAGGCACAGCGGCGGCTCCCATGGAGATCTTCGGCGTACCCACCCAGGCCCTGTTCGGCCAACTGCTCATCGGCCTGATCAACGGCTCGTTCTACGCACTGCTGTCGCTGGGCCTGGCGGTCATCTTCGGCCTGCTCAACATCATCAACTTCACGCACGGCGCCCAGTACATGATGGGCGCGTTCGTGGCCTATCTGGGCCTCACCTACCTGCAGCTCGGGTACTGGTGGTCCCTGATCCTGGCGCCGATCGTCGTCGGCATATCGGGGGTGATCATCGAGCGGCTGTTCCTGGCGCGGCTCTACAAGCTCGACCACCTCTACGGGCTGCTTCTCACGTTCGGCCTGGGTCTGATCATCCAGGGCCTGTTCCGCAACGAGTTCGGCTCCTCGGGCCAGCCGTACCCGATCCCGCCCGAACTCACCGGGGGCAAGAACCTCGGGTTCATGTTCCTGCCCAACTACCGGGCATGGGTGATCGTGGCCTCGCTGGTGCTGTGCCTGGTCACCTGGTACGTGATCGAGCGCACCAAGCTCGGCTCGTACCTGCGCGCGGCCACCGAGAATCCGGCGCTGGTGCAGTCGTTCGGCATCAACGTGCCGCGGATGATCACCCTGACCTACGGATTCGGCGTGGGGCTCGCCGCTCTCGGCGGCGTGATGGCCGCTCCGATCTACCAGGTCAGTCCGCAGATGGGCGCCGACCTCATCATCGTCGTGTTCGCGGTGGTGGTGATCGGCGGCATGGGCTCCATCCTGGGGTCCATCCTCACCGGCTTCGGGCTGGGTCTGATCGAGGGCCTCACCAAGGTCTTCTACCCCGAGGCGTCCAACACCGTGATCTTCGTGATCATGGCCATCGTCCTGCTGATCAAGCCCGCCGGGCTGTTCGGCACCCAGAAGTAGTCGCGCAGGGGCTCCCGTCATGTCCTCGTCCACCGTTCCGATCGTCGCCGGTGCCGGCGCCGGCACGGGCCACCAGAAGGTCGCCTTTCTGGTGCTGCTCGGCTTCTTCGCGCTCGCGCCTCTGGTGCTCTACCCCATCTTCCTGATGAAGGTGATGTGCTTCGCGCTGTTTGCCTGCGCGTTCAACCTGCTCATCGGCTTCGGTGGACTGCTGTCGTTCGGGCACGCCATGTTCCTGGGCACCGCCGGCTACGCGGCCGCGCACTCGGCCAAGGTGTGGGGGTTCACGCCCGAGCTCGCCATACTTTTTGCGGCCGCCTGCGCGGCGCTGCTCGGCTGGGTGACCGGGCTGCTCGCGATCAAGCGGCAGGGCATCTACTTCGCGATGATCACGCTGGCCCTGTCGCAGATGATCTTCTTCTTCTACCTGCAGGCGCCGTTCACCGGCGGCGAAGACGGCATCCAGGCGGTGCCCCGCGGCAAGCTGTTCGGGCTGATCGATCTCTCGGGCAACATCGCGATGTACTGCGTGGTCTTCGTGATCTTCTTTGCGTGCTTCGCCCTGATCTGGCGGGTCGTCCATTCGCCGTTCGGGCAGGTCCTCAAGGCGATCCGCGAGAACGAACCGCGAGCGCTCTCGCTGGGCTACGACACCGACCGCTACAAGCTCGTGGCCTACGTGCTGTCGGCCATGCTCGCGGGAGTGGCCGGTGGCATGAAGGCCCTGGTCTTCCAGCTCGCGTCGCTTACCGACGCGCACTGGTCGATGTCGGGCGAGGTGGTCCTGATGACGCTGGTCGGTGGCCTGGGCACGATGTTCGGCCCGATCGTCGGCGCGGCCGTGATCATCACGATGCAGAACTACCTTGCCCAGCTCGGCGCCTGGGTCACCATCGTCCAGGGTCTGATCTTCGTCGTCTGCGTGCTGGCCTTCCGCCGCGGCATCATCGGCGAGATCGCCAACATCATCCGCAAGCCGCTCTAGACCGGGCGGGCGCCAAAGTGGCGCCCGCGTAGGCAGGGCTCGCGCCCCGGGGCTTGCGCCCAGCAAGGGCGCCGCGGCCTCAGTCGACGATCGTGCGCGACTGCTCGCGCATGTAGAGCGGCAGGTACCAGTACGACCCGATCGCCTTGCCGGTGCTGCCGCTGCCCTTCCAGCCGCCGAAGGGCTGATAGCCTGGCCAGGCGCCGGTGGTCGCGCCTTGCGGCCGATTGACGTAGAGCACGCCCGCTTCGATGCGATCGACGAAGCTCTCGATCTCGTCGGGCGCGCCGTAGAAGCCCGCGGTCAGCCCGTAAGGCGTCGCGTTGGCGAGCATGATGCCCTCGTCGATGCTCTCGATCTCGTCGACCAGCACCAGCGGGATGAATTTCTCCTCGCGCCACAGGCGGAAATCGCGGGGTGCGCGGGCCACCGTCGGGGCGACAAACCAGCCGTGCGCCAGATCGCCGTCGGTCAGGCTGGCGCCCCCGACGTCGATCGTTCCGTGGCGGCGCACCTGCTCGATGCAGCGTCCGTAGCGCTCGAAGGCCGCCTGGTTGATCAACGGCCCCATCCAGTTCTCGCGCCGCGTCGGGTCGCCGATCCGAAGGGTCGCGACCAGTTCGATCATGCGCGCCCGAAGTGCCTCGGCCAGCGCGCGTTCGACGTAGACGCGTGAGCAGGCCGAGCACTTCTGGCCCTGCAGCCCGAAGGCCGACCGCACGATGCCGGTGGCGGCGCGCTCCAGGTCGGCGTGCCGGCTCACGACGGTGGCGTTCTTGCCGCCCATCTCGGCGATGCAGGGTCGGGGCCATGGCCCCTGGGCGTAACGCTGCGCGAGGCTCAGTCCGACCTCCGATGAGCCGGTGAAGGTGATTCCCGCCACGGCCGGGTCGTCGGCCAGGGCTGCGCCGACCACCGCGCCGTCGCCGGTCACATGGTTGACGACCCCGGGGGGAAGCCCGGCATCGCGCAGCACCTCCATCAGCAGCGTGCCGCTCCAGGCCGTGTCGCTCGCCACCTTGAACACCACGGTGTTGCCGGTGACCAGCGCGGCGCCGATCGGGCCGGCGGCGAGGGCCACCGGAAAATTGAACGGGGCGATGATCGCCCACGGGCCGCACGGCCGCAGGCGGGTTGCGTTGCGGCTGCGCCAGCCGGTCAGCGGGTCGTCGGGCAGGGCGCGCTCGTAGCCCTCGGCCTCCTCCATGCGGTCGCAGTACCAGGCGATGAGGTCGGCGCTTTCCTGCACTTCGCCGATCGCCTCCATCCGGTTCTTGCCCACCTCCATCGCGAGTGCCGCCGAGATGTCGTACACGCGCTCCTCGATCAGCGCCGCGGCGCGTCGCAGCAGCCGGACGCGCTCGGGCCAGGGCGTGGCTGCCCAAGCCGGCCAGGCGCTGCGAGCTGCGGCCACGGCCTGCCGCGCATGCGTTGCGTCGCCGCGCTGGAAGATGCCGAGCACACGTCGGCGGTCGATCGGGGAGCGCACCTCGAAGCTCTCCGCGGCGCGTACCTCGCGGCCTGCGATGTGCATCGGGTGCTCGCGGCCGGCCTGCGCATCGATCTTCGCGAGCGCCGCCTCGAAGCGCCGGTGCAGCGACTCGGGCGGATCGAACATGGTCGAATAGGTCAGGCGGAAAGATTCGTCGTCGTTGCTGGTCATGGCGTTTCCCTGGCAAGAAAGCGCGCACGCAGAGGTCGATACGGCCGGCCTTGCATCACGTGCAAGACAACCGTATAACTGCGGTCTCGCGAAAACGCGAGTCCCGACGCCACAGAATGCTGTCGGGTCTGCATACATACGATGGGGCCGGCAGCACACGGCCAGGGAGACAAAGACAGGTGGCGAACGACGCTTTGCTGAGCGTTCGCGGGATCACGGTCCGCTTCGGCGGCGTGGTTGCGCTGGACTCCGTCAGCTTCGATGTGCCGCGTGGCGGCGTGTGCGGTCTGATCGGTCCCAACGGCGCCGGCAAGACCACCCTGTTCAACTGTCTCAGCCGGCTGTACTCCTACCAGCAGGGCGATCTCTTCTTCAAGGGCCAGTCGATCACCGCGACGCCGGTCCACCGGATCGCAGCGCTGGGCATTGGCCGCACCTTCCAGAATCTCGCGATGTTCAAGACCATGTCGGTCGAGCGCAACGTGATGATCGGTGCGCACTGCCGCTCGAATGCGGGCTTCCTGGCAAGCGCGCTGCGCCTGCCCTCGGTGCGCGCCGAAGAAGAGCGTCTGCGTGCCAAGGCGCACGAGATCATGGAGTACCTCGAGCTCACGCCGTACGCTCAGCGTCCGGCGGGCGATCTGCCGTTCGGCATCCAGAAGCGGGTCGAGTTCGCCCGCGCGCTCGCGGCCGATCCTTCGCTGCTGCTGCTCGACGAGCCGGCCGCAGGCCTGAACCACGAAGAGCTCGATGGCCTGGGCAAGCTGATCACCGACGTGCGCGACCGCCTGAAGATCACCGTGCTGCTCGTCGAGCATCACATGAGTCTCGTGATGGCGGTGTCCGACCACATCGTCGTGCTGAACTTCGGCCGCAAGATCGCCGAAGGAACGCCGGTCGAGATCCAGAACCACCCCGACGTGATCGCCGCCTATCTTGGGGCTCCCAGCGATGCCAAAGCTGCTTGAAGTCAGCAACCTGAGCGCCTCCTACGGGCCCACGCAGGTCCTGTTCGGAATCAGCTTCTCTCTCGAACTGGGCAAGATCACCACCATCCTGGGCGCCAACGGCGCCGGCAAGACCACCACGCTGCGCGCGCTGTGCCAGGTCGTGAAGACCACGGGCAGCATCAAGATCGACAGCGAAGAGGTCGTCGGCAAGGCCACCGAGGCGGTCGTGCGCATGGGCGTCGCGCACGTCCCCGACGGCCGGGGCACCTTCACCGGCCTCACCGTCGAGGAGAATCTGCGGCTGGGCGCGATCACCCGACGCGACAAGGCCGAGGTCGCCGTCGATCTCGAAAAGATGTATTCCCGATTCCCGCGCCTGAAGGAGCGCCGGCAGCAGCAGGCCGGCACGCTGTCGGGCGGTGAGCAGCAGATGCTCGCGATCAGCCGCGCCCTGATGCTGCGCCCGCGGCTGCTGCTGCTCGACGAGCCTTCGTTCGGGCTGGCGCCCCTGATCGTCGCCGAGATCTTCCGGATCATGCGCGAGATCAACCAGCAGGACAAAGTCAGCATGCTGCTCGTCGAGCAGAACGCCACACTGGCCCTCGATCTCGCCGACCACGCCTACCTGCTCGAGACCGGCCGGGTCTCGATCTCCGGCCCGAGCGACGTGGTCAAGAACGACGAAAACGTCCGCCGCTCCTACCTCGGCATCTGACGATCCCGGAAAGCGACCATGGAAGCCCTACTGCACCAGATCTTCGCGGGCCTCGCCAACGGCGGCATCTATGCGTCGGTGGCGCTGGCGCTCGTCATGATCTACCAGGCCACGCATCACATCAATTTCGCCCAGGGCGAGATGGCCACCTTCAGCACTTTCATCGCCTGGGCGCTCATCAACAACGGCATGCCCTACTGGGCGGCGTTCTTCCTCACGGTGGCCATATCGTTTGCCGGGGGCGTGCTGATCCAGCGCATCATCCTCAAGCCGGTCGAGCGCGCGCCGGCGCTTACCAACGTGATCGTGTTCATCGGGCTGCTGGTCATCTTCAACTCGGTGGCCGGCTGGGTGTTCGAGCACACGATCAAGGCCTTCGTCTCGCCCTTCCCCAAGGACGCCTTCTTCGTCACCAAGTACTTCAGCGCTCACGAGATCGGCTCGGTCTTCGTGATGCTGTGCGTGCTCGGGTTGCTGTTCTCCTTCTTCCGCTTCACGCCGCTGGGGCTGGCCATGCGGGCCGCCGCCCAGAACCCCGACTCGGCCCGGCTCGTGGGGGTCCGGGTTTCGTGGATGCTCGCGATGGGCTGGGGCCTGGCCGCCGCGATCGGTGCCGTGGCCGGCATGATGGTCGCCCCCATCGTCTACCTCGATCCGAACATGATGTCGGGCATCCTGCTGTACGGATTCGCCGGCGCGCTGCTCGGCGGCATCGACAACCCGTGGGGCGCGGTCATCGGCGGTTTCATCGTCGGTGTCCTCGAGAACCTGCTCGGCGCCTACGTGATCGGCACCGAGCTCAAGCTCTCGGTTGCGCTGGTGCTGATCGTCGGCACGCTCACGCTCAAGCCCAACGGCCTGTTCGGCAAAGTCCTGGTGACCCGCGTATGAACACCTCGATCGACCGCAAGTGGATCTGGCTCGGTGGCATCGCCGTGCTGGCGGTGCTGCTGGTGCTGCCCTTCCTGGTGAAGAACTACCGGGTGTTCCAGTTCAACCTCGTGATCGTCTATGCGATAGCGGTGCTCGGACTGAACATCCTCACCGGCTACAACGGTCAGTTCTCGCTCGGCCACGGCGCCTTCTACGCGATCGGCGCCTACGCGTCGGCCATCCTGATGGACCAGGCCGGCATGCCCTACTGGGCCACGCTTCCGCTGGCTGCGCTCGTCTGCTTCATCTTCGGCATCCTGATGGGGTTCCCGGCCTTGCGCCTCGAGGGCCACTTCCTTGCGCTGGCAACCTTCGCGCTCGCGCTGGCGGTGCCGCAGCTGCTGAAGTACAAGAGGCTCGAGGGCCTGACCGGCGGCGTGCAGGGCATCGTGCTCAACAAGCCCGAGCCGCCGTTCACCTTTCGCTTCCTCGACCAGAACTTCAACTCCGACCGCTGGCTGTACTTCTTCTCGCTGTTCGTGGCGGCGATCATGTTCCTGATCGCCTGGAATCTGCTGCGCGGCCGGGTGGGCCGGGCGCTGGTGGCCATTCGCGACCACCCGATCGCGGCTTCGGCGATGGGCATCAACCTCACCGTCTTCAAGACGCTTGCTTTCGGCGTATCGGCCGCCTTCACCGGGGTGGCGGGGGCCCTGGGCGCGATCGTCGTCGCCTTCGTGGCGCCCGACAGCTTCACGGTCTTTCTCTCGATCACCTTCCTGGTCGCGGTCGTCATCGGCGGTCTGGCCTCGATTTCGGGCGCGATCTTCGGCGCGATCTTCATCCAGTTCGTGCCCAACGTCGCCGACGAGATCTCGAAGTCGGCGCCTTGGGCCATCTACGGCATCTTCCTCATCGTCTTCATGTACCTGATGCCCGTCGGCGTGGCCGGCATGCTCGCCAAGGTCTGGGCCGGTTTGCGGCGCCGAACCGCCGCAGCCGCCGCGCCGGCTCAACCTCGCTGACCGCCGCCCGCGCGCGGGTCAACCGCATCGCCCGCGGCTCCGTTTCCGATGCAGCGCGCCGGCCCTGGCGCCTGCGTGCCTTCCAACCCGGCCGCCCGAACAGGTGGCCGACCGCCTCACCCTAAGGAGCTCACAGCATGGACAGGAGACAGGTCAACGGAATGCTCGCGGCGGCAGCCGCGTCGATGCTTGCGCCGGCGGTGTCGGCGCAAAAGCGCTACGACTCGGGCGCGACCGACCGCGAGATCAAGATCGGCGGCATCAGCCCCTACTCGGGCCCGGCCTCGAGCTACGGCACGATCGGCAAGTGCATCAAGGCCTACTTCGACAAGGTCAATGCCGAAGGCGGCATCAACGGGCGCCGCATCAACTGGATTTCGTACGACGACGGCTACAACCCGGCGCGCACCGTCGAGATGGCGCGCAAGCTCGTCGAGCAGGATGAGGTGCTGTTCATCTTCAACGTGCTGGGCACCCCGACGAACTCGTCGATCCACCGCTACATGAACCAGAAGAAGGTGCCGCAGCTGTTCAACGCGACCGGCGCCACCAAGTGGGGCGAGCCCAAGGACTTCCCCTGGACGATGGGCTGGCAGCCCAGCTACCAGTCGGAGGCCAAGATCTATGCCGCGCACATCCTCGAGACCAAGCCCAACGCCAAGATCGGCATCATCTACCAGAACGACGACTACGGCCGCGACTACCTGAAGGGCTTCGAGGACGGCCTTGGCGAGAAGGGCCGCGCCCTGATCGTCAAGAAGCTGTCGTACGAGGTCACCGACCCCACCATCGACAGCCAGATGGTCGAGCTCAAGAGCTCGGGCGCCGACACCTTCTTCAACATCACGATTCCGAAGTTCGCGGCACAGGCCATCAAGAAGGCCGCCGAGATCGGCTGGAAGCCGGTGCACTACCTGAACGGCGTGTCGGTGTCGGTGGCCTCGGTGATCATCCCGGCCGGCGTCGAAAACGCCCGCGACATCATCTCGGCCTACTACCTGAAGGATCCGACCGATCCCCAGTGGGAAAAAGACAAGGCCTACCTCGACTGGCTCGAGTTCATGAAGAAGTTCTACGCCGGTGGCGACCTCAAGGACGCCAACAACGTCTTCGGCTACACGGTCTCGCAGACCGTGGTCGAAGTGCTGAGGAAGTGCGGCGACAACCTGACGCGCGAGAACGTGATGCGCCAGGCCGCCAGCCTCGACATGACGCTGCCGATGCTGCTGCCCGGCATCAACATCAAGACCTCGCCCACCGACTTCTTCCCGATCGAGCGCCAGCAGCTGGTGCGCTGGGACGGCAAGAAATGGGCGAGCTTCGGCAAGGTCTACGGACCCTGAACGACAAGCAGGCGGGCCGGCGCTGAGCCGGTTCGCCCACCGGTTCGCGCGGCCATGCCGGCCGCGCCTCCCGCGCCGCGGCACGCAGTCAGTGTCGCGGCGTTGTGTTTTCCGCCACCACGCAGGCGCCCTGATGCCAGGTCTCGACGATCCGCAGGTCTTCATCCCCGAGCTGTTCGCCAGCCACGCGCGCTTCTTCCCGCGACGCGAGGCCGTCGTGTGCGGCGATGTGCGGCGCACCTGGGGCGAGTTCGATCGCAACATAGGCCGGGTGGCCGGCGCGCTGGCCCTGCGCGGCATCGGCCGTGGCGATCGGGTGGCGGTGCTGATGGGCAACTGTGTCGAGACCCTCGAGGTGATCTTCGGCATCGCGCGGGCCGGCGCGTGCGCCGTGCCGCTGTCGGGGCTGCTCACGGGTGCGCAACTCGCGGCGCTGGTGGTCGACAGCGGCGCCTGCGCGGTGTTCGCCACCGCCGACTTTCGCGCGCGGCTCGATCCAGAGCGGGCGGCATTGGCCACCACGATCGGTGCCGACCGTTTCGTCGGGGTGCACGGGCAGTCGCCAGGCTGGGCGACGCTGGACGACTTCCTCATCAGCGCTCCCGATACACCACCGGCGCCAGCGCTGCGCATGGACGACCCGTTCAACATCATCTACAGCTCGGGCACCACCGGTCTGCCCAAGGGGATCGTCCAGACCCATCGCGCGCGGCTGCACTGGGCCTGGTCGAACGCGATCGAGATGGGCTTCACCGACGCCGCGCGCGCGCTGACCACCACCTCGCTCTATTCCAACGGAACCTGGCTGGTCATGCTGCCGGTGCTGTTTGCCGGCGGCACGCTGGTGGTGATGCCTGCCTTCGATCCGGGCCGTTTTCTGGCGCTGGTAGCCGCCGAGCGCATCACGCATACGTTCATGGTTCCGTCGCAGTTCCAGATGGTGCTGGCCGACCCCGGCCTGCCTGCGGCCGACACCGCCTCGCTGCGCATGATGCTGTGCGCCGGATCGCCGCTGCGGCGCGAGACCAAGCGCGAGGTGATCGCGCGCTTCGGCAACCTGCTGCACGAGATCTACGGCTTTTCCGAGGGGTTCGCGACGATGCTCAAGCCCTCGCACCCGGCCGAGAAATTCGACACCGTGGGTACCCCGGTGCTCGGCTTCGAGATCGCCATCGTCGATGAGGCGGGCCGCGAACTGCCGCGCGGCGAGATCGGCGAGATTGCCGGCTATGGGGCCGGCATCATGGCCGGCTATCACGGCCGCCCCGAGCAGACCGAGGCGCTGATCTGGCGCGATGCCCGGGGCCGCACCTTCATCCGGTCGGGCGACATCGGCCGGCTCGACGCCGACGGCTTCCTGTCGATCGTCGATCGCAAGAAGGACATGATCATCTCGGGCGGCTTCAATGTCTTTCCGCGCGACATCGAGGAGATCGTCGCGCAGCACCCCGCGGTGGCCGATGTGACCGTGATCGGGGTACCGCACGACAAGTGGGGCGAGACCCCGCTTGCGCTCGTGATCCCGCGGTCTGGCCAGACCGCCGATCCGGCGCAGATCCTCGCCTGGGCCAACGCCCGCCTGGCCAAGCACCAGAGGCTCGACCAGGTGGAGTTGCGCGCCGAGTTCCCCCGCAACGCCCTGGGCAAGGTGCTCAAGAAGGATCTCCGGGCGCCGTACTGGGAAGGCGCTGGCCGCAGCCTCTGAGCCTCGCCGAGCCGGCATCCCGGACGCATTTCGTTTCCCGTCCGTTGGGCAGTGGCGCTCCGGCTCCAGCGCGCCGGTGGCGGCGCTGGCGACACGGTCGCGGCTGCGCGGCGTTGCTTGGGGCGTACAGTAAGGCCGGGTTCTGAAGCCGACGGGTCGTCGCCCGCGGCCGCACGAGGAGATCCCGATGCGCAGCTTCTCCCTCATGGCGCGCCTGCTGGCAGCGCTGACGCTGGCAGCACTTGCCGGCACCGCGACGGCGCAGGCCGACAACTGGCCCAACCGCACGATCAGGCTGGTCTCGCCGTTTCCCCCGGGCGGCACCACCGACCTGCTGGCGCGGCTGCTCGCGCCGCCGCTGTCGAAGGCGCTCGGCCAGCAGGTCATCGTCGAGAATCGCGCCGGCGGTGGCGGCTCGATAGGCACTGGCATCGTTGCCAAGGCGGCGCCCGACGGCTACACGTTCGTGATCGTGTTCGACACCCACGCGGTGAATCCGAGCCTGATCCCCAACATGCCCTTCGACACGCGCACCGACCTCGCGCCGGTGATGCTGATTGCCACCGGGCCGATGGTGATCACCGCGCACTCGTCGCAGCCCTACCGCAGCTTCAGCGCCCTGATCGCGGCGGCCCGGGAAAAGCCGGGAGCGATCACCTACGGAACCATCGGCACCGGCAGCCTCGCCCATCTGGCCATGACCCAGATGAACGCGCTGGGCAGGTTTTCGACCACGCACGTGCCCTACAAGGGGGGCGGCCCGCTCGCGCAGGACGCGATCGCCGGACATGTGCCGATCGCGATCGCAACCAGCGCGCTGCTCTCGCCGCACATCCGCAGCGGCGTTCTGGTGCCGCTGGCGGTCACGAGCGCGCAACGCGATCCCGCTCTGCCGGGCGTGCCCACCGTCGCGGAGCAGGGCGTCCCGGGTTTCGAGGCGCTGGCCTGGTGGGGCATGTTCGCGCCGGCGCGCACCCCGCCTGCGATCATCCAGCGCGTCAACGCCGAGGTGGCGGCGGCGCTGCGCGATCCGGCGATCCGCGATCGGCTGGTCGGCCAGGGCATGAATCTGCTGGCCTCCTCGCCCGAGGATCTCGGCCGCTTCCTCGATCCGCAGATGACCCGCTGGGCGGGCGTCGTGCGCGAATACGGCATCCGTGCCGGCGACTGATCTCGACCGGGCGGCCGTCGCCGGGCGCTCGCGGCTGGGCGCGGCCGCCGAGCGAAAGCCGCCGGCCGAGGCGGCGTCGGCCCGGGCGCTCCGACCGGCCCGCTTCTACCGCCCCGACCGTTACTCGGCCGATGAGAGCGTCGGCCACCTCATGCGGCAGGTGCTCAACGGGATGGCGCAGGCCACCGAGCTGCGCCTGGAGCCGCACGGCCTCACGAACGCGCAGTGGATGCCGCTGTTCAAGCTGCGTCTGGGTGCGGCCGATACGGTCGCCGAGCTCGCCCGCGAGTGCCGCGCCGACGCCGGAGCCATGACCCGGATGCTCGATCGCCTGGAGGCCAAGGGCCTGTGCCGCCGGGTGCGATCGACCGCCGACCGCAGGGTGGTGCGCATCCAGCTCACCGCCGATGGCGAGCAGGCCGCCGACAAGGTGCCGCCGGCCATTGCCGAGGTGCTCAACGGCTACCTCGCGGGTTTCACCCGCGATGAGTGGGCGCAACTGAAGAGCCTGCTGCGTCGGATGCTTGCCAACTCCAGCGCCGTGCGCGCCACCCGCTGACGAAAGGCCGCGGAGCCTTCGCTCAGTCATTTGATTGCCTATGCAAATAAAGCTTGAACAACTTTCTCTGCTCCAGATGCCGTGTGGCCGAGGCCCGATCGCGTGGCTCGTTGCCCGCCTCGCCGCCACCCTGGCGGTCGTCGTCGTAGCCGGCTGCGCGTCGCCGGGCCCGACGCCCCCGGTCGCGGTTCCACTGGCGGCCAGCGCGGCTGGCGTCAATCCGCTGGTCGGCGCGCCGGCGGTGCCCGCTGACTGGTGGCGGCAGGCCGGCGACGAGAACCTTGCCAGGCTGATCGAGCGCGCGATCGCGGATGCGCCCGGGCTGCGGATCGCGCAGGCGCGTCTGGCCGGCGCGCAGGCCGTGATCGACGACGCGCAGGCGGCCTTCGAGCCCGTCTACAGCGCCGGTGCCGACGTGAACCGGCAGCGCTATTCGTCCTACGGGCTTTTCCCCGCCACGGTCGCCGGCAAGGTCCGCACCATTGTCAACCTGCAGGCGGGCTTCGCATGGGAGCTCGACTTCTTCGGCCGGCACCGGATCGCGCTGGAGGCGGCGCTGGGCCGCGAGCGCGCCGCGCAGGCCGAGGTTCATGCCGCGCGCTCGCTGCTGGCCGCCCAGGTCGCCCAGGCCTATGTGCAGCTCGCGCGGCTGGTCGAGCAGCGCGCCTTGCTCGGCGAGCTGATCGACAGCCGCCAGGCGCAGGCGGCGCTTGCCGGACGCCGCGTCCAGGCGGGTCTCGAGGACGTGCGCGGGCAGCAGGCTGCCCTTGCGGCGGTCATCGAGGCGCGGCAGCAGCGCGAGCTGGTCGACGAGGCGATCGGCGCGATGCGCCGGGCGCTCGCGCATCTGAGCGCGCAGCCGCCGTCGGCCCTCGATGCGCTGTCGCCGCGGCTGGCCTTCGGTCTGCCGCTGTCGGTACCCGAGGACGTGCCGGCCGACCTGCTGGGCCGCCGCGCCGATCTCGATGCCGCGCGGGCGCGGGTCGAGTCGGCGGTGCGCGACGTCGACGAGGTCCGGACCCGCTTCTACCCGAACGTCAACCTCGGCGCTTTCTTCGGGCTGAACAGCATCGGCCTCGACCGTCTGCTGCGCGCCGACAGCTGGCAGGCTGCGATCGCACCGGCGATACGGCTGCCGTTCTTCGAGGCTGATCGGTTGCGCGCGCAACTGCGCGGTCGGCACGCCGATCTCGACGCTGCGATCGCCACCTACGACCAGGCGCTTCGCGACGCAGTGCGCGACGTCGCCGATCGCATCGGCGCGTTGCGCGCCGTTGCCGCCCAGCGCGCCGAGCAGGCCAACGCCCGCGCGGCGGCTGACGCCGTGCTGGGCGTTGCGCAGCAGCGCCTCCAGGCCGGCCTGGGCAACCGTCTGGCCGTGCTCGCTGCCGAAGGCGGGGTGCTCGCGCAGCGGCAGCAGGACATCGAGCTGCGGGCACGCATGATCGATGGCCACATCGCGCTGATTCGCGCGCTCGGCGGCGGCTACACGGCCGATGCCGGACGCTGAGCCGGCCGTGCCCACGGTGCCCGTCTTCCTCTCGTCCGCAGCCCCCGGCGCGCGCCGCGTCGCGCCGCTTTCACCGCTTCCCGCCACATCGATCGATCCATGAGCGACACCCCGAATCCAGCCCCCGAAGTTGGGAACCCCCGCCGCACGCGTGCCATGCTGCGTGTCACCGCGCTGGTTGCCGTGGCCGCCGTCGCGTATGCGATCTACTACGTAACCGTGCTCAGCGGCGTCGAGACCACCGACAACGCCTACGCCCAGGCCACCGTCGTGCAGATCACGCCGCAGATGCCGGGCACTGTCGTCGAAGTTCTCGCCGACGATACCGACCTGGTGCGGCCCGGCCAGCTGCTCGCGCGCCTGGACACCGCCGACGCGCAGGTGGCGCTCGATCAGGCCAGGGCGCAGCTCGCCCAGACGGTGCGCGAGACGCGTACCCTTTTCGCCGCCAATGCGACCTTCGAGGCCCAGGTGGCCGCCCGGCAGGCCGACGTGGCCCGTGTCGCGGCAGACCTGCGCAAGGCGCTCGACGATGCCGCGCGGCGCGAGCCGCTGCTCGCGAGCGGGGCCGTCGCCCGCGAGGAGTTCGAGCACGCTCAGGCCCAGGCCGCGGCGTTGCGCAGCCAGGCGCAGGCGGCGCAGTCGGCCCTCGAGGCCGCCAGGGCGCAGCTGGCCGCCAATCAGGTGCTTACCGAAGGCACGCGCGTCGAGCAGCACCCGGCCGTGATGCGCGCTGCCGCCCGGGTCCATGAGGCGCAACTGGCGCTGCAGCGCTGCCAGCTGGTCGCGCCGATTGGCGGCTACGTCGCCCGTCGCAATGTCCAGGTCGGGCAGCGGGTGCAGGCGGGAGCGGCGCTGATGTCGGTGGTCGCGCTCGATCAGCCCTGGGTCGATGCCAACTTCAAGGAGGGGCAGCTGCGCAACCTGCGCATCGGTCAGCCAGTGCGTCTGCAGGCCGATCTCTACGGCTCCAAGGTCATCTACACCGGCACCATCGACGGAATGGGCGCGGGCACCGGGTCGGCGTTCGCGCTTCTGCCCGCCCAGAACGCCAGCGGCAACTGGATCAAGGTCGTGCAGCGGCTGCCGGTGCGCATCGCGCTCGACCCCAAGGAGATTGCCGCCAATCCGCTTCGGGTTGGCCTTTCGATGCGGGTGACCGTCGACGTGACCCGCAAGGACGGCCCCAGCCTCGCGCCGGCGCCGCGAGCGACCCAGCCCGCCCAGGCCGCCGAGGACGCGGCACGGGCGGCCGCCGACGCGATCGTGCGCAAGATCATCGCCGAGCACGCCGGGAAACCGTAGGTGGCAGGGCCGTCGCTCGCGCACGCGCCGCCGCCGCTGCAGGGCGCGGCGCTGGTCGCCGGCACGCTGGGCGTGTCGCTGGCCACGTTCATGACGGTGCTCGACAGCTCGATTGCCAACGTCTCGGTACCGGCGATCGCCGGCGACATGGGCGTCAGCCCGACGCAGGGCACCTGGGTGATCACGTCGTTCGGCGTGGCCAATGCGATCTCGGTGCCGCTCACGGGTTGGCTTGCGCGCCGCTTCGGTCAGGTGCGCCTGATGATCCTGTGCGTGCTCGGCTTCACGCTGTTCTCGTGGCTGTGCGGCTTCGCGCAGTCGCTCGACGCGCTGATCGCGGCGCGCGTGCTCCAGGGCCTGGCGGCCGGCCCGATGGTGCCGCTGTCGCAGACGCTGCTGCTGTCGAGCTATCCTCCGGCGCGCGCCGGCACCGCGCTGGCCGCCTCGGGCGTGACGGTGCTGGTGGCGCCTGTGGTCGGCCCCCTGCTCGGCGGCTGGATCACCGACAACATCTCGTGGCCCTGGATCTTCTACATCAACATCCCGGTCGGTCTGCTCTCGGCGCTGCTGATCTGGAGCGTGCACGGGCCGCGCGAATCGCCGCACGGGCCGGCGCCGCTCGACTACGCGGGGCTCGCGCTGCTGGTGATCTGGGTGGGGGCGCTGCAGTTGATGTTCGACCTCGGCAAGGAATACGACTGGTTCGAGTCGATGGAGATCACGGCGCTGGGCGTGATCGCGCTGACCGGTCTGCTCTTCTTCCTCGCGTGGGAGCTCACCGAGCGGCATCCGGTGGTCGACCTCAGCCTGTTCGCCGGCCGCAGCTTCCTGTTCGGGACGATCTCGCTGTCGATCGCCTTCGGGCTGTTCTTCGGCAACGCGGTGATCCTGCCGATCTGGCTGCAGCAGCATATGGGCTACAGCGCGGTCTGGGCTGGCGTGTCGATCGCGCCGATGGGCGTGTTCGCGATCATGCTTTCGCCCTGGGTGGGGCGACTGATCGGCCGGGTCGACCCGCGGCTGCTCTCGACGATCTCGTTCAGCGTCTACGCTGCCGTGCTGTGGCTGCGTTCGCAGTTCACCGTCGACGTCGACCTCTGGACCATCCTCATCCCGACGATGCTGCAGGGGGTGGCCACCGCCTTCTTCTTCATCCCGCTGCAGGCAACCATCTATGCCGGGTTGCCGCTGTCGCGCCGGCCGGCGGCCGCCGGACTGAGCACCTTCCTGCGGGTGAGTGCGGGAGCGTTCGGCACGTCGGTGGGTACCACGCTCTGGGAGCACCGCGCGACGATGCACCACGTGCACCTCGTCGAGCAGATCGCCGCCGGCCACGCCGAGGGCGCGCGCTACGCTGACCAGCTGCGTGAGCTCGGGCTCGCGGGCACCCAGGTGGCCGGCTTCATCGACCGGGTGATCGAGCGGCAGGCCTACACGATGGCGGCAACCGATCTGTTCCATCTGTCGGCCGCCATCTTCCTGGTGCTGCTGGTGCCGGTCTGGTGCGCGGCTCCGCCGCTGCGCGCGCATCCGGCGCCCGGCGTGGCCCCGACGGCCCGATGACGACGCAGGCTGCAGCGCATCCGCCTCTGAGCGGATCGGCGGCGGTCGTAGGCACGCTGGGCGTGTCGCTGGCCACCTTCATGACGGTGCTCGACAGCTCCATCGCCAACGTCTCGCTGCCCGCGATTGCCGGCGATCTCGGCGTCAGCCCGGCACAGAGCACCTGGGTGGTCACGTCATTCGGCGTGGCCAATGCCATCGCAGTGCCGCTCACGGGCTGGCTCGCGCGGCGCTTCGGCCAGGTGCGCCTGATGGTGGGCAGCGTGCTCGCGTTCACCGCGTTCTCGTGGCTGTGCGGCGCCGCGCCCTCGCTCGAGATCCTGATCCTGGCGCGCGTGCTGCAGGGGCTGGCCGCCGGCCCGCTGATCCCGATCTCGCAGGTGCTGCTGCTGGCGAGCTACACGCCGGCGCGCGCCGGAACGGCCATGGCCGCGTGGGGAGTCACCGTGCTGGTGGCGCCGCTGGTGGGGCCGCTGCTCGGCGGCTGGATCACCGACAACATCTCATGGCCGTGGATCTTTTACATCAACATCCCGTTCGGCCTGCTGTCGGCGGCCATGACCTGGTCGATCTATCGCGACCGCGAGTCGCCGCACGGGCGCGCGCCGCTCGATCGCGTCGGGCTCGCGCTGCTGGTGATCTGGGTGGGCGCGCTGCAGCTGATGGTCGACCTGGGCAAGGACCACGACTGGTTCGAGTCGCGACTGATCGTCTGGCTGGGCGTGGTGGCCGCGGTGACGCTGGTCTTCTTCCTGGCCTGGGAGCTGACCGAGCGCGAGCCGGTGGTCGATCTGCGTCTGTTCTCGCAGCGCAACTTCACGCTCGGCACCATCGCCTTTTCGGTGTCGTACGGGCTGTTCTTCGGCAACGTCGTGCTGCTGCCGCTGTGGCTGCAGCAGCACATGGCCTACACCGCGAGCTGGGCCGGCGCGGTGCTGGCGCCCGTGGGCGTGTTCGCCATCCTGCTCTCGCCCTGGGTGGGCAGGAACCTCTCGCGCTTCGAGCCGCGGCTGCTGACCTCGATCTCGTTCGTCGGCTACGGGGTGGTGCTGTGGCTGCGGGGTCAGGTCACGGTCGAGACCGACCTCTGGACCATCCTGCTGCCCACGCTGCTGCAGGGCGCGGCCACGGCGTTCTACTTCATCCCGCTGCAGTCGATCATCTATTCGGGCCTGCCGCCGGCCCGGCTGCCGGCCGCCGGAGGGCTTAGCACCTTCGTGCGATTCGTCGCCGGTGCCGTCGGCACATCGGTCTTCGCCACGTTGTGGGAGCGGCGGGCGGTGCTGCACCACGCGCGCCTGACCGAACTCGTCGACACCCAGGGGCCCAACGCCCTGCCGGCGCTGCAGGCGCTGCAGACGAGCGGCTACGGCGATGCGCAGTCGCTGGCGCTGATCAACCGCCTGATCGATCAGCAGGCCTACACGATGGCGGTCACCGACGTCTTCCAGCTGTCGGCCTGGTTGTACCTGCTGCTGCTGCTGCCGCTCTGGTCGACCACCCCGATGCTCGCGCCCGCGGCGGCCGCCCGGCGCTGAGGCGCCAATCCCCCGGCCCGGCCGCGCGCGGCGAGCAAAGGCGTCCTGCCGGTGGGGGAATGCCCCGGCGCATTGGCACTGTGGCAGACTCGGCGCGCACCACTCCACGAGGCGACCGGCCAAGCCCAGGTCCGCCCGAAACCACACACGCAGGAGACACCCGATGAGCCGGACCGTCGTCGATCCGCAGGCCCTGGCGTTGCAGTGCCTGTACCGCTGGGAAAAGACCAACCCCGACAAGGTCGTGCTGACGCAGCCGATGGGTGCGGGCGTGGTGCGCGACTACACCTGGCGGCAGCTGATGGACGAGTCGCGGCGCATGGCCGCGCATATCGCGAGCTTCGGGTTTGCGCCCGGGTCGCGCATCGGCATCCTGTCGAAGAACTGCGCGCACTGGCTGATGAGCGACTTCGCCATCTGGATGGCAGGCCATGTGTCGGTGCCGCTCTACCCCACGCTCGCGCCGACCACCATCACCCAGATCGTCGAGCACAGCGAGATGAAGCTGCTGTTCGTCGGCAAGCTCGACGGCTGGGAGGCGATGAAGCCCGGCGTGCCGGCGGGTCTGCCGTGCATCAGCTACCCGCTGTCGCCCAAGAACGACTACCCCACCTGGGAGCGCATCGTCGCCGACACCGCGCCAATGGCCGGCGAGCCGGTGCGCGATGGCGATGATCTCTCCACGATCATCTACACCTCGGGCACCACCGGCATGCCCAAGGGCGTCATGCATAGCTTCGCCACCTTCGCCTGGTCGATCCAGGCGGGCCTCAAGCGCGTGAAGCTCGACCCCGACTCGCGGATGCTCAGCTATCTGCCGCTCGCCCACGTCGCCGAGCGCATGCTGGTCGAGCACTCGCTGGTGGTGCTTGGCGTGCACATCTTCTTCGCCGACTCGCTCGACACCTTCACCGCCGACCTGCAGCGTGCGCGCCCCACCGCCTTCTTCTCGGTGCCGCGGCTGTGGGTCAAGTTCCAGCAGGGCGTCAGCGCCAAGATGCCGCCCGACAAGCTGGCGCGGCTGCTGAAGATCCCCATCCTGCGCGGCATCGTGCGCCGCAAGATCCTGTCGGCCCTGGGTCTCGACCAGTGCCGCTTCGCGGCTGGCGGCGCCGCGCCGATGCCGCCCGATCTGCTGCGCTGGTACGAAACCCTCGGCCTGTCGATCGTCGAGGTATACGGGATGACCGAGAACTGCGGCGTGTCGCATGCCACGCTGCCCGGCCAACCCCGCCCCGGTACCGTCGGGATGCCCTACGAGGGTGTCGAGTCGCGCGTCGATCCCGAATCGGGCGAGGTGCAGGTTCGCAGCCAGGGCCTGATGCTCGGCTACTACAAGGAGCCCGAGCTCACCCGCCAGACCTTCACCGAGGACGGCTGGCTGCGCACCGGCGACAAGGGCGAGCTCGACGCCGAGGGCAACCTGCGGATCACCGGGCGGGTCAAGGATCTGTTCAAGACCAGCAAGGGCAAATACGTTGCGCCCGCACCCATCGAGGACCGCCTCGTGATGCACTCGTCGGTCGAGGCCTGCGTGGTCACCGGCGCCAACCTCGGCCAGCCGCTGGGCATCGTGATGCTCAACCCCGAGGCCGCGCAGCGCGTGCGCACTCCGGCTCTGCGCTCCGAACTCGAGGCCTCGCTGGCGTCGCATCTGGCCGGCATCAACGCCACGCTCGATCCGCATGAGCGCCTCGACTGCCTGGTCGTCGTGACCACGCCCTGGACGGTCGACAACGGATTCGTCACGCCCACCTTCAAGGTCAAGCGCAACCGGATCGAGGAGTCGTACGGCCAGCGCTACGAGCGCTGGGTGTCGCAGAGCCGCACGGTCATCTGGGAGGAGAGCTGAGCACAGCGAGGGCCACCGCACCGAGCATGGCCAGCGCCATCGCAATGTTGATGGCGCGTTGCGCCCGGTGCGGCAGCTCCAGCCGGCGCAGCGCCACGCCGAAGCCCAGCCACCCGAGGTGGATCGGCACCCAGATCAGGTTGATGATCGCGAACTTCAGCAGCGTCTCGGTCATCAGGCTGGCGGGCCAGAAAGCAAAGCCCGTGAAGAGCGCGGTGTTGACCACGTAGGCCTTGGGATTGATCATCTGCAGCATGAGGCCGTCGATGAAGCCGGGCGGCCGGGCTGCCTCGATGAAGCCCACGCGGGTGCCCGAGAACGCGATCTTCGCGGCCAGCCACGTGAGGTAGCCGACCGAGGCGATCATCAGCACGGTGCGCAGCCACGGGATCGACAGCACGATTGCCGCCAGGCCCGACACCACGAAGACCCCAACCAGATTGGAGCCGGCGCACAGGCCCGCGAGGTAGCCGGCGCCAGCGCGCCAGCCGAACCCCGCGCCCACCCCGGCGATCGAGAGCACCCCGGGGCCTGGGGTGATCAGCAGCAGGAACACGGCGGCGGCGAAGCTCGGCATGGCGGGGCGAAGCGAAGCACATCCCGGGCCGGTGCGCCCGGCCTAGCTGCCGCCCCAGGGCATCTCGGCCCACAGCTTGCGGAACTGACCCTCGGCCTCGCGCATCACGGCGCCGTAGGCCTCGGGCGCCAGATAGCGCAGCGGCGCGAACATGCTGCCGGCGGCCTTGATGAATTCCGGATCGGCGGCCGCGCGGCGCACGGCGCCCACGAGGCGCTCGCGGATGTCGGCAGGCAGCCCGCGCGGGGCCGCGATGCCGCGCAGCGACGAGAGTTCGATCGGGTAGCCCTGCTCCTTGAAGGTGGGCAGATCGGGCGCGAGATCGGTGCGGGCCGGGCTCATGGTGCCGAGGTTGCGCAAGGGGGACCCGCCCTTGATCGCCTGCAGCGACTCGCCGATGTTGACTGCCGCCACATCGATCTGGCGCCCGAGCGTGGCGGCGCGCACGTCGGAGGCGCCCTTGAACGGCACGTGGTTCATCTTCACGCCGGCGATGCGCTCGAACATCATCATCGCGAGGTGATCGTCCGAACCCACGCCGGTGGTGCCCACCGTGACCTGCCCGGGGCGGCTGCGCGCGTAGGCGGCGAGCTGATCGAGGTTCGTGACGGGGCTCGCGGCCAGCACCGCGAAATTGCCGGGGTCGTCCACGACATTGCCGATCAGATCGAAGCTCTCCCAGGTGAAGGGCGACTTGCGTTCGATCGGGATGGTCAGCACGTTGGGCGTGTTGATGAAGCCGATGGTGTAGCCGTCGGCAGCGGCAGCCGCCAGCGCCCCGAAGCCGATCGCGCCGCCGGCGCCGGTGCGGTTCTCGATCACGATGCGCGCGCCGCCACCGAGGTATTTCTCGATGTAGGGCGCGATTGCCCGCGCGATGACATCGGTGCCGCCGCCTGCCGAGTAGGCGACCAGCATGCGGATCGGGCGTTCGGGCCAGGCCGCGGCACGTGCGCCGATCGGCGCGAGCGTGGGCAGCGCAGCGGCGGCCAGGCCGCGCAGGACGGTTCTGCGAGTCGTTGCGTTCATCGGGATCTCCTGCCGCGCGTCAGGCGCCTTCGTGGGGTGAGCGGCCCAGGATCGCGCGAAAGCGCTCCATGTAGCGCGGCCAGACCTCCGGATTGATCAGCCTGGGGGGGCGCGCGCCGGCGAGCAGACCGGCGATCTGCTCGGCCGAGATCCGCGCCATGTTGCGGCGGGCCTCGTGCGTGACGCCGGCGGTGTGGAAGGTGGCCACGACCGTGGGCAGCGCGAGCAGCGGATGCTCGGGTGGCGGCGGTTCGCGATCCCAGACGTCGAGCCCGGCGCCGGCGATGCGGCCGGCGCAGATGGCCTGCGCGAGAGCCTGCTCGTCGTGGATGCCGCCGCGCGCGGTGCTGACGAACACCGCATCCGGCTTCATGCGGGCGAACGCCGCGGCGTCGATCATGCGCAGCGTGCCGGCATCGCGCGGGCAGTGCAGCGACACGACATCGGACTGCGCGAGCAGCGCATCGAGGCCGTGTGGCTCGGCGCCGCGGCGGCGGATCTCGTCGCCCGTCAGCAGCGGATCGACGGCGATCACGCGCATGCCGAAGGCCTGCCCGAGTGCCGCCACGCGCCGGCCGATGTTGCCCATGCCGATCAGGCCCAGGGTCTTGCCGGCGATCTCGCGGCCGGTCAGCGATTCGCGCGACAGGCCGCGCTCGGTGCGCAGCCGCCGGTCGCTCTCGGCGATCCGGTGGGTGACCGCCAGGATCAGCCCCAGCGTGTGCTCGGCCACCGAGACCGCGTTGCCCCCACTCTGGTTGACGACGGCAACGCCTGCGGCCGTGCAAGCGGTCACGTCGATGGTGTCGTAGCCCGCGCCGTACGACGACGCGCACAGCAGCGAGGGGCAGCTTGCCAGCAGCTCGGCGCCGACGCGGCAGTGCGCGGGCAGTTCGTCGCGCGCGGCCGACACGTGGTAGACGTGCGCGCCGGCCAGCGCGGCCAGCGCGAGATCGGCGCTGGCCGGCATCGGCACCACGGCCAGCTCGATGCCGGGCTCGCGGGCGAGGCGTTCGTCGAAGACGGGATCGACCCAGGCGTCGAAGCGGACGACGCGGGCAGGCGCGGGAGGCACGATGTCGGAACCTCGGTGTGGGGTCAGCGGGCCAGCACGCCCTTGGCGCGCAGGGTTTCGTCGATCCAGCGATCGTCGTAGGTTCCACCGGCGATGGCGGCCAGCGTGGCCGCCTCGTCGTCGGCCTTGCGGCGCGCTGCCGCGGCGATCGCCTCGGCCTGTGCCGGGGCCACGAACACGATGCCGTCGTCGTCGCCCGCGACGATGTCGCCGGGCTCCACGACATTGCCGTCGATGCTGACCGCCACGTTGATCTCGCCGGGTCCGTCCTTGTAGGGGCCGCGGTGTGACACGCCGCGCGACCAGCAGGCGAAGTCGTCCTCGCGGAAACTGGCGCTGTCGCGGATCGCACCATCGACGACAGCGCCGACCACGCCGCGAGACCGGGCCACCTGCCGCATGATGTCGCCGATCAGGGCGCGGTCGGTGACGCCGCCGCCGTCGATCACCAGCACGTCGCCGGGGCGGGCGAGTTGCAGCGCCTTGTGGATCATCAGGTTGTCGCCGCTGCGCACGCGCACCGTGAGGGCACTCCCGAGCACGACGGTGCCCGGGCGATGCCGCGGCGCCAGCTCGCGCGTGCCCGACAGCCGGCTCATGCAGTCGCTGATGATCGCCGTGGGCAGGCCTGCGAACAGGCCGACGACGCTGGGGCTGGTGTGGATCCGGGGAAGGATCCGGAAGCCGGGGGTGGTCATGAGGAGCGCTCCGCGCGGCGGCTGCCCTTGGGTCGGGCGAGGTACTCGAGCGCGGCCGGGCGCTCCTGCAGCCACCCGGCCCAGCGCCGCGCAACCTTGGCCATGCGCTCGGGCGCCACGCCGAGCTGGGCCATCGCGACGCAGCCGTTGACCGACTCATGGTACTCGGCGATCAGGCCGTCGCGCAGCACGAAGCGGCTCGTGCCGTCGATGAGCACCCGCCTGCCCGCGAACTCGGGCAGCGTCGAGGTGAAGCTCGAGAGCGACCACGCATAGCCTGTGCGTCCGTCGCACACCGGGTCGAACATCTCCCACCGGTAGTCGGGCCCGGCATCGCGATGGAAGAGCTCGCTCATCATGTGTGCGATTGCCGCACGGCCTGCGTGCGGCCCGTAGATGTAGTCGTGGTAGGTTGCATCGGGGGTGAAGCAGGCGGCGAATGCATCACCGTCGGCTGCTTCGGCGGCCCGGGTGAAGCGCTCCAGCAGCTCCCGGAAGGCGGGGGTGTCCATGGGCGTGCTCTCTGTTGGGGCAACGCAGGCATGGAGGATTTTCGCTTTCCTTCCCGCCAGCGGTTGACTTCGTCGGCCGAGCGGCCGACGATCGCCGGCCCTGACCTTGCACCCTGGGGCCCGCGCCTGTGATGGTCGCACGCCCGGACCAGGTTGCTCCTGGTCTGTCCAATCCGGGAGTTCCACGTGTCGATCATCCTGCGTCGAGGCTTGCTGAAGCGATTGGCTGCCGGTTCCGTCCTTGCCACCCTGGCCGGGGCGGCGCTGGCGCAGCAGCCGCCCCCGCCGCCGGTCTTCCCCTCCCGGCCGGTCACCATCGTCGTTCCCGCCGCTCCGGGCGGCATCCTCGATCAGGCCGCACGCCTGGTGGCCGGCGAACTCACCAAGCTGATCGGCCAGCCGGTGGTGGTCGAGAACAAGGCCGGCGCCAGCCAGATCATCGGCGCCCAGGCGGTTGCCCGTGCGGATCCCGACGGACATACCCTGCTCATGGGCAGCATCGGGCCCAACGCGGCGCATTACGGGGTGTACGCCGGCAAGCTGCCCTACGCGCCCGCCGACTTCACCCCCGTGGTCCATGTGATCTCGATGCCCAACGTGCTGCTGGTCAATCCGGGCGTGCCGGCCAACACCGTCGCCGAGCTGGTCTCGCTGGCCAAGTCTCGACCCGGCGGGCTGGTGCTCGGATCCTCGGGCACGGCCACTTCGGGCCACCTGGCCGCCGAACTCCTGAAGGCGCGCGCCGCGATCGACCTGACGCACGTGCCCTACAAGGGGTCCACGCCGGCCATGACCGACCTCATCGGCGGGCAGGTGCAGGTCATGGTCGACAATCTCGTCACGGCCCTGCCGCAGATCAAGGCGGGGCGGGTGCGCGCGCTCGCCGTCACCAGCGGCCAGCGGGTAGCCGAGCTGCCGGCCGTGCCCACGGTGGCCGAAGCGGGCTATCCGGGTTTCGAGGTGACGGTATGGGTCGGACTGATGGCGCCGGGCCGCACGCCCGCGCCGGTCGTCGAGGCGCTCAATCGCGAGGTCTCCAGGCTGCTGGCCACCCCCGCGGTGAAGCAGCGCATCGCCGAGATGGGCGGCTGGACGGTGCCGATGACGCCGCCCCAGTTCGGCGCCTATGTGCGCTCCGAGATCGACAAGTGGACGACAGTGGCGCGGCAGGCGGGCATCCGCGCCGATTGACAGCCATGGTGCCTCGCGACGACTGGACATCGACCCCCGGGCTGGATGCGATAGCCGCCCGTTTGCGCTTTCGCCATCTCCAGTTGCTGCGGGCGCTCGGCGAGGGCCGCAGCCTGCGTCGCGCGGCCGAGGCTGTCGGCATCACGCAGCCGGCTGCCACCAAGACGCTGCAGGAAATCGAGCGCCTGTTCGGATGCCAGCTCTTCGACCGCTCGCAGCGCGGGCTGGTGGCCACCTCGGCCGGCGAGGTCCTGCTGCGTGGCGCGCGCCTGCTGCTGTCGGACCTCGAAAGGGTCAGGGTCGAACTCCAGACGCTGGGCGGAGGCGGCCCCTCGGTACTCCGCCTTGGAGCGCCGCCTGCGCTGGCCATGAATCTGCTGCCCGGCCTGGTCCGCCGGCTGGCTTGCGATGGATCCCGGCAGATCCAGATCTTCGAGCGCAGTTCGCCCGAACTGCTCGAACTGCTTCACGCCGGCGATCTTGATGCGGTGGTCGCCCGCTTCCTTCCCGACGAGGATTCGGCGCTGCTTGGTCCGGTCGATGCCGGCATCGTGTTCGAGCGGCTTCTCGACGAGGAGATGCAGGTGGCGGTGCGTCCCGACCACCGGCTGGCTGGCCGCAAGGTGGTCAATCTGGACGATCTGGCTGGCGAGCGCTGGATCCTCCAGAGTGGCCCGAACCTGACGCGGCGAGCTTCCGATGCCCTTTACCGCCAGGCGGGCCTGCCGCCGCCGGTGCCTGTGATCGAGTCCGATTCAACCCCCAGTTCCCTGCGCATGGTCGAGGCCGGCGCGGGCATCTCTCTGCTACCGCGCTGGGGTGATCCCAGCATCGACGCCAAGTGGCAGGTGGTATGGCTGCGGCTCGAGCCGCGCCTGCGCCTGGCGCCGGTGGGCCTGTTCTATCGCCGCGCAATGAGCGAGGCGCCGTGGCAGGCGGCTTTGCTGAGGGCGGCGCGCGAGGCGGCTGCCGAACGCGGCTAGACGAGCAGCACGCGAGCACGCCGGACCGAGCGCCGGGAACCCACGCAGACAAAGGGAATGGAGAAAAGGGGAGAGGGGTGGTCGGGGTGAGAGGATTCGAACCTCCGGCCTCTACGTCCCGAACGTAGCGCTCTACCAGGCTAAGCTACACCCCGTTTGTCTCACGCCGGCATTGCGCCGACGAGACAGTGTGATTCTGCATTCACCCGGATACGCCGCCGGCCGGAGTCGGGAGAGCCGCAGGCGCAGTTCAGCGATCACGCTGAACAGAGTGAGTCGACAAGTATAGCAGGGCGTCCTTGAAGCCGGAAGCAGGCAGGCCGGCGATGGCATCGGCCGCCGCCCGGGCTTCCTCGAGAGCCCGCATGCGGGTGTACTCGAGCGCGCCGGTGCGTTCGATGGCCGCCATGATCTCGGCATAGCGCTCGGTCTGGCCGTCCACGATCGCCTCGCGCACCAGGTTGCGCTCGAAGGCGCTGCCGTGGCTCATCACGTGGATCAGGGGCAGCGTGGGCTTGCCCTCGCGCAGATCATCGCCGACGTTCTTGCCGATGTCGGCGGTCACGCCGGAGTAGTCGAGCAAGTCGTCGATCAGCTGGAAGGCCGTGCCCAGCCGCCGACCGTACTCGGCCGCGCCCTGCTCGAGCGCGGGCGACGCGCCGGCCAGGATGGCTCCGATCTGCGCGGCGGCCTCGAACAGGCGGGCAGTTTTGTAGCGGATCACCTTCAGGTAGCGTTCCTCGTCGACGTCGGGGTCGTTGCAGTTGATCAACTGCAGCACCTCGCCCTCGGCGATCACGTTCGTGGCGTCCGACAGCACGCGCATCACGCGCATGTCGTCGGCCTCGACCATCATCTGAAACGCGCGCGAGTACAGGAAGTCGCCCACCAGCACGCTTGCCGCATTGCCGAAGGCGGCATTGGCCGTCTTGCGGCCGCGGCGCAGCTCCGACTCATCGACGACATCGTCGTGCAGCAGCGTGGCCGTGTGGATGAACTCGATGACTGCCGCGAGCAGGTGATGATGCGGACCGCGGTAATCGAGCGCCCGGGCCACGAGCAGCAGCAGGGCGGGGCGCAAGCGCTTGCCGCCTGCGGCCACGATGTACTCGGCCACGGTGTTGACCAGCACGACCTCGGATGCGAGGCGCGTTCGGATCACGCGGTCGACCTCGGCGAGGTCGTCGGTGAGCGCGGGAAAGAGCTCTTGGGGTTTCATGGACGCCCGGATTATAGGAGCGGGGCGACCCGGCTGCCGCCCATACCGGCGGAGCGCGAAATCCCGGCCTGGCGCGAGCGTGCGTTGGTGGGTTGCGGCCCTTGCTCACGGCCCACCGACCTGCCATACTTCCGGGTTCGTTTCTTTCACCCTCTTCGAGGTTCCCATGTACGCGGTCATAAAAACCGGTGGCAAGCAGTACAAAGTTGCCGCTGGCGACAAGATCAAAATAGAACAGATGCCGGCGGACATCGGAACCGAAATCACCCTCGACCAGGTTCTGGCGGTGGGCAGCGGCGAGAGTATCGTCGTGGGCGCCCCGCTGGTTGCAGGGGCCACGGTTTCGGTCACGGTGCTTGCCCAAGGACGTCACGACAAGGTGCGCATCTTCAAGATGCGGCGCCGCAAGCACTACCGCAAGCGTCAGGGCCATCGGCAGAACTACACCGAGGTCCTGGTCAGCCGCATCGCATCGTCGCTGGGCGAGTCGCTCGCTCCGGCAGCCGTCTGAGGAGCGCTTCATGGCACAGAAAAAAGGTGGCGGCTCCACCCGCAACGGCCGCGATTCACAGCCCAAGATGCTCGGCGTCAAGGCCTACGGTGGCGAAACCGTCTCGGCGGGCTCGATCATCGTGCGCCAGCGCGGCACCCGTTTTCACCCCGGCGTGAATGTCGGTCTGGGCAAGGATCACACGCTCTACGCGCTGATCGATGGCTCGGTGAAGTTCGCGGTGAAAGGCGCCCTCGGCCGTCACACCGTCAGCATCGTGCCCCTGCCCGAGGCTGCGGCAGCCCAGTGAGCGGGCAGGCTGCCGGCCGGTCAGCCCCGCACCGCGGGGCTTTTTCATTGATGGGCGGCCGGCGGCTGCAAGGAAGCGCATGAAGTTCGTCGACGAAGCGCACATCGAGGTGATCGCCGGTGACGGCGGCACCGGCATCGTTTCCTTCCGTCGCGAGAAGTTCATTCCGCGCGGCGGGCCCGATGGCGGCGACGGCGGCCGGGGGGGCAGCGTGTGGGCAGTTGCCGACCGCAACATCAACACCCTGGTCGACTTCCGCTACGCTCGCCGCCATGAGGCGCGGGGAGGCGAGCGCGGGCGCGGCTCCGATCAGTACGGCAAGGCGGCCGACGACATCACGCTGCGCATGCCGGTCGGCACGATGGTCATCGACGAGGACAGCGGCGAACTGCTGTTCGACCTCGCGGCGCACGGCCAGCGCGAACTGCTCGCACGCGGCGGTGAAGGCGGCCTGGGCAACATCCACTTCAAGTCGAGCACCAACCGCGCGCCGCGCCAGTTCACCCCGGGTGGCGAGGGCGAGCGGCGCCGGCTGCGGCTCGAGCTCAAGGTGCTCGCCGACGTGGGTCTGCTCGGCATGCCCAACGCCGGCAAGTCGACTCTCATCGCGGCGGTCAGCAACGCCCGGCCCAAGGTGGCCGACTATCCGTTCACCACACTCCACCCCAATCTCGGGGTGGTGCGCGTGGGCCCCGAGAAGAGCTTCGTGCTCGCCGACATCCCGGGCCTCATCGAGGGCGCCGCCGAAGGAGCCGGGCTCGGCCACCAGTTCCTGCGCCACCTGCAGCGCACACGCCTGCTGCTGCACCTGGTCGATCTCGCGCCCTTCGACCCCGATGCCGACCCGGCCCGCGACGCGCGCGCGATCGTTCGCGAGCTGCGCAAGTACGATCCGCAGCTCGCCGACAAGCCGCGCTGGCTGGTGCTCAACAAGATCGACACCATCGAGCCCGCCGAGAGGCAGGCCCGCATCGACGAGTTCGTGCGCCGGTTCCGCGGTCGCGGCCGTGCGGCGCTGCCGGTGGCGCGTGTGTTCGCCGTTTCGGGTCTCACCCGCGAGGGTTGCGAGGCGCTGATGCGCGAGGTCAACGTCTACCTCGAGTCGCAGCGCGAGCCCGAGACCGCGCAGGTCGATCCTCGTTTCCCGGTTGCGCCGGCGGCCGAACCCTCCGCAGGGCAGGCGTAGCCATGACCCGCCCGACCCCCGACGGCGTCCGCAGCGCCGTTGTCGCCGAGGCGCAGCGTGTCGTCGTCAAGGTCGGCTCGAGCCTCGTGACCAACGATGGCAAGGGCCTCGATGCGGCGGCGATCAGCGAATGGGGGCGCCAGATCGCCAGCTTGCGCCAGGCCGGCAAGCAGGTCGCGCTGGTGTCGTCGGGGGCCATCGCCGAGGGCATGAAGCGGCTGGGCTGGCCGCGACGCCCGCGCGAGATCCACGAGCAGCAGGCCGCGGCGGCCGTCGGGCAGATGGGCATGGCCCAGGTCTACGAGAGCTGCTTTCGCACTTATGGCCTGTCCACCGCGCTGGTGCTGCTCACGCACGAAGACCTGGCCGACCGTCGCCGCTACCTGAATGCGCGCTCGACGCTGCTCACCCTGCTGCGGCTGGGAGTCGTGCCGATCATCAACGAGAACGACACCGTGGTCACCGACGAGATCAAGGTCGGCGACAACGACACCCTCGCCTCGCTCGTCACCAATCTCATCGACGCCGACGTCCTGGTCATCCTGACCGATCAGGAGGGCCTGTACACCGCCGACCCGCGCAAGGATCCCGAGGCGCGTCTGCTTCCCGAGGTGACCGCTGGCGATCCCGCGCTCGAGGCGATGGCGGGTGGTGCGGGCAGCGCGATCGGCAAGGGCGGCATGATCACCAAGGTGCTGGCGGCGCGCCGCGCGGCTGGCAGCGGCGCCCACACCGTGATCGCATCGGGACGCACCCCCGATGCGCTCGGCCGGCTGGCGCGCGGCGAGGACGTGGGCACGCGTTTCGTCGCGCTCACGCCCCGGCTGGCCTCGCGCAAGCAGTGGCTTGCCGATCACCTTCAGCTTCGCGGCTCGGTCACGCTCGATGACGGCGCAGCCCGCGCGCTCAGCGAAGGCGGCAAGAGCCTGCTCGCGATCGGCGTCATCGACGTCAGCGGCGAGTTCGGCCGCGGCGAGGTCGTCGCCTGCCGCGACGCCGAGGGCCGCGAGATCGCGCGCGGCCTGATCAACTACTCGAGCGCCGAGACGCGGCTGATCATGCGCCGACCGTCCACCGACATCGAGTCCATCCTCGGCTTCACCGAAGAACCCGAACTGATCCACAGAGACAACCTGATCCTGCGCTGAAAGCGCAGGATCAGGTTGCGGCGCAGGCTCATGCGGGCGCAGCCCGCGTGAAGGCCGCGCCAGCGGCCGGCCGCAGCCACAACGCACCCGTTCTGCGCCGCAG
>Ga0315904_10000724_pt1 | contig 52604 bp, 105 predicted proteins | sample LakEriMetagenome_6_FD_203529 | JGI IMG/M metagenome (GOLD analysis project Ga0315904, IMG submission 203529) | Freshwater fungal communities from buoy surface, Lake Erie, Ohio, United States - Buoy 12 MA120 | ecosystem: Environmental > Aquatic > Freshwater > Lake | place: USA: Lake Erie, Ohio...
TATCGCGCCACGCCGGCGCACCCGCTCCGGATCCCAGCCATCTGTAACATTTCTTAACACTCCCATGCGCTTCAGGGTTTTTCTAGGTTTCATTAAGAAACTCAGCGATTTATGTTCACGTTGTTACAAAACAGAAAAAAACGCACTTTCTAGGTTTCATTAAGAAACTCAAGGAATTATGTTCACGCTAATACAATTCACGCAGCCATTCCTTGTCGGCCGGCGACAATAATGCCAGTGTTTTTACAGTTACTTGCTTACCATATCCAACAGGATAAGACGCCTCAAATTCCCGTAATAACTGTCTCACTGCAATCTCATCTTGAGAATCAATAGCCAACCATAACGCCATCGCATCCCTCAGTGCCAGCTCAACATTGCACTCGATAAACTTCTTTGCTGTTACCATATATATTATAAGGTATATTATTCACCCAGTCTAACACCAATGGAACCATAAAGTATCAACACTTCACTGGAAATGGCGACTTTAAATACTACCTATGGCTGGTCACAAGGTGATCAAGTTCGGCTACTTATTGCTAGCGGTCTGACAATAGGTAGTTATCAAATTGACCAAATCACCGTATCTATGAATGATCTCGGTGCTATCTCTAGTGATGCTGTCTTTAGTGTCCTAGACTTAATTGATCAATTTGAGACTGCTCAAACTAAACTGAGTGATCTGAACAATGAGTCTAGTGGTAGAGTACTTACCAAAGCGGATGTTTTAGAGTGGGAACAGGCAAAAGGAAATAATAATTACACACCACAAATGGAGGTACAACGTATCAGAACACTGATATGGCAATACATGTCAATGTGTCCATTGTACCAGAATGGTTATAGTGACGGTCAATTAATAAGATCATAAAACAGCAAAAATTTTCTCAAAAATACGGTACCTATAAATAGGTCAAAACCAGGCCCAGTCTGATTTGAGACTGATTTGAGACAGGTGAGACTGTATAATTTGTAACAATTTTCAATTTTCAGGAAATATCAAAAAACGTGAAAATTGCGATACCAGCCAACGAAGTGAAACATGGCGTTTAAATCGCCCGCAAGGGGCCTGAAACAACCCCTCCGGTGTCAGTACACCTGAATGCCCCCACAAGCACCTTCCAGGGCCCCCTAGATAGCGCTGACGAGCCCCAGGATCAAACCATCAATTCAGCAGTCAGCAATACCCTGGCAGTACGTCGTGGGTAGCCGATAGCTATCAGGTGATTCACATCGATGGTGTTGATGCAAACGCCATAATGGTTTTCATAGTTAGCAATCAGTTCCAACAGGTCTGATTGCAGTTGTTTCAGCGCTGTGGTGGCATCAGCAACCGTAGGCATTGATTGTTCAGTGGACATGGCGATCAGAGGTAGCTTCCCCCATAGCATAAATAATATAACACTATATAGATTATATATTATCTATAGATAAAATAACATTAAGGTACTTACGCTTGAGACTTGCAATAATAAAGCCGATCCCTTGCGGTCTACGTACTCAAGTGACATTCCTTCGGAGCTGAATTACATAAAACCATTTACTGACGTAAATGATTCTATGTAATTCACTCCTCGTCATGTCGGTGTAGTAGTAGTAAAAGAATTAAGAGGGGTTAAACCAATAGTTACTTCTATAACTTTTATCTATAGATAATATAATATATACTCTATAGATAATATTTATCTATTTCTTTCTTTGTCCACTTTCTTTCTTTGATTGATTGGGGTTTGGATTGATGAATTCGGGTATTTGCCAACATGATTCGATGTATTCGATGTGATATTCCATCACATACAAATCATGTAACTCTGATAGCTGATGGATAAATCTGTGACCAGTAACGAATAACTCGCTACCCGGATGTGGGTCTATTGCTTCTAGGAAATTTTCCAAATCATCCTTCAATTGCATGATGGGATGATGATCGGGATTAAGACTGATTTCCATTGGTGGAGCTGTTGTCGTACATATGCTACAGCCAAATGAAAAGGGGTCAAGTGATCTGAATAGTGTTTTCGGTATTGTCTAAGTTACTAAGGTGTAATGAAGTTTTATTGCCATTCGGGGTCAATGTTAAATAAATTGTTCATTGCCGTCAGGCCTTGGCCGTAACCCCAGGTAGCTGCACAATGAGTCAAAAATGAGACTAATGAGATTTGCTTATTCAGTTGTAAGCGATTGTACTCTGCTTCCCACTCTTCAACCTGGGAAGTTGGAATGATTAACATTGTTCAGTTCAGGGTGTGGTGTACTGAAATAAGCGATTAAAGTCTTTTGAGCCAATTCCAGGGCATTTTGGCTGTCTGGGTAGCTCAGTACATTTCTGAGTGCATATGCTAAGCAATGGGCGTGTTCTGCTTCGGTCATCAGAAGTCCGTATCCTCAAATGAAAAGTATTCAGTAATACTGGACATTACAGCATCTTCAATTGCTTCGATGATTGATTCTTCAGTTGGTTCAGCCACATGCTTATGAGCACGACGGTAACCATATCGAACACCTTCTTCGATAGCATTTTCCAAAATTACTCGGAGTTTGGGTTTCATGAATTTACCCCCTGTTTATCGGCATCAATCAAATCCCATGCGCTGTAATCTGGGTGTGGCATGCCAGCCAGTACCATTTCGCCACATAATGGGCAGTGAAACATTCCGATTGGAGCGCCAATATATTGCTGTGCCATTGGATTAAAACGACACGGTTCAGTTGTTGATTTGTTCATTTTGTTGATGGATAATGCGTTGCTGATCAAGTTGCCATTGGTCAACTAACCAGCGGCTGTATTTTAGATCGGTTGCAGGATCAGAGGAATTTTGCAACAAATAAATGGCAGACACCAGAAGGCGCTGCCATTGATCTGCCGTCAGGTTTTGGGGCAGTGGATCGGGCTGAGTCATTAGTCAGGTCGCAGATGAGGAACAAGCTCCCCATCAGCACCCAGAATGCCAGCATCCTTCAAATAGGTCAATGAGGCTTCGCGGTTTTTAGCAACTTCCATCCAGGCCTCTAGGGGCGGTTGAGCGGGCAGTTGGATTGGCCATGGCTGCTTGGTGCTGTCAGCATGCTCTAGGGCCGCTGCAGCACGCCTTTGCAGGTCCAGGCTGTATTGATCGTCAGAGCTGAAGACCTCCAGTTCCTCCAGCATCTCGACATACAGGGAGCGGATACTGTCCATTAGTCACCTTTCCAAATGCCATCAGGACGCATCTTAGCAAGAGCCCTTAGTTGGATCAAGGCCGCTTTAGCATTTCCTTCGGTTGGATCCCAGTAGTAATCAGTTTTATCATCGGCCAATTTATCGATAGCTTTATCGAACAGTGGGATGGTATCAGCGGCTGAGATGCCGTAAATAGTACGAATGCCTTTTTCACCCAATGTCTTGGTGAATGCTTTGCGGTAGTTATACGTCACATTCAGGTGCATCTCAAGGGAGCCATCAGTTGCGTAGGTGCCACCCCTGAGGAAGTGGGGCTCATCCAAAACAATGGTTTCACCAGTTACGGGGTCACACAGGTAAATGTCGTAACTCATGATCAGTAAAAGCAAAGATCACTACTGTTTTCGTCGGCAGTTTGCCGTGTTTTAAGCTCTTTACGGATCGGAATAACGTTTTCCACAGTGTTTCTGACCACTTGTGGTTTTGACTTATCAACTTGTGCAAAACGTGTATCAGTTACACTTTCGATGATCCTGGAGATGGATATTTTGGCCCCAATTTCCAAGGAAGGCAGATCAGTGTTCAACATATCTGTGATCTGCAGTTGGATACCTTCATTGTTTGGATTTTCTGTAAAATCCCGAAAGGCAGCACGAAAACTTTTGTGTTTGGAGTCAAAGGTCAAATGACCAGTGATTTTAATGGTGTGCAGATTGTGGTCCACTGATGTAATCGATGAAGGCACTGGAAATTTGTTGTGCCCGACATATCTTAGCAGACCTGTCAAGGCCAACGTCTCACCAGTATCTAATTAGACCAATGGTGAATGATTGACAGGATGTTGACAACAACGCCAGTCATTATGAAGATATTGGTGACCATGATTTGCGTGGTTATTACCAGACGAATAAAAGCAACGCGATCGGCAGTTTTATTGCAACTTGGATGTGATTTCTGTCCAAGTGCGCAATAAAGATAATAAAGCCATCTTTTCTTTTTTGACATACCGATCAGCTATCCCAACGGCGCAGCAGGTTACTGTAGCTGCGAGTAATTAGATCAAATACCCGATCCTTGCCATTGCGTTCAAATGATACCCGTCGAGCTGTATCTAATTCGAACAGCAGTTCACGTTGATCTGCGTGGCGAATATGACTTTCAATCCAACCAACCGCTGCGAATCGTTCACCGGCTGTGACTGGTTCCACTCGATGTAACATCGTACTGGGGTATATCAAGGCATGGCCTTGTTTCGGGCGGAAAGATTCTTCACCGGTTGGTGATTCCAGAACCAGAGCACCGCCTTCATAATCATCAGGATTACTTAGTGCTAACGTAAACGACAGGTCAGAGCGATTACCAGCCATCCATGGATTGTCTACGTGACTGCCGTAGCCCTCGTCAATGCCGTAACGATTGAACAGGATATTGTGAACAGAACGTGGAAATGCAGCAGCCTGCAGCAATGGATCCGCCAACAAGCACTTTTCAATGTTTAATGCTAGACGTTTTCTTATGTGACTATCTGGATGTAGTTGCCGATTTCGCTTAACGGTTTTGGCGTACCAACCGGCGGTATCAGTACCGGGCCGCCAATCAGCATTTACATCATTCAAAGCACGCAGCGCGTCAATACACTGCTCTGGTGTAAGCAGTGGTTCGATTAAAAACTTCATGACTCAATGCTCAACACAGCCTTTTCCGCTTCATGTCTCAGCCATTCAGCGGTTTCACCTGGGTCGCGGTCATAATCAATTTCACCACGATGTTCAACTTCATCTGCGATTAAATTCAAGATGTTTGCAATTTCTGCTGGTCCCAGATCGTAAGGTCCAGTATTGCCGCCAATACGACTCCAAAACGGTTGGCTCTGTTTCTCCATGTAGGCTGCTACTTGCTTGCTTTGGTGTAAAATACGTTGCTTTGTGTCGGATATCGAGTCGTCAAATACTCCGTTTTCTTTTGCTGTTTTAAAAGCATTTTTCAATCCTTGTTCTATTTCGCTTGGGGTTTGTGGAGTTGGCTCCCACTCTGCGATCTTTTCCTGGTAGGCAAGATGATAACCTGCACGAAAGCCTAGCCACCTTGCGTCATCGGTGCTGTCCCAATTTCCAGTCTCAGGATACTGTCCCCACCAGTCTTTGAATGCTTCTTCTACTGGTGATTTTGTTTTTTCCAGTTCTTCCAAGAATGAGAGCTTCTTTTCAAGCATTTTAATTTCTGCTTTTACTTTTTGAATTTCAGTCATCATACATTCTCCAATTCTTTAGCAATCTCAAGAATATCATAGCACATCAAAACACCAGGAGATTGTTGAAGTTGATTGACTAACTCACGGAGAGCAGCAACTAAACCGCTTTCAGTATAAGTAGTTTCATATGCCTCTATAATTGCCTTTGCTTTGGGAGAAAGGTTAGTCATTTCAGTTATCCTCCTGATTACGAAACACATCAGCAAACTCTTCTACTGCCTCAAAGGCAGTCTGTGCTGCGAATTTGAATAATTTCCGTCGTTCTTGCTCTGTGATATTTTGAAGACCAGTTGCGGACTTCAACCATTCAGTATAAAGAGCTTGTCCCAAATCAACAAATCGTTTTTGAGAGAATTCAGTCATCGGTTTGGTTGCTTATGCGTGTATTATAAGGATTGTAAGGGTCATCGTCCCCAAAGATAAGAAGATTTCATTTGTTGGATATTCTCCAAGTGTTTGTAAAGTTCTTTGAGTTCTTGTTTCTTTTTATCTACAAATGGGTCAGTTTCTTCACCCCATTTGCTAAGTTCTTTGAGTGTTTTAGTGAGTTCTTTATCAATCAGTTGTTCAACATATTCGTATGTTTCTTTAGGAGTAGGCATCGGTTTCTTTATCTACGAGAGTATAATAAGGCATTACCGGGGACTTTGGAGTACCCCTGTGCCAGTTCGTCGGGCACCATTCTCATAATACATATCCTCTTCATATTTCACATAATCAGTTTGAAGATAGCTGAAGAACTCCCAGCATTCATCATTTGTCATAGTATAACACCATTCTGAAAAGATTTGTCCTGTCCACCACCAACCTGCTTGGAGTTTCTCAAAGACATTCATGGGTCTGTTGTATTTCATACTCTTACAAACCTCTGGATGTCACAATGCTGGTCAGATGTTCCGTTGGTTTTCCAATTGTTATTCACAACTTTTCAATCTCCTCACATAATTCTAATAAATCAGGACAAGAAATAAAGGCAGGATGAGTAGCAGAACATTGTTGGAGTTGGTTGATGACTTCACGAAGAGCAGTAATAACAGTAGGTTTATCTATCTCCCAACCTGCTTTCTTACACCAATCATCCTTATAAACAGTTCCCACAGCATCTTTTACTGCTTCTGCTTTGGTTTTTATGTCAGTCATTTGTAATTTAAGGCGTTTAGTGTGCGATTGAGGATGATCTGTTCAAAGCATTGACCTAAGTCTAGCTCGGCACCTTCGAAATAATCAATACCATCAGGTCCATCCCAAAGTTTCCATTCGTAACAATGGTTAGCATGGTTAATTTCTATTTTCATTGGTCGTCTGGTTGGCAGTAAGAACTAGTGTTTTCCAGCTCGGCGGCAATGTCGAGAAGTTCGTCCTTGGATATGACGTAATAAGCACTCCCGTCAAGGCAGTAGCCAAGCCGATCCGCAGCAGCCCGCAGGGCGGCGATGAGAGCTTGATGCCTAGTGCCTGCCCACTTGGAATCAAAGGCATCCTTCACAGCCTGCGCGGCGGGGGAAAGGTCAGTCATTGGTTACCTCGGGGGTTTGGCAAATGCGTTTGTTGATCCAAGCGATGAACTCTTCGGCTTCTTGGCGGTCTTCACCGATCTCAAGGCCGTCAAAGCCGTTGCCTTTGATTGAAGGCCGCTCGTCATTTGTGTAGTGGCGAACCACAAACGGACCCACCGGCTGCTCAGCCAGGCCGGCGCAGGCGATGCCGGCCAGCATCAGATCAACCAGCTCACAATGGGCCGACTCAAGGCAGCCGCCTGACCGTAGCCAGGTTGCCCACGGCTCACGCCCAAGGGCAAGGCCAATCAACTCATCAGCACTTGGCCCCACGGCCTCCGGCTCGGCGGCGATGGCTAATGCTTCCTTGTAGCCCGCATGAAAACCGTCACGGTAAACAGCTATTTCATGTCCCCTATAGCGGGAGGGGATCGTCGGCCCCTCGGCCTCCGGCTCGGCCAGCAGTGCGCGGGCACGTTCCAGTAAGTCATGGTGCTTCATATCCACTGCGTAGGTGTTAAAGGCAGCGTGAAGCTCAGCGCACAGTGCTCGGAAGTCAGTCATCGAGTTGCTCCAGTGCTTTACGAATAAACTTAAGCTCACGCATCTCGTCCGAGAAAAAATCACCGCTCTCCTCAAGTCGTTTTACGCTGGCAAGCGCCAACTCTTTCAGCCCTAGTGGCCTCGGGCGGCGATAGTTATACAACTCAGTCACATCTTCTGGGAACCATGCGGCGACCTTTTCAAGGTAATTGCCACAAGCCAGCAGCTCCTGGTCGGCAATTTGTTGAGCAAGTTCAGTTACGGTTTTCATTGTTTGATCCAGTGATTTTCAAGGCGGTGAGCAAGAGCTTGGCAGTGAGCTTCGTACGCATCGTCATAGGTCCCTACTTGAATCTTTTCTCGGGTAACAGGATGCCTGTACCTGGCTATAAACTTGACACCACGAGAGATTACGTATTTGAATGGCACCTTGCCCGTTGTTTTCCTATTTTTGCAGTTTTGGCTACCGCTCACCCAGCGAAGGTTTGAAAGTGAGTTATTGGAAGGGTTTCGGTCAATGTGATCTGCTTCAGACTGCCTTTGATTAGGCATGACTCCATTTAAGGCTAAAACAATCTGATGGCACCTGTATTCCTTTCCATGCGTTTTGACCACATAGTATCCGCGTTCGTTTAAATAGCCAGCCACACGCGGCTTCTTGCGACTGGCGTCCAAGGTTTTCCACTTAATACCAGATGGCGACGAAGGGTCAGGAATAAACTCCTTTTGCCATAACTTTATTTTTTGACCAAAGGTTAAGCGTGCCATAGTTATTTATGTTTTTTTAGGAAGGTTTCTAGTTCTTGGACCGCTTGCTGGTACCCCCAATTTGCGGCCTGGGTGGCGATGTAGTCGATGTAATCTCGCCGCCCACCGGGATCCGTAGATAGCGAAGCCGGAACGTTGCCGGCGGCGGCTCGCCACTGCTCCACCAGCTCAGGCGGTGGGGTGATCGGGTGGTTGTCAGTCATTAGTCTCCTCTAGTCGGTTGATCTTTATGTAGTGGAAGTCGAGGCGGCACTTCAGCTCTTCGATCTGCCGAAAGGCATCAAGCAGCGCAGTCTTCTCTGTTTCGCGCATGGCCTCAAGCCGCTGCACGCGCAGCTCAAGGTCAGCAATGGGGTCAGTCATCGAGTTGCTCCTTGGTTGCTTTTTGCCAGTCGTGATATTTTAACAGATATTTGTGTGCCTTTTCTTCGGGTTGTGACCAATCTTTGCCTACTTGGCGATTTTGGTGGCTCCAGACAGCAATCTCTTTGCCAACCCACAATAATTTCATCCTGTACTCCCATGATGAACCATTCCTAGAATCCTTGCGATCTTGCAAGACATCACCAACCTTAAGGCGTTTCTGTTTAATCAGTTCAACATCAGTCACAGTTATCAGCCCCGCAAACGACAAATTCCAATTCAAACCATTCTGCACCTTTGTCATCACCGGGATGATAACGTGCTACAAGTCCGCCGGATGCACAATAGCCAGTCCTGATGCAGTTACGCAGATGACACTGTGCAGCAGCAATCAGTCTTTCCTTGGATGGAATAGCTAGACCGTTGCCGGCAGTTGTTTGCCACTGCCAGTCCAGGGCGACCATAACCGTATGCATCCTGTCGAAATCAAATTCATCGATGATTTGTTCAATCATCTGTTCTTGCTGTTTGGTAGCCATGATCACAGATCCTCCGAGTGGCGGAAGCCCAGGAACACCGGATGGCGGGGCTTTTCTTTGACGCCAACTGGAAAATATTTGAACCGTACCAGTCTTCCTTTGTATGCATCTACATCAGCCCAAATCTGGGCGCGTAGTACATCATCAAGGCCGGTTCCAACTCCAAACTCTAGCCCCTCTGCGTTACGCACAACCAGTGTACCAGCGGTATCTGCACCAACCTTGCCGTCTTGACAAGTAGAGCGCTTGGTACGGCCAAAAGCGTCTTGAGTGGCCTCATTCATGTTGTGCTGTTTTTCCAGCACATCAATCAGGATAGCTTCATCATCCAAGAATCGCTTAACTTTCAGCAGGGTGTTTTCCTTGGCGGTCGACCGGCCAAACTTGTATGTTCCGTTTGGATCGCGCACCATGACACCCTCGAAACCAGCATCCAGATACTGCTCCTCGATGGCTCGCAGTTCTGATTCATCGTCGACCATTTCAGGCCTAAGGATGGTCAGACCAAAAGAAGCAGGATACTGGGCATGTTCAGCCTCCAGGCTTGTCAGCACCGGATCGTTGATCCGCTCACAATAGGGGTGGATATACTCAGATCTGGGGTGGACAAAATCAAACACCCAGCAGTGGAAATCGGGAGCACCATCGGCGGACATAATCGCCGAAGATGACGACTGGAACGTGTCACCGCAGGTTAATTCGCCATCGGTGCCGTCTGGCAGCCACTGCCGCAAGGTGGCTTGCACATGGGCGTTACGGATGGGCTTGAACGAGCGGCTCAGGGCAACGCCATCAACCATCACGAAGCGAATACCATCGATCTTGGGTGTTGCTGCATAAGGGAACCGCGCCTTGGAGGCGTCATAGGTTCCAGCGAGCATGGGCTTAGCGATCCGGGGCATGGCTAAAAGCCTGTGGAGGTGTCTAAGGACATGCCTAACTTAGCCTTAGACACCTAGGGCGTCAAGCCTTGACTCATCAGTGTTGCTTATGCGTTATCCGGCACCTTGCCCAGGGCCGTTCGGATCACATCAAACGCATCCCTGCCAACCCACACGGATACGACATCGATGCTCTGAATGCGCTCCAGGCCCCTCAGGGCGCGTTGCTTCAGGCTGGATGGGTCTGGCTCCCTAGCGGCATCAAAGCCCCACTGCGCGGCCTTGTACGCAACATAATTGAATGCTGACTGTATCGTTGGCTTGCTCTTGGACTCTTCGGCCCAGCGCTCCATCAATTCTGGTGGTGGTGGAACAAATTCCCTTTCGTTAGTCAAGGTTGCCTCCAGACAGTTAAACGTACTTCAGAGCCACATGATGGGCAATAGTTGACTCTCCAGCTACTAATGCAGGGCATTGTTTTGTAATCAGGAAAGTCTTGGAAGGAGTGCCAGTTAAAGGTACTTCTAATCTCCTTCCATATCATACAACATGCTGGTGTTTCCAGCGGCGGACTTTGGTGTTCCATCATAAGATGTCAGGATTTCAGGATAATTGGGCCTTTTGATTGATCATTTTGGCCATTGCAATCAGTTCCTCGGGTGTAACTGACTCTTTATTGACAGTCTTCAATGCTTTGGCTAGCGTAACCATGAAACTGGCAGACCTTTTCATGTCAAGCGATTTTTGATTCACCGGATTCCTCGGGTATTTCATTGAAGAATGCCTTTGGTCCAACCACACGCAGAGCAAGCTCGTTATAAGCCTTAGCTGCTTCAATCTCATCAGAGTAAGTGCCACCAAGGATGCGCCTACCGTTAAAGCAGATCGCAACCCTGAAAGGCTTGTCCGGGTTGCTATTTTTATGCACACCACGAAATCTAGAAAACTTGTTCCTAGCTAATGGCCTCCTGGCATGCACCAAGTAAAATTCAACCTCAGATTTTGACGTAGCCCAGTAGCTGCCCATTCAAGGTAGGTGTGATTTTGCAATAAGGATAATAACGGCAGCATAAGCCGCCGCAAGTATCAGGAATTGTGGCAAAGTCATTCGCAAATCAATGCTTTTTCTGATTCATCACGCAAATATCCCAACAGAATATCGCGATCGATTTCATGTACCGGAAAGTCGGATTCAATCCGTTCACAAAATGCTGTTATGATGCGTGAAAAAATAAAGTAAGGTGGATTCGACTTATCTAGCGAACTGTAAGCTTCGTACAGCGAACGCCAAAGAGGCCGATAGGGTGTGACCGACTTATCTACGGCTTTGTGATAATTAGCAAGAATCTGATAAGCGTATTCGTTCCAAGGCTGTTCTCCAACCTTTTCGGAACCGAGTAGCTTCAGTTCAAGTACTTCAGCCAATTCGTTGGCGAATTCAGCGGCGGCAATGGTCTTAGGGCTGGTCATCGGGTGGTTTCGATTGTTCAAGTTGAAGATCAATCCAGTCAGCGCAATTTGACAAATTATACTCCTCAGAATCTAAAGAAATCCTGAGGGTCGCTGACAATGCTCTAAGGACGGAGATAGCTGTAGCCCGTGGGCTACGGTGGCCCGTTTCAATCAGAGCTGTGGTCGTTTCCAGTAGGTCGTTCATGGTCGGATTGGCATAGGCATTAGACGGTCTTAGATGGTCACCAACAGAATGGCGACGACACAAGCCATTGGATACGACCGCTTAACAATTAGCCACACTTCATAGTGGCTAGCGGCGTTTATCTGCAAATGATCATATTGGCCGTCAAGGCAATAGGTTGCCCGGTAGTCATGACCGGGTTCAGCGGGCAGCACTTCGACGGGGGTAACCAGGGCAGTCATAGGCCGTACCAGAAGGCCCTGACATGCTAGACGGTTATCCGTCCTTGTCAAGCTATACTGTATTAGCGCCACAATAACCATTGTGACAAAAACTTTTCTTACCGCTGACACGCATTTCGGCCACGCTGGTGTATGTCGATTCCTGCGTGATGACGGGTCCAAGCTTAGACCTTGGGACAATGCATCCGAAATGGATGAAGCATTGATTGACAACTGGAATAGCGTTGTTGGCCCCGACGATAAGGTTTATCATCTTGGCGATGTAGCTATCCCTAGGCGCGGGCTGAAGTGCCTAGAAAAATTGAATGGAAATAAAGTTCTGATCAGAGGAAATCATGATATATTTAAGCTCAGTGATTATACAAAATATTTCAGAGACATCAGGGGTTGCCATTACCTGGATAGCTATATCCTAACGCACATACCGGTACATCCCTGTAATTTGACGCGTTACACGGGAAATATTCATGGGCATTTGCATTTCCGTCGTGTGCAGGATGAACAAGGTGATATTGACCCTAGGTATTTCTGCGTATGCGTAGAACACACGGACTACAGGCCAATCGAATGGGAAGAGGTGCGTGCCAAACTGAAAAGTTCGGTATAATGGAGATGTTCCGGGTGGAATTCCCGGCGGTTCCTTGGGACCGGCCATTGCAGGTTCGATACCTGCACTTTCCGTCAGGGAAGTAAGAGGGGCTATTGGCAACACATAAAAACACCCTCCAGGCCTAGCCCCCAAACGGTGACCATTTTGTTGGCGCTAACAAAATGGTTCCCAGGGATGATGCCCAAACAGGAGGGTCACTGCATCTTGGTGTAAGGAACACGCTTGGCACATAGCCAAGAGAAGCCGTTCGATACGGCAAGATGCCTTCAATAGGCTATCAGATAATTCCCTTTGTTGATTTAACCATTTCCTGGTATTTGTGTTCCTTCATGTGCATCTCATGATCTTTCCTGACGACCTCAGAATAAATAAAAAGTCCAGCCAGAGCTAGGAGCAGGCCGAAGGCCGTGGTTTTTTCCAGTTTCATGTTGACATCCGCAGTTGTTCGTCTAAGATAAAGGGGTAGTGGGACATCTGTCAACCCCCCCCAACCATGGCCAGAACAAGAGGAAGGATCTCCATCCCCAAGGAAGACCGTATCTGGGACCTAAGGTGCCAGGGCTATGACTATGACACCATAGCCAGGATCGCCAATGTTTCCGTCAGTACTCCAAGTCGCGTCGTCAGGCGTGTTATGCGCCGGCCTCCCCTGCATAAGGATCCAATCAAACGTGGACGCAAGCAGGGTTTCTTCAGCGATCGTCAAATCTATGACATTCGCCTCAGGGCTCGCTTGGGTGAAAGACAGAATGACATTGCCAAGGAATTTGGCGTTGATGTCACATCAATCAATAAGATCTGTTGCTTTAGAACTTATTTGGAGCCCTGTCAGGATGAAACCGTCGAGGGCTATAAGTTCAACTTTGGTAACCGTCTAACTAGGGTTGCTTAAACAAAAGCATAGTCAACCCTATAGCTTTCTTCTTCAGAAGCCCAGTCATACAGGTCCAGGTCAGAAAACAACTGACTTGGGCCAATTTTTTCGACCAGTTCCTTCAGGCAAGGAAATAACATCCAGTTGAATTCGGCATAGGTCAGTCCAAACATTCCTTTTTCTGCCAAAAAGAAACTATCGATGGTGTAGCCATTCCGGCGGACATGAATCACCGCAGGATAGGAAATTTTGTTTTTTGAAGCAAACTTCCTGGCAGCGGTAACGCCCAGGATACCATTACCGGCAATCCGATGGGTTGACACGAAATCCAAGATGCGTTGCCCTTGCAGGCGGCGGCGACTGGTGCGGGACTTGGTTTGGCGGGGCATTGTAGGTCATAGGGCCTTAGGCAGACATTAGCCAACCCATCGGGGGCTGTCGATAGGAGATGATGAGACCGGGACATTGCCAAAACGACGGCTGCTCGGTATACTGTGTGAGTCGGGAGCGTAGTTCAATTGGTAGAACAGCGGCTTTATACTCCGTATTAGCGCCAGATTAGCGCAAGGTTGCCGGTTCGATCCCGGCCGCTCCTATTCCGACCTTATCAGAGAATTTAAACAAGAACCTATTCACCTGTGTCCTAGATATGCCCCAGTCTTTAGCTATTTTAGTTTTAATTCCCCATTCGTTTAAATTTTTGTCATTCAAATACTCTAATCTTTCCTTGTAAATATCATCGAAGCCGTCAAGGTATTCTCGCCATGTTCTTTTCTGGCACTTTTTAGGTTTTTTTATCTTACCCTTTTCCCATCCGACTGGAGGCATATCGGATCTTGGTATCCGCTTATTTTGAGCGCCATTGTTAATCCACATCGAATTTGACATATATTTTCCAGCCTTTTTGCCGCCAATTGAAGAATATCTCCTCCTCTCTTCATCCGTAAGGGAAAATATTCCTTTTTTCTCTTCGCACATCCTCTTGCCGTTCATACTGGATAAAGCTTTTATTATTTCACATTTATTGGACTGGGAAGAAAGGCCTTTATACGCAACATAGTCTTCAGTATTACCCCATAGTTGCCAATTGCAATAATGAAACATCGCATGACATGTTCTGGATATTTTTACTATATTTTCCGCGTCATCCGTGCCTCCTTTGTACTTCGGAGTAATGTGATGACGATCAATTATATCTTTCTTTCTGCAACTCATACTTAAAATAGAACAGTGCTATCGTAAGTATTCCAATTAGGATATTTAATAAATTTTTACAAAGCAGGCCTTGCGTTCCTAGAAATATCTGGTATATTGGGTATACGCCCGATTAGCCCAATTGGCAGCAGGCAGAGGACTTAAAATCCTCACAGTGTCAGTTCGAATCTGACATCGGGTATTCCATTTCCACCAGTCCAGCATGTAGCAGTCTGTGGCAAATAGCGCACAGTGCAACGCATTTGTTGATTTCCTGTATCAGTTTTTCGTACCCAACTTTTCGCAGGGCAGTAGATACCGTAAATTCTTTACCTGCCGGATCAACGTGATGCAGATCCATTGCTTGCGGCGGGAAGGTCTGTTTACAGATCGCGCATGGCTTACTCTTGGCTTCAAATATTATCTGCTTTTTTGCTTTAAAGTATGGCAATGAACTCTTAATAGAGCGATTCCGCCTTGCCCATTCGGTTTTATATTTTCTGCTTTTTTCCGGGTCTTTATGCGGCACGTTCTAAGTGCATCTAAAGCAGTATAACAATGTGTTCAGGCAACCTAGTGAACTGATAGCGCTAGTTCCATGGCTGCCAAAAAAGATCCTCGCCTAGACAAAGCCGGCGTAGATGGATACAATAAACCAAAAAGAACTCCAAATCATCCAACCAAAAGCCATGTGGTTGTAGCGAAAGAGGGCGATAAAGTAAAATTAATTCGTTTTGGCGAACAAGGCGCAGATACCAAGCCACCAACAGCGGGCGAATCTGCTGCTGATAAGGCAAAACGTGCTTCATTCAAGGCGCGACACGCAAAAAATATCGCCAAAGGTAAGATGAGTGCGGCTTACTGGAGCGATCGCGTGAAGTGGTAGTCATGACTGATTTTCCATGGGATATTTCAATTGGTATTGGAATTGTATTACTAGGGACCGGCGTATTTGTCGCCTGGATTCTAACACTAGACAATCTGGAGGATGCAAATGCCCCTGAAGAAAGGATCCAGTCAGAAAGCAATCAGCAAGAACATTAGTACCTTAATCCGTGAGGGCCGTGATCCGAAACAAGCTCAAGCAATTGCTCTCAGCAAGGCGGGGAAAAAGCGAAAGAAAAAGTGACTTAGTCGAAATCTTTCTCGCAATCTCAATTTGCGGAGTATTTTCTTACATTGTTGGCCTGACGATTTTAATTGCTTATTATGACAATTTAATTGATTCCACCTCTAAACCATGCCTGCCTGTTACTGAACCATTCGGCAAGTGTAACAGGGTCCTGAGGTCCGATTAAATGATTACTAGGATCTGGATCACCTAAATCCAGGTCCGCCATAAAAGCATCCAAGCCATCAGCGGGTGCATCTTGAGTCACCGAAGACCTGCGGGCCTTCCTGAGGGCAGTAGCAACAGTTGGATTCCTGTCTGCTAGCTTTTGGATCCACGCTATGTCATTCAACTCTACAGATGCGCCAACACTGATGCGTTCACAAATAAATTGAACTTTTAGACGCATTGCTGTTGATAGCATATCTAGCTTTCATGTGCCTATCAGTATTCCGTTAATTAGTCGGAATCCTGATAACGGTCAATTATTGAGAAAATGAATACCGTGTCAGACTATAATGCTTATGGCGAATTGTATGACCAACGGCCTGAGTTAATCATCCAGGAAAGATTGAAGCACAGTGGCACTGTGCGGGAACTGATCGATATGGCAGCTCAGCAAAACTTCAAGGTTTGTTTTGATCGAGGTCCGTTACGTCAAGATGCAATGATCAAATGGCACGAAACTGAAAATCGTCGGCCAGAAAGTCATTCCGTATCTTCCGCATTGCGATATTTTAAACGATTTTCTTCTTGATGTATCCAGGTCTTTAATTGATGCAAATAACTTCTCAAGAAGTTAGCTTGCTCCATATGCCACGAATCGCCTGTTTTTAAATACAAATCAACATGAGCGTCTATAGCTTTTAGACAATGATGGATGGGAGCGTTCCACCGCTCCCTGACCGGAGTGTTCCAGGTACGTTTTGATGGCTGGATGTCCATACACAAGTTTGCCTTAAATGTATATGGACTGGGATTAACTCTTACGGCGATAGTCTGTTTCGTAGCATGCAGCTACTTTGATGTCGTCGTAATCACTAGGGGGATTTAATGAGTTAACCCTATTCAGCCCAGACATTGGATACTGTGATACATCAGGGTCCGAACTAAGACTCTTCAGTTGCTTTCTCAGCATATGCGTCCTTGGTTTGCGATACCATTTGTTCGTATTCTTTCTGAATGTCCTCGTCATGATAAAAACTAGGCTCACCATACGATTCCAATAATGCCAAAATTGCACCCACCAGCAAATTGGCCTGGTTTGGCCCTGCAAGTGTCAGGCATCCACCGGGAGCCAGATCGTCAAAATCCTTATCGATCGGAGCTTCCCAGGTATCTATTCCCAGGAATTCTCCATCATAAGATACTTCCATTTTACCCTTGTATTCAACAAACCCGTCTGGCTCGTTCGGATCGTTAATGCGGAACTTATACTCATCAAGAGTGATGACCATACAAGGAAGTTCGTCAGACATAAAAAAGCGCCGGCTTAGGGGGCCAGCGCCAGTCTAACGCCTCTCCTCACACGCGGCAACGGGATTGCCACGTGCTCAGTTTAACGAGTTTTTCAGACGTTGGCCCAGGAGTACCTGTAAATAATTGCATAGATGTTCTTGGCACTACAGTTGTAGACCTTAGCTAGTTGGTCAGCCGCTGCATTCTTGGTGCCGCATGCCTGAACGGTGGCCTCCCAGTTGCCCCGGATTTCCTTGACTTGTGTCTCATTGAGACGCGTCAGAGGAATCTTCCTATGCTTGAGCGGTTGCGGGGGCCGGCTAACAGCATTGATAACGGTTTGCTGTTGCGTCGCGATATTTGCAATAACCTTTTCGGGTTTGGCTTTTGTTTTGTCCGTTCCAATGCGAATCTTAGTAACGACATCACCTTGAAATAGTTCCAGGATCATATCTGGACCCATCAGGCTGAAGTCGTAGCTGGTCACATCAGAGAAATCAAGAACTCGTTCCATAATTGGTAGTAAGTGGCAGATGGCGTAGTAACAGGGGTCTACCTGTGTCTCAACCATAGACCCCTCTTTGTCATCGTGTCAAGACCGTTGGGATTTGTTCATAATTTGACTGATACAGGTTTACTAGAAAGCCCCCCAGTGCGGAGGGCCTTCAGTCCTGGACTTACGGTCAACAAGCGAGGTCTTGTTGGTGGCCTGCCAGGTTACTAAGCGGTAATTTTATTTTCTATTTCTTGGGCGGATTTCTTAAGTCCGTAAGCGATAACTCTAGAATTGAATCCGCACCCAAGCATGAATTTAGCAATGTATTCAATAGCGTCAACGCAAGTCGTGTCACCAAAAGATATGGAATGCTCAAAATCACCACTCCTGTACTGAACATGGAATCCTTCCTTGGGCAGGGTAGGGCAATTATCAGCATTAGATTGTATCATCGAATACTTGGGTCGCCCTTGCCCCTCAGGCTTTTGGCGAAGAGTTGGGTGAACCGCTCCATCTTAACAGGATGGACCGTGCTTGGCGAGTAGCTGATGGCATTTTTCAGCACTATTAGCTCGTCCCACTCGTCTTGCGTTAGATCATCTTGATAACAAGATGTGGTTGAGACGAATAGCATGGAAGATGCCGGCCAGGATCGCAGATCCAAGGATACCGGAAACGATGGCCACCCGGAGTTCGTGGTTACGGATCTTATCCTGGATAACTTTTATAATTTCTTCATCAGTCATAGATCATAGTAGCTCTTCTAATCTGTCTCGTATCATGTTGAGCAACATTTTGTCAACATTTACATAGATTTCCTTGATGGCTATTTCAGCCATAGCATAGATTGCCAGTGGAGGCTCTATTGGATCACCCTTAGATCGACATTCTTTCCACATCTGCTCCGCTACTCGGATTTTCAATTCAGATGGATGTAATGGTTTTTCCATCATTCCGTTTTCACCAAAGAGAAAGTACCATCTTCATTGTCTGTCCATTCCAGTAGATCATCCTCTGACCATCCCAATTCCTCTATTAGCTCATCCGAGAAATTCAGAATTGCCACATCTTCGCCATCGTCTTCCTCCCATGACACCCAACAGTCATGGCGTCCTAAGCAACTTCCGTTTGCCATTTCAGTTCCTCGATTGGGTTTAGTTCTGACTGAGGTACGCAGTAGCATGGCCTGCCTTTGGCGTACTCCTTGATCCACTCCCGTTGCATTTTAGACCCATGTATCCAGCCCTGGATAAATATTCTTTTGTTTTGTATGGTAACCAAAACATATGTTTTATCCAGGTCGTCGTCCAACTGCACTAGCAAGTCCCACGAATGGCATTTCCTGGTTTTAATATCTATTTTACCAGGCAAATCCGACGATCCTCTGACGGGCACCAGATCACCGAAGACATGCTGTTCCAGGTCAAGGTAGACAGCAACCGCTAGCTCGCCACCAGCACCGATTATATTCATTTCCAGTGCGCTGGTGCCCACTGCTGGCCCGTTGTTACGTCCCTTGCGGCCAGCGGCTTCGTTGGACTGCTGACGCCTTGTAGCTTCATTCAGGGCCCTTTGGCGCTGGTCTTCCGTGAAGATAATTTCGACCATCAAAAAGGGGGCCCTTGCCCCCAGTCTAGCGGTACCGGATCAGACGACCTGCGAATAGCAGACCTTGGCGGTGCCTTGTGAGGGATTTGCTACCTTCAGGAAGGCCCCGTAGCTCAGGTCAAGACCTCGACCATGAACATAGGGTCCCCTGTCATTGACACGGACCATCACAGACTTTCCTGTGTCGGGATTGAATACCAGCAACTTGGATCCGAATGGCAGGCTTGGATGTGCAGTTGTAATGCCTCGACCATTGAATCGCTCTCCGTTTGCCGTTGTTTTACCATGAAAACCATCACCGTAGCCGTAATAGGAAGCTACCGTGCATTGCTTGGTAATTGCGTGTACTGGCTTGAATGACGAGATAACCAGTGCAGCAACACCAAGCAGACTAATTGTTTTAAGCAATGTTAGAAACAGAATTCGACACCGCTGCCACTCAGCGGCCAAGCCCAGAAATGATTGGAACCATCTAACGATGGCTGGGCGATGTCAGCCTAGCAAAACATCCTGTTAGTTTACCGATGTCATGAAACGCTGACATTTAAAGTTATGTATCGGTGTGGCTGTTGTTCTTTTTTGCTATTTTAGCAATTACGGTAATTGTGACATAAGAAAGCCCCATGCCAAATACGGCTGGCCCCAAAGTGCAGCAAAATGCCTGAAAGATGGTCATCAGTAATTGTCTAATTTAAAAATCAGGACCATGGCAATGCCCGCAATCAGAGACAGATTCAGTGCCACGATGACGGGGTTCAGTTCTTCCATGAGTCATCCAATTGATCGATGACTGAAATATCCTTGTCGGGCCAGTATTCTTTAGACATGGTGTAAGCATGCGTCATTCCACAGGCACATAGCACACGACACTCGTTGTCGGAATATTGGATTTTATACATATGCAGTGATTTTGGATAGGTTTTCGTCGCTGATTCTAGCATTAGCCGTTTTCCAGGTAATAAATATGTGTAGACGCAAATAAAGGCATCAGGTTAATCTCTGCTAAAAACAAGGGGCAGAGTAAACTGATGCCGATTCCATGATTGCGTCCAAGCGAAAGGCTGACTGTGTAATCAACTTTGCACCCTTCTGCATATTTAATTAGTAAAAACTCAATCAGTACGCGCCTTCCGAGTTTTCCTATATTTTTTACGATTGTAGTCGCCACTGAGATTTTTGCTTAATACATCCCAGTCTAAGAGATGTCCAAAATCTCGCGGCTCAGTAACAGGCACATCTTGATCATTGCAGATCCCACATTTACCATGATGATAAGTGGCGCAATGAGAAGCGGGGCCAGTGTATTGACCACTGGCGTACCATGTTCCGTATTTGGTGCCACAAGGATCACAGATCCATGTTGGATAGCTTTTCACTTAAGCTTCTCGGCAGGCAGGTCAGATGCCTCAACGATAAAATTGAAAGAGTCCGGTTTCAGGCTGACGTTATGTGCGTACTTTTCGCCAACTGCAATCTTGTCATCGCCCTTGCCCAGGTAAAACATATCATGAGTAAAATCTTTGAAAATTCTGACTCCTTCAGGGATGATCCCATGAATACCTAGGCTGTCAAGTAGTCCGTTCAGTCTTTCGATTGAAGTCTTAGTTGGGTGTCCTGCATTCGTGAACTTATCTCCAACGTTGATTGACACATGCAAAGGTTCTTCTGTCGGCAAAGCAAGTGATACCGTCAGAATTTGAGTGCTGAACAGTTTAACTGCAAGAGTAGTACTTGACTTTGTCTCAGTGCAGTCAACTGTCGTATTGTGGATAATGTATTTCTTGGGCTCAAGCTTTCCAAGCAGGAAATCTTCAGTAAGCCGACAAGCAAACTGAGTGAGCGGACGATTTGAGCGCCGGGTGGGCGCTGTATCTTCAGTAGTCGAGAGTCCGGGCATGGGTCTGTCCCTGTAACAACAGACCCAACATAGACCGACCAAAGCCCTTCCGTCAAGCTTGTAACAAAACTTAACTGGCTTGCTTCAGAGAGTCCGGTTTGTTGACCATGTTCCAGGCGACATCTTCAAAGTAGAAGTCATCATCCAGCCATAGGCGAACTTCCTCCAGTAGAAAGTCGAACTCATCCAGGCACCCAGAATTTTCCGCTTTACGGATAAAAGTTTGATTTGGATTGTCCAGTAGACTTGCAATGATTTGCGCAGATCGCTTGAGTCGATTAAAACGATCTTCAACTGCGTCTTTCATGATCCAGCAATAGATGCCATGCTTAAGCTCATTATAACTGATTTTTCAGCCTGCCATCTGCCTTCATTTTTTCTATGGTTTCCCTGTATCCAGGACTTTCCAGGTTTGACCTGGACAAAATGGAAGTCCAGTCTAGTCCTCGGATAGGTCGCTTGGCAGTTCCGGATACGCCAGATGTGGTGGCTTCTTTGTTATCCACCACTGCTTTTCCGTTGGAGTCAATTTCCTGTTGTAGATGGTCAGGACTTGGTTCCATTCATTCCCCCACTGATCAGTTCCATACACAGCGTAGCTGGGGCAGCGCGACGTTGCAACATCTGGCACGAACCTGCTTCCGATGCGATTCCAACTTGGCTCCTTGCCCTTCCAACTTAGCCGGCAGCATGGCCAGGGCAGTTCCTCGCGGTCATACAGGCGACAGACGGGACCTAGTATTTGATATGCGAAACTGCCACCGGCTGATCGTAGCCACTTGCCTGCCGGTAGCGGATGATTCACTTAGCCTTGAAGGAACTCAACTGAAGCATTTTACCATTGACCACTGCCGTGCAGTCTTTGATGAATGGCTCAAATTCCCGAAGGACTTCGATCAGCTCATCGACCGACTCAAATGTCTGCTCGATAACGGTCTGATTGTTACCAGATGATTCGATAAACTTCTCAGCATGCTCTTGCTTGAACTCTATGCGTGCTAAAATCATTGGCTGGCACTGTCTAATCCAGTATAACACCGAAACCTCGGCTATCTATTATTGTTTTCCTAAAGGATTGACGGTAGGTGGTTCGGTATTCTTGACCGGTGGGGGCGCAATTGACTCCTTGTCGATTCTGGAAAGTTCTTCTTCTACTTTCAGGTCAGGGTCCAAGACACCGCCGCGTTGCAACTCAGACAGCACGGTGGCACCACTTAGTAATCCTGCGTTATGCAGGTTAACCATCTGAGCAATGCCGCTTGGATCTATCGGTCGATTGATCAGGCTGTCATTCAGGGAAATACCTGATTCGGGAGACAGAGTAGTAGTCTCTCCAGCATAAACTGCCCACAATCTCATTACTGTATTAAAGGAACTGACCTTGTTCCTGACCAGCGACGCCACTTGTGATGCTACTTGAGACGCCCGAAGAGATGCTTCTGTCGCTGTCTTAATATTTGCGCCATACAAGAAATTAAGGCCCGACCTATCCATCAGCCCTTCTACGTGAGTTATTTCCGCTTGGTGGCGCTCAATACTGCGTCCAGTTGGCTCAGCAAAACTGAAATCTCCACCTTCTGCGGGCAGATCAACTGCTGTGTTTGGACCAAGCACTAATGCTGCAGGGCGCCCGTCTACGCCTGTCGGGGCGCCTTTCCTGACAGGTACAGGCATTGCACACTTGTGCAGCAGTTCGTTCAGGTCTGAACGCATTTGATAATGCTGAACGCTTAATTCAGCCAGGCCATTCATCGGCAAGTCACCCTGACCAAATTTACTGGTAGATGCGCCATACCAGATCAATGGAACAATCGGCAGAGTTGTTACAACCGAATCGGTTTTGATTTGCAACCATTTACCGTCCCTCTTCTCAAGTCGATATTCTTCAACCAGATTTGGCTTTAGTACATAATAATACGGTTCTAATTTTACGCCATACCCACTGGGATCTGGAACTGACTTGATTTGCCTAACTGTAGCGTGATGAACATATTCCCTGCCGCCCTTGTATTCAACCGACCAATTGATAACGTCCTTGCGTTCAATCATGATCAGATAGGGATGCCTGCCATCTTTCTGCTGATCAATGAAATTGCTCACATCCCCAGTTTCTGGCATCATGTCAACCATGATGAAAACACCACCATCTCTGATGGCTTGTTCGTCACAACGATTCCAAAAACTGTGGACGCTAGATCCTTGTAAGTCAACGTTATTTTCTGATGCTACCAGGCTAGGAGGCGCATCAATAAGTTGAAACCGATTCAGCAATCCGGCATAGGCGCGAATTGAATCCCTGTAAATTGGTGTATAAGTAGATCGATGAAGACGGGCCTCGTAGGCTTTCTTGGGCTCTGCTGGTTCCTGGAGTAAATATTTTGCCTTAGCAGTCCCCCTGCCGTTAGTATCAAGCAGATTCCAGCAATCTAATGCCAGCTCAAGGCTCGGCATTAAATCAATAAGCTCTGGTCGATGATAGCTAACCAGAGCAGGATTATTTACCGGATGAACGACTTGCATGGGGGCATCGCGCCTAGTGTTGTGCCGGCGTCACGCCTATGGCTTCCTTAGGTTTCCAGGAATACTATGGATTCTCGTTGCAAACGCCGAAGACACTTACCTTTGATGGCTTGACACCCCTGTCGCCTTGATAGTGCCCTTTGGTTGCATAAGAGACACGGCACGGCTGATCAGTTTTCATGAACCTAACTTGACCTATGAGCATGTCTTTCACCAAGGGAAGCGCCCTGTAGCGATTAACATTGACTAATTCAAGTGTAATTTCGCCAGAGTAGCCGGGGTCAATATAGCCGCTAAGAACATGCTCGTATCCTTCCCGACCGCGAGAAGATTTTAATTGAAAAACTGCTTCCATGTAATTAGGCACATTGAAATATTCTTCAGTTACCCCTAGGATGAACTCTCCGGGACTAAGAATATAAGGCAGCGATTGCTGAATCCACTGACCATCTTCGGATTCAATTAAAATCTTTCCGGCAAGTCGCACATCGTAAGACGCTGGATTTACCTGATCAAAGCGAAAAGGCTTTATTAAAGCAGGCTGGCTAAGGGCCATTGCCTCAATCTGAGAATCAACGATTGTGGACATTTTTGTATTGCTCGGGTGTAACGTAAAAACCAGTTCCGGTTTCAGCCTTTCTTGCCTTGGCGAGAGCATCCCAGGCTGATTGAATTGCATCCAGTCTGATCCAATTTTCCTTTAGATCAAGCCAGGTCGTATTATAATAGCCTTTCCATAGATCCTGGAAAATTTCTAATTTTTCCTGGACCTCTGGCCCGTAATGGTCGTGGGACCTTGACGGGATAAGGTAGGCGTGCATAGACGTTGTCTGGATGACTCAGTCTAGCACGCTCTATCGGTTTTAGATCACTTCAAAAGTCCGACTTGATCCGTGTCTTTTTCAGATTCAGTTAAGCATTTGGCGGAATCACAACCAGCGGCGCCTTTGAGTTCGTAATCCGATGCATCGTATTTCGCAAGAAGATCGAGTACATTTGTCCCTTCCGGCAAAGTACTTCGGACTGCGTTTACAGCAGCCATTCGCCGATCGAAGATTTCTTTGCTGATTGGTTCAAACGGTAACCGAGGGAACGTCTCATTAGCATCAAATCTAGCGAGGAGAGCAGCCGATATGTAACCCATGTTATTTTGAATGTTCGATGTAATCAGCTCCGAAAGTAGATCGATCTCATCTTCCCTGAACTCAAGAGTCGCGGATGTATTATGAGTTGTATAGAACAACTGCACATGCATGTAAAGATACCATTGAGCTTTTATTGGTAATTTACTTAAATCATGAACATCACAGCCAGGAATGTTTGCCCAGGAAACTTCCGTAGGAATTTCTACCAATACTTCTTGAACCCTGGGATCAGCAATGTCATCCAGCAGGTTCCCTTGCTCATCCCTGGCACTTTGAGCTGGAATCACATTGTATCCATAATCACGCAAGGCACTAACTAGCGGATCGTTCACACCAAAAGTAATTCGACGAATGAATCGCTGGGCTTTGGGTGGGTGCCAGCCGGGAGAGGCCCCAGTCAACAGGCTCTTTGATCCAGCAGGTTGTACGGTGGTAAATCTGTTGGGAATACGAATGCTGTGCTCTTCACAGTAATCTTTAACTGCTTTTTCGGCACTTGTTTTCCAAATCGTAAGATATTCAATAAGTTTATTGGTGTACTTTTTATGATAGAAGCCGACGCGTGCGCCATCCATCATCCAGGTAAGCCAATCAGCCCCAAATGCGTGAACAAGAAAGTCAAATAATCCCGTGAAACTGACACCAACAATAGGATCAATCTCACGACTATAGGCCAATCGCTCGGGAGAAAACTTGTGACGCAATAAAGAAGCAACCTGAAGACCCGCTGCATAGAATGCTTTTTTTTGTAAATCTATGTCCTTTGGGTCTATTGTGTTAAGATGGACTTCTGCAAGATTGCAAAGGTTATCTCGCATAATGATCTCCCCGCAAGGATTAAGTCCATAACGATCCATGCGATGATCAAGGGTTTTGTTGTCGATAGCTTTACCGGTTTCCTTTGCAAGTACTTTTAAGTATTTCTTGGCTGCATCCCTGCTACCATTGACATAAGTAGACAGAAAGAAATCTTTTTTCTGTTTATTATCTAGCAGATCGACATTTGCGCGAGCTACTGATTCCGGCACGTACATAATTGCGCCCTCACCAGACCAAAATTGTTTCGTTACAGCCTCTTTTACTTCTTCAAGACTGGGTTTGGAATGAAAACAACGCGTATGGTTAGCCATACGCAGAGCTTCTTTCTCCGGATCTACACTCCAGTTGCCGGATTCATCTTGCTTGTATAGACCATCTTTTGCAACGATAGCCTCGGCGTCATTAGAACCAAACTGACGCATCCCGGCGCTGCGCCTGATGTTACCAGCGACAACAGCACTCGCTGCTTCGTCGATCAGCAGACAGCATTCAATTGATGTCAGTTTACGCCCAACTGCTTTACTTAAGATATTGGCCGCCCGTTCAAAAGTCTCCCTAAGCCTGACAGGATTAGCTGTGCCTCCAAATCCCTTCAACGGCTGTCCGCTTGGTCGAACCTGAGTTAGATCAAGGATTATCTTGGCATCAACTGCATTATTTGATTGAGGCTCGCCTTTCGCTGTCTTGCCAGTGGCTAGCTCAATTAATCCCTGGTAAGCAGAAGCCCATCCTTGGCGAGAATCCCCCACTAGAATCCTGATAACAGGATTATTATCTTCGGTTAATTCGTATTCGATTTCCGTATCAGGAACGCCTCCCACGGAGAAGATATTTTCATCCACTGATTCGATGAATACCGCTCGGTTAATTCGCGGCAATTTATTGACGACTTCTTCCTCTAAGACGGCACCAGTTCCAGTGCCCATCATAGCCAACTCCATCAATAATCCAAATATCGATACGTCATCAACGTGCATCGAACAGCAGTTGTAGTATCCAGGAAAATTGTCTTGCTTCTGAGCCCATTCAGTACCGGCAACCCATAGAGCGCGGCCGCTTGGAAAGCAGTGTTGCTTCAAGCCCATTTCAAGGATCAGATTAGTCTGATCTGGATTCAATTCGCCCACTTGAGCAATTGCATTGATGGTCCTGGTGATTGCTTCATTGAAATTTTCCCGGACGCCATTTTCCTTTCGCCGAGAGTAGGAACGATAAAAAACAGCAGGAGCGGAAGGGGCAAAGTCGTTAAATTCAGTCATGTTTTTCGCTGGTGGGAAAATAGATTACCTTTATTTTAATATCAGTCTAATAATTCTTGACAAGGCGGTTCATGCAAGAAGAATGAAAGCCCAGGAATTATGCGTGCTGATTCAGAAAGTGTGGTTTTCTTTGATGCATCCAGGACTGTTGCTATGGTCAGAAGTGAACGAGAATCAACTGCTGACGACAGGAGTAGCCTTTTTACGAGAACCCATTCCTGTAGGTGGTACTTATGAAGGCAATACAAGAAACTGACTACATGAGCCAGGTTACCTTCGGCCAACTTCTCCTTGACCACTAAGACAGATAGGGCAATCGGTCCCGTCAATCCTGGATGCTGTTCCATTAGCGCCCTTGACCCCTGTAGGCTTTCTGCCCCTTCTTGGGCTTAGAACGCAAGCCATTTCCTTGCGTGGTCTTTTTGCCAATCCGTTCCAGGGGGCGGTTGTTGCCGTTTAAGGTTTTCTTTGCGGAGGCTGTCTTTGCCATATTGGAACGAACTTGAAAGGTGGCGCGGGCATTCCTAGCTTAGCCATGTCCGACCTAATTTGCTGATACATCAGCCAGGCACGAAACATTAAATAGTAGTTAAGGATGCCAATGCGGATCCAGGATTGCAGCAGTCCTGCAAATATGATACAGTCTTCCGGAAACAGGCAGAATAAAAATACTAAAAAGATTAGAAAGATATAGAATTGAGATTGAGCATAAATCATAGACCGTTTTCGTAGGAATATTTGGCAAGTTCGGAGAAACCACCAATCAGTTCAAGACCATCCGGTTTTACTTTGTAGATGCCAGGGAAAGTATCCCAGTCGGGTGCCTTTTCATATTTTACCTGATAAGATACGCCGTAATAATCAAATAATGCTTTTGCTTGATTACAGTAAGAGCATCCGTTCATGGTGTGCATGACGTATGCCGGAGAATCGTTAGATGCCATCGATGATTAATTCTTGTGAAAGGATTTTGCTGATATGATTCATTATACCTTCATCCTTGCGGACGTTAATAGTTGGCTGAGCAATGGAGCGCAACTGCCTGGTATAATGTGGTTCACATACACAATATAATCCCATTAAAACATTCAGGATATCGGGACCCTGGCAACATGACTCAATGTCTAGAACTCTTTGCCACAGCCACCTGTGAGCTGGAGACTGAAGTCTGCCCATCAAAGGCTTGGTTTCTGCGCGAAGCTCCGGGAAGTGCACATACAGTCTAAGTAACCTGCGTTCTGCCAAGATACGAATCTCAACCGGCGTCGGTCTTGACCATTTCTTTTTATATTTGACCGCTTCAGTATTATCTGCCCATTGCTTAGCAATTTTTAACGCTGACTTGTCGTCAGGAGCAAGTATCCGTGATGCCTTGTCGATATAATACTGCCTCAAGACAGGCGACTGTATCGATTCGACAAGCGCCCTGGTTCTGGATTCTATTTGAGTGAACAGCGCGGTGTCCGTCCTATCTACTGATGACAGCCACGTTTCAAGTTGCCAGTCGAGCCATGGCTTTGCATTTTCGATTACCGAATACAAATCAATGTTCGCATTGATACAATCATCTGGGTCCATTCCATCAGGAAGTGTTGCTACAGAAATAGTCAGATCACCTCTGCAGGCCAAGGGTCCAGCTACCTTGATGAATTGCTCGGTTGCCTTGAATCCACCTTGATCAGAATCGAAACATAAAATAAATCGCTTCGTACGCCGCGCAAGCCTATTGATTGTCGATTCCGTGGGAGGAGCAGTACCTTGAATGGCTACCACGTTTTTTATGCCATATTGCCACAATGCAATTACATCGAAATGACCTTCAACAAAAATCAGACTGTCTGCTTCTCTTGCATATTGGGACGCTCGATGCTCATTGAATACAATTTTTGATTTATCGAAATGATCATCATTCTCTGAGTTTTTATACTTTGGCTTGACTTCATCTCTTGTCGCTCTGCCACTGAAGCCGATCAGCGTTCCCCTGTGGTCATGAATAGGTACTGTAATGCGATCAGCGAAAAAACCATTCGGGGCATAGCCAAGTTCAAAATGCCTACAGGTACTTGGCTGTATACCACGGGAATCCAGTAAATCCCTGATACGTTGTGCTCTTGGGTCTTTGATAAATTTTCTATATGATTCGTGCTCGGCATTTAATTGGTTTATCAGTTCAACCTTTCGCCTGGCTTCTTCTGCCGCCAGCTCTGGATTCAGATCCTCATATATTACTTCTACTTCGTGCGATCTGGCGATCTTGATTATCGTATCAGCAAAAGACAGACCAAACTTCTCTTGAATAAAACCGATACCATCGCTACCTGTTTGACAAACAAAGCAAAAACAAAATCCCTTCTCATCGTTTATGGTTAAAGATGGATTCTTGTCGTTATGCCATGGACATAGTGTTACCGCCTCTCTTCCGACTTTCTTGCACAGAACGCCCTCTTTCTCTAGGATTGACGTAATAGGAATATCTTTGATCGTCTTGATGGTATAATCACTTATCGTCGCTTTTCCCATTGGTGCCGGGGCTCTTGGTTCAGGCTAGCACCAACTTAGGGATTGGATACCGCCTTCATGTAATGTTATAATTCTTAAGATTTGCACACAGATACTTGAACTGCCTTATGGGTGGTTTCGATGTGTCACCTTTATAATATGCTATTAGCATATCGTGTTCTTTTTCGCTCATCATTCCTATTGCTTCCTCTGCTTTTGACCTGTAATCACATTTGAAGTCAACTTCCTCGGGCTCCAACGGATCGGAAGGCATTGCCTGATCTTTCAGTTCAAGGGGAGGGCCTGAACATGCCGACCTGGTTTCTTGCCATTCTTCGATCGACATCTCTAATGCTTTTGCTATTTGCAGATCATTAGAGCCATTGAATAGCATCTTCCTTCCTTTTATCCAATTCTCTCTCATTTTATGCGATAAACGCATAGCATAGGTTTTATCACGCACCCAATGCAATATCTCGCCTCTGATTGTTGGAGTTGCAAGACTGGAAAATTTATATCCCGATTCGGGGTCGAATCGATGGCACGCCTTACATAGCCCCAGAAAAGCGGCTCCTTCTAGAACAGAATATTCAATTCCAGTGGTTCTTTGCACCCGCCAAGCCTCCCGGCGAGCTAAATTGATATTGTCTATCGCCATTTTCTGCTGTTGTGGCGTTAGCTTGAAATCTAGCGATTTTCTTGACATTTAGATTACACTGTTATTATAATTATAGGGTAAAGTTGTTCCACGGCCCCAGCTAACTTCTGTCATCACGGGAGCCGATCTTTGAGACATGTAATTAATAGCCATGCCAACAGAGTCGACGATGTCATCGTTCTTTGCTGCTGGGAATAGGCTGAATTCATTCACAAAGGCATCTAGCCAAGGTGCGCTTGTTGGTAAATACACATTACCTGCTTCGATTATTGGGACGATACCAGCAGCGCGAGCTGTTTTTGATTTCTCTGGCTTGAAACCAATTAAACCTGGCACTTTTTTGCTTAGCATTTGATAAGCAGCATAACCAGACGCTGCAAGTTCAATAATCGTGCCGCTAAGTGCATGTTTGTTATACATTCTTGATATCATTGATATCGTTGCAATGATATCCATTTTCTCCCTGACCATATCGATTACATAAAATCGATTGCCGGCTTGGGCTACTACGCTACCAACAACATAGTCACTAGAACTAGAGTTAGTAAAAGTACAGTCAACGCTAAGCATTAACCTTTGGAACTCCGGCAGCTCAGTGCCGTGATCATAGTATTGCCACCAACTAGGGTCAAACATATTGCCGCCCTCAGGTGCTGGTCGCTGCTGATACAAAGCAGCAAAATCCCTGGTGCCTATCGCTTCACGTATGCGTTCGTATTCTTCTATACCATATCGCTGTGGGCACAGTGCTAGCCCAGACTCTTCTCGCCAATCAGGTACAACATCGCAATGCTCTGGCAGTGGCGGTCGCGAACCAGCATCCTCGGATATAGCAGGCAGGTCAAGTATTGTCCAATTTTCTCTGCCTTTTTCGGATACGTTCATTTCAGACTCAATCAGCCTGCCAATCAGGTCATTTTCGCTCCAGCGAGTATTGTGAGACACTAGTCCATCTGCTATGAAACATTCGGTGTCCTCGACTTGAATGTCATATACTAATTCCCTCCCAATATTTTTAATTGATCTGATTTTATGAGTACGAAATTCTGATTCGTTTTTTGACCATGGGTTGAATTGTAAATTGCAATTTTTAGATAATACTGGCGCAGGACTGTTGGGAGCTTGTATCATGCTTTCATATACGCTAATATTCGTGACTGAATATCCCAATCCCCTTGCTATTTGTCTAATATCGTTGATCAGATCTGGGTTACATGAGCCAAACGTATACCTACCTGCGGCCTTGCCCGTACTAAATGTAGCGCCATCCGCTTCGTGATATCCAGATAAAAAGGCTTGGCGAATCTCAGCAGGCTGAGAGTACATCCACAATGGCACCCTCTTGGTCTTGGCTGTTCCAGTAAGCCCAAAAGCAGTGAACCATTTCCCTGGCTCCTGCCTCTCGGTCCTGTAGTAGCCATAACGAGTCAGTTTCGGCCTAAAACCCCATATCGATTGAAACGCTGTCATAATCTTTTCCCTTTCCTCGTCTGGTTTGGGACATGCAACACATGTTACGAATCCTGATCTTGGATACCTTTTACCATTGGCATCTAGCCGCGTACCGGTTCGACTGGTTATCCAGCCATCTCCAAACATATAACCAAGAAGCCAAGCCTGTTGCTCGGTTACTTGCGCGGGATTGTCAAATTCAAGGCGGGATGACGCCACCAGGGAATCGCCAATCCGTAAATCCTCAACCCTGACCCATTCATGGGCCCCATCTTCGCGTTGCACTAAAAACGGATGCCTCGCATTCGCCTTCACCCTACTACTCGCGGTTCTTATCTCAAATACATCGTCCTCTCCCTGACATTTATGATTCAGTACAGTTCTAGTAACAGCAGATCCATTCTTCCATGACAAGACTTCATCGCCTGGCCTAATTGTATCCAGCCTGCGGCAAGAACCATCGCTCATGGTTACATTTGTATCACCGGTCATGCATTGAATCACAACAATTGATCCGACTTCTGGTTCAAGGCGAGTGTAAAGAGTCGATGTGTACCAGTCCCATAGTTTTTCCATCACCCTTGGGCTGTCAGCGTCTTCCCTGTTCTTGACAGGGTCGTCAATGATCAGCAAATGGCCTGAGCGGCCGGTGATAGCGCCTCCAACACCCGACGCCCATAACCCGCCACCGCCTTGGGTACCCCAATCGTTTACGGCTTGCTTGTATGGGTCAAATGTCCCTCCAGCCTGCCTGTAGTAATCTCTGGCAGACCGCGAGAAGCCTTCAGCCAGCTCTGCGCTATAGGAGACGATGCCAGCATATCGATCTGGATGGGCCAGTAAATATGCTGCTGGAAATAACTTAGAGGACAGAAAACTTTTACCAGTCCTTGGTGGAATTTGAATAATTAACCGCTTGCATTTTCCGTCAATGATTCGCTGCAGTTGTTTCGTTAATTCTGCGTGGACCTTGTAAAATTTATAGTTAGGAGATACCGATTTGATAAACTGATGCAGTACTATTTGCTGGCCACCTTCTTTCCTTTGCGTCTTAGCTTTTCGCAGCTCGCGAACCATTTCGCGGTCTGATCCTGCTTTTTCAAGAAAGATTTTACCAGCTCTAGTAGCCATCAGTCTTCAACCTGTTTTGATGCATCTAATTCTTCATTGTCCTGTAGGGTATCGATTGCTCCAGCGGTCAGCATGTCGATAAAGTCTTGCTCCGTATAGTTATTGAAAACAGATGTAATAGGATGAAGGTCATCCCACTCCAGTGTAAACGAGCCATCCTCCTCTTCTGTTACGATTAGAGGGAAATTTGGATCAGGAAATTTATTCATCGATTGGAATTTCGTAGGCGTCGACATCAGTGACATCTTCAATGTTTACTTTGTTCATCTCTTCATCAACCATTTCTAGCATTTCATTAATGCCCAGCGAGTTGGCCCAGGATTGACGAGACTGCTCGCTAATACTAGCGGCGGCCTTAAGCAGGCCAGAGACTAGGGCCATTGGCACCTCTTCTCCCTCGTCCTCGGCCTTTGCTATGCGCTTACCCAGAACACGCAGCAAGTCTTCCGAAACTCTGGCCATCATCCTGGCTTGACGCTCAGATGACTCCCTAAATTCTACAATTGCGTCTCGATGGGAGTTTTTTTGGAATTTCTCTGCTTCCTTCCAGACGATCGCCAATTGATCTTTATCATAGGCGGCTGCACGGCGCTGCCAGTTGAATATATCAGACCAGCTAGATAGGGTAGGTACAGCATGTCCCGTTATCGATTCAAGAGCCTTAAAAGTCCTGCCTCCCTGTAGCAATAAGAACTTCTGGAAGCAACCGTATTGATCGGCGTTTTCGTGTCGACCGGACTGGCTGACACGATAACCGCGCCTAAAACCATAAATTGGACCAGCCTCTCCTTTTATTGGTTTAGACTCAGGCCAGCCTGATTGATCCAAAGATTCTGACATGATCAATCCCTGATACTTAGATTTCCCACGGCGTATCGACACCACCGAGGGCATTGCCAATAATCGGATGATGCTTGCAAAATATTTGTTTGCAAGACTTTGCAATCATTTGATGCTCAAGTTGTGTTCCATTTTTTTCTCGGAGCGCAATATATGTAATCCAGCTCCTGAGGGTGCCATTCATATATAGCCTTGTTGGCGAACCAATCGGCAGGACTTCCCTCGCGCACTCTTTTGCTACATCCTTCTGAAGCAGTAGTTGATATACATCATTTGCGTGCTCGTAAAGGTTATCAATATTAGCTTGAAGATCACGCTTCAGATCCTCGTCAAGGTCATCATGACTTGCTTGGCGATTTTTGGTATCCTGTCGCCGCAAATCTGGTAATGGAATTGAGGCGCTTAAACTGTCAATAGTGGCATAGCGTTGCGAAAATTCCTGAAACGAAAAAGAACGATGACGCAAAATTTGTGGACTAATCGCCCTGGTTGTGTTGATTTCCAGGACCATATTAGCCATTTCAAAAATTGACCAATGCTTTTCCCTGATACAATATTTCAGCAGCCCAGTATTACTGCTATCCTGATTAGAAGGATTGCTAACACGGGCAACGTACATAATGATTTCTTGAGCATGTTTCAAGGCGTGCTCTTCCGCTCCTTGAGTAAGAGCAACTAATTTTGCATCGTGCATGATTATTTACCAGAAACAAACAGATAAACGATGCCAGCAATCGCTGCCAGTGCCAAAACAAGGGCTAGCGGGATCCATAAAGGAGAAATGACCCAAACCCAAGGCCAGCCAATGTATCCGGTCAGTTTCAGGCCAACAAATAAAACTGTTAGTAGCCCACAAAATCCGATTCCACCAGATCCAGTACTGGTATCGTTTCGTGACATCAGAACAAGTCCTCAAATTCTGGATGATAATCCGCCACTGGTGACTGGTACCACTTTGGCAGGCTCAATACATTATAACGCACATCTGGGCTAGGCCACTCCTTAGTGTCTAAGGATTTCTTTAATAGTTGCCGCGCACGCTTGATCTGCCGGTTCCCCTCCTCCATCATCTCGTCGGATATCTCAAACAGAGCCAACGTCCAAGGTTCCGTTCTTTCGATAGCAGCAAATACAAATTTGCAGGGCTTATCATACGCCAGGCTCGCCGCCTCTGAATACCATGCTGATTGGAATAAGTAATTCATGCCTCCTACTAACTTCTTCACAAACGTATTATATTCGACAGAATCAGTTGTCTTCAGATCGAGTACCAGTAAATGATCGCCCATATCAACGAGTCGATCAAGCCTGCCTTTGCATTCTATGCCATCCGCTTCCCAGTAAATAGATAACTCGTTGTACTTACGATAATCTGGCAAATCTTGATTAAACCAATCAAGTTTAGACAAAGAATTTGCCATTCCATGCACGCTATCCCATGCTCGTTCTTTTTCAGTATTAGTCAATATTGTTTTATGTGTTTGCGCTGCTTTCCATTCTTTTCCTTCTTTTGTGTTTAAGGCAATATCTTCGGGTTTCATTACATATCTTTTACTGAATTCTTCCTCACCCTCCAGTACAAGGCAATGCAAAGCAGACCCTATTTCCATGTTAATGGTAGGGAAAAAGCGCCTTTTCTTTGAAGCTTTGTAATGAGCAGGGCTTACCAGGATATTCTTTAAATAACTCTGGTTTTCTCCCGATTCCCTTCTGTACTGATAATCAGGCTGATTGTAGGCTACTGCAGCCATCAGTGTAACGCATGATCCACATTATACGTGCAAGTGCCTAATGTGGATGATCCACTCAGATTCCGCCTTGGGGGCCTTCTGCCAGGAGATAGATAGCTGAGGGATGACCGTTACCCTGTCGTCCAACCATAGAACCCCTTGTGCCGTATCCATGAAGGCTCCTGCTATGTTGTCTGTATCTCCTCGACCTTCTCCTTTTATCATTATCGACAATGAAATGGGGCCCTCTAGCGGCCCCTTGGTCCATTGCTCTTTAATTTGCTTTCGCATTTCAGCCTGAGCTAACTTGTATGCCGGTGGCATAAATGCGTGCCCAGTCCTAGTAAGCCGTGGCCTTGCTTTTGAAAACAAAGGCCTTTTGATTACCAGTATGTAATCAGGCGAACTTGTCTCCTGCTGCATACATGTCAAACCAATCGGTGTCATTTAACCTTGGGCTGTCATTGACATGACTTGCAATTGGAGTCTTCCCAAATGAGATTGGCTCAACATCGGTTCCATCCCATTGTTCATCTTCAATATCCCATGGTTCACCCTTGACGCGGGCAAACGCATCATCCTGTAGTGCAATTTTTAGCAGCACTAAGTAACCAATGAGGTCATTAATGACATCTTCATCAGTCGCTAGCAGTCCAGCTCCCTTTGAAATTCGCGATAACTTGTCATCAATGCGAACATACAATTGTTCGACTGGCCCTAACTTGCTGAACACCCTTGTTGGATTCAGTGCCGAATCGCCATATTTAGCATTTTTGTCTAACAGTAAGTCTTTGATCGAGTCGCATGTATGCGCGATCCTGAGTTGAGTATCACTCATTATGGTGAGAACGAATAGACCTTGCGTCAGTAACGGTAATAGTCCTATTGCCAGTTATCAGTGTTACTTGACACCGGTCTTGATGACTGCTGACAACACTGCCAGTGCTCCAGCCAGCACCCAGGTATACCTGTACTTTTGCTCCTCTTACAAACAAAGGAAGAGGGAAAGGCGGCCGCGCTAATCTTTGACCTTCCGTTAGCTGACCTTTACTGCTTTTAGTCATTTGCGCAATTAAGCCGAATGATACTCAATATAGTCGGGTATCCGATTTGATTGCTGCCGACTAAGTTCAAGCGAAAGATGCTGGGGCAACTTTGCGCCAAGGGAGGTAACCCAAGAAACTATCGTCGGCAAACGATCAGCAGTCAGCACCCACAGATCTTGCTCTTCATTATAGCGAAGCAATCCATCTGAAACGAACTCACCAAGAGCGTCTTCTACGACTTTTTCCATCCTGGTAATTTCTTCGCAGTAATCCTCTTCAAAAGGATCCCAGCCGCCTACCTTTAGGTCTGACGGGCTGCAGTGCGGCACAAGGCCAGGAGTGACCTCTGTAACCCGCACAGCGCCCCTATGCAGTAATACCGCAACAATGTACGGCTTGACATGCGACACGGTTAGGAGCGGCATCTCGTCAATCAGAAGACCGCACGCACCTGGAGCAATCTCGTCAATTCTTAAACAATTCACCATTGCCCGTGACCCAAGAATAGAAACGGCCAAGCATGCGCCTGGCCGTCCTTGTTTAAGTCTAGGGTGCCTTAGAAAGGCACTTCGCCCCCTTGGGGTCGATTCGGGTTATCTTCAAGGAACGTAACCGATGCATTTTTTACATCAAGAAACAGTTTCTCGTTAGACATTCGCTGAATGAGCTGCCCAGACACGCCGACCTTGTCGCCGCGTTTGATGCGTTCGATTACGATTTCAGCGGCCTTACCACGCACTTCACAACGATAGAATTGTCCCTGGCGTTCCGAACCGGGCTTAGAATAGACATATGCCCGATCTGCCACAGAGAAGCTAGCAACGCTATCGCCGTTTTCAAAAGTTTTTACGGTGACAGGAGACTCTCCGGGTCGACCGGTCACAGTACCTGCAATACTAATAGTAGCCATTGTTCCCGTTAGGGTTTACAATACATTATACCGCAACCATTGCTAACTTGAGCTTATGCAGAGCGGTTTTGCGGAGGTGGCAGACCTGATTCTTGGTCATGTCCGTCATTTTAATAATGTCTTTGACTTTCATTTCATCAATAAAAGTCCATTCCAAAATCAGGACTTGATCTGCTGTCAGATTAGCGATCTTCATAGCTTCCTCCATTTCTGGGGAGAAGCGGCCCTGGCCTGAATGGGGCGGGGCATAAGTGCTTTCAATTGCGTCGACAATGGATATGTCGGCGTTTTCTCTTATTGGAGCATCAATCGAAATAGCGGACTGTGCCGAACGCACCATTTGCGTCAGATGCATACTTTCTTCTTTTGACTTCTTCCTGATAAATCCATGCTTCTCAAAAGCATAAGCATCTCTGCACGCGTTCTCTGGTATGTGAAAGATGCTGGATGCCTTAATCCCATATCGACCAATGGCGGAACGAATCCAGAACGTTGCGTATGTAGCAAACGTATATCCCATCTCAGGATCATATTTTTCTGCCGCTCTGATTAGCCCTAGCGCACCGGCCTGGAGAAAGTCAAGTGTTTCGACGCCGCCCCAATTCTTGCGTGTTTTACTGCCCATATGCAAATGAACAGATCGAATAACCAATCTCAGGTTGTGTGCAACCAATTTATTCACACAACGCTTATAGGCTAAACTGCCAGGCTCGGAGGAGCGAATCTTACGTGCAATTAAGCAGACTTCATCCTTGGACAGAATTGGCTTGCTTCCCGCTGCATTCATCCAAAACGTGATTTCGTCCGTTGTGATAATGGGAGCCATGGCCTGCTGAAAGTCAATTCAGGTTAGACGATAAAAGGGCCTTAGACAGGCCCTTCATAGTTTCTTATGATAGCTCCGCTGAAAGCCTCAGCAAACCTGGACGTAGCCCAATCGATAAATGGGACAGCAGGTTGATCTTGCGGATCAAGGAGCCTGGGAAATTCATTTTTGTTTAATAGTCGCTCGGGTCCGGTTTCGTCGACTTCTTCGCTGTGGTCTTCGCGGGCTTTGGGGCGGGTTCGGCTTGAGCGTTTTGCTCAGCAATCCATTCAGGCGTTTTGCTGGCAAGTGTCTTCAACGCGCCTGCATAATTGTCACCGATCACATTAATCAATTTGTCAGCAGCCAGAGTGGTCAATCCTTTCCCCAGACAGGCCTCCAGGAAGTCTTCCATGGTTGGCTGCGGATCAACCTGCAGAGGGGCCTTGGAGGCGCCTGTGGAGGCCGGTGGCGCCACTGCTACCCCAGCAGCCTCCTGGCCCGCGTAGCCGCTCTCCAGTGGCATCTTGGCCCACAGCTCATGTGCCAAGCCAAATGTCATAGCAGCCGCCATGCAGCCACCGCGACGATGAGTGTCTGTCACATCACGGGCGCTGATCTTATCGAAAGCAATCGGCTGGTTACGGGTGTCCATGATTGCTTGGGGGACTTCTGGTAGCACAGTCCCGTCCAAATGAACGAAGCGCAGCATCAGGTAACCGCCGTTACCAGGAGCACGAAAGACCTGGCCTCCATCGGGCGCAGTCATGATCTCAAGGCACCAACCGGGTGCATGCTCATGCAGCAGGTTAAAGGTCCGAGCCCAGTTGATGTAACTAGCCTTAAAACTACCGCCGCCAATAGTTTCAACCAGATCTTTGGTTGCAATGCCGGCGAGATTAGGGATTGAATCGGGCATGGTCGGATTACTTGATAACGCAGTTTAGTGATTAGTTCGTTCGTTAAGCATTTTTAAAGCTTCCTGGATCTGCTCTTTCTTGGTGAAAACAGATCTCTTGGAAGCTTTTCGCTTGAGGTTGAGCTGATCAGCCCTCTCGCCGACAGGGCGGTCGACCTCTGGGTGTTCCTGGCGATACCGTTCCAGCCACAGGTCGATCATCCAACGCTTGTACAAGCCTAGCGGACCAAGCAAGTCCCAGGCCCATTGGGCGGTGCGGCCGCCGACCAGGATCGTCGCGGCAATGGACTCGCCCATCTCTTCCCAGCCCTCGTCGAGCCGGATCTGCTCTGTCGGTGTCAGGGGTTTCTTCCGTCTCATTCCGATGGGTTGGTCCATCCCTAACCACCATAACCACCTCCTGGCGCACCGCGCCTTCTTTTTCATAGTTTTTTATTATTCTTTTTTTTAAGAGAGTAAAACCATAAACCGTAGATAACTAGCTTAAAGCTAAGAGTACTCTTTTATGTGCTGCGTTTTGCAGCGTAACCTGGACCGACCGATGTGCATTTTGCAGCGTGCGTGCTGAATTTCGCAGCGTGACCTTGCACAAAAATGCAGCGTGATTTTGCTGCAAAACAGTGCGAGCGCTGCAAAAATCAGCAGATTGCTGCAACAAAAGTTAACCGGGTATCGGTTGCCACCACCGCTGCCCTCGCTAAGGTGAGACCGTTCCTCCCATGTCCCGTGAAGATCGCCGTCTCTAAAGACACTGACTGGGAGCCCAAGGTCTATGCCAAGGCGCCATACGAACTATTGCTTTGCGATGATCTAACCGCAAATAGTAAGTTGCTGTGGATTGTTTTAGCTAATCAATCTAAATTTGGCCCAATCGATAAATCAGTTCTGGACAGAAGAATAGGCATACACAGAAACACTAGAGTCCGTTGTATGGTTGAACTTAGAGAACTTGGCTTGATATCTGGAACTACTGAGCATATCATAGTGCACGATCCTGTGCCGATACTTCGTAAACTGAGGAAGATAGATGATGAATCCAGGCGTATAGTAGAAGAGTCTTTACTTGGCCCCTACGAGGAACCTGTCAAGAAGGAGCGCAAGCCCAAGGAAGTTATCAACTATTTTGATGATGCGACAGATGCGTGGAATAAGTATCGGCCAGCTAACTACTCCAAGATCAATCGCCTCAGCGCTCAATTACTGAAAGCCGTTGATTTGCATATATCCGCTCTTGGCGTTACGCCGCATGATTACGATAACTTTTTTGCGGTATTAAAAGCAGGGGTCGATCATTCACCATTCTGGTCAAAACAGAACACCAGTAAAACACTGCAGAGTATAACTGGACTTGGTCAACCACAAACCAAAAAGTATCAAAATGTTCACGACTTGTACAACGAAGGGCTAAACTACGATAAGTCGCGAGCAGTAAAAGAAGAAGATCGACAAGACGAAACTGTTATACCGGCAACTCTCAGGAAATCAATAGATGAATATGACAACCTTCATTACATGTATTATAACATGACACGCAATGATCCCGACAGTGTAAGCACATTAACCGACAGAATTACTCAAACAGAAATGGAAATCAGGAACGCTGGATTTGACCCGGCACGATTCAGGATGAAGTATCAGTTAAGTTCATGGCCGACAGATGTACCAGAACCAGAAACAAGCAGACAGCGTTTCTGGATTTATGATGACGAGATTGGTTGATAGCCGTGACATTACCCTTCTACTTGCAAAAGGCAGTTGATCTCGGGCTGCTTGAAACCGATGGAGAAAAGATTACTGGCTGCAATCAGCCGGCAATCGAACGAGCAATGGATGTTGCTCGGATTGTTGACAAGTTGCAGCCAACAAGCGTTCAGGACAGGGAGGATACCCTGACCCAAGAAGCTATCGTCCTTGGTCGCACCCTGGCGTCCCCTGCTGGGCTGGCCAGAGAGCTATGGGGTGAACTCAGGACTGGTTTTGGAATCGGTCATGGTCAACTGGTCCCACTGTCCCTGTGGTCCGACGATAGATTTCGTGCTATCGCAAAGGAAATTGATCTAACTTTTATCGGACAGCGATCCAACCAATTGATATCGAGAGAATCCTTGATTGCAAGTTACACTAATTTAAACAATGCGTCACGAAGTGTATCCATAATTGACTTCAATCAGACCATTACGGAACTTTCGGAACCAGACGTACTTGAATCATACGGCGATGTGAAAACCGAATGGGATACAGCTCTTGACGTACTGAAACAGGTCAGGGTGCGTGCATTGTACTTAGAGACATTGCATAATGCCAAGCAAAACATCAAGGCAGATACAAAGCTTGAAGAGGCATTGGAATACCTGCAACAACGTGCCATGGAAGGCGTCGGAATGATGCGTGGCACCATCGGCAACCAGGGCCAGTCGATCGGACTGCTGGATGTCATTATTGGTGATCCTGGTGTGCAACGCCAGAACTGGATCGATAGGGTAATGAATTACTCTGAGGTGAACAGGCCTGCATCTACGGGCATAGACGCAATCGACCTGGACATTGAGGGCGGCGTTTCCTTCCCTAGGATGAACCAAGCTTGTGGCGGCCGCTTGTTCACCCTGGCTGCCAGGACCAGTGTTGGGAAAACTGCTCTGGGCTGCCAAATAGCAACAGCGTTATGTAGTAAAGGTTTATCAGTTGGGTTCATATCAGCAGAGCTTGATTACGCTCAAATAGAAGCACGTTTGCTTGCCTCACTCAGCAGAAAGGTATTGGCAAAGCATGGATATCACTGGCGTTCAAGTACCGACAGGATAGGTTACGTTACTGTTGGCGAGCTACTTGTGCCCAGTATTGAAGACAAAGAAAAAGTTACAAACTTACTTGGAACATTGGCATTCAAGTATCAAGAATCTGGCGGGAAACTGATCATTGAAGCGCCGTGGGGTGCTTGCGTTGATACCGTTGTTAATTCAATGCGTACAATGAAAGCGAAGAACCCAGAGCTGAGGGCTGTCGTATTGGATCACTTCCATGTCCTGTCCAGGCACAAGAATGCCGCCAGGGATGGCGCAGCAATGCTTGAGGAGAGGGCTTACAAGTTAATGACGGCAGCCAAGGAGCTGGACATCGATCTGTTCGTGTTAGCGCAAATGAATACGGTTGGCATTAAGCGCGAGCAAGATGATGTCAAAGCCCAACCAAAGCCACCAGAACTTGACCAGATACGTGGTACCGATGCTCTATCGCATGTGTCCCATGTTGTCTGGCTCGTCCGAAAGCAAAAACAAAAGGAAGGAGAACCGTCTGACCGAAAACTAGAGGTTTGGCATTCTAAGGTACGCGGCAGGCAAGCTTTCTGGGAAGGTGCGCCACCGAATGAACAAATCACCACTGTTCAAGGGTTTGTCGACATGTCGCTAATACAATTGGATTACCAGACGGCAAGCCTGAAGAACGACGATACCATGCAGAATATTGATGTGATCAAAAGCTCCCGGACCAAGCGATGAAAAATATACTGTTTGAATTGATCGCTGACATGGGTGAAAACCTGATATTTGGATTACAGGTAATCTTTACATTTTTTATCGACATTCAAACAAACATCGCTGATTCGTTAGTAACATTTGTAGCTAACGTTTTTAAATTGTCGCTATGGCTGGTGAATAGAGACCGGGTTGGCCACGCTGAGATGGTAATAGACCAGAAATCACTTAATAACGAATTGGAAATACTGATGAGTGTCACCAAGGTAAAAGAAGATGCATTATTTAATAAATCATGGACCACCAATCATTCTCTAGCATTGAACGAGCTTAGCACAAAACTATATCACGAATGCGAATGGGACAAAGACCGCATTCATGACTACATGAGGGCCATCGTCGAAAGCATCCCTGGGCTGTCCTATATGGCAGCGGATTCAGATGATGAGATGGAAGATGATGAGCCGATTGATCTCGACGACTAATTATTATTAAGCCAGTCTACGATTCCCTTGTGCCTGATATACATACCAACATATGATCCGCCATACCTGAAGATGGGACGGACATAATATAGTATCTCACCCGTCTCTGGGTGAATGTGCTGTGTCGGAGGCAGGGCTGTACCAGTGGATACTAGACGATCCCCATCGAACATGTATCCAGGTAAAAATGGCAGGATTGATTGACGTTTCATTGCTTACTATTGGCACTCAGATCCCAGTACCATCCATCTGAAGTGTTACTAATAAGCCATCTTTTTAATAAATTTTTACGGCTGTATTTTTGCTGTTTGCCATTAGTCGGGCCAGCCAGCGGGTAACCACCATTAACCAAGTCCAACTCACCGAACGGATCATGTACATAGAAAAACTCAGAATCATATCCAGTTACAGTAATCCAGTGACCTCCACCACTAGGATTCTGAATTGAACCCTTGTGCAGAATTCCAATCGGTACGGGATACCCTAAATCAAGAATACGGATAAGCTCCTTCTCTGAACCATTCATCGCAAATTTATGTTTTAGCCCTAAATTATCAAGGGCTTTTTGATGAGCTGACTGAGCAACGGTATCGCCATACCTGAACACAAGGTTTAAGTAGTCATCATCATCTGTGATTAATTTTGGATTCAAATATTTGATAGCCATTGCCAGGGCAGATGACTGGCAAGATCTTTCACCGTGACCAGTTTTGCTGTCACGTTGATAGAAGTATGGCACAGACAAAGGGAACTTGGGTTTAGCTTGAACAGTTCCTGCCCTGAACTCTTGCGCAAAAGTAAGCAACTGTTCTGGAGTCAGTGTTGCCTGCAAGTTGTCTAGAGCTTTATTCTGATGCTCCAGGTTTGCATACCATCGCGCTGCCTCCCTGAGGCTGATTACCTTATCTGGCTGCACCTTAATATCTTTTAGTACACTATTTTTATCCATGATGTCAATTAACTTTTTTGCATAATTTGGATCGGTAGCATAGTTCTCTGCTACTAGCATCTTTGCTGCTTCGTTCCTGCTGGTAGCATGGTTCACACCTTTGTAATCTTTGAAATCCTTATACCATCTGTCAATCAAATATTTAACGCAATCTTCTGGACTATTGAAATCCATAAACTCGTCAACAACGGTCATTTCGATACCGTTGACATACTCAGTTGTTTTTACTTGCGTGCCCTTACCTTTGATGCCGAAGAAATTATTCTTACCGCTAACTGCCGTACCCCAAGCGCTTTCCAGAGCCCATTGTGCCGCGCATAATTCGGGATACTTCGCGCCAGCCTGTCCAGCAAGGCGTGCAATTTCTCCCCATGTGATATAAGACATACGCAACATTCGTGCGTGTTAGTGTACCTTAAATGTTTCTAGTTGATTCAATATTGCTTTCCTGTTGATGCGGTTCAATCTTCATGTGGAAGCTACTGCTGATAACATTAATCATGATAGGTACAAGGGCACTGATAACAACGGCGGCTCCCATTACCCACGCTAATCTATTTTCAATTACTGCTAAACGGTCAAAAGCAGTCTGCAGATCAGTCCTGTATTCAGTAGTGCGTGTAATTAGCGCATCTAATTTACCTTCAAGCGTTCCAAGCTTGTGATATATCTCTACATGAGATACAGAAGAGTCCGGAACGCTCATTTCCATGGATCAGCCATGTTTTCAGTTTTCCTATATGGAGCATGTATACTCATGCCTCCACCAAGAAGCCTGGAGTCACCCGTCTGTAAGGTGTCATCTATTGGATGATCAATTATCGTTGGCTGTGCTGGCGGATCAGCCTTCTCCATTTCAGCCTTAACCCTGGCGATCTCCAAGGCCATCCGTTGGCTCAGGGTTCTATAAAACTTAGCCCTTGCGATTAAACGCTCAACTTCTTCCCGTTCGCTACGCGTAGAAAAACGCAATAGTAAACGTGTATCCGATGTATTCAGTCCTTTGAGAATTTAGTTACGATACCAGCCAGGATTTCAAGCACCCGGTAATACTTTGCGACAACTTCGTTATCTTTCGGCGTAGGCGTCAGGTTGACGAAAGCAAGTGCTGCTGCGTGAATGGCAAATAACACACCGAGAATTTCGGGACCATTTGCAATAATGTATGCGACAATAGCAGTCATCTGTCATGCACAACTCTGGTATAGTGTGCCTGTTATTTGCTGTTTCCAAATAGCAAATATGTCAGTTTATTTTTTTCTTCTTTTTTGCTGTCTTTGCGGCATTGCGGAAATCAGCAGCACTTGGGGCACCTTTGGCGCCAGGCTTACGCATGCGCTCCTCGCTACCATCTTCGATTCGCTCACGTTTGCGACGAATGTTTTCGTACAATCCTGGACGTTTTGCCATGATGATTTTAGCGTTTTGACTTTTTAGTACCTTTGCCGGGGGCAAGGCGCTTGTTGTCGCCATGCCCATTCCTGGCACGATTAGCTTTAGGATTTTCTAGCTTAAATTTACCGTCTGCTGTGTGACTTACGTCGGGGCCACCTTTGCCCATGATGCCACGGGCCCTGCGCTCACGTGCTAACTCAGCGCGGTAATCTTTGCGATCAGGCTTTGCATTACGCTTCTTGTCGTAAGCTAATTTCTTTTTATATGCCTCTGGATTGTTGGCATAGAATTCAGCAGTACTGCGCTTCTTGGCTGCCATCAGCGTTTACCGGATCCTTTTGGTTTCGACTTACCACCCTTCTTGGCGGGTTTCTTGCCACCCATTTGCTTCGCAATAATAAGCGGCAGCGCCATGATGATAATTCGTTTATCTAGGATTCCTGAACTTTGCTTAACCTAGAGGTCAGTTCCATCAAGGTTTTTCTGTCCTGGTTGGTACCCAGGAGGGCCCAGGCTGCCGTCACTGACAGGATCAGTAATGCTGCGACGTTGGATTCGCGGATGAGCAGCAATAATATCTTTGTCCAGATTTGTGCCGTCTTCCAGGATTCGTGGGCCTTCACTGTAAGTGAATTCAATCATTTACAGAGTCCTTGCAGAGTTGAAGCAGTTCAGACTTTGTCACAGTTGACTTGAATTCAATGTTGCTTGCTTCTGCAAAAGCAACCAGTTGATTCTTCGTCATGCTGTCCAAATCGACAACAGCCACCTCGGGTTCCGGTTCGGGATCAGTCTCCTCTTCTGACTGCGAGGGCTGTTCTGCTTCTGGGGCGGCCTCCACAGGTTCGACAGCCACGGGCTCCGGTGCGGGAGTTACACCCTCCTGCTGCCAACCAGCAGCCAGCAGCTCACGTGCTAGGACACTATGGTATACGGGTTTACGCTTATCACCTTTCGTGAAATAAACCGGGGCGTCCTGAATATACATAATAAAAAAGGGCGACTGAAGTCACCCCTTATTATTCCAAGCGATTAACTCAGCCGACGTTGTCAACCGCGTCGATGTAGCAAGCGTCCAGGGTAGCAGTGCCGCCCAGGTCGTAATCAACGTTGTTGTTGGCGTCACAAAGGGTGCCACGGAGGTGGGCAATGCCCACGCCATTGACATCCAGATCGTTTGCATTGAACACCACAGATTTGCCGCCAACATTGACGGTGATCTTGTTGGTGCCAGCGTTGTCAATACCACCAGCGCCAAGCACAACCACGCGAATAGTGCCGATGGTCTTCAGGCTAATGGGTGCAGCAGAGGCAGTAGCGGTGACCTCCATTGCATCATCAAGGTCAAACTTCTCGCGAGGAAATACACCAGTAGAACGAGCAGCCATTGTAATTCTCCAAATTGGCTAGGGTTAACAGAATCCGCCCCGTAGAGTAGTGGCGCGATTCCTGAAATAGATTACCTATTTAGCCGACGTTGTCGACGGCATCCAGGTAAACAGCATCAGCACTTGCACCGTTGTAGTAATCAAACCAGGTGCCGTTTTGGCCTTCCTGGATGCTGGAACCACGGAAATGGGCAATGCCAACACCATTGGGATCAATATCCTCGGCGTAGAAATCAGTCAGTTCGCCGCCAGTGCTGACGCGGACGTAGCCGCCCTCACCACCCGTACCGAGGCCCGTAGCACCCAGAACAATGATCCTCCAGGTGTTCACGCTATTAAGGGGAACAGGCGAAGTGGTCGTATTATCCCACTGCACTTCCATTGCATCATCAAGGTCAAACTTTTCCCTAGGGAATACGCCTTCAGAACGTTGAGCCATTAGAATTCTCCTGGTGAACGAATCCGCCCCGTAGAGTAGTGGCGCGATTCTGTAACTATGCTTCCTATAACTTAAGCCACTTTTCGTGGATATAGCATACCGCTAGCTGGCCTTGTTGATAATTTCTTCCCGGATACGCCAACAATATCATCTATTATAGGAAGATAGGCGTATGTAATTTCAAGTCTATAGTTAATACTGAGATCAAAATCGCCACCGAGGTTGGTGTCTACGCTGCCGGTGGGAATAGTCAAACTAGGCATGTCAAGGAATGCTAGGTTCCGTTGTTCCTACATTAAACAGAAGGCCATATTCGCTTGATCCACCAGTATCAAAATAAAAATTACTGCCAATTTGTGTTACAGTAACTGCGGTACTCATTAAAAGATTAGTGCCGCTGTGCCATTTTTGTAATATATCAGCAGGACTTCCAATCCAGTAAAGAAGACCACCGGTTGCATCGGCAAGTGCGACAAGATCACTAGCCCTGGTGAGAATCGTACCCGTTTTGACTAGACCGCTCACAATACTAGATTGCTGACCGGTAGTTGTTGTCAGATATGCATAACCGCCATCTGGGAACCAAACCATCCTAGTTGGACCACTCAAGGTAGAGGCCAACGTCATGGTTGCTCTGTTGACATAACCACCCGGTGGCATTTCGAAGGCCCAGAGTTTTCCATTGCTTATAACAAACCAGGAACCATCGGTATTGACCCACCATTGAGCACTGGTGGTGGCTCCAGTCCAGTTGGTATCAGCATAAAATTGTTTCCTGCCATCCCAATTAGCTTGAACAGGCCCAGTGGTATAATTGGGTATGCTGTTTGAAGTGTCAAACATAAGCCCATCATTGTTAGAACCTTTTGAGAACTGCCACAATGTATGTTCAGATATTGTATCACCCGTAAGGGTCGCAAAATCTTTGTGATACCAGTAATAATTTGCGTCAACTTGACCGTACAGAACCCCGGTTTGCGTATACACATCCCAGCCACGCGTAGGCAGAAACGTGCCAAAATGATAATCCTGTACAGCCCAAAGATTATTGATACTGGCAACGGCTGGTCCGTATGAATAATATAAAGTGTATGCCATCTTGTCGACTAAGTCGTTAATAGTTTTCCTGGAAACGAAAAGCCATCAAGCGATAGCCGTTACTGTAACAGAAATACTAGCAGTAGCGCCCCCTAGGTTTTTCACTGCAACATATACTTTGCTATCAAGTGGAGAGTCACCATTATAATACTCAGTTGCTGGGGTAATATTGACGACCTGATCGACACTGGTCGTCAGCACTTCCAGTAATACACCAGATCCTGGAGTGGGATCTACTCCAACTAATCTAGAAGCATCACTTGTCCTGCTGGAAGAAGTGCAGTAGAATCGTACCCATGCGGGGTTTGACACTGTTACTGAAACAAACGTGCCAATTTTATTTAAAGCAATAAATAACAAATCAGCAGATGATCCACTGGCAAGTGAAGACGCTGTTTGTGTTTCTTGCAGGCGAGCAACAGCAGATCCCCCACCGCCAGCAGGGCCAGTAGCGCCTATTGGACCGGTTGCACCAGTCGCACCAGCACCGGTGGCGCCAGTTGAGCCCTGTACTCCAGTGGGTCCAGCGACACCCGTTGCTCCAGTTACTCCAGCACCTGTTGCACCTGTTGCACCATCAACTCCCGTCGCTCCAGGCCCACCACTTGCACCAGTAGCACCGGTGACTCCCGCGCCTGTTGCTCCAGTTGCACCCAGTGATCCGTTTGCACCACTGGCGCCAGTGGAACCAACTGGGCCAGCGTTTGCTGTTATCTGAAGATTGCTAAGGTCCGCCGTTGCATGCAACAACGTAACAGTGCCCGTAGATGTTTCAGCCCATATCTCAATATAGTCACCCGCGCCGTTTAAATAGATACTGGCAGAGCCGATTGCAATTAAGTTAGCACTACTAGAGCTGTAAGCGCTCCCGCCAATGTAGTACAGAAAAGCATCATTCTTGTACAACATTAAACGCAGCGCGTGTCCTGTTGTTGCGCTATATCGCAGCGTTGTCGTTATCAAATAATAGCCCGAAGTGTTCGGCGTAAATCTGCTATTCAGGAAAACACTATCGGTATCGTATCTTTCTGCTTGAAATTCAACCAGCGAAGCAGTGGTGCCAATGGCTTGAGTTGCATTTTTATAAGCAGCAACATTGGGACCAGGCAGACCAGCGGGACCTGTCGCACCCGTAGCTCCGCTTACGCCGGCCCCGGTGGCTCCCACTTCGCCCACCGCGCCAGTAGCACCGGTGGGTCCAGCCGCGCCAACACCAGTCGCCCCTGTGACGCCAACAGAGCCAGTAACACCAGTTGCTCCGATCGCACCAGTAGCACCGTCAATCCCTGCAACACCAGTAGCACCAGTTACCCCAGCAGTACCCGTTGCTCCGGTTAGTCCTGTAGCGCCAATATCTCCCGTTGAGCCCTGTACACCAGTAGCACCAGTAACACCAGCACCAGTTGCCCCAACAGGGCCAGTTGCTCCAATTGCGCCTGTCGCGCCTGTGGAGCCAGCGCCCGTAGCACCATCGGCACCAGTTGCCCCTGTGACCCCTGTGGTACCAGTGGCACCAGTTCCCCCAGTAGCACCGGTAGCACCAGTTACTCCGACACCCGTCGCCCCCGTCTCTCCTGCGGTACCGGCCGCCCCTGTTGCACCAGTGGCACCAGTTGTTCCGACCCCAGTCGCACCAGTCTCCCCGGCTGCTCCAGCCGTACCCGCCGCGCCTGTGGCACCGGTTGCACCAGTAACACCAACACCAGTTGCGCCTGTTGCGCCCGTTGTGCCAATGATCCCAGTTGCACCAGTCGAACCGGTACCCCCGGCGATCCCACTGGCCCCTGTTGCGCCAGTAGTACCAATGCCAGTAGCGCCAGTGGCGCCGTTAACACCAGAAGAACCAGTTGCACCCTGAGAACCCGCTAAACCAGTCGGTCCAGTAGGGCCAGTCACGCCGATAGCTCCCGTTGCCCCATCTGCTCCGGGAGTTCCCGCCCCCGTTGCCCCGATTGGGCCAGTTGCCCCGCCGGCGCCTGTAGCACCAGTGACACCGGTTTGACCAATTATTCCAGTCGCTCCAGTAATGCCAATTGCACCAGTTGCTCCAGTCAGCCCCGTGGCCCCCATCTGACCGGAGGAACCAGTCGCTCCCTGTTCTCCACCAGGCCCAGCGGCCCCAGTAGCTCCAGTAGCTCCAGTAATTCCAGTAGCGCCAGTAGCCCCACCCGGATCCCCTTGAGGGCCCGCAGCGCCTGTTGCCCCGACTGGGCCCGATGCTCCCGTCACACCAGCCGGTCCAGTGACTCCCGGAGGTCCCTGGGGTCCAACTACGCCAACTGTTACAACTTCCGTATCAGGAGAAGCCTGTAATTCAATAATCTGCGCATCGCCGATCGGCGTAGCGGTGAAAGATACCTGCTGTATTACTGTATTAATAACAGGATTAGGCATCTGGATCGCTTATGCCAAAATCAATAACAGCAGCGCCTTCTACCCAATAAAATCTTTCAGTATTTGGATACACAACCATCAGGTCCCACACACCATCTTTCGTCATCTTTGTGGTGTCTTCGTAGTCAGCAACTAAATAAAAGCTACCTTCAGATTGATCTACCCATTCAACGGTAAATTGAAAAAGCAAACTGCGACGCTTTTCTTTCCAGACTTGAGCAATTACAGTATGTCCAGTACAATCAAACGGCAGCGTAAATTGCTGGCGGAACGTTGCACGTTGGTGGATTGTAATAGATAATTGTGCTGGATCCAACGGATGTAATCAGCTAGATCTAGTTTGCCAATTGACTATTATCGTATATGCTCAAATGAACGTGATTGCTGATGACTGCAGTTATCACAGTGCTGTCAAAAGTCTTACACCAACTGTGTAGGCACCAGCGTCAGTACATTGGATTGTACAGACATTGTTACCAATGTCGCAGGACTACCCTGTGGATTAGCCCCATCAACTGCCAAAGTTTCTGTTACTGATTCGGGTTGTAATTCAATGATATCTATATCGCCAGCGGTTACGACACTTGATGCCGCCTGTTGTACGACAGTACTTACATTAACATTTCCTGCCGATGTAACATTCAGTACTACTTCTAGCACTGTGCTGTTAACAATCGGAGCTGGATCGGGCATCTGGATCGCTTATACCAAAGTCCAAGGTAGCGCGTTACCCAAAAGGCGCCATCAGTTAGACCTAGTTTGCCAATTGGCTACTTTGGCTTTGTGAAGATCATACCATTTTGAATAAACCATCCCATGTGGTAACCGGATTTAATGTGATTGACCATTACTTCTTCTTCCGTCAGATTTCGAACAAGCCCACTGGACAAGAACAGGTCTTCCCAGTATTCTTTTGGCTGACAATTGATATGACCAATGCCACCTTGTCCTGGATGTGCCGCTGACCAGATCAAAGTTCCACCAGGTCTAATGGTACCGACAATACTGGATACGATATCATCAGATAACTTCGGATCAATGTGTTCCGCCACCTCCAGACAAAGCACCAGCTCGGAACTGCGTTTGGTATCAAATAATGACTCTTGAACGATATAATCTTTGTTTTTAATCCTGGGATCAATGTCAATACCAACAGCGGCAATACCTTGTTCCACCAATGCGTCAACATAGATACCAGGACCGCAGCCAACATCCAGGACTTCCATTGGTTCGTACATCGAATCGATCCATTCCGCCAATCGCTTAGCAAATGGACCTTCTTCAGCCTCGATCTGATAGAAGTTAATTCGATCAACTTCGTACCAGCCCCGCTTATCCAGGTCACTCAGTTGTTTGAATATCTTGTCATATTTAGCACCGCAAGCCTCTAGGCTATACTTAGCGCGGGCTGTTTTTGCAATAAATGTTCGATTAAGCGTTCCAACATCATCAATAGCATCAAGCCAATCCTGTAGTGTATGACAACGGAAGCCCATGCCAGGTTGCACGGTTTCGGTCATGGCCCCGTAGTTGACAGAAATCACCGGCGTACCACACAGCATTGCCTCCACTGCCATTCCACAGAACGGTTCAGTGAACACCGTAGGAGCAAGTAGCGCCCTGGCACCACCCAGGAACTCGCTTCGCTTGCGTCCGCTGATTGGCCCCCGATACTCGATCATCGGATGCTGCCATTGCGATGGATCACCTTGGCCGTGCAGGACGATTGGGTATTCACTGTAGTCGGCAATTGCCCTGATGGTGTCAATACCCTTCAGTGAAGTAATCCGTCCCAGGAACGCCAGATACTCGCCATGCTTGTATTTCGGCTTCCAATCATCCAGGTCATAATAATTTGGTACTACCCATTCATAGTTACGTCCATTCCGGCCTTCTTTACCCTGGTGGTAGTGCATCCAGGCATAGCTTTCAAATATCCTGAAACTGTCAGGCATCAATGTCGGATAACCAATGCCCGTCTCGACATGGCGATTATTACTGAATACGGACATCAGGATTTGGTGAGCGTGACCAAAAGGATGGCACACGATGTCACCGGGCTGGATGCGTTTCTGCATCTCAACCACTAGCTTCTCTTCAAACCGCCTGTGACCATCGCT
>Ga0315904_10000725_pt1 | contig 52496 bp, 30 predicted proteins | sample LakEriMetagenome_6_FD_203529 | JGI IMG/M metagenome (GOLD analysis project Ga0315904, IMG submission 203529) | Freshwater fungal communities from buoy surface, Lake Erie, Ohio, United States - Buoy 12 MA120 | ecosystem: Environmental > Aquatic > Freshwater > Lake | place: USA: Lake Erie, Ohio...
GTTTGTGTTTGGTGATGATGAACGGGAGAAATTCCGGGTGTTCATGCGGATGCAGGAGAATTTTTCGTGACCGGGGTCAGTGACCGGGGTCAGTGATTGGATTTTAGTGCCCCGAACTGTTAGGCCACCCGCAAAGCACGGCGAAGGGCAGCAAGCGGCATGAAGCGCGTAAGCGCTCAACGGATGGGCGTGAGACGGTGCTGGCGGGCGGAGCATAGGTAGCATACACAGGCATGTATGCTTTCGACGAAGTTCTTCGCCTCAGGCCGGACAGGTTTCCCGGAGCGACGGCGGGCGGAAAATTTTTTCTCCGTTAGATCGTTAGAATCTCAGCGGTCTGGCTGATGGACATTCGATAGCTGAATGGCTGCTGGTCCGCAAGTACCGAATGCCCTCCCGCGCTGGGGCGCGCAGGCGCAGCCGACGAGGAGCGTAGCGACGAGGCGGCGGAGCCGGAGCGCCCCAGATAAGGTAGGGAGTTTTTCGCACATTTGAAATTCGTCCGGTAGGGGCCAACCTTGCGGCAGCTTTCACGCGGGCGGTGGCTCTTTGTCCAAGCGGATGATTTCGGGCGGCCCGGAGGCCGCCTTCCCGCGTCATGGCTGCCGGAGGCAGGCACTCCGTCAGGAAGCGCACAACCGAGTAAATGGGGTCAGTAAATGGGGTCAGAGTACTCCGATTCACATGATCAGTATCATAAATGGGGCCTCGCGGATTCACATCAGGTCGGTTTCGGGGGGCATTCTTCGGACTCGCAACCCCAAAGCATCCCACCCCATGAACCCATCCGCCACACTTCCTCCGCATGGCCGGCCGAAGCCTGTGTTTGGCATGCCGTCCGGCGCGGGGAGTGGGATGGAGGCGGCGTTCCGTTCCGCCGAGCGTCCCGCCCCTGGCACCAGGCCGCCCGAAATCACGCGCTTGGAAAAACGCCCGCCCGTGTGAAGGCCCTGTGGCGGAGTCTTCACTTGTGCGAAAAGCATTCAGGCGGCCCGGAGACCGCCTGCCCGCGTCATGGCAGCCGGAGGCAGGCACTCCGTCAGCGCTCACACAATTCCCTGGGCAATAACTGGATTTCAGCATCATGTTCCGCTGGATGACCTGAATGGGGGACGCGGGTGGTGAACCAGGGGCGAGGCGGTGTGGCTCAGGTGAGAAACGGATAAACGCAAGCGAGGGCACCGGGCTTGGCGGATGCAATCCGCCGCCACATCTAACAAAGCCACAGCACCGCGATCTGCGCGACGAGGATGCGCATCAGCATCGTGAGCGGATAGACGTTCGCGTAGGCCAGCGAGGGGTAGTCCGAGTTGGTGAGCTTGGTGGAGAAGGCCAGCGCCGGCGGGTCGGTCATGCTGCCCGCGAGCACGCCGCAGAGCGTGACGTAGTTCACCTTCATGAAACGGCGGCCGATGAATCCGGCAAGCAGCAGCGGCACGGTGGTGACCAGCGCGCCCATCAGCATCCAGCGCAGGCCGGTGGAAGAGAAGGCGGTCTCGACAAACTTGCCGCCCGCTCCGAGGCCCACGCAGGCGAGGAAGAAGATGATACCGAGTTCGCGGAAGGCGGTGTTCGCATTGATTGGCATGTGGATCACCAGCGGCCCGATGCGCCCCATACGGCCCATCAGGATGGCGATGATGAGCGGCCCTCCCGCCAGGCCGAGGCGCAGCGGGACCGGCATGCCGGGCAGCGGCCACGGATAAAGCCCGAACAGGATGCCCACGGTGATCCCGATGAAGATCGAGGCGAAACTCGTCTCGTTGAGCTGCCGCACCGAGTTTCCCAGCACTTTCGCCGCCTCGTCGATGGACGCCTCCTCGCCGACGATGTTGAGCATGTCGCCAAACTGAAGTTTCAGATCGGGGATGGCTGTTAGAATCATGTCCTGCCGGCTCACCCGGCTGACCGTCACACCGAAGCGCTCGCTGATGCGCGTGGCGGCGATGGTTTTGCCGATCATGTCCTTGTGGGTGACGATCACGCGCTTGGCGACGATGTTTCCCGGGGCCTTGCGCAGGTCCTCGTCCACGCGGCTGCCGATGGAGAGCGTGGCGCGTTCGAGCTGCTCGGGCGTGCCCACCGCGAGGATCACGTCACCCACATGCAGGACCGTCTCGCCGGTGGCGCTGCGCACCGCCTCCTCGTCCCTGCGGCGGATGCGCGAGACCACCGCGCCATCATCGCCGAGGCCGGGCACGCTGCGGATCGCCACGCCCTCGAGGTTCGGGTTTTCCACCCGCAGCGAGGCGCGCTGGGGCTCGCGCACACCGAGCGACATCTGGCGTTTCAGATCCTCGAGTTCCTGCTTCGGATCGATGCGGAAGATCACGCGGATCAGCAGGATCACGAGGATGATGCCGAGCACTCCAAAGGGATAGGCCACCGCATAGGCCATCGCCGCCTGGGCCGCGAAGTCCGGCTTGTCGCCCATGGCCTGCTGGGCCGCGCCAAGCGACGGCGTGTTGGTGGTGGATCCGGAGAAAACCCCGGCGAGCACACCCGCGTTCCAGCCGAGCAGGTAGTGGCCGAGCACAAACACCAGCAGCGCCCCCGAGAGCACGATGGTCAGCGCGAGGCCGTTGAGCTTCAATCCGTCCTTCTTGAGCGAGTTGAAAAACCCGGGACCGAGCTGCAGGCCGACGGTGAAAACAAACAAAGCCAGCCCGAACTCCTTGAGGAAGGACATCAGGTGCGGGTCGAGCGTCAGGCCCATGTGCCCGAGCAGCAGGCCGCTGAACAGCATGCCCGCCACGCCCAGCTTGATGCCGCGCACCTTCACGCTGCCGATGAGCAGCCCGAGGATGGCGGTCAGCGAGATCACCAGAATCGGCTCCGCATGGGGGGAAACCCGCCGGATTTGTTCGAGGAATTCGATCACGGGCGGATCATCCCCATCCGCCACGGTGCTGGCAACGCATATGCTGCCAATTTCCGCGTCTCCGCCGGCGCGCGAAAAATCCCTCCCGTCCCGATTTGGGACATTGACGGCCTGCGAGCGGAGCTTAGCTTCACGGCAATCCATCCACATCGAACCCATGACCCCATCCACCCGCGGCTTCCGCGAGATGAAAGCAGTGGTTGTCCGCTTCGCCGGTGATTCCGGAGACGGCATGCAAGTTGTCGGCGAGCGCTTCACGGACACCAGCGTGCTGGTGCCGAATGCCATCGCCACCTTCCCCGATTACCCCGCCGAGATCCGCGCCCCGGTCGGCACCATCGCGGGTGTTTCCGCGTTCCAGGTCCACTTCGGCAGCCAGACGGTGCTCACTCCGGGCGATGAGCCGGACGCGCTGGTGGCGATGAACCCGGCGGCGCTGGCGGTCCATCTTTACGATCTGGCGGAAGGCGGGCTGCTGATCGCAAACACCGCCGCCTTCACCGAGGAAAACCTCGAGATGGCGGGCTTCAAAAGCAATCCGCTCGACGATCCGGCGCTGAAGAAGAAATACGATCTGCTGCCGATCGACATCACCGGCCTTGCCGTCGAGGCGCTGAAGGACAGCCCGATCAGCCACCGCGACAAGCTCCGCACCAAGAACTTCTTCGCGCTTGGTTTCACCTACTGGGTTTACGGCCGGCCGATCGAACCCACCATTGAGTATATCAACTCCAAGTGGGCGGCGAAGGCTCCCGACATCGCCGATGCGAACATCCGCGTGCTCAAGGCCGGATACTTCCTCGGCGAGACGATGGAAACCACCCGCAACCGCTACATGGTCGCGCGGGCCGAAGTGGAACCCGGCACCTATCGGAAAATCTCCGGCAACGAAGCCATCGCTCTCGGTCTCATTGCCGCGTCCCGCAAGGCCGGACGCGAGATGTTGTTCTCCGGTTACCCAATCACTCCCGCATCATCGGTTCTCGAAGCGCTCGCATCCTTCAAGCACTTCGGCGTGAAGACCGTGCAGGCCGAGGACGAGATCGCCGCCATCGGGGTGGCGCTCGGCGCGAGTTTCGCCGGACAAATCGGCGTGACCGCCACCAGCGGACCCGGCATGTGCCTCAAGAGCGAGTTCATCGGTCTCGCCATTTCCACCGAGTTGCCGCTGGTCATCATCAACATCCAGCGCGGCGGCCCAAGCACCGGCTTGCCGACCAAGACCGAGCAGTCCGACCTGCTGCAAGCGCTCTACGGCCGCCACGGCGAAAGCCCGCTGCCGGTCGTCGCCGCGAACTCTCCCTCCGACTGCTTCCGCGCCGCCTTCGAGGCCACGCGCATCGCGCTGGAGCATTCCACACCCGTCATTCTTCTATCGGACGGCTACCTCGCCAACGGCTCCGAACCATGGAAAATTCCGGACGAATCCTCGTTGCCGGAAATCCACAAGCCCTTCGCCGAAGTTGGAAAACCCTACATCACCTTCGCCCGCGATCCGGAAACACTGGCCCGCACCCAGGCCATCCCCGGCCAGCCCGGACTCGAACACCGCATCGGCGGACTCGAGAAAAACGAAAAGGGCGCGATCAGTTACGAGGCGGACAACCACGAGGAAATGACCCGCCTGCGCGCCGCCAAGGTCGAGGCCGTGGCCAAGTCGATCCCGCCGCTGCGAGTCACCGGCCCGTCTAACGGAAAACTCCTCGTCATCGGCTGGGGCGGCACCCACGGTGCCATCACCTCCGCCACCGAGTCGCTGCGCGCCGAAGGCTTCGAGGTGAGCAGCACCAACCTGCGCTACCTCAATCCCCTGCCCCCGGATCTCGGCGATCTGATCAAGGGCTTCGACAAGGTGCTGGTGCCGGAACTCAACTCCGGCCAGCTCTGCATGATCCTTCGCTCGCGTTTCCTGGTGGACGCCGTGTCCATGACCAAGATCAAGGGCCGCCCCTTCAAGGTGAGCGAAATCCGCGAACGCATCCTCCAATTCCTCAACGCCTGAAAACCCATGGCCACCGAACTTCAGACCACCCCGCCGGCACCCGAACTCACCCGCAAGGACTTCGTCACGCCCAACGACGTCCGCTGGTGCCCCGGCTGCGGCGATTACGCCATCCTCAACTCGCTGCAACGCACGTTCCCCGAACTCGGCATCCCGCGCGAGAACTATGTCATCGTCAGCGGCATCGGCTGCTCCAGCCGATTTCCGTATTACATGCAGACCTATGGTTTCCACACCATCCACGGCCGCGCGCCCAGCGTGGCCACCGGCGTGAAGGTGGCGAATCCCGAACTGTCCGTCTGGATCGTCACCGGTGATGGCGACGGCCTCAGCATTGGCGGCAACCACCTGATGCATTTGCTGCGGCGCAATCTCAATGTCACCGTGCTGCTGTTCAACAACCGCATCTACGGTCTGACCAAGGGCCAATACAGCCCTACCTCGCCCGAGGGCACCAAGACCAAGACCACGCCGACCGGTTCGGTGGACCATCCGCTCAACCCGCTGCTCTTCGCGCTGGGTGCCGAGGCCACCTTCATCGCCCGCACGGTGGACAACAACCCGAAGCACATGGTGGAAACCTTCAAGGCCGCCCACGAACACCAGGGCGTGTCGTTTGTCGAAATCCTCCAGAACTGCGTCATCTTCAACGACGCCGCGTGGGATCCGGTCTATGCCAAGGAAAACCGCGACCAGCAGATGCTTCTGTTAGAACCCGGCAAGCCCCTGCTCTTCGGCAAGGCCAAGGACAAGGGCATCCGCCTCAACGGTCTCGTCCCGGAAATCTGCGACGCCACCGCGCCCGATGTGCTGATCCATCAGCCGGACCATCCGAGCCCGCTCTACTCGCAGATGCTCGCCACCCTCGGCCTGCCGGATTTCCCCACACCCGTCGGCGTCGTCCGCCGCATCCAGCGCCCAACCTACGAATCGCAGATCCAACAGCAACTCGACGCGGCAAAAGCCAAACGCGGCGAAGGCAGTTGGAAGGAACTGCTCCACGGAAACTCGACGTGGACGGTGGAGTGAGCGCCTCTCTGGCACCCCGCTTGCCGCATTTCACCCTTGATCCTCCGGCGGGTTTTCAACCCACTGGTCGGGCATGCAACTCCTCGGCACCTCCTTCATCGGTTTCTCCCGTTCCAGCGGCACCTTGCCCTGTGCGCAGGCGGTGAACCCGGCCACCGGCGAGACACTCGCCCCAGCCTATCTCGGCGCGACTCCGGAGGAGACCGAGCGGGCTCTCGCGCTTGCCGCGGAGGCGTTTCCGAAGTTTTCCGCCTTGTCGGGGAAACAACGCGCCGTGTTTCTCCGCGCGGCCGCGGATCACATCGACGCCGCGGTCGAGGACATCGTCGCACGGGGACCGTTGGAAACCGCGCTGCCTGAGGCGCGGATGCGCGGTGAGACCGCCCGCACGACCGGACAACTGCGGATGTTCGCCGCACTGTTAGAAGATGGTTCCTGGGTGGACGCGCGGATCGAGCGCGCCATTCCGGATCGTGCGCCGGTTCCCAAGCCCGACCTTCGATCCATGCTCCGCCCGCTGGGGCCGGTGGCGGTGTTCTGCGCCGGGAATTTCCCCCTCGCCTATTCGGTGGCGGGCGGCGACAGCGCTTCGGCCTGGGCCGCCGGTTGCCCGGTGATCGTGATCGCCCATGCCTCTCATCCCGGCGTCGCCGAAATCGTCGCCACCGCCGTCACCAAGGCCGCGCGGGAAACCGGCATGCCGGAAGGGGTTTTCTCACTGCTCTACGGCGGCGGACGCACGGTGGGGCAAGCGGTGGTCAAACACCCCGCGATCCAGGCGGTCGGTTTCACCGGATCGCGCGCCGGCGGACTCGCGCTGATGGCTACGGCCAACGCCCGCCCTCAACCGATCCCGGTGTATGCGGAAATGAGCTCGGTCAATCCGCTCGTCATCCTGCCCGGCGCACTCGCGAGGGGCGAAGCGGCACTGGCTGAAGCCTACTTCGGATCACTCACGCTGGGCATGGGGCAGTTCTGCACCAATCCGGGCCTGGTTTTCCTCCCGGACGGCCATGGCGACGGTTTTCTCAGACGCCTCGCCGAACTCGTGGAAGCCGGCACGCCCGGCACCATGCTCAACGCCACCATCTGCCGAACCTACGGCGAAGCCACGAATGGCTTTGAAAACGTGCCGGGCGTGAGGGTGCTGGCCCGTTGCAAGACCGCGGCAGGCCACGGTCAGGGCACGCCGGTCGTGTTCACCGTTGCCATCGCCGACTTCCTGAAAAACCCGGCGCTACATGGCGAAATGTTCGGCCCCGCCTCGCTCATCGTGAGAGGCCCTCTAACAGAAATCGAACAGGCCGTCACCGCGCTTGAGGGCCAGCTCACCGCGAGCTTCTTCGGCACCGAGGAGGAACTCGCAACCCACGCCAATCTCGCCAACTCCCTTCGCGAGCGCAGCGGGCGTTTCATCTTCAACGGCTTTCCCACCGGCGTCGAAGTCTGCTCCAGCATGGTCCACGGCGGTCCATTCCCATCGACTTCCGACGGCCGCAGCACCTCGGTCGGCACCATGGCCATCACCCGGTTCTGCCGCCCCTGCGCATGGCAGAATTTCCCGCAGTCGGGACTTCCCGACGAGTTGCGCGACGACAATCCGCTCGGCATCCGGCGCCACGAAAACTAATCCTCCACTGGCATGATCCGCGCGACACACGGCACCGTCCTTGCTTTGGCATTCGTGGCGGCGTTCCCCGCGGAGTCCTCGGAAACCGACCCTCCTTTCCGCGCGCGGTTGCCAACGTCAGTCCACTTCCGCACCGCGGATGCGGATTTGCAGCGGCTGCACGACGCCGCGGAAAAGTGCCTTCGGGGAAACCGTGTCGCCTTCACGCCGTCGATGGAGGTGCTGGTCGAGGGTGGAGGCTACCCGAACGCCTGGATCGAGACCCAGCCGATGGGTGGTGAGATGTATGCCAAGCGCGATCCGCAGGTGGCCCTGAACAACCAGCTCGTCTTCATTGCCGCCCAACGCGGGGACGGCCGTCTGCCCGGCATGGTGGTTTCCGGAGCGACCGCGCGGAAAAACGGATGGGACACCAAGCCTCCGGAAGGACACATCTGGATGAAGAACATCGGGATCCTCGCGGACTTCGAAATGTTCCAAGGCTTCTGTTTCCCCGATCCCGCGTGGCGGATGTATCACTGGATCGGCCACGACAAGGGATATCTGAAGAAACTTCACGACGCGCTGGCGGCGCACGACGCCTACCTGTGGCGAACACGCGACTCTAACAGCGATGGAGTGTTGGAAACCTGGTGTGTCTGGGACACCGGTGAGGACAGCGCCAACCGCTTCGCCAAAAGGTGGGTGCCGAGCCGTTGGCCGTTTGAAAAGCCACCCGGGACACCTGGGCTGCCAGATCCCGGAAACCCCAAAGACTACGCATCCTACTGGTTTCATCCGCTCGCGGAGAACCAGCAACGCCCCACTTCGGACATGGTGATGGCACCGTTCGCCTCCATGGACGTCATGGCCTATAGCTACAACGCCCGCTCCACCTTGGCGGTCGTCTCGGCCGAACTCGGAAACGGCCGCGAGTCCCACTGGCGGGAACAGGCGGAAACCGTGCGCCGACGGCTGATCGCCCGCCTGTGGGACGCTGAACGTCACGCCTGCTTCGACCGCGACCGCCTCGGCCGCCGGCTCCCCGAACTCATCCACAACAACCTGCGCTGCATGTGGCATGGGATCTTCACCCAGGAAATGGCCGATGCCTTCATCCACCACCATCTGGTCAACCCGCGCGAATTCTGGACTCCCGTGCCACTGGTTTCCGTCGCGGTGAACGATCCGCTCTATCAGAACGCCCCGGGCAACAACTGGAGCGGCCAGCCGCAGGGACTCACCTACCAGCGGGCGATCGACGCGCTGGAACGCTACGGACACTTCGCCGAAGTCACCCTGCTTGGCCAAAAACTGCTTCCCGTCCTGATCCGGAACCATTGCCGGTTTTCGCAACAACTCGATCCGAAAACCGGGGAGCCCTCCGGCCAGAAACCCGACGGCTACGGACCGATGGCGCTCGCCACTCTGGAATACCTGTCGCGCCTGCATGGCATCCACATCGACGTCGCCAACGACCATGTCTGGTGGGCGTCCGCCGACCCTGGTGCGAAGGAGTTCACCTATAACCAGCAATGGGGCGACCACCGCTTCGAACTGCGGCATAAGGACGGGGTGTTCGAGGCCTTCGTCGGAGGTTCCCTTGTGTTCGCCTGTGACGCTGGGGTCCGCGTCGTGACCGACCTCGCCGGACGCGTGATCGAAGTGCACGGCATCTCGCCGGAAATCCGGACCGTGAAACTCCGCGTCGGCGAACAATCCTATTCCGCAACCGTATCACCCAACGAAATCCGCGAGCCAGCGGATACCGGACTGAGGATCAAATCCCGCGCCCCGTTCACTCATCCTGACCAATACCCTTCACCATGAACCCACGAATCCTTGCCACCAGCCTGCTCGCCACCCTCTCACCCGTCATCCACGGCGCGCCGGTCACCTATCAGAACGGAACGCTTGCCAACGGCATCGTCTCCGTCACCTTCAATGATGACGGCGTCTTCACCATCCGCGATGCGACAAGCGGGGAACCGCTGCTTGAAAAGGCACGCTTCGCCCTGCCGTGGGGACGGACCGGCAAGGTGGGAGCCATCACCGCCGCGGATCTCACCGACGAACTCGGCAGCGGCAAGCGCATCACGGTAGAGGTCGCCGACCAGAGCGAACTCCACTACCAGAACTCGGCCACACGGCTTTTCACCTACACGCTCTATCAGAACCACCCCGCGCTCGTCTGCGGCTTTGGCCTCAGGACGACGAACTTCCTCAGCCTGCGCCTGCGCGAGGCTCGGCCGCTGGCAGGCGGCACGCTCTTCGGTGGCAAGGAAATCGCGAATCCACTCACTCTCAACGGCGGCGCGGGCGCGGCCCCGACTTCGGTCGAACCCGGACTCACCCGCAGTGCGGCCAACGCGCTGATGCTCACCGGCAACGTCGCCGGCAAACGCCGCACCGCCGTGTGGGGAGGCCTGCGCTACCGCGAGTTCGGCGCCTACGCCACATTGGAGAACGGATCACCGTCCGTGTATTCGGACGATCCCGTCGGCCGCCTCATCGATGAAGATGAGAACTGGCTGGCCCACGACACCCTTTACGTCGATGTCCACACCCATGATCCCTTTGAGGCATTGGAGCGATACGGCCTCGCCATGCGCGCCGCCAACCAGGCCAACCCGAACGTCTACGACTTCCCGGTTCTGTGCGGGTGGAGCGTCGGCGCGCTCAGCAAGCTTCCGAACGTCAACAACTCCGCCAAACTCATCGGGGAACTGCAACACGCCAACAAGAGCGGCATCACGAGATACACACCGGTTTCCCTCCGCTTGGAGCCGGACAAGTATCATCTCGATACCGAGCAGGGATGGTGGGATGACGAGCGCTTCCGCAAGTTCGGCCACCTCGTCGAACCCTACGATACCATGGCCAAATGGTGTGCGGCCATGCGAGAGGGAGGCGGTATCCCTTACACCTACATGCAACTCGGAATGCCATCCGACGATTTCGCGCGCCGCTTCCCGCAATACATGCTCTTCAACGATTCCTCCGAGGTGGACAAGGTCACCCCCGGAAAGAACAACAAGAACAGGAAACACCCGCACCACCAGCCGTACGTCACCTACGACTACACCGACAAGGAGTATCAGGCGCACTTCCTCAAGGTGTGGAAGAAGATCGCAGCCGACGGCGTGCGCGGCATCAAGGTGGACTACCCGGAAACCGCCTGGCGCCCTGAGGGAGGCTTCGACGACCGCCACTCGACCGCAAGCGCGGCCTACCGCATTCCGTTCCAACTGCTGCGCGAAGCCTTCGGCAAGGACGGCTTCATTGACGAACGCAACCTCGGCGAGTCCGGCCGCCCGTGCCTCGAAGTCACGGCCGGCATTGTCGATACCCAGCGCAACTGGATCGACTCCAAGGACTACGAACCCGGCATGATCAGCATCGGCGGCCTGCGCTGGTACAAGAACCGCACCGTCTTCAACTACTACCCGGACACCAAGACCGTGCACGACCTGACGCCGGAGGTCCGCAAGTCGATGCTCACCATGGTGTTCCTCACCAGCGGCCGCCTCGACCTGGCGTCGTCGTTCTCACTCTTCACGCCGGAGATCACGCGGGATGTCTCGCGCACCTATCCGCACTATTGCGAGCCGAAATCCGCGCGTCCGCTCGACGCTTTCACCGGAGTCAGGGACCCTCAGGTCTATGATCTCGAACTCACCCCCGACTGGCACCAGGTCGCACTCTTCAACACGGGCAAGGAAGCCGCCACCGTTTCCACCGCGATCAGCGGCGAGCGCGCCGAAAACGCGATCGGGCTGGATCCCGAGGCCGAATATCATGCCTACGAATTCTGGACCGACAGCTACCTCGGCAAGCTCCCCGGCACCAATCGCCTCCAGCGCGAACTCGGGCCCAGCCACTGCGCGATGATTTCCCTGCGCAAGCTGCAACCGAACCCGCAGGTCGTCTCCACCGACCGCCACCTGCTCCAAGGATGGGTGGATCTCAAGGACGTCACATGGGACTCCGCCACCAAAACCCTGAGTGGCACCGCCCATGTCATCGGCGGCGACCCTTTCAGGATCGCCATCGCCCATAACGGGGCGAAGCCCTCGAACGCATCGGCCCTGGGCGGAGCGGCGGAACTCCAAAGCCACCCGGCCGACGGGCTTGGCACGCTCGTCATCACCGCCAAGGAAACCGCAAGCATCCGGTGGTCCGTGCGATACGATCACCCATAGGGGCGGGAACGGGAATTGGATTCCCGCCCGGACCTCTTGAAACCCCTTGCTCCCTCCCCCCCTTCCTGCTTCGCTCCGCGCCGCCATGAAAATTCTCGTCGCCTACTCCGGTGGTCTCGATACCTCCGTCCTCCTCCTCTGGCTCAAACAGAAATACAACGCCGAAATCATCGCCTATTGCGCCGATGTCGGCCAGGGGGACGAACTCGACGGACTGGAAGCCAAAGCCCTCTCCACAGGTGCCTCCAAGTGCTACATTGGCGACCTGAAGGAAGACTTCGCCGCGAATTACATCTTCCCGATGATCCAGGCCAACGCGATCTACGAGGGCCGCTACCTGCTCGGCACCTCGATCGCCCGCCCCTGCATCACCAAGGGCATGATGGACATCGCCCTCAAGGAAGGCGCCGACGCCATCGCCCACGGCGCCACCGGCAAGGGCAACGACCAGGTCCGCTTCGAACTCTCCGCCGCCTCGCTCGCCCCCCACGTGAAATGCATCGCTCCGTGGCGCGACGCCGAGTTCCGCAAGCAGTTCCCCGGCCGCTCGGAGATGATCGCCTACGCCGAGGCGAACAAGATCCCGATCAAGGCCTCGATGAAAAAACCTTACTCGATGGACCGCAACCTCCTGCACATCTCCTTCGAAGCCGGTGCCATGGAAGATCCCTGGTATGACGCCACCACGCCGGCCGACAAGGACATGTATGTGCTCTCGGTTTCCCCCGAAGACGCGCCCGACCAACCGGAATACATCGAAATCCTTTTCGAAAAGGGCAACGCCATCGGCCTCAAGCACGCAAACCTCTGCGCCATCCTCGGCGAACTCGGCGACGTGCTTTCCACCGGCGAGAAGGACGGCTACTCGCTCTTCACCCCCTACGGCATCATGCGCGTGCTCAATCTGTTAGGGGGACGCAACGGCATCGGCCGCGTGGACATCGTGGAAAACCGCTTCGTCGGCATGAAATCCCGCGGCGTCTATGAAACCCCCGGCGGCACGATTCTGCTGGCCGCCCACCGCGACCTCGAAACGCTCGTCGTGGACCGCGAGTCCATGCACATCCGCGACTCGCTCATCCCGAAATACGCGCAACTCGTTTACAACGGCTTCTGGTTCGCTCCGGAGCGCGAGGCCATCCAGGCCCTCGTCACCGAGACCCAGAAAACCGTTTCCGGCGAGGTCCGCCTCAAGCTCTACAAGGGCAACGTCATGCAGGCCGGCCGCCGCTCGCCCCACAGCATGTATTCCGAAGCCGTCGCCACCATGGAAGGCGGCCAGGAACAGGCCTACAACCAGGACGACGCCACCGGCTTCATCGCCCTCAACGCCCTGCGACTCAAGGCCAGCGCCAGGCAGAAGAAATAAGGAGAAGGGACACGATGGTCTCCGGACGTCCACTCCGCCCGTTCTCACGAACGAGCCGACTTTCGCGTCAATCGTGACAAACCGGTTCACCACGGGCGGGTGAATGACTATCTCCGGTCCGGGCTTCCCAGCGCGCGGCGGACTTTCACGGGAAGAACGGTTCCGGTGAGGAGCAGGATGACGCTCCCCATCATCAGCAGCATGCCGCCGATGCCCCATTGTTTCAGGACAAACGGAGCAAGCGCGGCGATGAGGGTGGATTCGATCAGCTGGATGGCGACGACTTTGGATACCTGGCCGGTTCCGATCATCAGCGTGTGGTTGAGATGCCTCCAGACATGGGCGATGAAGTAGAGCCCGTAACAGGCGAGCAGGGGCCGGCCGATATGCGCGAACTCGTTGCCCAGCCACAGCGGGAGCAGCCACGGGCCTAACAGTGTGAGGCCAAGGGCGGAGCAGAGGGCGAAGCCCGCGCCGAACCGATAGAGACGCGAAGCCGCGCGTTGCGCCCAAGACCGATCGCCACGGGCGAGCGCTTCCGCCACGGCGGGCCAGGTCGGCGAGCTGAGCATGACGACGAATCCGAGCTGCATCACGGTCATCGAAATGAACACGCCGTAAAGCGCGACATCCGCCAGTCCCAGGGTGCGTCCGACCAGCCAGCCGCAGACATTGAATTCGATGATGCCGGTGACGAGGCAGCAGGCGGAGAAGGCGACGCCATCCCCAAACAGATGCCTTGCCCGGGCAACGCGGATGGCAGCCGGGCGCGGCAGCATCAGCGGGTGTTTGCGCCAGAGTGTGACCGTGTTGGCGAGCTTGGCGATGACCATGGCGCCATGCACGGCGAGCACGAGAAACCACACCTGCGGCACGAACCAGACACCTGTACCGACGGCCAGAGCGGCCAAGCCGTTTCCGGCCGCGCCCCACAGGTTGTTGGACGCGACCTCGAGGTGCCCTTCCCTCACCCGTTCGGTGATGTTGAGGATGAAGAGCATCAGGAACAGAAACAAGCCGGTCCACAGGGCGGGACGGAGGATCGCCTCCTTGGCGGCCACCTCTTCGCCATAAAGCGTGGAAACCGGAACCGTCAGCAGCACGGCAGCCAGCGCGAGACCGGCGAGCGCGGCGATGCCCGCAATCAGGAAAAACGCGGTGGAGCCCAGTTCGCGCTGGGCGGCTTCATCGCCATCGGCGCGGGCCTTGGCCAGTCCGTGCGTGAGTGCGGGACCCACTCCCACTTGCAGCAGCGCGACCAGGCTGAGCGTGAGATTCACCGTGGTGTAGATGCCGAATTCCTCGCGACCGAGCACCCGCACGGCGATGGGGATGGAGAGCAGTTGCAGCAGGACGGTGCCGGCCTTCGAAAGAAACGAAGTCGCCACCGCGAGACCGATCGATCGGTTGCGGCGGCGCGCGTGGGTTTCCTCTGCGGTCTGGTTCATGGCGTGCGGCCGGGCCGCTGCGGACCCGGGAACCGCCGCTGGTCTAACATGCGCCACGGCGTTTGTAGAGGGTCATGAACATGATCTGCAGGTCGAGCAGGAAGTTCCAGTTCTCGATGTAGTCGAGATCGAACTTCACGCGTTCGCGCAGGCAGGTGTCGCCGCGCAGGCCATTGACCTGGGCCCAGCCGGTGACGCCGGGCTTGATGTTGTGGCGCACGTTGTAATGCGGGATCTCCTCCTTGAAGTTCTCGATGAGTTCCGGCCGCTCCGGGCGCGGGCCGACGAGGCTCATTTCGCCGCGAAGAACGTTCCAGAACTGCGGCAGTTCGTCGATGTTCCACTCGCGCATGAAGGCTCCCACGCGCAGGCGGCGGGGGTCATCCTTGACGGTCCAGCCGGGAACGCCGGCGGCCTCGGCGTCGAGTTTCATGCTGCGGATCTTGAGGATGTGGAACGGCCGGCCGTTCAGACCGATGCGGCGCTGGCGATAGATCACCGGGCCGGGCGATTCCAGATACACCAGAGTGGCGAAGACGGCCATCACCGGTGCGAACAGGAACATGCCGATCACACTGCCGACGATGTCCACGGCGCGTTTCCCGGCGTTGTTGAACGCGTGGTGCAGCGGCATCTTGCCCGGGCCGAGCACAGGCATGCCGTGGAAACTTTCGAGTTGGAGCGTGGAAACAAGGATCTGGAAGCAGCTCGGGATGAGCTTGAAGTCGATGAACTCGCGACCGCAGGTTTCGGCCAGTTCGAGCATCTCGTGGCGGTTGAGCGCGCCGTCCACCACCATCACCAGGTCCGCACCCGAAGAGCGGAGGATCGGGCGCAGGCCTTCGTATGACCCGAGGACCGGAACATCGCGAGGAGGCTCGGCCTCGAGCGTCCCGGCCGGCGGCGTGATGATGCCACTGACGGTGAACTGGTGCGAGCGGCCGTCGCCGAAGCGTTTCACCGCCCTCGCGCATTCGTCGTTCCAGCCGAGAAACACGGCTTTCTGGCGCAGTGACGAAGCGAATTCCTCGCGGCGCAGCACGCAGTAAAGGATCCAGCGCCAACCGACGAGCGCGGCCATCGAAATGCCGCAACCGATGGCGCAGAACATGCGGCTGATCGCCGGTTCGATCTTGAGCACCAGCGCCAACGCGAGGAAGCTGACACCCCAGATCATGCAGGTCTTCACGATGATCCCGACGGTTTTGCGGATGGCCAGATAGTTCCTGGGATCGTGAAGGCGGTTGTTCGCCAGCAGGAAGACCAGCAGCGCGCCGCCTAACAGAACATGGCCGCAGTAGCTGCTCAGGTCGATCTTCGAGTCCATCACGCCGACCTCGCGGATGCCGGTTTCGAAACGGACAAGGTAGGCCGCCATGAGTGACAGCAGAACGACGGCCGCGTCGCCGATGAAACTGAAAAACACCAGCTTCTGGTGAGCCACCCACGGGCGGTGGCGGTGGCGGAGGGAATAGGTCGTGGAAAAATCTGCCGATGGTGGCTCCGGGCGGGTGCGAGACGTCTCGCCCGCCGCCGTGCGGGTAACTGATTTCATGGTCCGGGGGGGATGGGGGGAATGCTGGGGGAGGATTTCAATGGGAACTTCGGGGGAAAGTCGGGGGGGCTCCCGACCGATGTCGCCGGGGCAGAGTTTGGTTTAACGGATCGTGGAACGAAAATCTACGCAAAAGTTTCGATGATTGTCATGGCGCTGGCGGGTGGACTAGCAGATGCCACGCCAACTGGTTGCGGAGCAGCGAGTCCCGGACGGTTCGCGGGGACCACCGGGCCGGGATGAGAGGAACCGCGAACGGATTTCGGCACCTCGTTCCAGACGAAACCCACCAGATTTCCGGAAGACGAGCGGATGAGATCGGCCGCACGGCGCAGTTCGCGGCGGTCGCTGGTGCCCTCACGGACGACCAGACAGCAACGGTCGGCGTAGCGCGAGATCGAGAGCGCGTCGCTAACGGAAAGCACTGGCGGGGCGTCAATCACCACCCGGTCGAACCAGCGGAACGCATCTTCGAGCAGCGAGGGGAAACGTGTGCCTGCCAGCAGTTCAGCTGCGTCGGAGCGCATCGGACCGGAAGCCAAGACGTAGAGGTTCGGCAGGCTGGTGGCAAAGCAGGCGTTCGCCGGTTCGATGCGGCCCGCAAGATAGCCGCCAAGGCCGGATTCGGTCGCGCCGCTCACGAAGTCGCGGCTGATGCCGGATGAGCGCAGGTCCGCATCCAACAGCAACGTGCGGTGTCCCTGCATGGCGAGGGCGGTCGCGTGATTGAGGGCGCAGAAGGATTTCCCCTCCCCGGCCCTGGCGCTGGTGAAAAGCACGGTGCGGCCGGTGTTTCCTCCGGGCTGGGGAGCGAGCACCACGCGCAGGCGGCGGAAGGCCTCCGCGCCGGCCGAGGCGGGATCGGTCATGAGCACCATGCCGTCGCCCGGGTTTTCGATCGCCGGGACGGTGGCCAGCAACGGCGTGCCGGTGGCTCGGGCGGCTGCGGCGGCATCGCGCACCTTGCGGTCCGAGAGTTCGGCGGCGACAAGCGCCACCAGACCTAACAGAAATCCGAAAAACCCTCCGACCGCCGCGAAGACCAGCTTGCGCGGACCGCTCGGCATTTCGGGTGTGAGCGGCGTGTCCTCCCAGCGCAGCACGGACGATGGAACCGAAGCGGCGAGGCGGGTTTCGCGAAGGCGTTTGGAAACCGATTCGTGAAGCGAGCGGTCGGCCTCGGCCTCGCGGGTCATCGCGCGGAACTGCTCGCGGACGCCTTCCGCATCGACCGCGAGCATGCGGGCGTTCTCCACCTGAGCGGCGAGCTTGGTCTCGTTGTCCTTGGCGATGCGGTATCGCTGTTCGAGCGCCTGGCCGGCGGACTTGACAGTCTCGGCCAGATTGTTTCGGAGCGTGGAGATTTCCTGGGCCACCTCGCGATAGACCGGGTGCTTGTAAAGGTAGCGCTCCTTCACCCGTGCGAAATCGGCTTCCTTCTGCTGGATCGCGCGGATCTGCGCCAACACCTCGGAACCGCGCTCGGTTTTCTCGATACCGGCGAGCGCCTCGGGTTTGTCCGCGTCGAACTTCACATACACTTCGTATTCGGCTTCCAGACGCACCCGCTCGGCGGTGGCTTGGGTGAGTTGCGACGTGAGGGTGCCGAGCGCATCGCGCACCGGACTTCCGGCGTCCGATCCCTCGAGGCCGGGAACCGGGTGGGTTTCACGAAACTGTTGGAGTTTGCGTCCGGATTCCTCCATCCGTTCACGCAAGCGCTCTTCCTCGCGTGCCAGGCCTTCGTTGGCCTGAAGTGTGATCGCCTGCTGGCGCTCGGTCGTCCATTTCTCGTACTCCACCACCAGCGATTCGACGAGTTTTCTCGCGCGCTCCGGATCGGTATCCTCGACCGCGATATCGATGAGGCGGGTGCCACGACGCAGGGCGATGCTCACTCGCTTGGCCAACGTGGCCACCATGGCCTGCTCGCCGCTGCCGGCAGGCGCGAAGGCGGGATCCTTGTCCAATCCGTTCGATTGGATCACACGCATCAGCAGCGTGGAGGCGCTCATGCCCTGCTCGACCGAGCGCATTTGCTCGAGATCGCGCGTCTCCTCGGGGGCCACCGCCCGGATGTCGAGAACGACGGGGGCCTGGCTGCCGACATAGACCGATCCGGTGGCCACGTATTTTTTCGGCAAGGTGCCGGCAAACCAATACAAGGCCGCTGCTCCTGACAAAACCGGCAACGCAACCATCCACGAACGCCGCAGCAACATGGCAAGAATGCGGCCGGGCTCGAGGCGCGGCATGAAATGAGCGGGATCGGTTCCCGGCGGCGGGCCGCCATGAGGTCCGAGTTCGTTTCCGGAAGGTGGTCGAATAAGGGTCATCGGTGAAATGCGTTTCCGGTTTGTTAGAACAGGCTTTCGGGAATGGTGATCACGTCGCCGTCCTGAAGTGGAATGTCCGTGCCTTTGCCTGCGGCGATGTCGGCGAGGTTCAGAAGCATCACGGAACCGCCGCGCTTAAGGGTGATCTTTTTCGAGTTCGCAATGCGGGTGACGCCACCCGCCATGCCGACCGCTTCGATGAGCGTGAGCCGTCGGTGCGCGGGGATCTCGAACACTCCCGGACGCTGGGCCTGACCAAGCACGGTCACGGTCCGGCGGATGCGCGCCTCGATGGACACGCTCACTTCGGGTTTCACCAGCCAGCCATCGGCCAGCTTGCGCGTGATCAGCGCGGCGGCCTGATCGGTGGTAAGACCCATCACCTTCACCGCGCCGATGAAGGGCATGGTGATCGTCCCGTCCGCCGACAACTGGCCGCGGGTGGTCAGGTCGTCCTCGCGGTGGACGCGGATCTCAATGGTGTCCAGCCGGCCGATGACACCCGAAGAGCGCTCGTTCTGTCCGGAGGATTGTCCGGGCAGAACGCCGATCAGCGCGGCGATGATCGCCAGCAGGCGGAGAAGTGGGTGTTTCATGGGCTGTTAGAAGCGGTGGTTGAGTTCGATCCCGATGATCCGCTGATCGTAGCCGAAGTTGCGGTCCGAGGATTTGTTGTCGGAGATGCGGTAGAAGAGTTTCAGGTCGGACTTGTCACCAAGCCTGCGCACGAGGGCCGGCTGGAGGAACCAGAGCTTGTCCTCACGACCCGCCTGCCCGGTGCCGGAGACCTGTTCGTAGCTGTTGCGCTCGTATCCGCCTTCGAGGGTGGCGGTCCAATCCGAGCCTAGCCGCTGCGAGACCCCGGCACTCACTCCACGCACCGAGTAATTCTGGCCGGCGAGGAACGAGGACGCCTCCTCGCGCGAGTAGGCATTGACGAAAACCACCGTCTCCTTCCGTGGAGCCCACTCGAAGCGTCCCGCGACCACCGGATTGGTGCTGCTGCCGTTGTCGGTCTTGCGGTTCTCGGCACCGGCTTCGAGGCGAATGCCGATCTTTTCGCGCGGCTGCCATTTCATCGCACCGGTCAACTGATTGGTGTGCTGCGGGCCCGAACCATCGACCTTGAAGCGGCCGATCTGATAGATGAGACCGAGCTCGGTCTTCGGCGAATACACATAACGCACCGCCACTTCGCCGTAGGTTTTCTCGGAGTCGATGAAACCCGGATCGAGATAGTCATTCACATCGTGGCCCGCCGCCACCTCGACGGCCACCTTCTCGCGGGCGATCCATGCGGCGCGCAGCTCGTTGTCATACTCCAACCTGTCGGTCGGCCTGCCCGTCTCCGCCGTCGCATCGCCAAGCTTGCGCAAGGCACCCGCATAGCTCAACCGTGTGGCCTTGCCGCGCCAGCCCGCATTCAGCAAGGCCTCGTGATCGATCCGGTTCTCATCACCATTTTCAAAATAGACCACTCCGGTGGGCCGATAGCCGCCCCTGATGAAAACCCCCTCGCCCTGCCATGGGTTGTCATCGCCCTTGGTGTATGCCACCACCGGCGCGAGGCGAACCACGGTGTCGGCTTCCGGTTGGCTGGCGCTCAGGAAGATGTTGTCGTCGTACGCCGCCGAAATGATCGCGCCAAGGTCCCAGCCACCGCGCTTGTCGTTCACGTCGCCATTCACCCCGGCCATGGGTGTGACCACGGCGGTGTCATAGCGATCCTCGACGACCGGCGAGTATTCCTGGGCACGGATGAGCGCAGCCGGTCCTGCCAACGAGCAGGCGATCAGGCCGACAACCATCCGGGGGGACAATGGTTTGGAAGCAAGCATTGCGGGGGGAGCAACGGCCGATTGATCCCGCCAAAACCCCGCGTTTGCAAGACTTTTGACCATTCCAAGCAATACGCGATGGCGTAATTCATCGCTTCCGGAAACATGTTAGAAATCAGGCATCGTTCCAATCACGGTTTTCCGAATGATCAACGGATCTTAGGAAAAATCCGGAGCGAATCTTCCGTTCAATCACTCGGTTTCATCCACCGACCGCCCTGAATCCCCCACCATGTCATCCCCCCCAGCAGTGTTAGCCCTGGTCCACGGGGCTGAGCCCAACGCCTTCCGGAACCACTGGGTCGAGGCGATCCGCCTTCGTTTCACCAACGACGCCGACAGGGTCGCCCTGAGATCGTCACAAGGAGCCATGACCTACGGCGAACTCGGCCGAAGGGTGGCGGGGTTGACCTCGATGCTCAGGGCGCGCGGCATCGGCAAACAAGATCAGGTCGGCGTTGGATTCCATCGGGGCTTCGATCTCATCATCTCGCTCCTGGCGCTCATCGAATGTGGAGCGTCCTACGTCCCGATTGATCCGGGATACCCCAAAGAGCGCATCCGCCAAATGATCGCATCGGCAGGATTGAAGTGGATCCTGAGCAACCGCATTGGCTCGTTCGACACGGAAGGCGTCGAAATCCTGAGACCTGAGGACGCTGGCAGCGGAGAGGTTGGACCATTGATCTCTCCCGACGGACGCGATCCCATCTATGCGATTTTCACTTCCGGCTCCACTGGAAACCCGAAAGCTGCAGCCGTGTTTCATTCCGGTTTCGCCAATCTGCTGGAATGGTATGGCAAGGAGCTCGCGCTCGGGCCTGATGACCGAACGCTGGTAATCAGTTCGCCGAGTTTCGATCTCACGCAGAAGAATCTGTTCGCGCCCCTGGTCGCCGGAGGGACACTCATTCTCGACGATGCGGAAACCTATGACATCACTCGCATCACCGGACTCATCCGCGAGCACGGCGTGACCCTGATCAACTGCACGCCCAGTGCCTTCTACCCGTTGGTGGACGCCGCCGGAGAGAACTTCGCCGCACTCGCCTCATTGCGTTTCGCGGTTCTCGGTGGCGAGCCGATCTCCGTGCCCCGGTTGAGGGGTTGGCTGGAGCATTCTTCATGCAAGGCCGAAGTGGTGAATTCCTACGGACCCACCGAGTGCACGGACATCTGCCTGTTCCACCGGCTTCATCGCGGGAACCTCGACGCGTTTTCCTTCGTGCCGCTCGGGCGTGAGATTCCGAACGTGGAAGTCACCATCCGCGATGAAAACCTCGCGCTTCTCGCCGACGGCGAAATCGGCGAACTCTGCATCGCGGGCATCGGCCTCGGCGCGGGGTATCTCAACGACGCGGCCCGCACGGCGGAGCGCTTCGTGAGCGACGTCTACCGCAGCGGTGACCTTGCCATACGACTGCCGTGCGGAACCTTCGAGTTCCGTGGCAGGGCCGATCATCAGGTGAAGGTGAACGGCCACCGCATCGAGCTGGGTGAAATCGAAATCGTGCTAAGCGAACACGATTCCGTGACCGAAGCGGTGGTGGTCGCCAAGCAGGGCGGACTGATCGCCCATGTGAAAGGCGGCGGGGACGCCACCGTGCTGCGCGAACATCTCACATCGAAACTGCCGGCCTACATGATACCTGGCAGATTCGTTTTCCTGGACAATTTCCCTCTCACGCCGAACGGCAAGGTGGATCGCAAGGCGCTGATGGATGAAACATCCGCCGCCGCGGTTGATACGCCTCTCAATGGCGGACATGAAACCATGGTGCTCGCGCTGTGGTCCGAGCTGCTGGGCACGCCAGTCACCGACCCAATCGCGAACTTCTTCGATCTCGGCGGAAGTTCGATCCACCTCGCTGTCATGCATGTGCGGCTGCGCGAAATGAGCGGACGAGATCTCTCCATCACCGACCTCTTCGCCATGCCCACCGCACGGGCCATCGCCACCTTTCTCTCAAACGAAGAACCAATCACCGGTGCAAGTGCCGCGCGCGACCGCGCGCGACTCGCAAGGACCGGATTCTCCAGATTCCATCGCCCCGCCTCCCGATGAACGAAACCAACGACCCGAAACCCGAAGCCATCGCCATCATCGGCATGTCCGGGAGATTTCCCGATGCATCCAACCCGGACGAGTTCTGGCATAACCTGATCGCCGGCAAGGATTCGATCACACGCTTCCCCGCAAACAGCACTCCGGCCGGAGAGAAACGTGTGGGCGCTCGCAGCGTTCTCAAGGACCCGGATCTTTTCGACGCGGCATTCTTCGGCATTTACCCCAAGGAAGCCGAAGTGATGGATCCACAGCACCGGATCTTCCTCGAATGTGCCTGGGAGGCACTGGAGGATGGTTGTTGCGATCCCGCCGCCTATCAGGGACTCATTGGAGTGTATGCCGGTCTCAGCCTCAACAGCTATCTTCTGCACAACCTGGGAACCGGTGCCGATCTCGCGAGAAACTATCAGGTTTCCGAATACCAGACGATGCTTGGAAACGACAAGGACTTCCTGCCCGTCCGCGTTTCCTACAAGCTGAACCTTCGTGGCCCGAGCATGACGATCCAGTCGGCTTGCTCAACCTCGCTGGTCGCCATCTGTCAGGCGGCCACCGCGCTGCTGACCTATCAGTGCGACATGGCGCTCGCCGGCGGTGTTTCCGTCACCTTTCCCCAGCAGCGGGACTATCTCTATCAGGAAGATGGAATGGTTTCCCCGGACGGAACCTGCCGTGCCTTCGATGCCGACGCGGCCGGAACCGTCTTCGGCCATGGCTGCGGTGTGGTGCTGCTCAAACGCCTGAGCGAGGCGATTGCCGACCGCGATCCCATTCTCGCGGTGATCCGCGGATGGGCGGTGAATAACGACGGCTCCGACAAAATCGGCTTCGCCGCTCCCGGAGTGAACGCCCAGGCGGATGTCATCGCCCTGGCCCAGGCATCTGCCGGCATCCGGCCTGACGAAGTCTCCTACATCGAAGCTCACGGCACCGGCACACCGCTCGGCGATCCGATTGAAATCGCCGCACTTACCAAGGCATTCCGCGAAGGCGGCGCGGCGAGCAATGGATTCTGCGTCATCGGCACCGGAAAAACCCACATCGGCCACCTGGACTGCGCCGCCGGCGTGACCGGAGTCATCAAGACCGTCCAACAGATGCGTCATGGCAGGATTCCGGCACTCCTTCATTTCAGTTCACCCAATCCACGCATCGATTTCGCCAACAGCCCGTTCCACCCTGCTGACAAGGAAAACGAATGGCCGAAGGGCGAAAAGCCCCGTATCGCGGGAGTAAGTGCCTTCGGCGTGGGAGGCACGAACGCCCATGTCGTGATGGAGGAAGCTCCCGAGGCGGATGAAACAAACGCGGTGCCTGGCCCGCAACTTCTCGTCCTCTCGGCAAGGTCACACGAAGCCGTCGAAGCGGCCTCGAAACGGTTGGCGGACCATCTCGAAAACCATCCTGTCAATCTTGCCGACGTGGCATTCACCCTCGCCACGGGCCGCCGCGGTTTCTCCTGCCGCCGCACTGTGGTGGCGGCAACAATGGAGGACGCGATTGCCGGACTGCGCGATGGCATCAAAACCACGGACGCCCCGGCGAACGAACCGGGCGTGGCCTTTCTGTTTCCCGGCCAAGGATCGCAATACACGGACATGGGGCGCGCCCTTTACGATGCCGAGCCGGTGTTTCGGTCGGCCGTCGATGAATGCGCGCGGTTACTGCGGCCATTGATTCATCATGACGTCCGCTCCACGCTTTTCCCATCCGATCACGAGCGCGCCGATGCGGAACGCGACCTCCACCGCACCGCGCTGACTCAGCCTTGTGTCTTTGTCATCGAGTATGCCTTGGCCAAGCTATGGATCGCCCGCGGAGTCAAACCCTCGCTGTTGATTGGCCACAGCATCGGCGAATATGTCGCCGCGGTGATCGCTGGCACCTTCAAGCTTGAATATGCGCTTCAGCTGCTCGCGCTTCGCGCGCGGATGATGCAGGAACTTCCTGCTGGCAGCATGCTCGCGATTCGCAAGGGTGCTTCCGACCTTACCCTCCCCGAAGGCATCGACCTCGCCGCGGTGAACAGCCCGAATCTTTGCACGGTGTCCGGTCCCGTCGAGAAGGTGACCGCTTATCAGAAGCACCTGGAGGCCGAAGGCATCCAGTGTCGCACACTCAAAACCTCGCATGCCTTCCACTCCGCGATGATGGCCCCGATGATGGAGGCGTTCACCGCCGAGGCGACCATGATCCCCGCGAATCCACCGGAAATCCCGTGGATTTCCACCTGCACCGGCACGATTGTTACCGCAGAAACACTCGCGGATCCGACCTATTGGTCGCGGCAGCTTCGCCAAACCGTTCGCTTCAGCGACGCGCTCGAAGAGGCTTTCAAGCAGGGGAACCTCGTCCTGCTGGAAGTCGGCCCGGGACAGGCGCTCGCCCAGTTCGCACGCCAGCATCCCGCGAAACGGGACGCAAGGGTCGTCGCCACGCTGCCCACGTCAGAGAACGATCACTCCGACTACCTCAACGCCATCGGCGAGTTGTGGAAACACGGCGTCGCCATCGACTGGAACACTCATTTCAATCCCCAACAACGCGCCAAACTGCATCTCCCCACCTATCCGTTCGAGCGCAAGAGCTACTGGATCGACCACTCGCAAACCCCGGCCGCTCCGGTGATTTCCTCCGTTCCCGCCGTCAACGCGCCGCTACCTTCCCCACTTCCATCGCCCGTCATGTCCACTCCCAACCGCTTGTCCGAAATCCAAACGAAACTGCGATCGCTCGTGAATGAACTCTCCGGCATAGCGGTCACCGACGACAGCGCCACTTTCACGGAACTCGGTTTCGATTCCCTGTTTCTCACACAGGCCAGCCAGGCGATCCAGTCGCGCTTCGGCGTGAAGGTCACCTTCCGCCAGATGCTCGGCGAGTTATCATCCGTGGAAACCCTCTCCCGCCATCTCGACAGCAGCATGCCCGCCACGCCGATCTCCACGCCGCAACCGGTCGCGGCGATTCCACAGGTCCCGGCCACCACTGCGGGTTCGCCCTTGGAACAACTGCTCGCAAACAACCTGCAACTGATGCAGTCGCTTCTCTCCGGCCAGACACCGACTGCCGCACCTGAAGCCCAGTCCGCCATCCGTTGGCCCGCCCATCTCAATCGCACCGCCGTGCAGTCCACTCGTTTCGGCCCATACAAACCGATCGAGAAAGGCGACAAGGGCGGACTGACAGACACCCAGCGGCAGGCGCTCGAATCACTCATCTCCCGCTACACGGCGAAGACCAAGGGATCGAAATCCTACACCGCCGAGCATCGTCCGCATTTCGCGGATCCCCGAGCGGTGTCCGGATTCAAGTCAATCTGGAAGGAAATGGTCTATCCGATTGTTTCCGCCGAAAGCAAACACGGCCGCATCCGCGACATCGATGGCAACGAGTATGTGGACATCACCATGGGCTTCGGCACCTATTTCTTCGGTCATTCGCCCGAGTGGCTCACCGACGCGATCTCCCGGCAGCTTGCCAAAGGCATCGAGATCGGTCCGCAATCCGCCATCGCGGGAAAACTCGCCAAGGCGATCTGCGGCCTCACCGGAATGGACCGCGCGACGTTCTGCAACACCGGCTCGGAAGCCGTGATGGCGGCCATGCGACTCGCCCGAACGATCACCGGGCGCAACCGGATCGCCTACTTCACCGGCGACTATCACGGCATGTTCGAGGAGGTGCTCGTCCGCGGCTCGTGGGTGGATGGCGTTTACAAGGCCCAGCCCATCGCTCCCGGCATCCCGCAGTCGCTGGTGGAGAACATGCTGGTGCTCGACTATGCCGATCCAGCCTCGCTGGAGATCCTGCGTGCCCACGCCCACGAACTGGCCGCCGTAATGGTCGAGCCGGTCCAAAGCCGCGCCCCGGGTCTTCAACCCCGCGAGTTCATGCATGAGGTGCGGGATATCACCAGGCAATCCGGCACCGCGCTGATCTTCGATGAGGTCGTCACCGGCTTCCGCTGTGCCCCCGGTGGCGCGCAGGAATACTTCGGAGTCGAAGCGGATCTCGCCACCTACGGCAAGGTGATTGGCGGAGGCATGCCCATCGGCGTGCTGGCCGGGAAACGGGAATACATGGACGCGCTGGATGGAGGCGCGTGGAACTATGGAGATGACAGTTTCCCGGAAGTGGGAGTCACCTTCTTCGCCGGAACCTTCGTCCGCCATCCGTTGGCCATGGCCGCCGCCTGGCGCGTGGTCGAGCATCTCATGGGTGAAGGCCCGCGCCTTCAGATCGAGATGGCGGAGCGGGTCGCCCGTTTCTGCCGCACGCTCAACGAGCATTTCGAAAACATCGGCGTGCCGATCCGCCTTCCGCATTTCAGCGCCTACGCCGTGATCGAGCATGCGCCGGAACTGAAGCACGCCAGCCTGCTCTGGTATTATCTCCGCGAGAACGGCGTGCATGTCTGGGAAGGAAGACCGCTCTATTTCACCACCGCCCACACCGACGAGGATCTGGATCTTGTGACCCGCGCGTTTGTCGAGGCCGTCGCGGAGATGCAGAAAGCCGGATTCCTACCGGATTCGGTTTGTTCCAATGCTGTGGCTCCGACCGGATTTCCACGCTTCGACAGCGCGCCGACCACCGAGGCCCAGCGCGAAATCTTCCACGCGGTGCTGATGGGCGACGAGGCGACTTGCGCTTTCAACGAGTCCAACATCATTCGCTTCGACGGAGATCTGGACAAGACCGCGCTCAAGGCGGCGCTGCACGACATCATCGCCCGCCATCCGGCATTGCGGAGCTCGTTTTCGGCGGATGGAAACACCCAGCTCTTCCACCCGTCCGGAAAGTCCGTGGAAGTCATCGAACACGACTTCTCGAGCCTCGATCCGGATTCGCCGTCGGCCGTCCTGCCGTTGTCGCTCATCAAGAAGGCACAGGCCTCCATTCCGTTTGATCTGACCAATGGTCCCTTGGTCCGCTTTGAACTGGTCCGCCTCTCAAACCAACGCCACGAGTTGATCTTCACCGCGCATCACATGGTCTGCGACGGCTGGTCATTCGGCATGATCATGGCCGAACTCGCCACCGCTTACAACGCCCGCAAGGAAGCCAGGCTTCCGCGCTTCAAACCAGCAATGCCCTTCGCCGCCTACGCGCGCCTGGAAGTGGAAAACCGTGAGAGCAAGGAAGTGATCGACGCGGAAGACTACTGGGTCAACCGCTTCGCCGACGGCGCGCCCGTGCTCGACCTGCCTACCGACCGCCCCCGTCCGCCGGTGAAAACCTACCACGGCGCGATGGAACACATCACGATCGATGCCGACCGCTATCAACGCCTCAAGCTCGCATCACCAAAGCTCGGCGGCACGCTGTTCGCCACGCTGCTTTCCACCTTCGCCGCGCTGCTCCACCGCATCAGCGGTCAGGACGACGTGGTCATCGGAGTGCCCGCCGCCGGCCAGACCCGCATCGGCTGCGACGAGTTGGTCGGTCATTGCCTCAACTTCCTGCCGCTGCGCCTGCATCCGAAGCCGGACCGTCCATTCGGCGCATTCGCCGCGGAAGTCCGCGAACAGGTGCTCGAAGCATACGATCACCAGAACCACACCTTCGGCAGCCTGCTGAAGAAGCTCAAGCTCCCGCGCGACACCAGCCGGGTTCCCCTCGTTTCCGTCATCTTCAACATCGACAAGAATGGCCTCGACCAGATCCGCTTCGACGGACTTCGGTTCGATGTCACGACCAATGCCAAGCAATTTGTCAACTTCGACCTGTTCTTCAATCTGGTGCAGACCGACGAGCGGCTTGTGGTCGAGTGCGAATACAACACGGACCTCCATGACAAGGCCACCATCCTCGGTTGGCTCGACGCCTTCGAGCAACTGGTCGAGGCAGTCATCGCGGATGGCACATCGCCGCTGCGCGATCTTGACATGCTCTCAGCGGAGGATCGCCGCAAGCTCACCGAGTGGAATGCCACCGATGCGCCGGTTCCACCGCATCCGTCCATCCAGCGGTTCTTCGAAGAGAAGGCCGACCTCCAACCGGATGCCATTGCCTTGCGTGCGGGCGGCCGCATGCTCACCTATCGGGAACTCGACCGCCATGCCAACTCGCTGGCTCTGGATCTGAGAAACCAGGGCGTCACACGTGAAACGCTCGTCGGCGTTTGCGCGGAAAGGTGCCCGGAGCTCGTGATCGCCATCCTCGCCGTGCTCAAGGCGGGAGGCGCCTATGTTCCGATCGATCCGAAGTATCCCAAGGACCGGATCGCCTACATGCTCAAGGATGCCGCCTCACCCCTGTTGCTCACCCAGCGCAAGCTCGCCGCATCGCTGCCGACGGACACCCCAAGCCACCAGTTCTACATCGACGAGGCGTTGAGTTTTTCGGCGGATCGTCCGTCATCGCAGACCCACCCCACGGACCTCGCCTATGTGATCTACACATCAGGTTCGACGGGCCAGCCGAAAGGCGTCGCCATCGAACACCGCAATGCCATCGCATTGATCGGCTGGGCGCTCTCGGTTTATCAACCGGACGAGCTGTCCGGCGTGCTCTTCTCGACTTCGATCTGCTTCGATCTCTCGGTTTTCGAAATGTTTGTCACCCTGGCATCCGGCGGATCGCTCGTTCTCGCGGAAAACGCGCTGGACCTCCGCGATCATCCGCACCGCGAGGCGATGACACTCATCAACACCGTGCCCTCGGCCATCACCGAGCTTTTGGACGCCGAGCTGATTCCGGCAAACGTGAAAGTGGTCAACCTCGCAGGTGAAGCCCTCTCCGAGCAGCTAGCCGACCGCATCCATGCCTCCATCCCGGGAGTGAAACTCTACGACCTCTATGGCCCGTCCGAGGACACCACCTATTCCACGTTCGCCCTGCGCAGGCAGGGGGAACGCGCGACCATCGGCAGACCCATCTCCAACACCCGGGCCCATGTCGTGAACGAACATGGCAAACCGCTGCCTCCCGGAGTCGCCGGAGAACTCCTGTTAGGCGGCGCGGGACTCGCGCGGGGATACCTCAACCAGCCCGCTCTCACGGCCGAGAAATTCATCGATCATCCGCAGTTTGGGCGCCTTTACCGCACCGGCGACCGCGTGCGCTTCTTCGAGAACGGAGACATCCAGTTCCTCGGCCGCCTTGATCACCAGATCAAGCTGCGCGGATACCGCATCGAACTCGGGGAAATCGAAAGCCAACTTGAGAAACATCCCGCCGTGAGCAAGGCAGTGGCGCATGTGAACGACGGCAGGCTGATCGGATACATCACCACCGCCGGAAAGATAGGCGGCGACCGCGATGGCACGGCCATCTGGAAGGACCAGTGGGACCTGCTTTACAAGTCCGCCATCGACCAAACGGGCACCGAGAAACTCGACCGCCTCGATTCGGTGATCGCCGGCTGGGCGGGAGTCGAAAACCTGGATGCGCAGGTCACCGAGTGGATCGACACGACCGTGGACCGCATCCGCCAGATCGGCGGCCGGCGATTGTTGGAAATCGGCTGCGGCACCGGTCAGTTGCTTGCACGTCTGGCCGCGGATTCCGAATGCTACTGGGCGGCGGACATCTCCAAGGTGGCCGTCGAAGCGCTGGAAAGGCAGAACACCTTGCCCCAAGTCAAACTGTTCCACCGGCCGGCTGATGATTTCAGCGGCATGCCCGAAGGCTACTTCGACACCGTCATCATCAACTCGGTGGCGCAGTATTTCCCGGATGCGGGTTACCTGCTGCGTGTTCTTCAGGGTGCGACAAAGGTGATGAAACCCGGCGGACACATCTATCTGGGTGACATCCAGAGCAACGCGCTGCTCGCCACCCATCATGCCAACGCGCTGAGGGAGAATCTGCCGCCTGGAACGACTGCGGGCGGGTTGCGCACGCTCGCCGCCCAGCGGCTTGCGCAGGAAACCGAACTCTCGCTCGATCCGGCGTGGTTTGAAGCCAGGCGGAACGAGCTTCCCGGCATCGGGCGCGTGGATTTCTCCCTGAGGCGCGGTGTGATTCTCAACGAGACGACAACCTATCACTATGACGTCATCCTGCACTCCGGTTCGCCGCCGCCCTCCCGCGAACTGCCAACGGCCACCGAGTGGCGCAACCTCAACATGGAGCAACTCGAAGCCATGCTCATGGAGGGACCGCCGGTCATTCATCTGACCTCCATTCCAGACGCGCGACTCTCCGCGCAGTTGGCCTTCCGCCGCGCGCTGGAGGCGGCCGCAAACGAATCACCCGTGCCTGCGATGCCACAGGTTCCCGCCAATGCCATCACGGCCGAGGCATTGTTCGCCGTGGCGGCCATGACCGGACACAAGGCATATGTCCGTTGGAAGGACGACGGCACCTCCGGACTTCTCGACGCGGTTTTTCTGCCTCTGGCCGACGACGCGCTACCCGCTTGGCCCGCACTTCCCGTCTCCGGGGGTTCGGATTCGCTCGCCAATGTGCCGCACACGGCGACGGCTGCCGATCATCGCGATCTCATCACCGAACTGCGGAGCATGCTCGGCAGGGAACTCCCCGAATACATGGTGCCCGCCGCCATCATGGTGCTCGACGCGTTTCCGCTCACTCCCAACGGCAAGATCGACCGCAAGGCGCTCCCCGCGCCGGGTGATTCGGCTTCGTCCGATCCGGCCCGTGCGATCACCGCGCCTGCGAACGAAACCGAAAGCAAACTCCTCGAAATCTGGAAACAGGTCCTCGGCACCGACGCCATCGGCACGAGTGATGACATCTTCGCCCTCGGCGGTGATTCGATCCTGATCTTCCAAATCACCACCCGCGCGGCAAGGGCTGGCATTTCGATCACTCCCGCACAGGTTTTCCGCCTGCGGACCATTAGCGCGCTCGCGGCGGAAACCACCACGCCGGTCGCGAAGTCAGAATCAACAGCCATTCAACGTGTGAACCGCGATGCCTACCGCCGCAATCTCTGAAACGATGAAACCCGCCACCGGAGCGCCGAACCAATCGACCGCCATCGCGGAGGATGGCGGCGTGCTGGCGTTCCCCGCGTCGGTGGCGCAGCAGACGTTCTGGTATCTCGAACTGTTGCAGGGCGAGGTTACCGCATTCAACGTGCCCTTGCGATTCAGGCTGGATGGTCCGTTGGACACCGGAGTGCTCGAGCGGGCGCTCAATACCATTATCGAACGCCACGAGGCGCTCCGCACCACGTTCGCCGAAGACCATGGTGAGCTGCTGCAGATCGTATCTCCCGAGTTGAAGATCGCGCTGAATGTCATCGACATCAGCCATCTGCCCTCCGGACGGGTGGATGAAGAGGCGGATCGCCTCGGCACCATCGAGGCCCGTCGGGGTTTCAGACTCTCCACCGGCCCCCTGATCCGTGCGGAGTTGGTGAAAACATCGAAGGAATCCCATATTCTCCACGTCTCGGTTCACCACGCGATCTTCGACGGCATGTCGATGACGGTCCTCACCCGCGAGATCGCGGCGATCCATCAGGCCTATTCGGAGGGAAAACCCTGCCCGCTCGATCCGCTGCCGATCCAATACGGCGACTACAGCGTGTGGCAGAGGGACTTCCTCGAAGGTCCGGAGATGAAACAACAGCTCGCCTATTGGAAAAGGCGGCTGAACGGCATGACCGAACTCGATTTGCCCACCGATTTTCCAAGGCCGGCGGTGAAGTCGTGGAAGGGCGAGATCATTTCCACCCTGCTTCCCAAGGAACTCACTGACAAGTTGCATGCCCTCGCCGCGCACAACGGCTGCACCCTGTTTCATCTTCAGTTCGCCGCCTACATGATCCTGCTGCGGCGCTACACCGGAGCCCTGGATGTGGCGGTCGGCACGCCTGTCACCGGCCGCACCCGCGGCGAACTGGAACCGCTCATCGGCGTGTTCATCAACTCGCTGATCCTGCGCTGCGACCTTTCTGGAAACCCGGAGCTTTCCGCGTTTGTCTCACAGGTTCGCGAGACCGCGCTCGAGGCATTGGAAAACCAGGAACTTCCGTTCGAGTGCCTGGTGCGCGAGTTGCGTCCCGAACGCGACCAAAGCCGCAATCCGCTTTTTCAGATCAACTTCAACCACCACCGCTCCTTCGCCCAGGCCGGAAGCTTCGGCGGCGTGACTCTCACGCCCATTCCCTCGCGTTCGCCCGGAACGATCTTCGACCTTCACTTCTTCATGGTCGAGCGCAAGGAAGGCTGGCGCGCGTCCTGCGACTACAGCACCGATCTCTTCACCCGCCAATCGGCCGAGCGCATGCTGGGCCACTTCAAGCGCCTGCTGGAAGACATCGCCGAAAACCCCGGCAAGCGCATCGAGGACCTTGTCATACTTTCCGACGAAGAACACCGGCAACTGCTCGATGATTGGTCCGGGCATCGCCGCGAGTATCCGCGTGACGCGACCATCGGCGGATTGTTTGCGGAAACCGCGCTGCGTTTCCCGGACCGGACCGCCATCGAGTCCGGCGACATCCGCCTCACTTACCGCCAGCTCCATGCCAATGCCTCCCGCGTGGCGGCCATACTGCTCGACGTCGGCGTGAAACCGGGAGATGCCGTGGCGATCAGTTGCCGCCCCGGGCCGGAGATGATCGCCGGATTCATCGGAATCCTGATGGCGGGTGGCTGCTGCGTGCAGCTCGATCCCTCGTATCCGGCCGAACGCTTCGCGGTTTTGTTAGAAGAGTGCGGTGCGGGCATCGGGCTGTTCGCCGGTGACTGCGACAGCGCGTTTCCGGAGTCGTGGAAGCCACGGATTCATCCGATACCGGCCGTTTCCGCCTCGGCCGAAGCGGTCAGGCTGCCGGAAGTCGCGGTGACGGCGGAGCATCCCGCGCAACTTCTTTTCACCTCGGGATCAACCGGACAGCCGAAGGGAGTCCGCCTCGCCCACCGTGGAACGGTGAGACTGGTCAGAAACAACGACTTCATCCGCATCAACGAAACCGATGTGTTCCTTCAGGCCGCACCCGCATCCTTTGATGCCTCGCTGCTTGAAATCTGGGGAGCGCTGCTGAATGGTGGCAAACTTGTCCTGCTGCCGGACGGCCCCGGCCTGGAATCCATCGCCGCGGCCGTGCGCGACAAGGGCGTCACCACGCTGTGGCTCACCTCCGGCTTGTTCCAACTGATGATCGACGAGCATGCCGATTCGCTCAAGGGTTTGCGCAATCTGCTGGCGGGTGGCGATGTGTTATCTCCCGCCCATGTCCGCAAGGCACTCGAGGCGCTGCCGGGCACCCGCCTGATCAACGGCTACGGTCCCACCGAAAACACCACGTTCACGACCTGCCACGAGATCACGGTTGCCGACTTGGACAGGACTTCGATCCCGATTGGCAGACCGATTGCCAACACCCGTGTGTTCATTCTCGACGAACTGCTTCGCCCGGTGCCGGTCGGCATCCCCGGCGAGCTTTTCACCGGCGGCGACGGACTGGCGCTCGGTTATCGGAACGCTCCCGCTCTCACGGCGGAACGCTTCATCGAAAATGCTGAACACGGCCGGCTTTACCGCACCGGAGACCGCTGCCGCTGGAACGCGGATGGCACCATCGAGTTTCTCGGCCGCCGCGATCATCAGGTGAAGGTCCGCGGATTCCGCATCGAGCTTGGCGAGATCGAGTCGCTTCTGGCCGGCCATCCGCAGGTGCGCCAATGCAAGGTGGCGGTACGCGGCGAGGGCGCGGAAACCAAGCGCATCCTCGCGTGGGTGGTGCCGGCAGGCGACGGCATGCCATCGGCTTCCGAACTCGCGACCCATCTGTCCGCCAGACTGCCTCAGTTCATGTGCCCGGACGCCATCGGTATCATCGAGGCGTTTCCGCTCAATGCGAACGGCAAGGTCGATCTCAAGGCGCTGCCCGATCCCGGACATGCCGCCGTCAGCATGAAAGTCGCTTTCGAGAGTCCGCAGCCCGGCATCGAATCGCGACTGGCGGCGATTTGGAGTGAACTGTTAGGAATCGAACGCGTTGGCCGTCACGATGACTTCTTCGCGCTTGGCGGGCACTCGCTGATGGCACTGCGGATGTTCTCGAGGATCAACCGCGAGTTTGGCCTCAGCCTGCCGCTGGCCACGTTGCTGCGGCATCCGACACTCGCGGGTCTCGCATCACTCTTCGATGGAAAGCCGGAACCGGACGGCACCAAACCCGTTGCAAAACCGCTGCCCAGGACCGGCGACGATTCCGTGGGACATGTCGTCACCCTTGCCGAGGGAGGGAGTGACTCACCGCTTTTCTGCATCCATGGCGGCGACGGTGGTGTGTTGTTTTACAAGAGCCTCGCCGAACTCATGCCCAAGGTCTTGCCGGTCCACGCCATCGAATCACTCGAACTCGGACGTTCCGGTCCGATCCGCGAGCGCTCCATCAACGAGACCGCGAAACACTATCTGGAGATCATCCGCAAGGTGCAGAAGGTCGGTCCGTACCGTCTCGCGGGATACTCCTTCGGCGGGGTCGTCGCCCATGAGATCGCCTGTCAACTCGCCGCGTCGGGAGATGAGGTTTCGTTTGTCGGCATGTTCGATACCCACAATCCCGCCGCTCCGGCACGGGCCTACAATCCGCTCGAACGGTTCCAGGTCTTCTGGCAGGAACACGGCGACGAACCGCTGCTTTCGCGCATCGGCCTGTTAGGCGGACGGATCGGAGAAGGACTGCGGACCCACCGGACGGTCAAGGCGGAAATCAGGGCCGCCCGTGCAACCGGGCCCGCCGAGGCCTACAGCGATCTTCGCCGCATCCAGGTGCGCGAGGAGAACTGGCGTGCCATGTGCGGATACCAACCCGGACGTTTCAAGGGCCGGATCACCCTCTTCAAGAGCACCCACGCCAATGACAAGGTCGAACGGCCTGCCGACTATGGTTGGTCCGCCCTCGCCGGTTCCGGGCTGGACATCATCTCGGTTCCCGGCCATCATCTGGACCTGTTCGCATTGGAAAACATTTCGTCGCTTGCCACGGCGCTCACCCAGGCGCTGAAGCGATCCTCCCGAAGTTCGCCCTGACAACACCCACCCGAGAATGACACCACGCAACGCCCTGGTGACCGCGGCCTTGATGGCATGCGGAGCCCTTTCCAGCGCCAGAGCCCAGAATCTCCTTCCGCTCGACTTCAGCCAGAACGTCCAGGCGGTGAATGCGATCTATCCGAACAACTCGACGCTCGGCCCGGAGTATTACAACGGACTCAGCTTCGATTTCCGCAACGTGACCACCCAGGGCGGGCAGGCCGTGGACGCGCGGGTCAGCGTGATCGGCACGGAAGGAAACTACAACTTTGTCGGCTGGATACCCGATTACAACTCGGATGCCGGCCAGCCCGATGGCGACCTCGGCGTGTATTACCGGCACAACGGCTGGTTTCCTCCCGTGGACCCGCAGAATCCGGATGCGGAGCGGTTTTCCACCGGTGGCATGGCATTCACGATTTCATTCTTTGTGGGTGACGGCACCTTCACCACCTCGACGGTTCTGTCCGAAGTCGGATTCCTGATTTATGACTTCGATGGCGAGCCCGGCCAGTCGGAGTTGATCCGCACCTATCTCTCTGACGGTTTCGCGGGTTATCAGATCCGCAACGGCAGCGGCATCGATACCCATTTTCAAGGCGACTCTCAGCTCTTCGAGGCTCCTGGAACGAATCTTTCGGAAACCGGTCCCGAGGGCAGCTTCATCGCCTACTATCAAAACACCTCGCAGATCCGCTTCGACCTGTTCTCGACCACGAGCACCAACAATCCTCCGGGAAACAACGGCATTTTCGCCTCCTTCGACGGCGACCTCGGCATCGTCGGCGGGAATCTCTCGGGCTACGGCGCGTTTGTGGCCATCCCCGAACCGGGCACCCCGCTGCTGGCGGGCACGGCGCTGGCCGGTCTGCTCCTGCGTCGCAGCCGCACGCGGTCGTGACCATGACCGGAATCCACCAATCCCGGGTGACGGCTCGCGTCGAAGATCAACCGGAGCCACTGCACCGATGGTTGGACCGGCGCGCGGAGCATGGCGGCCAAGCGGCTTGCCTGCATCTGTTAGACGGCGATGGAGGGATAGCCGAAACGCTGACCATCGGCCGACTCGCGGAAAGCTCACGACGGATCGCCGCTGGCCTTGTCGAACGAGGACAACGCGGAAAGCCCGTGCTGCTTGCCGAGGCACCTGGCCCCGGGTTTCTGGAGAGCCTCTTCGGCTGCTGGCGCGCGGGTGCCATCCCCGTGCCGGTCTTTCCGCCGCACGGCACCCGCCACACACAACGGTTCGAAGCGGTTGCGCGCGACAGTGGCGCATCGCTGGTGATCGGCTCCTGCGGGATGCCGTTGATCCCTGGTCTTGAATCAGTCAGCGCCACGCGGCTTGCCGAGTCGCCGGGCATCGACGGTGGTTTTGAGAACGATCAGTCCCCGTGTCTGCTGCAATACACTTCGGGATCCACCGCCTCGCCCAAAGGGGTGATGATCAGCCACGCGAATCTTCGGGCCCATTACCGATCACTTTCGATCTATCGGGATCTGGAGATTTCTTCGGTTCTCAGCTGGCTGCCACCGTATCACGACATGGGGTTGGTGTTGAAGATCCTCTACGCCTTCGAAGCTGGTGTTCCCTTGTTCTGGATGAGCCCCGAGCAGTTTGTCAGGCGTCCGCTGCGATGGCTTTCGGCGATCAGCCGACATCGCGCGGAAATGAGCGGTGGTCCGAATTTCGCTTTCGAAGCCTGCCTGCGCTCGATCAGCGATGATGACCTCGCGGGCTTGGATCTCTCCTGTTGGAAGGCCGCACCATGCGGTGCCGAACGCATCCGGCCGGACACGCTGGAACGCTTCGCCGCGCGCTTTGCCAGCTGCGGTTTCCGCAAGGAGGCCTTCCTGCCGGGTTACGGCCTCGCGGAGACCACGCTGATCGTCACGGCGCATTCCGCCGACCGGGTTTATGAAACCATCGACCATCCACAGGCGGGACGTCTGATCTCCTGTGGCAAGCCGTTAGAGGGAGTCGAGCTTGCGATTCGGGATCCCGAAACCGGCACTCCGCTATGCGACGGACACGTCGGCGAGATTCATATCAAGGCTCCGGTGCTTGCCTCCGGATACTGGCAGCGCCCGGATGAAACCCTGGAGGTGTTTGGCACGGGTCTGAGAACCGGCGATCTCGGACTGATCGATGAAGGCAGGCTCTTCGTCACCGGACGGATCAAGGATTTGCTCATCATCGAAGGAGTGAACCTTTCTCCGGAGGATCTCGAAATCGCCGCGATGCAAGCGAGCGACGAGATCCCGGCGGCGGCAGCGTTCGCCATCGACGACGGACTGCGAGAGTCCGCCGTCATGGTCATGGAGGCGCGGCGCGGGTCTGATGCATCGGCGCTTTGCCTCAAGGTTCGTGAAGCAGTGGCAAGCAAGGTCGGAATTCCGTTAGGCCGCTGCCTGATCGTGCGCCCCGGCATCATTCCGCGAACGACAAGCGGCAAGATCCGCCGGTCCGCTTGCCGCGAGGCATGGCAGCATGGTGTGATGAAAGTGGAATGGGATGATGCACCGAAGGAAATCACATGCGCTGTGGAGGATGCGGTGATCGAAGCGGCGCGCTTCGTTTCCGGCAATCGATCGATCCAGTCGGATGACGATTGGCTTTCTCTGGGATTCGGATCGCTCGACGTGGCGCGGCTGCGGGCGCGGATCGAGGAACTCACCGGCATGCGCATCCCGATTTCCCGGCTGATGTCGGCAAGGTCCTTCGGCGAGGTCTCCGCCATGCTCACCGAATCACGGCCCGATCACACATGGACGGGATTGGATGTGAACCCGCGCGCGGTTACCCATTCGCAGGAGCGGATGTGGCTGATGCATGAATTCGATCCCGAAAGCACCGCCTATCATGTTTTCGGCACGGTCGAGTTGGAGGGTCCGCTCAATGTCACGGCGCTCAACAAGGCGTTCGATGCGGTGGTCATCCGCCATGCGATGCTTCGAAGCAGACATGGAGAAACAAATGGAGCCATCCACTCATGGATCGAGGAAACCGGACGACCGGAGTTGATCGTGCGCGAAACGGCGACCGACCCGGAAGCCGTCATGCGCGACTTCGCCCGAAGGCCGTTCCGGCTCGCGGCGGAATCGCCGATGCGGGCGCTTCTCCTGAGAATCGCCGATGACAGACATTTGCTGGGAATCTGCGCCCATCATGTGGCGATGGACGGTTGGTCGATGCGAATCATCGCGCGCGAGATCGCCCTCGGATATCGAATGGCGGCCGGAGCCAACTTGATCAGTCCCGGAACCGAATCCGCCGACTTCGCCACCCACGCGGCACGGCACCGGTCATGGATCGAAAGCGGAGGAGCCGACTCGCAGATCGCATGGTGGACGCGGCAACTCGCCGGTCACCGCGGCACCATCCATCTGCCGCTGGATTTCCCGCGTCCGGCGAAGGCTTCGTTCGAAGGAGCGCTCGAATCCCGCACGCTTGGGAGCTTGTGTGATCGCATCACCCGTCTCGCGGAAAGCCGCCGCGCCACGCCGTTCATGGTGCATCTCGCCGCGTTTCTCATGCACTTGCGCCAGCACGGCGCGGGGGATGATCTGGTGGTCGCCATTCCGGTGGCAAACCGGCATCTGCCCGGCACCGATGGACTGGTGGGGACCCTGGTCAACACCCTGCCCTTCCGGTTCGTCCTTCGCGGCGGCGAGGATTTCCTGAGTCTGTTAGAGCGGGTGCGTGTGGAAACGCTGGCGATGCTCGACAATCAGGACGCTCCCTTCGAGCGGATCATCGACGCCCTGAAACCCGAACGCGGCTCCGATCACTCGCCAATCGCCCAGGTGATGTTCGATCATCAGGAGATCCCCATCGCAGAACGCTGGCCCGACGGTGTGGTGTGCCGTCCCGCAAACATTCACCGGGGAGGCTCGCAGTTCGATTTCAGCCTGTTGCTCAACGTCTTCTCCGATCACCAGCAGCTTGCGGTCGAATACCGCACGGATCTCTTCCGCCGTGAAACCGTCGCGTCGATGCTGGACCGCCATCTGTCCATGCTCGGACGAATCTGCGATGACCCGCGCCGCAGCGTCGCGGATCTGTCATGTCTTGCACCGGATGACCTCGGGTTCCTGGACGCAAGGAACCAGGGACCCGTCCGGCCCGAATTCATGGAAGCATCGGTGCCTGACCTGATCGCGCGGCGCATCGCACTGCATCCGGAACGCCGTGCCGTCGCGGATGCCGGCGGTCATATGGACTACGCCACTCTCGGAACTCATTCGGACCGCGTGGCCAACGCCTTGCGCAAGTCGGGGCTGGAACCCGGCATGCGCATCGCCGTGCTGCTGGAGCGCGACCGGTTTCTGCCCGCGGTTCTGTTAGCCGTGTGGAAGTGCGGGGCCGCCTACGTGCCGCTCGATCCGTCGAATCCGAAGGCGCGCATGGAACTGATCCTCGCCGATCAGTCGCCGATCCGGGTGCTGGTGTCCGAATCGTTGCTCGGGTTGCTCCCGGATGGGACGGATGCCCTGGTTTATGAATCGCTGGCAATGGATCCGGCGCCGCATGAGCCTGTTAGAAACTCCGGAACCGCCTATCTGATCCACACTTCGGGATCGACGGGAAAACCGAAGGGCGTGGCGGTGGGGCACCGCGCTTTGGCGAACTTCTTGTGTTCCATGTCCGAGACACCGGGTTTCACCGAAGCAGACCATCTGCTGGCAATCACCACCGTTTCCTTTGACATCTCGTTGCTGGAACTGTTTCTGCCGCTCATCGCGGGTGGTAGCGTGACCATCGCCCGCAGCGGGGAGGCGGCGGATGCTGCGGCGCTTGCCTCACGCATCGTTTCGGACGACATCACTGTCATGCAGGCCACGCCGGCGACGTGGCGCTTGCTGCTCGACTCGGGATGGAAGGGCTCGCCCACGCTCAAGATCCTCTGCGGCGGCGAGGCGATGGAATTGCGAATGGCGCGCCGTCTCGCGCCACTCGGGTGCGAGTTGTGGAATCTCTACGGCCCCACCGAAACGACCGTCTGGTCCACCTGCTGGCGTGTGCCGGAAAATCCAACATCGGTTCGAATCGGCAGGCCGATCGCCAATACCGGCATCCATGTCCTCGGACCTGACGGAAGCCCGAGACCGCCCGGAGTGACTGGAGAACTGTGGATTTCCGGCGCCGGACTGGCCGAAGGCTACTGGAACGATCCCGCTCTAACAGCCATGCGGTTCGGAACCATCACGGATCATCACGGTCGCGCGATCATGGCTTATTCGACCGGTGACTCGGCGCGTTGGACCATGGACGGCGGTTTGGAATGCCTGGGCAGGCTCGACGGCCAGGTGAAGATCCGCGGTTTCCGGGTGGAGCTTGGCGAGATCGAGGCGGCGCTCGCCGCGCATCCGGCGGTGACACAGGCGCGAGTGGCGCTTCGTGGCGGAAAGACCGATGCCGCTCGTCTGGTGGCATGGGTCACGCTTCGGAATGAAAGGGACTCCACGACCATCAACGAACTCCGCCAGCATCTCGCCAGCCGGTTGCCGTCGCACATGATCCCGGCGGACCTCGGAGTGATCGAATCGTTTCCGTTAGGCGCGAGCGGAAAGGTGGATGTTTCTCGACTTGCAGAACCCTCTCCCTACCTGCGGCCGGTGGAGGAAACCGATGAGACCACCGCAAGAGTCCTGTCGATCTGGAGCGAGCTTCTCGGGCGCGGCGATGTGCATCCTGACGACGACTGGTTCCATGTGGGCGGACATTCGCTGCTGGCCTTGCGTTTGTTCGCACGGATTCATGGCGAATTCGGAAAACAGCTCCCCCTGTCCGTCATTATCGATCATTCCACTCCCCGCGCTCTTGGCCGCGCGATCGGGAACACGTCAGACATGAGCCGCGCATGAATCACGGAACTGTCATCATCCATGTCCGCAGTTTGGCGGATTCCGCTGACAGGAGGCTTCTGCTGACGGCTGAAGAACAACAACGCGCGGACTCGTTCCGATTCGAAGGCGACCGCATGCGCTGGATCGCCGCAAGGGCCGCTTTGAGGAGCATTCTTGCGGGAGCCACCGGCTTGCATCCGCGCGAGGTTCCGCTTATGACAAACCCCTTCGGCAAGCCCCTGCTCGCACCTCCATTTGACGGCATTCATTTCAACCTGTCCCACTGCCACGATCTCGCTCTCATCGCCATCGGCGTGGATGGGCCGCTCGGAATCGACATCGAACCGCTGGAACGCGCCGCCGAACTGATCGGTTGCGAATCCGGTTTCTGCCATCCGCTTGAAATCCCAGACCTGCCGCAAGGCGAGGCCCGTCAGGCGGCGCTTCTCGATCTCTGGACGGCCAAAGAGGCCCTGCTCAAGGCGTTGGGCACCGGGTTTTCCACCGCTCCGGAGAGCGTTTGCCTGAAACTCGCCTCAGACGTTCGCATCGAGCGTCTCCAGCATCCTTCGCTCGCAGGGCATCTGGCGGTGGTCTGCGTCCCGACCGTGACCACCGAAATCCGCTTCGCCGCGGACAAGGATTCGACATCGGCCACCGTTTCCGGCTAGGCTGTGCTCCGTGATGAAACATCCATGGCCGAGTTGATCCAGTTTCCCTGTCCGGTTTGCGGCACGACACTCCGCCTGCCACTCGCCATGGCCGGCGAGAACGGGCCCTGTCCGTGCTGCGGGCGCGAAATCGTGGCTCCCGATCCCCATCATGGCGTGGGCGCGCGGATTTACTGCCACGCTCCGGCACCGGCCCTGATGGAACCGTTCCAACCCTTCGCCGCTTCCCCGGATGATCCGGCGCCGCAGAAGGAGCCGATCCTTTCCGAGAAGAAACCGCAGACCGTTCCTCCGGCACCGCTTGAGATGGTGGAAACGGAAAAACCCGCTCCCGCGATTCCAACGAATCCTCCCGCCGCACCATCCAGAGGACCGAATGCCGCGATCCTGGTGCTGTCCATCCTTCTAACAGCAGTGACGTGCCTGGTCACCGGTTATCTGTTAGGCATGCGTTCCGACTGGATCATCTCCCGCACTCCCTTCCCGGTCATGCCACCACTGGAGCTGATGGAAAACCATGAGAAGGAACCGCCAAAGCCGGTCTTGGTGAAGCCGATGACCGATCCCATCCCACAGGATCCTCCCGTCGCCCCCCTTCCCCCACCCGAGCCGACCACCACTCCCCCACCGCCGCCACCCGCGCCGCCGGATGCCACCAAGGCCTCGGCGTTGGCGGAGGCATCGCTCAAGGCGTTTCTCGCCGCTTCGGATTGGGCGGCCCGCAGCGCGTATGTGCTCAAGCCCGAGACCGTCCGTCCCGCGATGGAGTCCTACTCGAAGCAGAAACCCGACGGACCCACCGCCTATCAATCGATCACGGTGGAGAACAGCCACACTGACAAGCAGACCGGCTACACGCTCTTCATCTTCAAACTCGTGACCGAGTTGCATCCCTCCGGTTTTCCGGTGGCCGTGGCGGAGACCGACAGCGGCTGGCTGGTTGACTGGGAGAGTTTCGTCGAGTTCCGCGACGATCATTTCCGCGCCTTCGCCGATGGTCCGGCGGAACGCTCGGGGAAATTCCATGTGGTGGTCAGGCAACCGCCCGCCGAACGCGCCGCCAGCACCGAGAACGAGCACTTCTCGTCATTTCTGTTAGACCCGCCCCTGCCCGGACGCCAGCGCATCGCCTACATCCGCAAGGGCACCGAAACCCACACCCAACTCATCAACGCCACCGCCAACAGCGGCATTTTCTGGCCAATCCTCGAACTGGCCAAACGCAAGGCCCCCGATGGCCGCACCTTCCTCGAAATCACCGGACTCGTCGCCGACAACTGGTTGCCGGAAACCAGGTGAGGATCTTCCGTATCCGATAAAACCCTGTTGGGCATGCGCGTCAAGTTAAGGGGATCATCCTTCATCAAGGATTCCTGCGGGCGGCTCAAGGAGCGGCGAGGCATGATCGCCGACGCCCATGGAATGCCAATGTCCGGCGCATCCGCTCATCTCATTGCCAACTCATGGGCAACGGCGAACGCGTTTCGCTGCTCCTTGGCCCTTAACTTGACGCGCATGCCTGTTGGGGTCGATTGATTCTTCCGGCGTTTCCAGCGGCAATCGCTTCGTTCCAATCCCGGGCTAAGGTGGAAGCATGGTGCGCGCTGTAGGGTTCGAACCTACGACCCCATCCGTGTGAAGGATGTGCTCTACCACTGAGCTAAGCGCGCGTTCCGTGGGCCGCGGGTGGCGGCCGGGCGGGAGAATGGAGGGGCCTGCCGGGACTTGGCAAGCCATTTGACGGATCAGGCGCGGGATTCGAGCGGGGAATACTCGCGCTGGGTGGGGCCGGTGTAAATCTGGCGGGGGCGGCAGATGCGGCTGTCCGGATCTTCCATGACCTCCTTGAAGTTGGCGATCCAGCCGGGCATGCGGCCGATGGCGAACATGACGGTGAACATGTCCATGGGAATACCGATGGCGCGCATGATGATGCCGCTGTAGAAATCGACGTTCGGGTAGAGCCTGCGGGAGATGAAATAGTCGTCATGCAGGGCGATTTCCTCGAGTTTCTTGGCGATATCGAGCAGCGGATCGGACTTGTGAAGCTGGGCCAGCACCTTGTCGCACTGCTGTTTGATGATGACGGCGCGGGGGTCGAAGTTTTTGTAAACCCGGTGACCGAAGCCCATGAGGCGGCGGTTGCCGACCTTGTTTTTCACCTCGTTGAGGAACTTCGATCCGTCGTCGCCTTCGGAGTGGATTTCCTCAAGCATTTCGAGCACGGCCTGGTTCGCGCCGCCGTGGAGCGGACCCCAAAGGGCGCAGACGCCGGCGGAGGCGGAGGCGAACAGGTTGGCGCGGCTGGAAGCGACCATGCGCACGGTGGAGGTGGAGCAGTTCTGCTCGTGGTCGGCGTGGAGCAGGAAGATCAGGTCGAGCGCGCGGACGATCTCGGGTTTGAGTTCAAAGTCCTCGCCGGGGTGGGAGAACATCATGTGGAGGAAGTTCGCGGTGTACTTGAGGGTGGTCTTCGGATAGATCGTCGGCAGTCCGTGCGCCTTGCGGTAGGAGTAGGCGGCGATGGTGCGGACCTGGGAGATGAGGCGGGCGGCGTGCCAGGGGAAGCGTTCCTCGCGCTTGCTGATGATGTTCGGGTGATAGGAGGATGCCGCGTTGATCATGGCCGAGAGGATGGCCATGGGGTGCGCGGTGGGCGGGAAGCCGTCGAAGAGGTGGCGCATGTCCTCGTGGAGCATCTCGTTGTCGGTGAGGAGGCCGGAGAATTCGGCGAGTTGCGCGCGGTTTGGCAGATTGCCGTAGATGAGCAGATAGGCGGTCTCGACGAAGGTGCTTTTCTCCGCGAGTTCGGCGATGTCGTAGCCGCGGTAGCGGAGGATGCCCTTCTCGCCGTCGATGAAAGTGATGGCGCTCTCGCAGGCACCGGTGTTGCCGTATCCGGGATCGAGCGTGATGGCTCCGGTGCGGTTTCTCAGCGTGGAAATGTCGATACCCACTTCTCCTTCGGAACCGACGACGGTCGGCAGCTCCACGGTCTTTCCATCAATGTTCAAATCCACGTTTCGGTTCATGCGCGGCGGAGGTAAGCAGGTTCAATTCCAATAGGCTAGTGCGGCTTTCGGCGTTTTCCGGGAAAACTTTGGGGTCACTCGCCGGAGTCCGGATAGGAGCCGAGCAGCTTGACCATCGAGCAGTGGTTGGCGAGTTCATCGAGGGCTTTGGCGACGGCGGGATCGTCGCAATGGCCGGCCAGATCGACGTAGAAGACGTATTCCCAGTCCTTGCGCTTGGATGGGCGGGACTCGATCTTGGACATGTTGATGTGGAAGTGGTCGAAGGCCTGCAGCGCCTTGACGAGCGAGCCGGGGCGGTCGTGGATGGCAAAGAGGATGGAGGTGCGGTCCTTGCCGGTGGGCGGACAGGTTTTCTCGCCAATGACGAGGAAGCGGGTGGTGTTGGTGGCGCGGTCCTGGATGGAGGATTCGAGCAGGGTGAGACCGTACATTTCGGCGGCGAGCGGTCCGCCAAGGGCGGCGGCTCCCTGGGCGGCCTGATCGCGGGCAATCTGCGCGGCCTTGGTGGTCGAGGAAACCTCGACGAGGTCGGCATCCGGGAAGTTCTTGAGAATCCAGGCGCGACACTGTCCGAAAACCTGGGGATGCGAGTAGAGGGTCTTGATTTCCTCGCGCGGGATGGCGGACATCAGGCCGTTTTCAATGCGCAGAAGGATCTGGGCGCAGATGTGAAGCGGGGAATCGACAAACAGATCGAGAGTGTGGGACACCGCGCCTTCGGTGGAGTTTTCGATCGGCACGACGCCGTAGTCGGCCGCGCGGCGGGCAACCTGATCGAAAACGTCGGCAAAGTTCGGTTGGGCGGAGTAGTTCACCGAGTGGCCGAATTTCTTGATGGCCGCCTGATGGGTCCATGTGCCTTCGGGGCCAAGGTAGGCGATCTTCAGATCGTCTTCCAGAGCGAGGGCGGCGGACATGATTTCCCGATAGATGGCCCGGATGGATTTTTCGGGAAGGCGACCCTGGTTCATTTCGACGAGGCGGCGGAGCAAGGCCTCTTCGCGTTCGGGGGCGTAGATTTGCAAGCCGTCGCGCTTTTTCACCACACCGACCTCGTGAACGAGATCGGCGCGCTGGCTGAGGAGACCGAGGAGTTCGCGGTCGATTTCGTCGATTTGGCGGCGGATGTCGTCGAGATTCACGGGGAGGGAGGGTTCAGGCGTCACCTTCATTGGCGGCAGCGGCGGCCGGGGCACCGACGGCGCTGAGGGCGAGCTGCTGTTCGGTCTCGGCGATCGGTTTCGCCTCTTCGGGATCGGGGAGTTTCACCTTGCGGAGTTCGGACGCGTTGGGGAGGTCGTCGATGGAGCGAATGCCGAAGTGCTCGAAGAACAGGTCGGTGGTTTCATAGAGCAGCGGGCGTCCGGGGAGTTCGGCACGACCGCCGATGCGAATCAGATCGCGGTCGAGAAGTTTCTGGATCATGCCGTCGCAGGCCACGCCGCGGACGGCTTCGATGGCGGCCTTGGTGATCGGTTGGCGGTAGGCGATGATGGCGAGGGTTTCCATGGCCGGCCCGCTGAGTCGCTCGGGCTTGCGGCCGGGGAAGAGTTGGCGGACGAACTCGCCGTATTCGACCTTGGTATATAGCTTCCAGCCTTTCGGGCGTTCGAGAATGGTGAACGATCGACCGCTTTCCAGATAGGATTGGTTGAGCGAGGTGATGGCCTCGGCCACCTGATCCGACGAGGTGGCCGCCAAGGCGGGGAGCCAGTCGGGAAGCTCGGCGGATGTCTTTCCCTCTTCGGTTTCACGGGCTTTCACGTCTTCCGCCTCCGCCACGCGGGCGCGCACCAGACGGGCGATTTCGTCGGAGGAAAGAGGTTCCTGCGAGGCGATGAGAAAGGCTTCGACGATGGCGCTGAGGTGCATGGCGGGGCCGCACCTTAGACAGGTGAACCGGCATTTCAAGCCTCCTGCGGAAAAGCGCGGATTGGCGTATTTTCCATCCATTGAACTTTCGCCTTGATGGAATGGGCATCACGGGCTAACCCACCGCGCTCTCCGCGCCCCGGTCAGACAAAACCGGGCTCTGGAGACGTTCCACAGTCCACCCGCATCCTATACCTGCGTCATGGCCGCGAAGCCCACCAAACCGAAAACCGCTCCTTCGAAAACGAAGGCGAAAACCTCCGCGAAGCCCACCAAAGCCGCTCCGGCAGCCAAGAAGCCCGCGCCCTCCGCCAAGCCAGTCGCCAAATCCGTGACCAAACCGGTTGCCAAGCCGGTGTCCAAGGCTACCCCTGCGAAGAAGCCCGCAGCCAAAAGCCCGGCACCCGCAGCCAAAAAGCCTGCCGCAAAACCGGCAGCCAAGCCTGTGGCCAAAAAACCGGCTGCCAAACCCGCGCCGGCCGCGAAGAAAGCTCCCGCTCCCGCCAAGAAACCAGCACCTATGGCGGTAAAACCAGCCGCCCCCGCCAAGCCGGCACCGAAGGCTGCGGCACCCGAACCCAAACCCGCTCCGGTCAAAGCCGCCACGCCTGCCAAGCCGGTCGCTCCCGCAAAGCCCGCTCCCGCCGCCAAGGTCGCCGTCGTGAAGAAATCCTCGCTGGTGGACGTGCCTCCCCCACCCCCGCCGGTGAAGCCTCCGTTTGTGCCACCTCCGAAGCCCGCTCCGGTGGTCGACCTCGACGCTCCCGCGACGGGCGGCACCAATGGCGCGACGCACAGCGCCGCCTTCATTCAAAAACAGAAGCAGCGCCTACTGGATCTCCGCGACGAACTTGTCGATTCGATGTCCGGCATGACCCGCGACACCATCCGCAACGCCCCCGAAGGCTCCGAGGCCTCCGGTTCCGGCCAGCACCAAGGCGACGCCGGCAGCGATGCCTACGACCGCGACTTCGCCCTCTCCGTCCTGGCCAAGGAACAGGACGCGCTCTACGAAATCGAGCAGGCCCTGCGCCGAATCCAGGCGGGCACCTACGGCATCTGCGAAATCTCCTCCCGCAAGATCCCGCAAGCCCGCCTCGAAGCCATCCCCTTCGCCCGTCTGACCGTCGAATGCCAGGCCCAATGGGAGAAAGAATACGGCAAGCGCCGTTTCCGCCCATCCAACGAAGTCGGCTTCTCCGGAGGAAATTATGTCGAGGATGAGGATTCCGAAACGGTTTCGCTTGACGAGGATGAGGATTGAACCACTATCCGCCCCCCAAAGTTCCCATGCCACGCGAGATCATCATCCTTGAATGCACCGAGGCGAAAGCCGAGGGCAAGCCGACTTCACGTTACGTCACCACACGCAACAAGAAGAGCCTCCGCACTCCCGGCCGTCTGGAGAAAGTGAAATTCAATCACTTCCTCAAGCGCCGCACCCTTCACCGCGAACTCCGCTGATTGTTCCCATGTCCGAGCCCAAAACCGTCCAACGTCGCATCAACTTCCGCAAGGCGAACCGGCAGATGCCGCGCCGCCGTCACGACATCCCCGCGGATCAGGTGGTGTTCACCAATCCCGAGCTGCTCACCAAGTTCACCTCGGAGACCGGCAAGATTCTTCCCCGCCGCGTCACCGGCGTGTCCGCCAAGCTGCACCGCAAGATCACCAACGCGATCAAGCAGTCCCGCTCGGTGAACCTCCTTCCCTGATACCCATCGGGCAACCATTTCCGAAAAAGCCGGTCCGTTCCCGCGGTCCGGCTTTTTTGTCTGCCGCCACCGTTTTATGCAGCATCTCGCCGCGACACCGGATGAAATGATGGCCCTCGGCGCGACCTTCGCCGCCGCCGCCATGCCCGGTGACGTGTTCGCCCTCGTCGGCGGCCTCGGCGCGGGTAAAACCCACTGGACCAAGGGATTCGTCGCCGCACTCGGATCAAAGGCCGAGGTCACCAGCCCCACCTTCGGGCTGGTGCATGAGTATCCCGACGGCCGCCTTCCGGTGTTCCACCTGGATTTCTATCGGATCGAAACCGCCGACGAACTCCCCGCCATCGGCTGGGACGAGCTGTTAGAGCAGGACGCCGTCATCATCGCCGAGTGGGCCGACCGATTTCCGGAACTCCTTCCGGCCGGCACGAAATGGCTGGAGTTTTCCATCGCTCCGGACGGCACTCGCTCCTTGCTCGCCCGCGAACTGTAAGGCACCACGCCGGTAGGCGGATGGTGGCATTCCCACGAGGCCGCGAAACGCCACGGTCAGGCGCTCATTGCTTTGGAAACCACAACGCTCGGCCACCATTGAAACCGCGAGATCGGTGGTGGCGAGCAGCCTCTTGGCAAGCTCCACCCGCTCCCGCCGGATCACCTCGTGCGGCGAGGCGCTGATCGCCGCCCGGAACCTCCGCTCCAACACCCGTCGCGACACCCCCACTTCGGCGGCCCAGGTCTCGACCGAATCGACCATCGCCACCCTGCCCGCCAGCCAACGCATCGCCCGCCGCACCAACGGATCCGCCACCGCCTCGTAGGAACTCGATCCCCTTGCCACCGTCTCCAACGGCTGAACGAGAACCGGCGATTCCGGCGTTTCTCCAGCGCTCAGACGCTCGATCACCCTCACCGCCTCGGCCGCCAGCCGATGCCACGGCAAGCGAATGCTCGAAAGCCCCGGACGCGCCATCTCGCACACGGTTTCATCGTCATTGGCCGACACCACGCCAATCCCGAACGGCACTTCCAACCCCGCTTGGACTGCGGCTTCCAATACATGCCGACCGGTTGGATCATGCGCGGTAAAGATACCGAGGGGCGTTTTCCGATCCAACAACCAACCGACCATGTCCTCATCCGGTTCACGCCAGTATTCATCGTAACGCCGCCAATCGCGGAACTCCTCCCAATACACCGGCACCTCGCCCACCACCGACCGGAAACCCTCCAGTCGCTGTCCGGCATAATGCGCATCGCGCCGGCCAACAAAGGCGAAATGCTGGTAGCCCCTCGAAATCAGGTGCTCCGCCGCGAGTCGGCCGATCGCCAAATCATCCACATCCACCAGCCAAGCATTTGATACCGGTTGGTCGGATGGAACCAAAATCACCGGACAACCCAGTTTGACCAATTCCTCCGTCAGTCCCGGCAGATACTCGGTGATGATCGCCCCCGGGTTCCATTCGCGCAGGCTGGCGAGCAGCCGCTCGGGTTGGCGGAAGAGATCGATGATCCAGAAATCGTAGCCCATGCCCGCGAAGGGAGCAAAACCCGGAGTCAGTCGCCGGACGTTCTCCGGAGACTGGACGAGGGCGATCCGCCGACAGGGACTGGGAGCCATTTGTCGCAAAACATCAAAACGTTACCGGATTTTGCGGTAGCGTCCAGATCGAATCGCGACATAGCGTCACGCACTGGCCAATCCTACGGCCACCTGATTCCACCAAACCCTCAAACCATTCCCACCGATATGACCAAATTCCCGGCTGACGCGGTGTCCTACGAAGGACCCGAATCGAAAAACCCGCTCGCATTCAAACACTACAACGCCGGCGAAATCGTCGAAGGCCGCACCATGGCCGACTGGTTCCGCTTCGGCTGCGCCTACTGGCACACCATGCGCGGCACCGGCGCGGACCCCTTCGGCGTCGGCACCGCCGCCCACCCGTGGGACGATGGCTCCAACAGCATTGCCAACGCCCAGAACCGCGCCCGTGTGTTCTTCGACTTCCTCGAAAAGATCGGCATCGACTACTACTGTTTCCATGACCGTGACGTGGCACCGGAATGCGCGACGCTCGCCGAGTCCAACAAGGCCCTTGATGCCGTCGTGGACGTGCTGGAGGAAGAGCAAAAGCGCACCGGCAAGAAACTCCTCTGGGGCACCGCCTGCCTGTTCGTGCATCCGCGCTATCAACAGGGCGCGGCCACCAGCCCGGACGCCCGCGTCTATGCCTACGCCGCGGCCCAGGTGAAAAAGGCGCTCGAAGTCACCCACCGTCTCGGCGGCGAGGGCTACACCTTCTGGGGCGGACGCGAAGGCTACGCCACCCTGCTCAACACCGACATGAAGCGCGAACTCGACCACCTCGCCCGCTTCCTCCACATGGCCGTGGATTACAAGAAGGAGATCGGTTTCAAGGGCCAGTTCTACATCGAGCCGAAACCCCAGGAGCCCACCACCCACCAATACGACTCGGACTCCGCCGCCTGCCTCAACTTCCTGCGCGAGTATGATCTGTTAGAACACTTCAAGCTCAACATCGAGACCAACCACGCCACCCTCGCCGGCCACACGATGGAGCACGAACTCACCACCGCCTTCGAGGCCGGAGCGCTCGGCAGCATCGACGCCAACATGGGCACCCCCAATGTCGGCTGGGACACCGACCAGTTCCCCACCGATCTCTATCTAACCACCCAGACGATGCTCGTCCTGATGAAAATGGGCGGCTTCACCACCGGCGGACTCAACTTCGACGCCAAGCGCCGCCGCGAGTCATGGGAACCCGTCGATCTCCTCCACGCCCATATCGCCGGCATGGATGCCTTCGCCCGGGGTCTCAAGAGCGCCGCCGCCATCCGCGCGGACGGCCGCATCGCCGACTTCGTCAAGCAACGCTACTCCACCTGGGACTCCGGCATCGGAGCCGAGATCGAGGCCGGGAAAACCTCGCTCGCCGACCTCGAGAAACACGCCCTCGGCAACCCCGAACCGATGGTCGCCAGCGGCAGACAGGAAGTCCTCGAGGGCATCCTGAACCAGTTCATCTGATTTCGTTGGGCATTCCCCCATCTCCCGACACCAAGGCGGCTTCCTCTCGAAGGAAGCCGCTTTTTTGTCACTTTTCCTCAGGACACTGCCAGCGGCCGTTCCTGACCATTGGCTGCTTACTGTGTCCCGCCCCGCCTTGGGGGGGGGGCGCCATCCAGCTCTCGCACGGCATGGTTCCGGTCCACTCGCCCCCTCCGGATCCCCTCTTCCGGGTATCTCGCGAGCTGACCGGAGGACGAACGAATGCTCGGATTTTTCAAAAGCGGAAACTTGGGCGGATCAAGATCAGTGGCCAATGAAGAATTGGATTGCCAATGCGCGGAGGCAGCGATAGGAGGCGAATGAATTGTTTAAACGTACATTCGGGCATCTGCACTTTCCGCCCGTGCGTCCCCACCTGGAAATGCCTTTTCAAACCCAAAACGACCCTAAGGAGCCCGAATCCCACCACATCCCAAAACCCAAAAAAACCCATGAAACCCCGTCGTCCATCCCGTCGCAATGCCTGCCTTCTCAGCCTCCCTGCCGTCCTCTGGTTCTCCGGCATGCAGGAAGGCCACGCCCAACTCACGGCCAACCGCTACTGGGACCCCGCCAGCAGCGGTTCTTTCGGCACAATCAACACCATCCAATGGGTTTCCCCGCTTAACGTCATGTGGACCAATAGCGACACAGGGGGAAGCACAAGACTCCAGAATTACTCCACCACCCTGACTGACATCTGCAACTGGGGTGGACCGACCGCCGCACTGGGCGGAGGAACCGTGCCCGTGGGCACGGTCAACGCGGGCTGGCTAAGGTTCAATACCATCACTGGCTCAGGCGTCACCCTCTCCGGCGGCACCATCACCCTGAACGCCGAAGCCTGTGCAGCCAATGCATTTATGAGCGGATTTGAGTTTTGAAAAGGGGTGACGGTTGTGGTTTTGGGGAGACGGTGATCAGGTGCTGGCAGCGGAGCCAGGCGGCCACGGAGCGGCGCCAAGCGGCGG
>Ga0315904_10000726_pt1 | contig 52486 bp, 47 predicted proteins | sample LakEriMetagenome_6_FD_203529 | JGI IMG/M metagenome (GOLD analysis project Ga0315904, IMG submission 203529) | Freshwater fungal communities from buoy surface, Lake Erie, Ohio, United States - Buoy 12 MA120 | ecosystem: Environmental > Aquatic > Freshwater > Lake | place: USA: Lake Erie, Ohio...
AAAGTAGCAGTTACCTTGGAAGAAATACCACCAGTTGATGGAACTGTCATCTTAAGATTCCAAGCAGGACCTGCCTCACCCTTAAGATAAATAGTTGTGCTTGCACCAGTTACAGATGCAGTAAGTGCAGAAGCAGAAGTGCTAGTTGTAAATACATACACTGTAGCAGTTGTGCTTGCTGGAGTTACTGTAAGAGATGTAACGCCTGATGCTGATGTTACTGTTGTACCAACAGCAGCAACGATCTTTGCATTTCCAGTTGTGGTAAATGTTACTGGAGTACCAGCAACTACCGTAGCTTCAACAGTGATTGCCTCACGTGAACCTGCAGTTGTAGTTTCATTAACCGTATTATCTGATGGAACATCAATGAGATACGGTGCTGCAGCGGTACCAGAACCAGAATTTGCAGTTGTAACTGCGAGAGATACTGTGTTGGCACTTGCAGGTGTTGCAACAAATGTGCCTAGTGTCATGGCTGCAACCAGACCTAGAGCGACCTTCTTAAATGAATTCATTTTTCTCCTCGTTTGATTCATTGTATTTATATTAATTTATAATCTCCAAGGTATTCCTGAACATCGTCAGGTATTTCCTTAGAATCCAATTCTACCATAGCTCTTTGCTTTTCTGCAAGTCGGCTGGCAGAACTCCATGTATGAACCTCAATCTCTAGATTAGAGTCCCTACTCGTGTGAGAGATTGCTCCAAATACCGCCCCACAAACGGCATCTGCCAAGTCTTTAGATTTCTTGCGTGGGTGATCTACACGATTATTTTTCATAATCTTCAATTCACTCATTTCTTCAAGAAGTAAAGGAATCATTGGCATTGCAATTCTTTCTTCATAAATCATCATAGCTAAGTCTTCATAATGCTTCTTAGCAACAGAAACAGTATCAGTTCTCATTCCTACCGCCTTTAATTCCTGTTGAATATCAAAGGATTGCCAACGGTCAAATGTAACCATACCTATATTAAAACCTTCTCTACGAAGATTCATAATCCATTTTTTAACCTCAGAGAGATCGACTGGCCCCTCTATTTTAGGCTCCCACCATGCAACAGCGTCAACAATAACAATTGGTGCAACCTGTTCGTAATCTTTAATTACCTGAACATTTACCCATCGTTCAACATGTGCAATAGCAACTGCACACTTGTCATGTTTTTGTGCAAGATCGGCATGAACATAATATACTTTATCAGGGTCTGGCTTAAAAGTCAAATCAAATCTTCTATGATTATCCACAGGATTTCTCATAGTCATACATTTTTCTAATTTATCTTTTTGTTTAAAGAATGAATCGGATGAATATGTTGGGGTACAAAGGAAACGCATCATTGCATCTCCTAAATCTGTTAAAAATGCAATCTTAAAATCATCAATTTTTCTAGTTGGATTTACTTCCCATGTAGGTCTTTTAAGGGCAAACATTCTAGGATATTTATAAGATAAAATATGGTCTTCTTCCCAGACTATTTCAAATTCATTATCTGGTCCTTCTGGCAATTCTTCATTAATAACAAACTTATGTCGTCTTTCTATTACATCTTTTTCCATGATTACATCTTCATACCGTTTTGAAATAAAGTCGCCGTTATAGCGGGGGAATGAAAGAAGAACTACCTTACCTAAATCAGGAAAACGAGAATCTACTGTACCTCTAAATGCTTTATATATATTGTCAGCAGTTTTTCCTTGATCATTTCCTGTTCCTACTTCTGTAGCAAATCCAGAGATTTCATCAAGTACCGCCATAAATAAGTTAAGACCCTCGTGAGACTCACGTTCAGAGTGTCCTGAATAAACTGTAATAGATTTATTAAATCCAATAGAGTTTACTTTTGGATCATATTTTCCACCAAACCATGGAGATTTTTCAATCTTTGTTTTAAATCCTTTAAAAAAAACGTTCTTGGCTTGCTCTGCGTTAATAGCAACATTAATAATATCTATGGCATCACCACTAGGTTTACCGTAATATCTTGCTGGGTCCTTAAGGCATAATAGTTTATACACAACGTAAGCACAAGCAACAGTAGAAACAAAATCTTTCCCAGAGCCTTTTCCGAGTTGAAGAATAATTTCATTTTTTGTATATTTAGAATAATGTCTGTCACCTTGCTCTGTTCCCATCAATACCTGTAAATCTTCTTTACGATAAATTTGACTCATAGCCTCAACAATGTCATATTGTATCTGAGACAACGGTGGTTGCCCAAGATAGTCTGGAGACTCAACAAATGTTTTTACATCTACTGGGTTCTCTTCAAATGGATTATCCTGAAGTGCTTCAAGAAAATCATTAAACATTGTGGACAATGGTTACTACCTCTCCCTCTTTTGCAATTGTAGAAAGGCGCTGCATTATAAGATCACGAACTTCTGGATGAGTTGAAGCAATATCACGAAGAATGCCAACAAGAACTTCTTGTCGTCTTTCAATTTCAACCATCTCTTCTGCCAACTCTTTATTTTCTAGCAGTCCAGCTTTTTGTAACATATCAATTCGTCTTGCTTCAATATCCATTACAAGTTTAATTGCAGCAGTTTTAGCAGGAAGGTTTGCAGTCGTAGTAGCATCATCAATAACTTCATATGCTTGTTGAATTAGTTTTGTATAGTGTGCATCGGCACCAACAAGTGCATCTTTAGCACGAGCACGAATAGCATCATTGGCAGAAGCCATTGCCTTCCACTCATTAAGGTGTGCTACAACACGAGTTCTTGGAAGAGAAAGCGTTTTAGAAATCTTAGTAGGATCATTTCCTTTAAGATATTCTTCAACTACCTTATTTACTTCGTCAAGATGTTTTACTAAATCTATTTCAGTGTCAGACATTTTTGCTCCTAACAATTTTTAATAAAATTAAATATCCAATTAAATCATCAATATCATTATCTCCATAGAATTCGCTTCCCCTAGCAATTCTAGAAAGTTTATCATCAATTCTAATTTTAATTTGCTCTATATTGTTTTCTTTAGAAAAAATTCTAATGGGATCCAATGCAGAATCTCCGTATGATTTATTTTTTAATATTAACATATTTTTAATTTCATCACATGTAATAGATATTAGATTTTGTGTTGCTTCGCTCATTTTATCTCCAATTCATTATGAATAACTAAGTTGTTTTTTATTTCCTTTAATATTAAATCTTTAATGTTAAACTTATTTTTAAAAAGATCATATCTTGATTTTAAAGATAATCTTTTGCCATCTCTATGTATGGAGTCCATACAATAAATTGCATATTCAGTAATTTTAGAAGTATTTTTAAATTCTTTTAAAATAATTTTTTTATCTGTATTAAAATTAACATAAAATAGTGGCTCTCCGTGCTCAATTTTAAATTTGCCAATATTTTGCCACATTTGAAATTCACATGTATATTGTCTAAACCAAGAACCTATATCAAATGATCCTGGAAACACTGAACCATAATTTTGATATTTTGATTGATGAAAATATGGCGCAGTAAAGGTTGCTAAAAGACTTTCTTCTTCTGTAAAAAATAAATATGTATCTTTTTTTCTTATTTGAGGGCCAAATGATAATGCAGCTGAATGGTCTACCTGTGGAGTTGGATATTCTGGTCCATCAAGAACAATGTTCATTTTAGGAAAAAAATGACTGTACGAATATTGAAAATTGTGATTACTTCTAAATACAAAAGTATTTTTGAAAAGATTAGATATTGCAGGGCAAGAAAAAAATGTACCTTCGTAAAGATTTTCTTGATTTCTTTGTTTTATAAGTTCAGAGAACAAATTATTTGGCTGAATATCCTGATTAGTGTCTATCGACCAATAAACAGTTATTGCTGAAGAGCTCATCGCTTTGATTTCCTTAATCCAAATTTTGCAAGATATACATAAATAGTCTCTACACTTACCCCACACTCTTTTGCTATATCCTCTGGACTTTTTCTGTCCATATGATATCTTTTTTTAAGCCATACCTCATTAGTATACATCTTTGATGGCATTATGGCAACCTAACTTTCCATTGCATGACCATAGGACCACGCTCAATAAGCTTAAACATATGGTCCTCAAACTCAATTTTCATTTGATAATAAATATCAGGACTAACCTCTTTTAGTTTATCGGTAATACTGTAAAGAGTTTCTCCTGTCTCCATGTCAAATCCTTCTACGACAATAGCATTTTGCAAAAGCAAATGCTCTAGCATTGCCTCTGTTTTAATGATATTTTTATTCATATGATGCTGCCTTTTCCCAATTATTTATAGCCCAATGCCCAATACCTGCTGCATCTGCTACATCATAATCATCTATTTTTTTATCATATGTTATTTCTAACAATTTTATTGTTCTTTTCTTTCTAAAGTCACGCTCATATGATTTATACCAAGATAGAGACTTGCCAGGATTTGCTGTTCTTATTTGTAACTGTTCTTCTTTAGATAGCTTCTTATTACCTAGATAGTTCTGCCATGTTATTGGCGATACCCTGCCAATTGTAGAAATATTGGAAAGACCTGCACCACCTATAATTGCGCCTTGAACCATGGCTAGATCTGCTGCAGTCTTAGGAGAATTCATAAAAACAGTATGTTCAATAACAATAGCATTAATCATATTATAATGTTGAAACAAGGCCTTAGTTTTAGCGGTAGCATCTATAACTTTTTGATATATATTATCACCTTCAAAATTTATTTTGCCATATCCAGTCAAAGTTTTGTGGGTATAAAACGCAAAAGCAAGACTATTAGTACTAGCATCAATAGCACATATATGTGTTGGTTGATTAATCTTGCTCATAATCAAAATATCCTTTTATTTGTTTTAACATTTTATCTACCGCTTTTTTGCTAACATTACAATTAGCACAAAAACCATCGTCATTATATATAGAAAGAGTCTGTCCGCATCCACCTAAACACATCCTTATCTTTCCTTTTCTTTTTTGTCTTTTTGTTACTTGGTATCGTTCTGCTATTTTTTCTTTAGTTGCTTCAGTTCTGCAATCTGGACTGCAATAAATTTGATAAGTAACTTTTGCCTTAAAGTAAGACTCACATCTACTGCACTGCTTCACTGAATCCCCCCAGAGATTTTATTTTTACTACCCCTGGCTCTGCCGTTGCACAAACTGCCTTTACTGGACAGTTCTTGCATATTTTTGAGTTTGCACGATAGTTTTTTTGCGGCAATTGTTTATCTTTCCAAGACTTATAAACAGTACGCATCCAATCAAATGTATTATCAATCCATTCTTTATATTTTGGAGTTACCTCAATTGGAAATACCAACAAGTCGTGATTATTTTTATTTTCATAAATTAAAACACCTTTTGACTTTTTAAGAACTTTCATATAAATAATTAATTGTTTTACATGATACTCTGCTGGTTCATTTTTGATTTTAAAATTTTCAAATGCTTCAGACTTCATAGTTTTTATTTCACCAACAATATCTTCATCATTCATATTTATCATAGCATCGCCCCAACCAAAGATTGGCGGATCATCATTTACCACTTTAAATTCAGTAGTAGGATTGTTATCGTCGTCCAAATACTCTTTAGCAATGCCAGAATCTAGCATAGCCTGCTGAATTCTATCATGCGATTTTGTTCCAGCGGTCATATTTGCCACATCATACGGGGTACTGTTGCTTTCAAATATATTTCCTTCAAATGCAAAATACCAGTATCTTGGACATTCCCCGTGACCATAGACTAGACTTGATGGAGCAAAAGTCTTTTTCTTTGTATATTTAGGCTCTTGCTTTGCTATATACCCACTATTAATTTTTTCTATGAGAGCAGCAGAGTCAAGTATATGGGATGTATCCTCAGCTCTTTTCATCATTTGCTTTATCAAGTTTTTAGTCATTATAATCCTTTTTATATATTATATCAGTTATCGAATTATATATTTAAGAGCGGAGACAAGATCATTTATAGACTCAGCTGCTGTGTAATATATATTCTTTTTACTACGATCTGATTTATCTACATTAGTTAGCCATGTCGCCTTAAATGACATTTTTGCGGCTATAGCCTGTAGTCTTACAATTTCTACTGTTGCAACATTAAGCGGTATATCTGGTTTAATAATAACTTTAGCAATAAATGTTAGAGCAGCAGTTAGCTCTTCATCTTGCATATATTCTGCTATTTCCGATAAACCATTGACCATCTCAATAGTTGTTTTATTTTGTTCCTTTTGTTCCATGCTCAACCTCCCACGTTAGCTGATCTAATAAATCAAACTCTATAATTGCAAGACGAGTCTTTTTATTACCTTCACCAAGAATAACAACTATGGCTGGTGATTTATCGGTACCAGCCTTTATTGAGTCAGTCACAGCCTTTGCCCAAACATCTTGATTAATAGTAAATGACTTGGCAGACTCTTTAAAATCAACAATAAAGTTTCTCCATGTCGCATCGCCTTTTTTAGTATTACGACCAGAGTTTTTATGTTGTTTAGCCCCTATTCTCTTGCTCTCGTTTTTCTCGCTCATAATCCTTCTTTGTTTTTTTTAGTCCTGCCTTTGATAAATGTTTTTTGCTACACATCCATGTAAGCTCTGCAGTTTCTTTCCAAAGTCTTAAAGATGTCACTTCTTCTTTGCAAGTATGACAAGGAAATTTACCTACATAAGTAGAAAATCTTGAATCAACCATTTGATAGTTTGGTCTTTAAAATTTCTTGCAAGTCCAAATCCTCTCTTACCCTATTTATTAATCCATCACGACCCTGAACCTTTGTACCATCCTCTAATTGATACCATGCACCTGTTCTTGCTATAAGACCAGCCAACTCAGCAGTGTCAACAAGATCACCAACTGCATCAATGCCAAGATTATTGCCCCTAAAATAGAAATCATATTCACCGCTTTGAAAGGCGGGAGAGGTTTTAGAAAATTGTAGTTCCCAGCGAACTTTGCGACCAATTTTTTCTTCAATAAGTTTATCTCCAACATTTATCTTTCCTTTGATAGCTTGATTATCTGATTCAGAAGAAAACAGTTTAATAACAGTGGATGAATAAAACTTGGTAGCCTGTCCACCAGTAGGTTGTTGACTTGTATACATTGCATTAATATTATTTCTTGACTGACTAATTAATACAAACAATGTTGGCTTTACCTTGTTGTTTGCATAATTAATCATTTTCCATGCATTACTAAAATCACGAGACTCTGCACCAATTTGTTTTGTATTTTCTAATTGTTTTAATTCTTCAGAGTCTTTTTCAAAATATATTGCTGGAAGCAATGATGTAATTGAATCAACCACTATTAAATCAACACCAGCCTCCATAAGATTAATTCCAACATCAACCATTTCATTAATTGTTCTTGCTTGCGACACAATTAATTTTGATGTATCTACCCCAAGCTTTTCGGCCCAATCTTTATCATATGACATTTCTGCATCAATCCAAGCACAAACTTTTCCTTCTTTTTGTGCAATGCCAATCATTTGCAAACATAAAGATGACTTAGCACTAGACTTACTGCCCCAAATTAATACTTGCCTGCCATAAGGAAACCCTCCGTTAAGAGCACGGTTTAATCCAAAACTAGGAGTTGCTGCGTACTCTGTCTTTGGAACAGCATCTCCAAACAAAACATTTTTTCTTAATTTTGGATTTAGTTGAGCCAACACCTCTTCAACTGTAATTGTCATTAGAATCTTACCCCGTGTTTCTTAGGTCTATGAGAATTTCTTTCCATCTTTTCTTTAACTGCATAGTCAAGAGACTTGGTTACATAACCAGCCTCTGCAATACCAGCATACAAATCAAGGGTACGAATAATAATATCTGCAAACTCATCTGATATCTGTTCTGGATCCATATCTTTACGAAGTGCTTCCATGGCTTCTGACACCTCTGACACAATCATCATCATTTGTTTTGCTATAAAGATAGGGTCTACTGTTCTATCCCAAAAACCTTTATCTACTGCGTTTTTATGTATTTCTTCTGCTAGTTCATCAAACATTTACTACATCCTCCATTATTACTGTTCCATCTTTTGTTTTACCAAACTCAAACTTATAAACATTGCCAGGCTCTACATTCATGTATGCCTTTGCAAAAGCTGTTGGAAATACCGTAACAGCATGTAACTCTCTACCAGAATCTGCAAGAGTAAGGGAGGCCATTTTTTTGCCAGCCTTTGTTATTCTAGGCTTGAATGATACTACAAACATTTCATCATCCTTATATGGCAACATCTTATAGTTTAAAAATTTAATAAGAGGATCTTTAGAGTCTTTTATTTCATCAGCAGGGACTGCAGATACAACCCTATTATCATTTGCAAGAATAATATAAGTACGACCAGCCTCAATAGTGGTATTTTCTTCATCAAATATTCCAACACTTCCCGTTTTATCTAGCAACTCTACCCTTGACCATCCTTTTGATCTCTTAATCGATTTTACCATACCCATCAAGATGTATGCGCCCTTTTCTTCATATTCTTCAATATCATTTATATATGCATAATAATGTTGCGGAACTGGCATATTAAATTCAGGAAGATTCAGGTATTCATATAAATTTTCTTTTACCTTTTCCGAATCTGCTGGATTATCTTGGAATGTTAGTGCGCCGATTGAATTCATTGCTTGAAGTGCACGACTATTTACACCATTGCCCTTAGTAAATGTAAACTCTTCTACCTGTTTGAAAGAAGCAAATGGTCTAGCAGCAATATAACGATCAGCAATGGTATCAGAAATAAACTTAATAGCAGAGAGTCCAAATCGAATACCCTTACCTTCAATTTTAAAATCTTTATCCGAATCATTAATATGGGGAAGCTTAATTGAAATGCCCATTCTTTTTGCTTCAATTAAGTACTCCGTTCTTGTATCTTTGTCCTTCTCATTTTTGAGAAGAGCAAACATAAATTCTAACGGATAGTGGTATTTGAGCCACGCCGTCCAATACGAGAGAGTAGAGTAAGCAACGGCATGTGATTTGTTAAACGAATATCCCGCATGTGCTTCAAAATCATGCCACAAATCCAGAGCATCATTAGGAGCAATATACTTAGAAGCACCTTTGATAAACCGATCTTGGAAAACATCAAACTCTCTTGCATCCTTTTTCTTACCAATAATCTTACGAACTTTGTCTGCCTCTGCCATTGTCATACCGCCAAGTTCAACGCAAGCCTGCATAACCTGTTCCTGGTATAGGATACACCCATATGTTTCCTCAGTAAATGGCTTTAAAATCTGGTGCATATAGTCAATATTTTGGCGACCATGCTTGCGAGCAATATAGTCTTTACCAATAGTATTCATAGCTCCAGGACGAACCAAAGCATTAGACGCAGCAAGTTCTGCCAGATTTTTTACACCCATCTTGATTAGTAGATTTGTATATGGAGCTGCTTCACACTGGAAAACGCCCTTTGTATATCCATCAGAAAGCATCTGATATACATTTTTATCATCCATATCTATTTTAAGAAGGTCAATCTTTTTACCATATCTATCTTCAATAATGTCAACAGTATCTTTAAGAACACTAAGAGTCTTTAGACCAAGAGCATCTATCTTAATTAGGCCAATGCGTTCTGCTTCTTCCATATCTACCGCTACAACTGGGATACGATCATCTGCTCCAGTAACATTACGAGTCTCTAATGGTGCATACTTGAATATAGGTTCTTTGCTTGTCACCACACCAGCAGCATGAATTCCAGTACCACGAATACGACCACGAAGTTGGTCTCCAAGAGCTACTACCTCTGGGTATTTATCACGGAACCATTCTGCATTTCTTGATGTACAAAAATCATCCCATGTATCAACTGTTTTTAAAACCTTGTTTACATCTGGCAAAGGAATATTTAGTGCACGAGCAACATCTCGCACAACACCCTTATCCTTAAACTCTAAAAATGTTGCAATAGAAGCAACATGGCGATACTGTCTAACTAGATAGTCTTTTACTTCATCACGACGTGAATCTTGAATGTCTGAGTCAATATCAGGAAAGTCATTGCGCTCAGGATTAATAAAACGGAAGAACAATAGTCCGTGCTTTATTGGATCAATATCTGTAATTCCAATTGCATAACAAAGCAAGGACCCAGCAGAAGATCCACGGCCTGGACCAACCATGATGTCCTCTTTCTTTGCCCAGTTAAGCATGTTACGAACAACTAGAAAGTATGGCTCAAAATTCTTTTCTCCAATAATCTTTAATTCTTCATCAAGACGATTAATATATTCTGGGTTTGTATCTAGCCCACGGTCTTTTAGACCTTCCATAGCTAGCTTACGCAACTCTTCTCCTGGATTCCTATATTGAACTGGTAATAGATTAAGACCAGACTTAATATCATAATCTTCTACCTTATTCATAATCTCATTAGTGCTACTAAACATTTCTTCATTATCTATACCCTGCTTTGCCATACAATCTTTCATCTCTTCATATGAAAGCAAGTGAATGTCAAAAGAGCGGAAAGACATTTGACGGTCTGCGCCATACAAATAATCAAGCCTATCCATCATGTCCTTGTACTTCTTAGACTTTTCGTATGTAACATCTTTCTGTAGTTTTGCGTGGGTATTTAAAATAAGCATTAGCTCTTGAATTTCTTTTTGGCTGGTATCAGAGTGGTGGCAGTCTGGTGTAACTACAATCTTTACACCCATAGACTTTGCCAAATCAATTAATCCTTTATTTACTTTCTCAGGATTATGTGGCATTACTTCAATATAATAGTCATCGCCAAATGTTTCTTTAAACCATGCCACATGCTTCTTTGCTACTGCAAGTTCATCTAGCTCTACCGCTTTTGCTATCCAACCACTAAGGCAAGCGGAAGTAACAATAATTCCTTCTTTATATTTTGCAAGTGTTTCAAAATCAAATCTTGGCTTGCTAAAAAATCCTTCAGTCCAAGCAATTTCATTTATCTTATTTAGATTTTCTAAACCTTGTTGGTTCTTGGCAAGAAGAACTATATGATGATAATTTTGATCAAGTGGGTCAGTGCGTTCTGCTTTTGCCCTTTTGTCAGACATATCTGTTGTCATATAGCCTTCTATGCCAAGAATTGGTTTAATACCAGCTTCCTTCGCAGCACGATACATCTCACGGTGCCCAGACAAAGTTCCATGATCTGTAATAGCAATTGCTGGCATACCCAGTTCAACTGCTCTATTTACATATTCCTGCGGAGTAGCCACACCATCCATTAGAGAGTAATGGGTGTGGACATGAAGCCCAACGTAATTCATCTATTACCAATCAATATTGGTAGCAGTAGTTGATGGAGTATCGAACCCAAAGTAGAATGCTTCTTGCTCTGGATATGGAACTTCACGAACAACTTTCTCTAAATTAAAGAATTCCTTGTTTTCCCACTTAAATGGTTCAGTATCTGGAGTTGATGGAATTAATGTGTAATTGGTTTCAGTTCCCTGTCCATTACGCTTTAGCTTCCACATAAGATTTGAGATGCTTCCTGTTTCAAGTGCATACTCACGAATTGTATTAAATGCTGATTGCTTGCTAATACCTTGCGACCATACTGCAATGTATGGATCTTCAGTACCATCATCAACTAGAACATTTGTGTAAAAACGAAGACGTGCTCTCCAACCACTTTTGGGTTCTTTACGTGCCATTTCGCAACCAAAGCAACGCCCCTCAGATTCCTGAGTACATGCTGCCTTGCGCTTATAATCTTTTGGATTTGTGTGCTCTGATACAACAACGGCAAGACCACGATCTTCATTATAGTTGGCTGAGTCAGAGTCCAGTTCGTTAACAAAACGAATCTTTGCTGCTTGTCCGTCCGCTAGTTTTACCCAACGAACCTTTGTTCCTGTACTTTCATATTTTGGCTTTTCAACTAATGCGTTGATGTTTTTAAGCCCTTTTACTATTGTCATTTATTTTCTCCTTATATAAGTTTTTCTATTTTAGCATAGCAATGATAGAGTTGTCAAATGAGTATTCAAGTTTTCTAATAGCATCATCATTCATATCACCAATATCTTTATATTGTTTTTCTAATTTAACTATTGTAACTAGTGACCCTAATTTCTCAGTTAGGCGGTCAGCCATAATTGAGCCTGCCTCATCATTGTCTGCTACAAGCACAACACTAGTGAAGTACTTTTCCAATAATTTCATCTGGCTTGATGAAACATTAGCCCCCAGCGTAGCAACTGCGGGTAAACCTACCTGATCTAATCTAATAGCATCAAAAGATGATTCAACAACATAAATAATCTTTGATGACTTTACTCTATGTAAGTTAAATAATATTTTGCTTTTTGGTAGTCCTGGTGTATTTTTAAATTCTTTTCCTTCTACCGTTCTTGCAACAAAACCTAAGCACATGCCATCTGGAGAATGCATAGGAACAACAACAGAGTCTTGTTTTTCAGAATAGCCTAAGTCAAATTTAACCATGGATTCTTTTGTAATTTTACGACCCTCAAAATATGACACTGATCTTGGGCTTTCTATGGCCTGTTTTGATAGTCTTTTAATAAGTAGTTCGTCATACTGTACAAAATCTGGTGCAGCATAAAGAGCTTTATTAACAACTTCCTCTAAGTTAGTCTCAACTTCTTTACTCTTAATATATCTAATAGATTCAAAATATGATCTGCCAGTCATGTGCATTATAAACTCTACAAGATTTTTAGTTGTTTGACAGCCAAAGCAAAAGAATAATCCAGATTCTTTTGATACTTCTCCAGCAGGGGTTCTATTATTATTGTGATAAGGACAAAAGATTATATAATCAGTTCCGTACTCAGCCTCTATATCTATTCCTGCGCCTGTTAGTACTCTTTGTATTTGTTGTGATGTATATATATCGTTATTTTTTGTCTTCATAATCTTTATATCTGTAATATCCTTTATCAAAATCTGCCTGTACTAAAAAGTCTCCCATGAATCCATTACGATTTTTTCTAAACGCACATTCAATTATATCACTGTTGGTTCCACGACCCAGCGCTAATACCCAGTCAGCATCATATGCAATTTGACGTGACCAAGATGTTTGTCCAAGTGTTGGAACTGTAGACATATCTTTAACATCATCTGGAGTAGCAGAAGAAATTGCAATAATAGGAACCTCTTCGCTAATAGACATTAATTTTAGTTCACGAGAAAGATTCTTCATACGTACCGTTTCATTATCAGACTTTTGGTTTGGTGCCATAAGTTGCAGATAGTCTACAATTACAAAGTCTGGGCGATACTGATCAATCTTTCCACGAATAACTGATGGTGTAATTTCTCCACCACTATCATTTGAAATAATGTGAAATGGTGGCTTTCCAGAAATCTTACTGTCATGCCATTTCTTTAACATGTCTATTTCAATATCACCATTAGAAATCTTACGGTGTGACCAAAGACCTTCTCCCATAATCGCAAATACACGATTACGAACTTCTGTCTCTGACATTTCAAGACTTATGATCATTGGTGTTTTGCCCTGTTTCCATGCTTGTACAGCAAAGTAAAGGGCAAGCCAGGATTTGCCAATACCTGGATATGCTAGGAAAATCCCCAACTGACCTGGCATAATTCCTGAAGGAAGGTAATTGTCAAACCCTGGCAAGCCTGTTTTAATTCCTATCTTACCTAATTCTTGTTGCTTCTTAACATTTTCAAAATATGAAATAGCAGATTGAATATCTGTTGCATCAATATCACGAATTACTGATGTATTCTTTTTTAGCTCTGAAGTTTTTGTAATAAGTTGTTCAAGAGCTTTTACGCCCTGACCACCTTGAACTTCTGTAGCAGCATTACGAATAATATCTTTAAGGCTGTCATTTAAATAATCAGCCTGGAATTCTTCTAGGTGATGTTTTGTTGAGCCTACCCCTTGAACTGGCGCAAAATCTCTAAATTTCTCTATAACCAAAGAAGTTGGTGGAACTGTACCATTTGACTCTGTATATCTTTTTATAAAATTCCATATATCTCCATGTGTTTTAAGCATAGAATCTATGTTGGCTTGAAGTAATATATGGACTTGCTTATCTTCAAGTACTGCTGATACTAGTTTTGCCTCTGTATTATTCACTTAACCACTTCCTAGCCAATTTTCTACGCTCTTCTCGTTCTTTTAAATCTTGTTCTGTTGATTCTCTACCGTTTAAAATATCTTGTGCATTATATGCAAAAAAGTTCCAACTAGGATTTTGAGCAACTTTGAAATAATAATCTAATAAATCATAACAAGCCTTAAGCCCATATGATTCAACAAGGGCATCTGCTGCCCACTGCTCAACATTTAAATTGAGATTAGACTTTTGCTCATATCTCTGCAAATGAAGCTTATTGTAGCGACTGAGCAAAGCCATACGGTCTTTGCGGTCTGCCATATTATTGCTCTACTATTTCAGCTTTTGCTTCTTGAACCTTTTCAATAACCTTTGCTTCTACAAAATCATAAACACGATTCATAGCATCATTGGTTGTTTCTCCATCACGAACGTGATCAATAACACCAAGGTCAACTCGTAAAGATTGGAAATTACCTAGATTAAGCGTATACCCAAGCGTTACATTTACTTTTGTTTCATTTCTTTCTTCCACCACTGCCTCCTTCATAAGGCTAATTAATACTTTCTCCCCAAACAGGAATAAATCTACCATCTTCTGTTTTTGTATAAACCAGTATACCATCACCCATTTTTCTTGTCAATTCTTGAGAAGTTGGTATAGAGTTATTTGTTATTAAATTATCTTTTCTTGGTCTGCCATTATGTATAGTTGCCAGTATATCACGAATACTTTTTATTTGCGACTCAGAGTAATAAGATCTTATTTGCCATCCACGTTCACCATTAACTTTTGCACCAGTTGGTGCTGGAATAATTCCTTTTTTAATTAAATATGGAAAATATTTTCTATGCCTATTGACAAGACGTGCAGTTTCTGCTACAGTATAAGCTCTTTGTCTATTTTTTCTAAAATCATTACGCATACATGTTTCTAGTCTATCTTTTGTAATATTGTAAACTGTAACCATTCCAGTTGAACGAGAACTATGATAAAGTCTTACTAAATCATTATTTAAAAACCAGAGTGTTTTGTTTCCAGGTATTACAGGCTGGCTATTGTATTTTTCGCTCTTGTCTGCTCTACTTTTAGAAGCCATGAGCCCTCCTGAGATTGTGCAGGAGGATGAAAAAATTTTCTAAATCCACACGAAATGCAATATGTTTCAAGATGCATTTCACTAGAAAATAATCTATCAACAAACATTCTCCCATTACATTTTTTACAATTGATCATATTAATTTGGCACACCTACTGCTATTAGGTGTACAGAAACTGAAAGATCTCCAGATGCATTAAACCTAACTATTCCATTGACGCCAGACGTAGTGATGCTAGTTAGTACTACTGTTACATTTTGCCCTGCCTGCGTACCGCCAATATTTACTGGAGATGCTGTAGCTACTGGAGCATATTTAAAACCAGTGTCAAACGTGATAGAAAATGATTTTTCGTTACCTGCGTTTACAATTGAGTTATTGGCAACATTAACAATTTTTGCAACTAGTCTTGCCTGAGATGTTGGAATATTTTGTGTTCCTGCAGAAATTGTATCTATAGTTGTATAGTTATAAACATTACTAGATATGCTATCAGACATATCGTTAAAAGCATCGGCAAGCTGGTAGATGTATGAAACATCTAGTGGCTGTCCTCGTTCTGGTAGTGGTATCTTTGCCATTATATCTCCATTATATCATTACACTGTTTCGTTTAACAGCCTATATACTTTTAAAAATGGTGTCCCAGGAGCCCCGTCTGCTCTTTCTGCTGGATCACCTTTTAAATATATTTCAATGCTCATTCTATTTGGGGTTGTTGGCTGAACCACTCCATCAATAGTCCATGTTGATGGAATTGGAATTGACAAAGATGTTGTATCTATTCTTTCTTTATATAGCCAGTCGCCGTCTCCACTACCACGGTCCCATCTAATCCAAATATCATATTCATGAGATTTAGATATTGAATATGTTTTTGAATTGTATATTTTTGTTACTTCAACAGAATCCCAAACTATAGAGGCAATGCTTCCTGCTTTATTAAAAGATACACTGCCAGGAACAAATGTATAATCTGGCTGTATTAATTGTATAGGAGACCAATGAGATGTTCTGTTTCTATCTTCTGATATAACTCTATATCTAACATCATATCCTTCATATACGCTACTTATAGCTGGCATATCTGAAATTGGAACTCTGTATTGCTTTATTCCACTATCTGCCATTATGTTACTCCAATAGAAAATCTAAATTCAATATAATTACTTGTGTTTGATGGTTTAATAATTGTTGTAGCTTCTGAATCTTTAACAACTGTATACCCCGTCATTCCATATAAAGGATTTACAGTTGAAACATTTTCAAGTCTAAGAGCATCAAGAGCAATATAATATTGATCTGATGGGACATTATCTATCATTGCACAAGCATATATTTTAACTACAGTAACTGCGTTCCAGGTAAAGTTTGGAGTTATATATAGATTTTGTAATTGAGTGGATACTACATAATATCTATTATCATCAAGATTATATTCTCCTCCTCCAGTACCGCCACTATTTTCTAGCTCAATTTCAAATCTAGCAAAGTTCTCTGCTGATGGATCATCTGTTGATGCAAAATCTACTAAAACTCTAACAAGGTCTGGAGCAGATGTAGAGTCTCCATCTTTATTAATAATAGAAAAAGCCATTCTAAGTTCATCTGTAGGTGAGTTTCTAGTAAAATCTACATCTGGATTTGTTAAATGTATATGATTTGATCCAGGCTCCACATAAAAATGTCCAGAAGGAGATCCTGTTGACATATCTATTGTTATGTCTGCATCGTCTCCACGCATAACAATCATATTATTTAAAAATCTACAACGTTCATATCTTTCTGGTCTAGGAGATTTAAAAAATATAGCATTATCCGCATTAGTCTGAAATACTAAATCATTTGTAGCAATAATATTATCATCATTTGGATCATCCAATGGCTCAGATATTGTTGGAATGGCGGTAGCTGCGGTGGCAGTATGATGTTGCCAATTTTCTCCTTGTGTAAAAGCAAATACAGTTTTGCTGTCGTATGCTCCAGCAGATGGATTAGAACCAGCGGAATATAATCCTATTTCTGTTATTTCGTATCTTTCTTCTGTTGGTAATTCTGCCGTTAAAACGATTTTTTCTGTACCACCATCATTTACAAAACCTCTAGACGAAATTGGAACACGAAACATTTCAAAGTCTAAATTTTCTTTTTCTGAATAATCTCCGTATGGGGTAGAAGTTAATAGTGGCTGTGCACCACAACCTACTGCTATATAGGAGGCATAAGCTGGTGCTTGACCAATTAAATATTTTCCAATTATGGATTTGCCTTTGTCAGTTATCATAGTTCCGCCTCATATATTGTACCATTAGTGGTTATTTGAACTTCTATTTGTTCATCTTCTTCTAAGTTGACAGCCTCTATAACTAGGTCTCCAGTTTCTGGATCTATATAAACATTAGTCCCTGCTGGACCATTTCCAACATTTGGTATTTTATTATTTAACTTAATTGCAAAATTTTGAAAATATTTATCTGATGTTGATTGAAGAGAAATTATATTATTAGGGTTATATTCTTGCTGTATTCTAGCCAAATTTTTGATAGGCTGATAAATAATATTTTGACCATTAACTGTATCATTTCTGGCAATATTAATTAACTCTTGACCACCAATATTTTCAAATATTAGGTCAGTCATTAGCTCTATTGGTATTGATTCACTATTTAATAAGATTGTGTCTATTGGGGCAGTTTTGACTGGTTCTGGCGCAGCCTGAGTAACTACTGGAGATGATACTAGGGATGTGGATAGTGGAGTTGGTGGGGTTGCTGCTACTGGAGTTGGGTCTGGTTGTACAGATCCAGTATTGGTACTAGTAGAGGTTTCGGTTGTTGAAACATTTGGAATATTAAGATATGGTCTATGACCAGTATTAGAAACTACACCAGCGTTTGACCTTACAGTTCCCCATCCCCAGTGAATTCCTTTTTCTGATCCAACACCAATTAGTTGATTATCTTCATTAAAATAAGGCACTGTGTATTCTGGATTTCCAGTCCACTGTTGTTGTCTAGCTGTTCCTAAAGAATCCCATAAATGTTGCGGTATCTCAATTCCATTTAATTGTGGCATTATACCTCACTCAGATAAACTATCATAGAAGGACCAGTATTACTTCTAGAATATTCAATATTATACACTACAAATCTTTCTCCAGAATCTGCCACTAAGTCTAGTCCATCGCTATTTTGATAGGAAACTGTAACTATATCTCCAAGCTGAAGTGTGGGAATAGAAAACATATTAATTCCTATAGATTTTCGTGGGTTCATAACTTTTTCAATAATCCAACCCATTAGTTTATTTGCATCATCCTGTGTTTGAATATATGGACTATCTATAGCAAACTCATTATTTCCATATATCAATCTACTAAGCTTAATCTTGTCATATTTTTGCTGCTCTACCGTGGGCGAAACGGTAAGGGTACTTCCACTGAGTTGTGGTGTAGAGAAGTTTGATCTTTTTGAAAAATATTCATCTACCGTTAACTCATGCGACGTATCTTGTGTAAAAGTTACACCCTGTATTCTTAAATAATTTCCTGTAGTTTCATCAAGAGATAGGGCTTTATCTGTATTGTTAAATATTAAAAATTCTGCACCATAGGAGTCTGCTTGAAATCCAGAAACTGTGTAGCCTTTAATTCTATTAAATGTTGGAGATAGTTTAGCGTAAAGTGCTGGATAAGCACGATCATATTTAATATCAAAATATGCACATTCACGCATAATTGTTCCAAACTCTTCATAATACATTTTGTATGCTGGAGGTTGTTGTGAGCTTAATCCAGAGAGATACGTAGAATTTACTATGCCGCTCATTGCATATTTTCTAAATGATTCATCAGCGTCAATTATCCCGTCTCCAAAAGCAAGAGCATTTGATGCTACCGTGCCTGATGGCGATCTAAGATCAACTGTTGAAAACACTGAGTTTTGAGCATAGTTTTCTGATAAAGCATATAGATTTTCAAACATAACTCTAGCTGAACCACGTACAAAAGGTGCCATGTTATTATAAATTGGAAGTGGATCTGTGTCGTCTATCACTTTAATTAATGTATTATTAATATATAAATAGAATCTACGTGTACCACCAATATCCTGATATTCAACTGCTAAGTCATATACTGTTGGTATTTCTTCTGCAGCCATTCTGTATTGTCCAGTAAATCTACCATCATCTACTACAATGCTCGTTATCCCTCCCCATAGCTTAACTGGTATAGCATCGTTACTAGATGAATCTTTTTTAATCTTATAAAAAACAACATTGTTTAAAGAAATTTCTGATTCGCCAGCATCATTTAATTTTAAATATGAATCAATATTTGCTTCATTCATTGCTATTATTTCAAAATAATACCCAACATTGGTATTTGGATTTAGCAATACTGCAATTCCTCCAGACCCACCTCCAAGCGTAATACTTTTACTTGGATCTATTCCAGGTACCTGATAATATGGAATTGATCCAACTGGAGTTTGACCCCTTACCTCGCTACTTTCTATTTTGCCAATAATTCTCATTCTAGTACCAAAATGTTTATAAGCATTATCTAATTGCTTATATTGATAAGAAACAAAGTTTAGTGGGTTTTCATTTGTTCTAAATGATGGTCCATTCATTACTAAAGCAGATGATTGTATAGTTCCAGACTGAACAGTTTTTAATGTATTTGCTTCTGTCTCAGACAGATAGCTTGTAGCCATAAAGTTTTTAATAATACCATTTCTAGTTGTTGATCTTGCTACTGATAACTCTACCCCTGCTGATCCAATTGTGGTTGATGGTATCTGTGGGTCTATCTCTGTTGTAAATAAATATTGGGACTGCATATTGCATCCACGAACATAATTGTTGTCTGACCAGTAACTGTTCAATCCTGCATAATGATCTGTAATTGTGGTTCCAAACTGTCCACGACCATGTTCGTAAACTGGACCAGACTTTAATCTTTCAATACCGCCTATTGTTTCATAATAAGGAACAGAGTATATTCTTACAAGGCCAGTTGGATAAATTTTTCCATTGAATGGCAGGTTTGCAAAATATCTTTGGTATTCTTGATTGCTTGTAATCCAAACATTTCCAATACCAGTTATATTAAACTGTGCGGCATCATACTTAATTATTTCTCCATTGGCATAAAAATATCCCTGATATCTTGTTAGCCAATAAACATTTTCACCAAGATCCATTATATTATTTATAACATTATTATTTATAACAGTTGGTAATGCGCTAGACAAATTTGCATTAAGTGGCATTGCACCTAAAACGTAGTTACTTTGCTTTTGTACAGATTCATTCACGGTTTTAGTAAATTCATCGCCTGCTACCTCCCACAAAAGAACTGGTAGGTATGTCCAATTTTTTTCACGATCAATCATGCTTGCAAGTTTTAATGATGGATATGTTCTTTGAATATATCTAGTTGTATAATTTATTTTTCCGTTATTATATACTTTAGTATCTTGAGAAGATATTGAGACTATATTTGGAAGTATTCCAGATGTAGCATTCTGCACTACTCCAGTATTTGTTTGATTATTAGATCCAGAAAGAATAATGTCAGTTGCTCTATCGTCCACGCTAGGCATTAGATAATTTTTGCTCATTACAACAAAGTTGTTATATTCATCAAAAAACATTGCTGTTTGAGTTGATATCGCTAATTGATTTAATATTTCTGCAACATTTTGATCTGGAGCAACAAAAAAATATGGAATGATTGGTTCATCTTCATCTGGCAATCTCTTAAATGTATAGTTTGAAAAACCAATAAAATCTAACATAGTAGAAATAGCAAAACTTAAAGATACATCTGTTAGTAGTAGTCTTGGAGCTGGCATTGACTCTAAGAAAAAGAAAAAGTCACGAAGGTCAATAGATATGGTTCCTGCAGTAATGTCTGCTTGAGGCATACCTTCTGAGTATAAAGATTTTATTGGAACATAATAATCAAAATCATCAACATTTTGAATTATTTCATAAAACGTAAACTTAATATTTTTTCTTACATAATCTTTAATAATGCTGTTTGTATTATTAGAATTAAATGCTTGATCATCATCAAAAATAGACATCTGTCCGACTGAAGCAAGAAGTTGTCCAACTGGAAGCGAAGTTACACCAATATCAGATAATACTTTAGTAACCTTATACTCTATAACTTTATCAGAGATATCTGCTACTAATCTTGGTGACATTTCAATTAAATCGAAAGTAGAGTCAAACTTATTCATAGTTTCAACAACTATTCTTATACCACGAATATATTCAAATTCTCTATATTTTGTACCGCCACCAACTGAATCATTAAAACTTAATGGTGAGGTAAAATCAGTTAAAAAACTTGTATTTTTATTTATAGAATCGTCGCTAAGAGTCCATCCATAGTCTGGAATAAACTCTTCGTATTCTTCTCCAGTCCAAATAAAAAATGTTCCAATATTATTTTCATTTTCTATAACAAGATATGAATATCCAATAACTGATTTTTCTGGCAACAATGTTTCAGACGATAGGGTTTCTGCAAATATAAAAATAGACTTGTACTTATCTGGAACTATAAGGCCGTACTGTATGTCAACGTATCCATCTGGACCTATGATTGGAGAGTTGTCATTTCTTACTGAGTTTTCATCAAAAGAAATAGCACTTACCCAGTTGTCTTCTTTTAGATATTCTATTTTCCATTTAACTGGAGTTGTTTTATTTGCATTTCCATACATAGGATCTGCTACCTGTCCAGTAGCTGTTGTAAATGGTCCTAAATCAATATCCCCAACATTTGTTTGCATCTTTACAATTATTCTATTTGCTGGTACATTGTTTTTATATACTACAAATGGAACTGCATCATCAATATAGTTTAAACCATTAGATATATTTGTAGCAATACCACGCTCAATATTGTTTTCTGTTCTAAAAGAAGTCCAGTATCTAAACTGATCATATCTTGAACCCATATAATACCGTGGTCTTTGTGCAAATGCTCCGTTAGCTCTTTCACGCAATGCTTCATACTGTGCAGTATTAGGAAGCGTTAATGCTGTAGTAGTAAAATTATTTACATTATTGTTTTCAAAAAATACTGCTTTATTAATTCCAGATCTTGGTCTAAATGGTTTTAAACAATCTTCTAAAGAATAAAGCATCTTTATTTTTTCATCTTTAAGTGTAAATTTTTGAGGGGTACCAGAATTAGTAAATCCACCATCTACAACTACATCTGCATCTGTAGCGCCAGTATAATAATTTCCTACATCTAGAGGATCAAAGCTTATTGGCAAAGTTCTGTACTGAACATTGCTATCAGTTGGTCTGTATCTATAATTACCAGTTTTAAAAATATTATCTGGCATATTCATATTCCACTCAGCCAGGACTAAAGATCTTAGCTGTATTGTTGCTGATGTTTCTAGATGTGTCTTTAATGCTTCGCTAACAAACATTTAGACCTCTTCCAGAGTTACCGAAATATTCCAGAGATCAAAATTGCTACCGCCACGCTTAACAACAGAATAATTAAAGTCAGAAAAATAAACTTGCATTATTTCATTATATTTATTTAAATTACCAAATGCAGCATTATCATCACCAAAATTAGAATACTTATCATATGCAAGATACATCCAAAATGGTCCAGGATGAGAGTTGTACCAATCTAATATTTCTACTCCACCTGCACCGCCGTCTGCAGTAAATTCTTGTAGATTATTTTGATATGGAGAAATACCAGTTGCTGGATCAAATTCAGCATTTTGATAAAAAGATCTAGATGGTAATAGAGTCCAAGAAACAGACATTTGCATTTTATCTGCTATATGGTAAGAACGCATACGACCATTAATAGTTCTTTGTCTTTGCTCAATTCTTTGTGGAGTGAAAGACATATCTCCTCTATTATGATCTGAAAGAATAATGAATTGGTCTATAAGGCTTTCATCTGTACCGCCTGGAACGTCTGCCCCAACCTCATAGCCATTAGGCACATATAGGCCGCTTGTAAGCGTTCCTGAGTTATTTGACCATAGAATAGCCTGTGGTCTTTGATATCGTCTACGGCCAGTAATGTAGGCTGCTGTAGCCATTATCTTTGTCCCCTAATTCTCTGTGAATCAATATATTTAATCTCATTCATAACTGCTCTAGCAATATTATCTGGAGAGGCATTTGTTCCACCTACATTGATTCCTACACTATAATTATACACGTTGTTGGTGTTATTTGTGTTATCTCCAGCTGCTGCTCTTACTGGCATAGATATAACATTTCCAGTACCGCCGTATGTTGGTGCAGATAGTGATTTAGAAAATGCTGGCATTCTCATATTATTCATTGCTTCTAATTCTGGAAGGAATGCAGATGTAGCCTTTCTATTTACAACAAATTCTCCAGGTGTAAGCATTGCTGGAACCGTATCTGTTCCACGAACAAAATCTCCAGAAGCAAAATATTTTGGTTTAACCATTCCACCACTAGCCATTGCTACCACACCATATTGTCCGCTTCCAGATCCGCCTCTCTTTAAAAGACTATTCGGAACTTTCTTACCAGATTTTTCATATTTCTTAATTATTTTTGCTCTCATTTTTGCATTAGCTGCTTTAACATCTGCAAGTAAATCATTTGCATCTTTTTCTAAGGCAGTTATGGCAGCATCTGTTGCTGCTACAGAATCTGAATTTAGATATTCATTAAGTTCATCTATTGCTGCTGTTGCTGCGTCTGCTGCTTCGGCAGCTAATGCTGAAGCATCCGTTGCTGCATCGGCTGCATCAGTTGCCTCTGCTGCTGCATTAGCTATAACAGAAGCATCGTTGCCATCAACAACGCCATCGCCATTATCATCTGTTGCAGCAACATCAGTATCTCCACTAATATTAATTCCGCTTTTAATCTTACCCTTAATACTTTCAAATGCCTTAACAATATTATCAACAATAGTTTTCATTGTTGCAAGTTCACCCAAATTAATTTCTTTTAGGGCTAATTCATAAGCATCAAGAGCAAGGCTTGTTGCTTCCCAGGATAGTCTTTCTTTTTCTATTGCATCGATCTTTGCATCTAGAATTGCTTGGTGCTTATCTACCTGTTCCTGTAAATCATCTAAGCGCTTTTGAGCATTTGCTAAATCTTTAGTTCTATAATCATCAATAGCTTTTTCATGCCCACGAATTTTAAGAACAAGCCCCTCTCTTGCTTCTTGCATATTATAAAGTCTATCTTCAAGAACAAGAATATCTGCTTGCACTTTCTTTCGTGCTTGCTCAAGAGTAAATGATCTTTGACTAATCTGGAATTGTTCTTCTTCGATTTGCTTTCTTGTCATTCCAGATGAAGATACTAAGGCATTTAGTTCCTGTTGTCTTGCAGCATTTATTAAATTACCAGATTGTTGTGACGCAGCGCTAGCAGCCTGAGATCGCATTTCTTGTGCAGCCTTTGCTGCAGAAGCAATATCACCTTGGCTCAAAGCGCTAGCAAGATCAAGCTGTCCTCTTTGTTGATTAAGAATATCCTGATTAATTTGAGAAATCTGCTCAAGAGCTTTAGCCTGAGCATCATACTTTTCATTAATTTTATCAGCAGCACGATCTATTAGTTCAAGATCGTTAGATAAAATTGTAGATCTATCAGATAGAGCAGAAAGTGGTCTATTATATACTTCTTCAACAGTTCTTTGCATGTCATTAATTTCTTCTTGCAGATCTGCCATTGGAATATCAAACTTATATTTAACCTCAAGATTAATAGCATCAATCTTATCTTGTTCTTCCTGGATTTTTTTATTAATAGCATCAATGTCTTTTTGAGCTATCTTCATGTTTAATCTAAGATTAAATGTGTTTCTATCAAATTCATTTTGTGCTTGTGCTGCTTGAAGATCAAGAACCTCTTTATTAAACGTAATTGCTTCTCTTGCTTTTTCCTGCATTGTTTGCTGCTGTGTAGCTTGCTTTTTGAGTAGTCCTAGATATTTTTCAGTTTTAGCAATAATTTCATCAATACCCTGACCAGTAACAACAGCCATAACATATGCCTGATTTTTTAATATTTCTAGAATAGTTTCTTGATCTATCTGCTTACCCTTTAAAATATCATAAGCCTTTGCTTGATTTTCTAATGCATCAATTTGTGTATCTAGTCCTACTAGAGCTTCGTCTTTTTTCAATCTTATTGTTTCATTTATCTTTTTATTTAGCTCAGTTCTTTCACTAATTGAAAGTGACAAGAATCCTTGATCTGCAATCATTGCAACCATTGTTTCATCCTGCAGAATTCTTTCAATTTCCATTCGGTTGTAGCCCTGTTTAACCAATATCTTGTATGCATCAATTTGTCGCTGTATTGCAGCATTTTCAGTATCTATTTTATTAATTAACTCAGCAGCAGCTAAACTTCTTAGTCCAGCATTGATGATCTTAAAGTCATCTTTTAGCCCTGTTACCCTACCACCCTTACCAAGAATCAAAAAGTCTTTTGCAAAATTCTTGAATTCGTCTGCACTAAAACCTTCAATAATACTCATAAATTCTTCACTAAGAACAATTCCAGCATCTTTTGCTTCTTTTCTTATAGCATCAAGAGCACCTTTTTGATCTTGTAGTACTGGATTTACTGTTTTACCAGCGCCTTCTCCATAAAACTTTCTTAGTTCCTTAAGTGGAGATAGTGCATCAAAACTACTTTCTTTAAGAAGTTTTAATCTTTGTCCAAGATCTTGTAGCCATGATCCTTTAGCTCCGCCCTCAGTAGTTCCAGTGGGTCCTGCTGCTGGAACATTTGATGTATCTGTTGGATCATAACCAAATATTTCAGTAAGTGCTTTTGCTTCTGCAGCCTTACGAATATTAGAGCCTTCTTTAGCATTTGTTTGCAACCATCTAGAATATCTTTCTGCATATTGAGGAATAATAGATTTATCACTGGTTGCTTTTTGATAAGCTGCCTCTAACTCTCTATTCACAACAGCTTCAAATGAATCTGATGTCTTTAATGTTGTTAGAGTAAATATTGCTTGGAATCTTAACTCTTTAGGAAGTTTAGAAATAACATCCCATTGATCAATAGCATTTTGTAATGTAGTTGGAACTGCCTGTCCAGACTTAGTTAAGTCTTCTTTAACCTTAGTTAATACATCTAAACTTATTTGTCCATCTGGTATTAATTTCTTCAGTAGTCCAATTTCTTTTCCAAGCTTTAGCATATCTTTATAATCTTCTGGATTAGTTTCCATATTTAAGACTATTCCTATATACTTAGGAATTTTAATGAGCTCTTCTATACCAGCAAGTGTAGCGTCTGCCTCTTCTTTATCTTTTCTTTGAATATCAAGGAATAATTGTTTTCTATTTTTTTCACTTGGAATAAATGTCATAATTGTTGCAAGACGTTGCAATCCTTCAGTTCCTTGAACATCAACAAGTGCTGTTAGTTGCTTTTCTGCTTTCTTAGTATCGGATGAAAGATTTTGAACAACCATAGCTGCTTCTCTTGGTGTTAGAACATCTGAATCTATAAGTGTTTGAATCTTAAGGGTAATTGCATCACCTTCACCTCTACCAAATTTACCTTCTAGCAAACTTGTCAGAGTTGTTAAATCTGCTGTAGCAGCAGCATTTCCTTTAAATTTTTCTTGTAGTCCAACCTGGAAAGACTCCATAAACTTTTCACGTAGAGCTCCACGTTCTGTGCCACCAGGAATAAACGTTTCCCAGAATGTTCTTTTATCTATTTGTTCAAACTGAGTTCCGACATCTCTTAAAATGTCACCTTGAGATTTTCTAATTTGTGCTGATCCAGAAGCTCTTTGTTCTTCAAGATCTGCAATTCTTTGTTCTATATCCGCACGTTCTTTTGCTGTTTTAGCGGCTTTCTTTTTAGCTTCAAGATTTTTAATAGCAATTCCAATTTCAACATTAAGAGCATCAAGAGCCTGCTGAGATGCTTTCATGTTCTCAGAAACTACTCCTTGGAATAATCCTGCTGCTTTTCCAATTGCTTTCTTTTCTTGACCCTGTTGGAATTTTCTTATTCCTAGTTCTATACCGCCGAAGATAAGTGTTCCAAGAGTTGCAGATATCCATCCTGCAATTGGAACAACAGCTGTTCCTTTAGATGCAATATTCAGAGCACGAGCACCCATTGCAATTTTACCTAAAGCACCAACCTTTCCAGCCTTTTCTCCAGCCATTGCAACATTGAGTGCACCAACACCATATGCTGCAGCTCCTGCTGCTGGAACTGCACCCATTGCAAGCTGTCCAGCCTCTCTGCCACCTATTCCAGCAAATCCACTTCTTTGTTGTCCAATAACATTTTGTAAGTTTGCAAAAGCGCCACGCTGCAATTCTCTGTTGCTAGCAATAATATCAAGCTGTACTTGCAACGGCTTTTCTAAAATATTTTGTCCATTTGGACCAATAAGCTCTGTTAATCTACTACGAACATCTAGCTCAAGCCTTGCATCTTTTAGATCTCTTGTAATAGCAACTGCAATAGATTCTGCTTGAACAGCAGTCAAAACTCCTTGAGAAACTGCTGTAGCAAGTTGACCAGCTAAAGATCTAGCTCCTGCATCTACACCAAGAGTAGCCACAGTTTGATCAAATGCTGCTTTAAGTTGCTTTCCATAATCAGAGTTACTTATTATATTTTTACCAAAATCCATGCTTACTGGAACAATTTCTGTTGTTCTTGCTCTGCGCTTTGCTTCTTCTTCTTGTGCTATTGATACAGTGCCAGTTATTTTTCCAAGCTCTTCAAGATTATCTGTAGTCATCATCATAGACTTAGCTTGTTTTTGCCCATCAATAATAGACTTCTTTATTTGTGCTGATTGCATTTTAAATAATGCAGTTAATCCAATAACACCAGCAATCATCATTTTTAATGGTGAATTAATCATTGGTAATAGTCCAGCAAATACTGTAAGCGCCATAATAAGACTCATGTTTTGTCCCAAGGCACTTTCTGGTTTGCTCATTCCATACATCATTGCCATAGAGCCAGCCATGCTGAGGCCCATTGAAGGACCCATTAATTTGTTTGTACGTTCCATTCTTTGGAACTGTCTATAATTTCTTTTTTCTGCGTAACTTAGTTTTCTGCCTGACTCTGGGTCTACATCTGGTACATTTCCATATCCAAGCATATATCCACGAATGCCAGTTGTGCTTGCAAGCTTTCTTTGTTCTTGTGCTGCTTGTTTTGCTGTTTGAGTAGAAGATTTTGTAGCGTCTGTATCACCTTGTACTGCTGCAGTGTTTTTTTCTACCGAATCTTTCAAGTCTGAAAACACTGGCATTGGAATCGGTCTAGCCGCAGCTCTTGCTGCTGCACGTTCTTCTCTTAGGTTTCTATCAATACTTGCTTCATTAATTGAAGTTCCAATTTTTGTTCTTGCAAACCTATCTACTACCCTATTTATAATTCTGTCTGCCCTGCTATTAGGATCTCCTACAAACTGCATAGACTCTCTACGCATTTGTTCTCTTCTACTTAGTGTCGGATCTCCCCAAGGATCAGTTCCTGGTGGTGGTGGCGGTAAATTTGATCCTTGATATCCAGGAACACTATCAGAAACTATAGAACTAAGTAATCCACGATATTTTTCACTTTGTCTTGCTGGAATTACCGCTTCACCTGGAGCAAGCATTGCTGGTTGAATGTCTCCAGCACCTTTAGGTCCAGGTACAGAAACAATTCCATTTGCTAATCTCATAGGATCTGCAAATCTTGGAAGCATTGCTATTTCATCACGAGATAGTCCAGCATCTTTTAGTAAGTTATATTGATTTGCTCTTGATCCAAATTTATCATAATAATTGCTGTAGTTAAGACGATAGTCAAGTAACGCATCAGCAACCCTTTCTACAGAAGATCTTTCTTGTAATGGCTTTTTTAATATTTCTGCTCTTAATTTAGCAGCATCATTTCTATTCCAAACATGCTTTCCACCAAGAGAAGATTGTTTTGCAACATCTTGAAAATATTTATTTAAAAGAGACTGCTCTTCAAAGACATTCCATGGGGCATTTCTTTCATAATCTCCCATTTTTGAAGCTGCTGGAAGTCTATGACTTAATGCTCCAGCCCCTACTTCTAACGACTCTGAACCACGTCTGCTTGCTTTAGCAGTTGTTGTTATGTCTAAAGGAGTAATACCATATGGATTTTTTGCTCCAGATATTGCTTTAAGTATATTTATTTCTTGTTCAAACTCTTCTTGAATAGCACGGTAAGCTGCACTATTTTTATATTTTGTCCTTAATGATTTAACTTCTTTTTTAACTGGTCTTTTCTTTTCAACATCAGCTTTTTGTAATTTACCAGCAATTCTTTTAGCAGTTACAACCTTTTCTCCAGCTAGGCGTGTTCTTATAATACTTTCTAGTTTAGCTGCAGTATCTACTGCTGCACCCTTCTTTTTTACACCGCCCCTTGCATCTAACCAATCTTGATTTGCTTCAAGCTCTCTCTTTAGTTTATCTACTTCTGTTTTTTTAATAAATATAGATGATTTTCCAACAGTAACTCTTGCTAGTCCATCGCCAGCATCGTCTATGAAAATACGTTCTAGTCCACGTCTTCCAGCTATTTGAGATCCTACTCGTAACCCAGAGCCACCAGTAGAAACATTTCTTGCTGCACCAAAGACTAAATCATCAAACTGTCCAGGGAAGGAAGTTCTTATAAAAGGATTTCTTCCACCAAAAAACCCTGGAACTTTATCTTGAATAATTTGATTAATAAATCCTGCATATTTTTTAGATTGTTCTGCTGGAATAACAGCCTCTCCTGGTGAGAGCATTGATGGAACAATATCTCCAGCACCCCTTGGTCCAGGAACTGATGTAGTACCGTCTGCAAATTTCTTTGGTGCTGGTCCTTTTCCAGGAACGAATAGTCCTGGATTCTTTGCAGCAAAACCACCCATTGCAACATTTGCTTGATTGTATGTTGCTATTAAAGATGCAAGAGCTTGTTGCTCTAGTCTATAAGCAGCAGAAAGCTGTTCGTGTTTTGAATATAATGAGTTAGTTACAGAAATATTTTCTAACTCTTCATTAGTTAGGTATTGTGTTTTTAGAGCAGCATCGGAAGATCCGTAGGCAAGCTGTTGATATCCCTTACGAAGTAGATTTACACCCTTAAGTCCGTTAGCAAAAGCATTAGCAACAAGACCAAATGTCATCAAAAATATTGGACCAATACCGCCAACAATACCCAAAATTAATGCAACTGCTTTTTTAAATCCTTCTGGAAGCTTGTTAAAGTTTTCTGCCATTTTACCAATATATTCAATTACGGGCGTGAGGACTTCAGCAAATAGCTGACCAATAGGTGCGATTGCTTTCTTTAGTCTTTCTACTGCACCCGCTAATTTATTCATAGGTGAATCTGCTTGTACCTTTAGTTCTCGCTGTGATAATATTGCCAATTCCTCTACTGATGCATTGGCAAGTTGTAGCACACGAGCAGCCTGGGATCCCTCTTTAGTCACGTTGTTTAGTAGTGCTGAAATTCTTGCAAACTGATACTTACCAAATATTTGCTCAATGATTCTTGATTTTTGAAGGTCTGTTAATGGCTGTAGTGATTTAGCAAAAGCCATTATAATATTTCTTAGATTTCCTGCATTTTCTTCTACAATACCCTTTAAGTTAATTCCAAGTTCTGCTGCACTTGCAGAAGCTTTTTTGCTTGGGTTAATCAAAGATGCAAGGCCAGACTTGAGTGCGTTGGCACCTTGTGCAGCACTAATTCCACCTTCTTGCATAGCTGCCATAAAGAATGCAAGGTCTTTAACATCTCCACCTAGCTGCTCAACTACTGGAGCAACACGTGGAATAGCTTCTGTTAAATCTTCAAGAGCAACAACTGTTTGGTTTTCAACTGCGTTTAGAAAATCAATTGTTCCAGACAACTTGCTTTCGTCAATCTGAAATGCGTTTCTTAGTGCAATCGTAGTTTCAAGTGCTTTTTCTTGTGTAACTCCACCAAGAACTGCAAGCTTGTTTGTTTGTTCTACTAAATTTTCTAACCCTTTACCGCTAAAACCTGCTGCTGCTGCATCTGCAGCCATTCCAATAGTATCTGCTACCTTAAGACCATATTTAGTGTATTCATCAGCAAGATCACGAATATTTTTTAATGCTTGATCTGTTGCACCCTGATCTGTAAAAATATCACCATATACTTTTTTAAACCTAATTACCTGAGTTTCAATTTCTTTAAAGGTTTTTACTGCTTGAGATCCAAAAAGCATTAATGGAATAGTAAAACCAACCATAAGCTGGCGACCAGCCCACTGTGTATTTTTACCAAAATTTAAAAGTTTAGTTGCACCATCATCAAGAAGCTTGTTAAATATTTGCTGGCGCTGAGTAGCAAGCATAAGCTGCGTTGTAACATCTCTATAGTTTAGAGCTTTAGGTGTAAATTTAAGGGCATTCATTGCCCCCTGTGCATCACGGCCTAGCTGAACGTATTGCTGCTGTAATACTTTGACACGTTTTTCAACTAACTTTCCTACTGTGTCAAATTCATTACCAAACATTCTTCCAAATGTTCTGGTAGATGCCATACCATAACGGAAGTACTCTTTTAATGAAAGCTTAGATCTATCAAGTGCTGAAGAAAATTGTTCTGTAGCAGTTTTCATTCTGCCAACAGATGCAGTCCACTGACCAGTTGCGTTTACATTGTGTAATAAAGATTGTGCGTATTTTGACTGAGCTTGTGCTGCAGTCTTTGTTCCAACAACAAGGGCACGGTTAAGGGCAGTTAATTCTTTCTCAAGGGCACGAAGTTGTGCCATGGCTTGAGCTGTATCAATATTTATAAAAATATTGCTATTTACATCTCCTGCCATTAACCGTTACTCCTTATTAATTTATTATTGCTCTGATGCCAGAGCTAGAAGTGCTGAGTCTGAAAGATTAATTCCAGAAGCTGCTTCTATAATTTGATAAACTGTTGGCAAGTCAATAACTTCCTCAAGCTTATCTGTGTCATCCCCCAAATCTGGCTTGTACTGTTGCATTGCAATCTGTACACATTCCATTAGCAGTGTCATAGACTTATCATTGTCATTTTGAACTGCGCTAAGACCTTCAAACTTCTTCATGAATTGACGAAGAAGTGAGATTTTTAGTGGTCTTACCTTGATTTTGGTTCCGTCAATAAGGGTAATTGTTTTTTCCTCATGCACGGTTGTAGCCATTGATCCTCCTTATATATAAGTATGTTAATTATAGCATGAATAGGCTAATTTTTCATAAGGGATGGGTCTCTTGCATCTTCATATTCAAGCCCCATTCCAATTCCAAATCCTGCTTTTTTAGCATTTTGTCCTTGTAAAGCCAGTACGTCATTACTGTCTGTAGCTTGTCCTTTACTGAATACCCTGGCCTTTAGGTCTTCCCATTCTTTTTGACCACGCTCTTTACCAGACTCTTTATCTAAATCAACACCCTGAATTGCTGCTAAAAATTTCTTTTCTTGATAATCTAAATCTCTTAAAGATGAAAGGGTAGCAAGTAGTTCTGGCATTGATATATTTTTCTCTAATTCTTCATAATCTTTCCAAATACCAAGCAAAAATAATTCTGCTTCTAGTCTTGCTAAATCTAGATCATCCCATGTTTGTCCAGAAGATTCTTTGTTACTGGCCTGTTCTTTTAATGTTTTATCAGAGTCTTGTTCTATTTTTAATGTACCCGCAGTATTTACCAGTTTATATAGATTTGGTAAATCAATCATTTCCTCTAAATCTTCTATTGTTTTTATTTCTGGATAAAATTGTTGGCAAGCAACAATACCACACAAAGAAAGCCAAGACAAGCTTTCTATTTCATTTTCGGCATCTTTTATTTTATTAAAAAATTCCATAAACCGTCTAAGATATTTAATTTTTAATGGAGATATTTCTATCTGAGTGCCATCAATTAAATAAATATAATCATAACTATATATTTGTGTTGCCATTTTATCTATTCTATCATAACAACAAAGCCCACCCCCGAAGGGATGGGCCTGTTATTAATCTAAAAATTAGATTATGATGCTGGAGTCCAAGTACGATCTACGATCTTACCATAGGAGCCAGATGTGTCTTCTGGAAGAAGACGGAACGAAACCTCGAACATTGATGCTTCGTCACGCTTTGCAGATACAGTTACATTCTCAATTGAGAGTGCACGGTATGCTGAATAAACACGCTCAACATATGCGGAGTCTTCGCAGTCTCCAGTTCCAGGTCCTACAGCAACAATACCACGCTCAACTGGGCATTCTCCAATGTCTCCTGCGGAGAGATTAAGAGTTTGTCCGTTTGATTGTGATTTTGTTCCTGATAGTTCATCTGAGCTAAAAGCAAGAGCCAATAGAAGGTTCTCAAGTGTAGCTTCAGCAAAAGCGGTAGCAAGATTTACCTGCATACCTTGTTTGAACAACTTAGCAACGTCAAGAATCTGGTCAACCTGTACTTCACCGAAGTCTGGTTGGAACTGCAATTCAAGACCGTTCATGGTATAACCTACGTTTGTATAAGCTGCATCATCAGAAAGGGTATCCTTAAAAGACTCAGAACTTACGAACGGCTCCAGTGTACCTGGAGTAAGGGTTGTATCTGCTACGAAAAGAGCAGCAGCACCAACGATAATGTTGGTCGACGTACCACGAGTATATGCCATTTTTTCACCTCTACTTTCAATAGAATCTATGAAGTTTTTGGCGGGTTTCCTCGCCTCAATTATAACATTGTTTTATATAATAATTTTATTGGCAGGCTTAGGCTCTGGTGCCCATTCATTATTTGTAAGCCCTGGCATTTGATGATAATCAAAATCAATAATGACCTTATTGCCAGCGTAGGTTCTGGCTGTTCCAAAGTCAATAATATCTCTTACCTCTTCTAGCTGATACACCTTAAAATTATGAAAATAGAACATATTGTTTATAGGGTCTTCATTTTCGTTTAGTCTTATCTGTCTATTAGAACACCAGTCGTTGACCTCTTCTGCAGACTCATCTCCACGATCTAATAGTCTAAGAACCTCTTCAAGAACTTGAATCATATTGGGAACTGCATTTTCTTCGGTAGCATAAAAATAATACAAAATTTGTTCACATTTAATATGAGGAAATGGCTTTCGTCTCATTCTAAACATTCTATCCCATGTAGCCATAACACCTTCAAAGCCATACTGCTGTACCTGTGATGGCGTTAATGTATCTGGATTAATTAAAACAAAGTTTTCTGTTAGGTCATCAATTGATGATGGCACAGATGGAAAAAGCGGTACGCCAATTCCTACAGTATTTGCTAATTTTGCCTGTAAATATTTATTAACCCACAATACTGGGGTATTTAAAGATGTTGTATCTGCCATTATCTACCAACTCCTGCATTTGCTATCCATCTAAATCCTGTTTCAATACCTTTTGATCTACCAGTTTTTTTGCCAGACTTTAGGTTCTTTTTATATAGTATAGGATTATTTAAGTAATCATATACACCAGTAGATCTTAAAAATGCTTGTGTAAAATATCTACTAAAGAAACTATCAAAAACATTCTCAAATGATCCTTGTGTTTGTACTCCTCCAGGGTTATCTACATATACTGGATTTTTTGTAAATACCGTTTCTCCATCCTCTTCAAATACAAGAACGTCTGATCTTGATGGTCGTATGACAACTGGAATACCCTGCTCCATAATTCTAGCCTTGTCATAAAATGGTACATTAGATCCATTTTTGATAGACTCTGATTGTTTAAATGTAGATATGAAAGATAGTCCTAGATTGCTTACTGTATATTGAATATCAAATAATCTAGAACCCATATTACCAACCCTATCCCATTCATAAACATGGTGTAATGCATTTGGATTCATTCTTGCATTAGAATCTATATATTCTTCAAGAACCTCTTTAATCATACCGCCTAGATTTCTTAAAAATACTGATTTACCAGCATTTACGCCATCAAGAAATCCAAATGAATACTCTACAATATTATTCATTTCTTTTTGAAACTGCTTGCTGTTAATAGACATTTTAATCATAAGTCGCTGGCCTGATTCTCTGATCTACGAACTATTAGCTTGTAATATTCTATTGATCCAAATGGACCAACAACGGGTTCTTGTGTTGCTATTTCAAATATTGTTGATTTGCCAGATCTTGGTCCAGCAGTTTCTAAATATATTGGAGAGTCGTGAGCGGTTCTAATATTTGTAATAATAATATTTGTTATAGATTCTTTTGACTCATGTGAAGAAATTCTCAAATCTGTTTTTGATCTTCCAATAAGAAGACTTTCTTGATTAATTTTTACATTTGGTTTTACATCTTCTGCATCTGCTGTTCCAGCTTGTGCAAAACTACAGGCAAAGGTTCTATCTAAAACCCATGTCTTTTTTAAGTTTCCGTAAGCCTGCTGTTCTACTATTGGATAATATATGTCGGCTTTAAGTGGATATATAAAGTCTGTGGTTTCACAGATGACCATTATAGTACCCCAGGTGTGCCAAAGTTTGTAATATATTTTTCTAAAATTCTATCTACTACAAGATTTCCAGTACCGCCAAAAGATTCTTTTTCAAATTCAATTCTAAATTGATCTGTTGAATACTTGGAAACATATCTCTTATGATAATCAAGCTTTCCGCACTTTAGGTCTTCAATTAGCATCATTACTGCATCTTTAATATCAAATGGAACAACCTTATATCCAATTTCTAATGAGAATAAGTAATTCCATCCCATTGGAAACGTAACTCCTGGGGCAACAGCTAGTGTATTTGGACTATCTTCTGTATCATATAAATACATTGAATCAGAGTACGCTAATGGCACTCCCTTTGGATTTCCAGTCATTCTTATATAAGAATCTTCTTGCTGTACCCAGTCTTTGATGATAGATGTTTTATCTTTTGTTAGTAAATAATTCCACTGCCCTATAGCTTGTGGGTCTTGACTTGAGTCCCAAACAAGAGAATTGTTTTCATACGCTTTTAAAATTTTATATGTTCTATCCCATACTGGCATAAAATCAGTATTGTTACCTGTTGTTTCATACCATGAACGTTCAAAATAAAAACCTCCAGGGACCATGGCATCAATAATTGCTCGTGCCAAACCTTCTAACTGGACATATTCATTTTTTTCTGTAGCAGTAGTTCCTAATGAGTATGGATCAACATATGGCCTCATTATTTCAAGATTATCTTCTACAACTATTTCGGCTTGCTCGCCATCAACATCATCATAGATTGCTAAATAATATGATTCATCATATGTATTAAACAATGAAGGAAGCGTGTACTGTATCTTAGAGTCTGAGCTAGATGTTAGATTTTCTTCTACTTCTACTACGTTTCTAGAACTATCTTGAATAACAAGAATGTAGTCGCTGTTTGCCTCTGGTACATCGTAACTAATTGAAAGCGGATATGGTGGTAAACGCAAAACCTGCATTATATTTTGCCGTAATGTTTAGCTACTTCAGCTGGAGATGCCTCACGGACACCTTTTTGCTTAAGCCACTTTACAGACTCCTCCTTTGTGACAATGTTATACCCCTTTTCAAGGCTTCCCACGCCACTCCAATGAAGATTCTTTGCTGAAAACAAAGCCACTTTCTTTTTTGGAGACTCTTGTTCCTTTTTTGCTTTTGTTTTTTCTTCTGTAGGTACAAAAGGAAGTATTGCTTCTAATATCTCTACCTTAGTATTTGCACCAACAAGATCAATATGATTTTTTTTAGCATATGCTCTTAGTTGTGGAACTGTCTTTTTCTTAAATTCTTCTACTGCTTCTATTACTGTTGTCATTTTTCCTCCACTGCTATTATATCAGAATTCGATTATTTATACAAACTTTGTGGTTTTCTAACTCCCGCTGGAGTACCACTCATAATTATATTTTCTCCAAAATTTGCTGTAGGAATACAACCCATAGCAAATCTTTCTGTAATAATTCCATTAGGACCACTAATAACTGTTCCTATTCCTCCAGCAGCTATTGTACCGTCACCACTATGCTGATGGTCTACTGTTGGATTTCCTGGATATGACATATTGTTTCCTAATGCGTAAGGAGGGCAGTTTTTACGCTGCCCTCCCTACAAAATAGTTTTTACAAACTATGCGGTTGGGTCAACTGCTGCATCTGCATAAGCAACTGCATCAAGTTCTTCCCATTGAATACCAAAGCGGACGAATACTGTGTATTCAATTGTATCCTTCTTTGGCTTGTATTCACGGTTTACAGTGATATCACGCTGGAAGCCCCATACACGGTTTGCAGGGAATGTCAAATCGACATAGTCTGCTGGGTAGTAAGGAACTTCTTGTACATCAATTCCTAGAACACGTGTTGTACGTGCTCCACCGAATGTCTGGCCAACGCCATCAAGATATGATTGACGATTGCGCTCTGTACCGCCAGTACGTGGTGCAAATGCTTCAGCAATAGCGTCAGCAAGTGTACCGTTATTCTTAACGATACCCTGGAATGCATCTGTACCAGCATAGAACTTTAGGTTCTGCTTTAGTGCACGATACTTACGTGGCATTGCAAGGATAATATCCTGCATTACCTCTGTTGTCCAGTTGTCATCAGTTACTGTAACAAGTGCTTCGTGAGCATCTGATCCAGTTGTAACCTTATTAACGAAACCTTCCATGATTGAAAGGAATGGAGAAGTTGTACCATCGCCATTAATAGCTAGGTCTTCAATATCATTAGCAAATGCATTGGTCATCAAGCGAACTAGATGATCTTCCAACGCACCTCCTTCAATATTGTCTTCAAGTGCTTCAGTTGAAACTTCCCAATCAAGACGAATCTTCTTTGTAGTCAATTCAACCTTTGAGAATGTTGCACCTGCGTTTGTGTAGTCGTTGCTTGCTTGTGCAGCAGCACGGATTACACGCTCACCAACGTTAACTTTTTCAAGTTCCATTGTATTTGCTCGCATAGTAACTCTACGACCATCTTTGGCGAGAACTGTTGCATCCCACACATAGTCGATGAAGCGGCGAGCCTGCTCTGGAAGTAGTATACCTCCTGGAGTACCAGTTGGATTAACTGCGTTTGGTCCAGTGGTTGTACCCCATGCAGGGGTTGCAATGTTACCTAGGTTTGCGCCAATATCTGAAGATGTAGGGCTTGTAGCCGTTGCACCTCCGATATCACCTGAAGCAAAAGCACCATCACCTGCGTGTTGGTGTGCTACGGTTGGAGCACCTGGATAATTTTTTACGATTTCTTGTTCCGACATATTGTTCACCTCCTAGTGAATATTACCTTATTTAAATAGGTCGGCATTTGTGAGGAAACGGCCGCCCCATAGGGATTTTTGAGTTTTCGTTTCTGAAAACTCCTGCACGATCTCGCCTAGATCGCCAGACTTGCGGAAAGCTGTATCTTTTTCTACAAGATCAACTCGCTTTCCAAACTCATTAAAAGAACCCTTTACTTGGCTAACCTCACTTGCTACAGACTTTACTTCACCTGTAACGGTTTCAAGGGACTTTGTTATTGCATCAACATTAGCTTGCATAGCTTTTACTGTTTCTGCAAGATTGCTCAAGGCATTAGTTAGAGAGTCATTAATTTCAGCAACAGACTTTGCAATCTCTGCTGTTGCATCAACAACTGCATCCACTGACTTTTCTGCTGCTTCTTCAGCAACTGGAGCATCTACTGCTTCTGGTGCTGCCTCTACTGCTGGCTCTGTTACAGATGCTTCTTCTGCAGAAACTTCTGCTGGAGCATCTACTACAGCGTCTGCTGGAGCCTCTGGAGCAACCTCAACATTTTCAACTACTGCTGTATCAGACTTTTCAATTGTCTCTTCTACGGCTGTTGTTTCTTCTGTCATAGGATTTTCCTCCTTTGTCATCTTAATTGTTCTAATGCCTTTTGCACTATCAACTAAGAACTTTACTGTTTTTATATCTTCTTGATCTTCAACAAATCCAATATTTTTCATAGAGTTGCTGCAAGATGGGCAGCTTTCATCTGCATCTTTTGATAAACGAACAATGTCGTCTGTGCTGCACCAATAAACTGTATCAACGACAGCTTTTGCAAGGTATCCCCCGAGCTGTCCTTTTTCAATTGAGATAACATTAGCAAATTGATTTGCTGGATTATCTACAAGAGAAAGTTCGTGCAAATCATATTCTTTAATTATACGTACTGACTTATCAACTTTTTCATCATACATGTCTTCTGTTTTTGTTATGTTTCCACCAATTGAAAAACCAGTTAGCGTTCCATCAAGAACTTTTTCCCATGTGTCTTGTGCGCCCTTTGAAACATATGCAGATACGTATACACCACTATAAAACTTTTTATCTTTTGGGTCAAAATAACGATCTTCTTTAAAAGAAACAACCTTTCCTACAGCGCTAGGCTGATGCATTTCACGAAGATTGCCACGGAATTTCTTGAAGGCCTCTATACTTGCTTCTGTAGTAACAATATCGCCTTGTTTATCTATGTTGTCTAGAGTAGCAAAGCCAGATACGATACGACGTTCTTGGTCTACCTTGCCAATTGGCATAGAAAAGCGAACATTGTCGCCATCAGTAGTCCAGTGTGCTTTATTTATAGTCATGGCAGTATTATTATATCATTTGTTTATAATAGTTTCTCAACTATTGAGACGATCTTCCCTCGCCCTGTGGATTTCGTCCAGAAATCGTGGCTGGGGAATCTGAAGCATTATTTGCTCTTTCTGCGTCTCTTTCTCTTGTACCAGATAAGTTTGCTCTAGCATCAGTAGCCTGTCTTGGAGACATTACGAATGGACTATCGCCATCTGGACGCTGTGACATATTTAACATTTCACGAGCCTCATTAGGCGTAATAACCTGGGTTTTTACATAGCGCTCAATAATTTGAGACTGTGCAATTTCATCCGTCAAAGTCAATTCATTAAACTTTAACTCTAAAATATCAGTTTTTTCTTTAATAATCTTATTTACTATTTTTTCTAGATGCCTTTGTGCTGGGCGAGATACCTGTTCTTTAAATGTACGATCTTGAGAAAGTGCAGCAGCAATTGCAGCGGAATCAGATCCTCCGAGCTTAGAAATAGGAACTTGATGTGCTATTAAAATCTCGTCACGATTTTGTTTTCTATATTTCTCAAAAGAACCTTCTTGAACACCACTTTCAATTGGCTGCATATTAAAATCAACCTTATTGTTGTCAGTATCTCCAGGAAGTGGTATGTAGAGGGTTCTATGGTTTTGTCCCTTTAGTCCTGTTTGCATAAATCTAAACATCTTGTCCTCTGCGTCAGCAGACAGCTTTGCACCTTTAACAGTAATAATATATCTTGGTACCGCTTTATTTTGGAAGTAATCAATGTTATATTGTGCTGCTAAAGAATCTCCAACTAAGGCAGAAATTGCTGATAAAACATCTGGAACACCATAATATGTATTTAATGGAGAATATTGTTTAAAGTGCAATATTTCATTTGGCCTTGGATCAGATGTTAGAGGGTTACTATTTGTAGCACCAAAGTTTCTAAAATATACTAGTTTTTGACCAATAATTTGAACATATCCATCACGCAAACGACGAACACGAATTGTCGTTGCTGGTATATGTCCAACATATCCTATTTCTCCAGTTACTGTGCGACCAATTTCAAGAAATCCATTTCCAGTTGCCTGTACATCAGTATAAAACTTTTCCATTGTTTGTTGGAATGTGTCTTCATCATTAAGAGACTCTAGCCAGTCACGAACCTCTAGCTTCATTCTCTCAATACGACGACGAGCACGATCTACTTGATCCGAATCATCATTCATTTCAAATCTAAGCATTGTTCGGTCTGTAATATTAAACTGATATCCAAGACCAACAACATTTTCTACTTTTGCATCAATTGCAGCATGATTTGCAAAAGAGGTATCATAGTAACTTGCTAATTCGTATGTATTATATGGTGGAGTAATTACATCAAATAGCCCATAGCCATTTCTGTATACCGTTCCAGGATTAATTTGTTTGGATTGAGCCCCATCTTGACCACTTTGAAACGCACCTGCATTTTCTAAATATCTTGGAGTAGGCTCAACTGCTGGATATCTTGGACTGTAAGCATCTGCTGGTGGAACATATTTTGAAATATTTCTTGTTGTCCTACGTTTAAAATTTGCATCAATTCCAGCAAGATCTTTAAGCTGGTCCCAGGATTTTATAAAAGGATCTTTGTCTTTGAAAGTATTATCATCGTAATATTCTGTATTTAAACTTGCTTGAATATATTCGAAATCTTCACTCATTTTCGTATGCATCTCTTCCATGTGTATTTAATGTGTCCTGTGCAGCCTTCCAAGCACCAAGATCGTTCATAGACGGAATAAGCCCTTGCTTCATTCTATCTAACTGCTCTGAATGTTCTTCTTCTGAAATTCTTGTGAGGCCAGGGATAAAAACTGCCTCTCCTTCGCCATCATCGCCATAATATTTTGCTGCATTTTTAAGTTTGGTAATTTGATTAATATCTCCACGTACAGACTCTATATTTAGTACGCCACCCTGTCCATCTGTAAACCACTTACCATCTGATTTTTTATAAACATATAAACCCCAATTATACTTTTTTTCAATAATTTGGCGACGCACATTTTTGACAAGTGGCTTACCAGTTTTTTGACTAATTAAAGGATTCATGTACTACAGTATACCAGATTATACTGGTGTGCCCACCCTTATAGTCCAGGTTGTTTCACTATATACCTTTATTTTGTCTGCATCTACCATAAGGCCGCTATCATCATCAATTATTATTTTATTTGTTCCTACATATGACTTATAAACATCTGATGGATTTACTCCATATAGTTCAGAGGCAGATATTATTAATACGCCCTCCCATGTGTAATTATTTAACCAATATACCCATTCATATTCTGTCAAACCATCTTCTTTTACTCTAGCCCATGGTCTATTTATTGTACTTTGAACCTGCTGCAAACTGTTTGCCTGATAGTAGGCAATATTATTAAATACCATAGGTCCATTTAAATTAAGAGATCCTAAATATGAATCAAAAACAAGAGAGGTTCCAAAAGCTATTCCAAGAACTCCCCACTCTTTGACTGTAAGCACAGGTTCTCTTACTATGCTTCCATTCCAATAATAAGATATGCCATTAGATGGCAAACCAGTTGATTTGTTTATAGCATATACTTTTGCTCTATCCGCAGAATCACTATTTGCTTGCATATAAAATTCAATAGTGTCACCTTTATAATCAATTTCAAATATTTTTACAGGATTTCCTGGAAATTCATCATTGTCATATCTCATCCATAACTGTACAGCGCTTATTCTATAATTATTAGATAAATTAGAGTTGATTGGCATCGATATTCCACGATCTGCTAATGGATTATAATCCCCTCTAACTTCTATGCCCGAAGACCTAGTTAGATATAAATAAGGAGTGCTTCCTTTATAAATGCTAAATGGATTTTTTGCCTTATAGTCATAATAAAATCCAGACCTTGTATATGGGAATAGGTTAGATCCAAATCTTGTACCAATTGGTGTAGCAGTATTATTACTCAATGCCTGAGAAGTTATTTCTAGTTTTTTGAGATTTATAGGTTTACTTAAGATACCACGAATATTAAAATCTAGATGATATACAAGAGCCATCTTATTAAAATCAATTCCAACTCCTGGATAGATAATTGTATTGTCTACAACTTCAAACTTTGTTGATTCCCAGCTTGGGAAATCTGATATATTTATAACTGAAGATAACGACGCTGGTTCAATATTTGCAAAATAAGATTCTGGTGCATTTGCGCCGTCTTTTATATACTGAATACTTATATAGCTTCTTACTGAAGCATTTTCTGTATCATATTGATAAAAATTAATAGAATTTTCACTCATGTCTTGGTAATCGTCCCACCCAGTCAAAAGTTTATTATCTAAGTCAGCATATGGCTTGGTTGGATTACTAGAATATTCAGATTTTAATTCATTATATGTCCAAGTAGTTATCTGTTCTACTTCAGAAACTGAAGATGGTTTTGGGTAATTAATATTAAATTGTAGAAAGTCTAAATCATAATAGGTGTTGCCAACATCGTTTGTTACATACTGGCCCAAATATGAAAGTGGTAAATAATCTTCCCATGATCCAGATACGCCAATATCTAAGAAATATGTTCCATAAGCTTCAATTGGTAATAACGTATAACTAGCAGTATGCTGTAACAGCTCTAGTGCATTTAAAGATTCTTCACTTCCAGTTGCTAGGTTACTGTCTAAAATAACAAAGCCATCGGAGTCAAAGTTATTTTTTATTTTATTATAGTTATATGATGTACATAAGCCTACAGAATATATCTTTCCAGTAAACTGTCTATCTCCAATATTGTCACTACCTACATAAATATTAAGTCCATTTTGGTTTCCAAAAAATGCAGAAACATATCCACCAAACTTTTGTGAAATAGTAGATATGTTAATTCCAACAGCATACTTTTCATCTTCAACTATAATGTCTGTTCTGTATATCTCTTGGCTAGTTCCATTGTAATTTATAGAATAAACAATTTCATCTAAATCTTTGTATATGCTGAAATAGTTACCTGTTATTGAGCTATATATTTTAAATAAAATCTCTGTGCTTAATAAATTATTTGATGAAAAAACTCCGTATAGTGCAGATATAGGAGATCCCAAAATATTAAATCTATTAAAGTTAAAATAACAATTATCGGAATTCCAAGAGCCGTTAGGTCTAAAGGTAATAAACTTGTAATCTAATGGATCCTGTTCTAATAAATTATCTTCGTATAGGTTGTTTAGTGTTTTTGTTCCTAATGATGTATCTGGTAAAGAATATTGAGGGGTCGATAAGAATAATCCAGTAGCATTTAAATTATCAAAAGTTCCTTGTTCCCATGATCCAATATCTGGATAAATATAATTGTTTGTATAATCTGCAAATGGATAATCTATAAAGGCAGATGTTCCTCCATACGCCGAATTAATACCTTCAGGAGAAAGAACTCCTTGTCCATATACCCATCTTCTTTTTGCAACGGTATTAGAAACAGAGTATGGATAAATTGCAATACAGTCAATTTCTATTGGAGTAACATCATCATAAGAATAAAATCCAATCCAATCTTGATCATCTCCATTTGCATCTAGTTTATCTGGAAGAGATAGCTCCGATGTCATGATATTTAAATTAATAATTTCTTCTCCGTTAAGAAGAACGGTAGCAGAATTACGAATAACTCTAATATGAACTAGCATTGGCCTAAACCATTCTCCAACAAAGTAAGAGCTAAACTGTTTACCAATAACTAGTGTTAAAAATCCAGACTCTATGTAAAGTCCATCTGCTGATGCTATAGGTCCAAATATTTTTCTTGGACTATACGCACTGGAATTAATTCTAGTCCAAAACTCAAAAGTATATTCTTTATATTGTCCATCTTTATTTAAAAATCCATATCCAGGAACTATTAGTGATGGCTCTCCGCTATTTGGTCTTAATCTTGTTATATTTGATCCACCATATACCATTGGTAGTCCAGTATTTCTTGCTTTAAGGCTATTGTTATCAATAAAATAATAACCAATTTCTCCTCCAAGACCATACGGATCTGCTGGAATACACTGAGTAGTTGTTAATGGAATATTGGATGGTAATAAAATGGGTGTTACCCCAAGAGAATAAGCATTAAAGTCTTCAGACCATTGACCAAGAGTTATTCCGTTTAAATAAAAAACATAATCTGATGAAGATGTTCCACCATCTACATATTGAAACTGTATGACAAGCCTTAAGTCAGTATTTTCCTCTGGTATTGAAAACGTTTCAGAAATAAATGACCAAAATTGAAAAACAGAGGTATTAAAAGTTTTAAGATTTTGAATTATTTGTGAAGTTGTTGTATCTGTATATTCATATCCTATGGAAACAGAAGAAAGATATGCGCTGTTTGAATAAAAATATGATCCTACACTAAATGTTTTTAATTCCTGATTTAAGTTAGAAAAGTTAATTATATTATTGCTTACTAAAGAAATTGTTTTAGTGTCTCCAGATGGTACATCTCCCTCTATCATAGCCATATAGCTATTTAAAAATGGTTGCTTTAAATCGGATGTACTTGTTGTAACAACACAATCTGTTGCTACCCACTCATCTTGTATATTTCTTTGTGATTCCGATATTAAAGATATGTAATCAACTTTATCATCTAAAGCCCAAAGAGCTAGCGGTTGCTCTGAGTATACTTTCTCTGCATATAAATTAGATGGGGTAGTCATTAATTTCTCCTACCCCAATTATAGCAGTTAGGATATTTTTATCATGCATGTATCTGTAGTACAGTATGCTTCGCCTTCAGCCTCTAAATTGTCTACCCCGTCATAAATAGCAGACCAGTTAATTTTCTTAATCTGTCCAATATATTCGTTATATTCATCTTTTGTAATCTGAGTATATGGTTGTTGTGGATATGTTTTATTTCCCATTGGTAAGAAGGATACCGCCTTTAGCTGACCTTCATACATATGAAGTGCTGGAGCTACATGCTTTGTCTCTGTTTCTTTGTCAAACGAAAGAGTAACTGAAACACCATTGTCTGACCAATATTTTTGAGTTGTAGCAGCAAGTGCGATTTTTTCAAATAATGTTACATCTTTCTCAGAACGTGGGTGTCCAGAATGAACTGGAAAATATACAACAGTTGTATTTGCAGACACTAGGTCTGGCTCCATCTTATACCCAGCTGCTTTAAATAAACTAATCATTGGATCTGTGTTTCCAAAACGAATTGCACGAAGAAAGAAATTTCCTCCTGGACCCCAGTGAACGCCTGGAGTTGCACCAGATAACAATGAAACTGAGCCTGATGGCTTAACAGTTGTTACACGAATTGATTCACGAACACATAGCCATTCAGAATAAGAGTGATCATATTTACGAATTGTCTTGTATCCCTCATCCATCCATTCACGAACTACTGGCAAACCTTTTTGATCTGCAAATGATGCAATGCCAGTAAGCGATGTTCCAATACGACGATTACGCTGCATAATACCGTTTGTAATCTGCCAATGTGTAGGAACAAGAGTAACTGTTTTACCATATAGATATGCAAACTTTAAAGTACGCAAGAAATCTTCTTTAGACTCATGACGGTTTAGATGAACCTCTACAAGTGTACAAAGTTCATATGATTCTAAAGGTTGCTCTGCACATGGATTAAACCCCATCACACGATAATCTTTTCCATCTGCAGTATCTGCAAGTCGACCAAAGTTACGAGCAACATCAAGCCAAATAAATCCTGGCTCTCCGTTATCTGCAATTAAATCTACATACTCTTCATACTTAGTTCCTACTGTAGCAGAGATAGAGTTATTACTCATCCATGCCCATCCAGGATTTTCTGAATCAAACGAGTTTCTTTCAGGAAACACTTCTGCGTTTTTTAAATTAATAAAGTTATTATCTTCTGGTCCACCAAGTGCTAAAGTGGCAGAACGACGAACATTTCCTGCAACAACACAAGTTCCAATAAGATTTACAATATCTACAATTGCACGAGAATCTAGTATATCTCCTGCTCTATTGCCAATTACAACACGCAAAGTATCGTGTAGTTTAATTAGTGGTGCTGGACCAGAGGCGGTGCCACCAAAGCCCTTAATGGGTGCACCCAATGGTCTAATCTGAGAATAATCAAAATTAATCTTAGCCTGACCTTGTTTCAAATAAGAATTAAGGAGCAATCTTACAGACTCTACCCATCCTTCTCTTGTATCAGGAATTATATATGTTATTTCCTCTTTAGTGTTAGCATATATTTCCATGCCTTTTTCTTGTCCAAGGGTGTCAAAACCTACTCCGACACCAAGCATCAGGGCATCCATAACCCAGCCAAAAAGGGCTCCAGGATCGTTTCTATCAATGTCTCTAGTAGAAACCATGGCGCAGTTCTGCAAGGCTGCTGAATTGCGTCTCTCCATTGTCATAGGGGTACCAAAAGCCCATAGACCACGTCCTGGTGGAGTCCACTTTAAATTAAACATTCTGTCATATGCTTCTTGAGCAGATTTTTGTGCCTTATTATCATTCCAGGGTAGTCTATTTTCTTTAGCATGATTCTTTTGTACTGAGTACATACCCTCAATTACACGCTTACATACTTCGTGCCAGCGTTCTTTTGTACCGTCCTCTTTCACACGAGAATATGTGCGTATAAATGTGATTTCTCCAAGGGAGTTGCCACCTGCGTCGGTAAAGCCAAAAGGAGGCTCAACATCCTTATATTTATTAACAAAATCTTCTAGAAGACGAAACGAAAATACATCTGACATTTAAAATTAAAACCTTTCAACTAAAATATTATGAGAACTTTGCAAAATACAAAGTACTATAAGTATATCATGTTTTAATAAATAAGAAAAGTGCCTATTTCTAGGCACTTTCTTAATTGTTTAACCTTTAGTTTAAGGTTAGAGCTTTAATTTTTTATAAGCTCTATGATGCTAAGTCTCCAACTAGAACCCATGTATCTGTAGCTCTCTTTATTAAAGTAGCTGAAGACCACTGTGCACGAAGTTTCAGTCCTGGAGTTGCATTTATTGTTACTCCACCAGTAGCAACCACTGTTGTCTGTCCTGCACCAGTCTGAACAATATTTATTTGTGTTCCAACTGGATAGGCTACGGAAGAATTAAGTGGTACCGTCAAGTTATTTGCTGATGCAACATTCATTTCAACAATTTTATCTTTATCAGCAAGAACTAGCGTATAAGCTCCTGTTTGTGTATTTGTTTTCAATGTTGAAGAAGCAAATTCACGAGCTGTTGATCCATCACCGACAAGAATCTTATCAAGAGTAGCATCCCAAGCAATGACACCTTCTGTTGTTGAAGATGATGTTGAAAGTGTAAGTGTTGGTGTAGTAATTGTAGGACTTGTAAGAGTCTTATTTGTTAATGTTTCAGTTCCTGCCAAAGATACAAAATCTGCATCTGTAAGAGCTGAATTAAATTCAGCAAGTGTACCTGTTAGAGTGTTAGATCCAAGAGATAGTGACTTATTTGTTAGTGTATCAGTTGTAGCACGACCGACTAGAGTATCTGTTGAAGTTGGAAGTGTCAATGTTCCAGTATTAGATATTGTTCCAATTACTGGAGATGTTAAAGTTTTATTTGTCAATGTTTGTGCTGTAGAAAGATCAACAGTTGTTCCAGTATTAATACTGAATGTATTACCAGTTAGTGTTAATCCTGTACCAGCTAAATATGTGCCAGCTCCAGAGAATTGGCTAAATGCTATAGGATCTGTTCCTACAGTTCCAACAATATTTGTTTGTACCCATCCAGTATTGTCCTGTGTAGTACCGCCAATTACAAATACAAAGTCTCCGCCATCAATTTCTGCTGGTGTGTCAAAATCTGCTGCTCTTGAAGGAGCGCCAGATGCTGCTACTACATAAATACCATTCTGAGACTGTGTTGTTTGATTTTTAACAAGAATTCTGTCTCCTGCAACAAGAGTTACTCCATCAAGTACGTCCCCTGCTTCAACATCTGTTGAAAGATTAATGTTTGCAGTTGTTGCTGCTACTACAGATGGATGAACATGAAGACCTTCTGAAACAGCATCTACATATTGCTTTGTAGCTGCATGTAGTGATTGTGTTGGATCTGCGCTTAAAGTTAGAAAGCCAGTCATTGTGGAGCCAGTTGTATAAACTCCATTTGTTACTGTTCCAGCATTACCGCTTACATTTCCAGTTACATTACCTGTGACATTTCCTGTTACGTCTCCAGTTACGTTTCCTGTAAGATTTCCTGTTACGTTTCCAGATACATTTCCAGTAACATTTCCAGTTAGGTTTCCTGTTACTGTTCCAAATGTAACATTATCTGTTGTTCCAACAGCCTGACCAATTGAAAGTGTTAGAGATCCCGCACCGTCGTTGTAATTCTTACTAACACCAGTTCCAGCCACAACAGTGTCATTTATTTCATCCTGAACACGCTCTTCTGTATAATAAAGATTTGTTCCTTCTGCAAGATCTGAAGTTGTATGAGTTGGGAATGGATCTGAAACTGTAATTGCTGACCAGTTTGCATTTGTGCTTGCAGGAAGAGCAGCAAGAACATATGTTTGTCCATTATCTGACTGTATTGCTATATCACCAATTTCAACGCTTAACGCTAAACGAGCTGCCTGGTTTGCAACAGCATGAACTGTTACTTGGGCAATGTCTGGTAGCTGAGATGATGTTAATTTTGAATTACCATCAAGTGTTGCTACACCGTTTGCTACTCCAAGATCTGCAGTTTCTACATAGTCACCAAGTGTGGTATTAAGCGCTGTTTCGTCAATGAAATAGTCTAGGTTAGCCCAGGTGTTGGAGCCATCGCCTATTTTAAATTTATTTGTATCATTTTCCCACCCAATTTCACCAGCATTGAGAATAGGGTTAGCAGTGGTCCATTGGGTGGCAGAGCCTCTGCGCTGTTGCATTCTTGTTGCCATTGATATTCCTCCGTTAGCAATCTATGTTCATATTATAACAGATAATTAGTTAAAATTATCAGTTGAAATTCCGCCATCCCAGAGATATACCCAGGAGTTCGTATTGTAAAATCCTGCATCTTCAAAATCACCAGCTGATTCTGTTACCAATCCAGCGTCTTTGAAAATACTAACCACAAGACCAGTTCCATCGATAGCTGTATCGTGAATGTGTTGTGGTAAATCTGTTGTATCTATTACATATGCAATTGGATTCCATGTAGAATTGTAGTAAACAAATAATCTTTGTTCTACTGAATCAAAATATAGTTCTCCATTAGTAGCACTAACTGGAGCAGAAGATTCTACTGGAACTATTACTGTTTCAAATAATGTATCTACATAGTCTTTAGTTGTTGCATGTGTTCCTAGAGTAGGGGTGGCAACAGTGACTGTGCCTCCAAAAGTACCGCCTAGAGTTACACTAAGGCCATTCTTTACCTTGAAGTCTTTATCGCTTGTTGCCATCCCTTACTCCTTAACTTTTATTACTTAATTAGAGTTCCAACAACAGTAACATCCGTATTGCTGTTAATTGTTGTTACTCTTACTCGTACGTCTGCACCAGAAACATCAGCGGTAACATCAAATAGATTTCCATTTGTGCCAACCATTGCATATTCTGTAATTGCTACGTTATTTGAAGCATCAAGAGTCAAAAGAATCTCAGATACTTCTGTATGTGTGGCTGTTTCAGCCTTAACAATAAATTTTGCAGAACGATATGTTGCATGTGCAAAATCATATGCGGTAACTGTGCTTGCTGTAGCAACTGATTGAGTTGCTGCAACATGTGTTACAACATCATTAATATCTACTTCTGTAAAGTTTGGAACAACTGCTTCAAGAGCTGTGACTGCACGAGCATCTGTGAAGTAAAGATTTGAACCTTCAGCAAGGGCTGAGGTATTATGGTTTGCAAGGCTTGATACTGTACCAGTAACATTACCTGTTACATCGCCAGTTACATTTCCTGTCAAGTTGCCAGTTACGTTACCTGAAACATTACCAGTCAAGTTACCTGTAACATCACCTGTAACGTTGCCTGTCACATTGCCTGTTACATCACCATCAAGGTTGCCTGTTACGTTACCTGTCAAATCTCCAGTTACGTTACCTGTAACATTTCCAGAAACATTTCCTGTGACATTACCAGTTACGTCACCAGACAAATTGCCTGTGACATTGCCTGTAACGTTACCTGAAACATTGCCAGTAAGATTACCAGTAACATCTCCAGTTACGTTGCCTGAAAGATTTCCAGTAACATCTCCGTTAACATTACCAGTTACGTTACCTGTAAGATCTGCGGTAACAGAATTAAGAGTAATGTTATCTTGTAGTGCAAATGTATTTCCAGTTAGATCAAGGTTTGTTCCTGCCTGATATGTACCAGCACCTGAGAACTGTGTAAAAGCAATTGGAGAAGTTCCAACTGTTGTTACAGTATTTGTCTGTACCCAGCCAGTATCGCCATATGTGCTTCCGCCTTCTACGAATGTAAAGTCACCAGGTACAATTTCTACTGGTGTATCAAAGTCTGCAGCACGTGACCATGCTCCAGCAGCTACAACATAGATACCATTTTGTGCAGCATTTGACTGATCCTTAACAAGAATACGGTCTCCAGCAATTGTCTGGTATCCGTCAATCATTAATAGGCCACCAGTTGCTAGATCAATATTTGCTGTAGTTGCAGCCTTTGAAGAAGCATGAATATTCAAACCTTCAGCAACAGCATCTACGTATCCCTTTGTTGCTGCATCATCTGCAGATGAAGGTGTGTCAAGATTTGTAACCTTGTATCCACCTGCATCAAGATTTGATCCAAGTGTTTTATTAGATACTGTTTGATTTCCTGTATCAGTTAATACTGAGCTATCAATTGCAATTGCACCAGATTCAATATGAAGACCAGTGCCTAGATCAGCAGAAAATGCTCCGCTTGTTGAATTATAATCAAGTCCATCTCCTGCAGATACTGCTCCACGAGCAAGTGTATCTGAGAAATACTTGTTTGTTGTACCTTCTGCCAAATCATCAGTGTCGTGATTTGCAATACTAGAAACTGTTCCTGTTACGTTACCAGTTACATCGCCTGTCACATTACCAGTTAAATTTCCAGTTACGTTTCCTGAAACATTACCTGTTAGGTTTCCTGTTACGTCTCCAGTAACATTTCCAGTTACGTTTCCTGTAAGATTTCCTGTTACGTTGCCTGTTACGTTGCCAGACACGTTGCCTGTTACGTTTCCAGTTAAATCACCAGTTACGTTACCGCTCAAGCTTGCTGTAATTGTTCCTGCAGCAAAATTTCCTGAACCATCACGCAATACAACTGTATTTGGTGTATTTGTTGGTGTTGCTGCTCCACCAATCAAACCAATAATATAAGTTTGATCTGCAGAGCTCTTTGTAAGAATGTCATAGTTATTGATGGTACCTGTAGAACCTTCAACAATCAGACCATTCTTGATTTTAAAGTCTTTTGCGACTGTTGCCATTTTTTATCTCCTAGTTAAATTAAGCCTTGAGTCCCATACGTGCAAAACGTACAGTTATAGGCGTAATCCCCACTTGTGGTGTTACAGTAATATTTACTGTTCCACCTGCCTTAGAGACGCTAACGGTGCCAATATTCCCATCATTGTCTATTGTTCCATACTCTGCGACTGAT
>Ga0315904_10000729_pt1 | contig 52379 bp, 77 predicted proteins | sample LakEriMetagenome_6_FD_203529 | JGI IMG/M metagenome (GOLD analysis project Ga0315904, IMG submission 203529) | Freshwater fungal communities from buoy surface, Lake Erie, Ohio, United States - Buoy 12 MA120 | ecosystem: Environmental > Aquatic > Freshwater > Lake | place: USA: Lake Erie, Ohio...
TACCTTCATAGCTGCCATGTCTTCCTTCTCCAATATCTTTTTATGGATCAGCATGTGAATAACTTCAGCCGCGACGGTCTCTTTTGTTTTGCCCGGCTTGCTAAGTTCTTCAGCTGCCATTTTGGCAAGGTCTCTCACATAGACTACCGAGCCCTTTGGCCTGCCTTTGCGGTTGATCCTTTCAGGGTTCGTATGGAAGCCCTGACCTTTTACATTTTCTGGATTATTTCCCGGCATAACTTCCGATTCCTATTCCAAGTCCAAAAAGTCCAAGAAGCCAAGCCCACTCGGTTTTAGTCTCAGTCTTCACGACTGGGAGCTGCACCGTAATAATCGAGTCAGGGCGCGGCTTGAATACAAGCGAGAAATAGCCCTTGCGGTTTGCATAGGCAAAAGCCATATTGATTGTATCGCGAGTCGCAGTAATTACCGAGTCGCTTTGAGCTACAAATGCAGTATCTCCACAAGGGATTTCAACGGGGCGATCTAGGAAATAAACTGTATCGCGATTCCGTATCATCACCGACTTCGTATGGACTGAGTCTCTAATCGTTACAGGGCGCTCAATAAGTTGAACTTGAGTAATTGTATCAGTTACTCTCTTTTGGCTTGTCTTGCCTATGTGAAGCCCCGAAACAAAGCCAATAATAAGCAAGACTGCGACTATCATCATCGCATTAAGCACATCATTGAATCTCATTGCACAACTCCATTCTCAATAAAGAGATTATCCACCATACCATTCTCTTGAATGATTGCAAAACCGTGATTGCTATTAGAGTGAGGCATATAGTTTTGTTTCAGCTTGCATAAACAGCCCGTTGTATATGCCTTGTAAAACTTACCGTCCAAGCTCTTGATAGATGCAAAAGAAGTGCGATGTACATGACCCATAACGACATTAGCCGCCGCTTTGAGAATCAAAGCGCGGGCGGGATTTACGCCGCCTGAGACTTTCATCTCGTGACCATGCACTATGTATGTATTCTCTATTCTCATAAACTGCGTTGACTCGACAAATCGAATATCAAGCTCATCAAGTTTTAGTAGTTGTCGGTAATGTATCAGCTCTGCAACCGCGTCGGCTTTTGCCATTAAATACCGCTGTAATCTATCCTCATGATTGCCGAGCTTAAAGTAAATCGTTTGCTCTTTGAACTCGGACCTTAGGCCCTCTAAAAACTGCTTGGTAAGTTCCAATTCATTCAGGAACTTCGGCGTATCATGAGTCTTAGGATGTCCAGAGATTTGAGCCGCATCAAGTATATCGCCATTTAGAATGATGTTTTCTACTCTATCCTGCTTTGCATATTGAATCGCTGCAATAAGCGCCGCTTTGTCATGAATACCTAAATGAATATCACTGAAGACCGCCGTCTTGCCTTGAATGCGAAGCGTCGGTAAGACCTCCTCGCGTCCATCATCCATAGTGTTAAGCCATTCAGGAACTCTGCTAGGCTCTTCTACTTGGATTGCATCTGGATCGAACCGCTTGCCTTGTCTATAGTTTAGAATAGCAGCGTATTCTTGATCGTTTAAGCGCGGTCTGTATTGACTCACTGATTATTGCCTAGAATAATTGAAGCGGCTTCTTCTTCAGTTCCATCAATTGCAGTTTCAGTATTCCAAAGATTGCCGTTCTCATCTTTGAATTTCCATAGCATGACTGGGAATGGCTCGCCGTATTCAGTCGCATTGCCATCAGCATCAAATGCGATCGGATTGCTATTTACGGCTTCAGTTTTTTTATAGAGTGTTATTTCCATTATGCAACCTCCCATATAATCATTTGGCTACCTTTCATCAAAGTTGTACCAGTTGCACTTGATGCATTTTGAGCCCATTTAAGTTTGACAGTATAGTTTGTTGAAAGTTTTAGCGCCGTAGTAGATAATTGTCTTCTTGGAATGCCAGAATTATTCGATACATTACCAAGAGATAGACTAGTAGTCCCATTTGCTAAAGTCGTTGCATCTACATACCCTTCGCTATTACCATCTACTGCAATTGCTAATGTAGGCGTATTAGTAGTATCTGTTCTTGTAATTAGAAATTTGAATTCTATCCAATAACTTTTACCGCTTGTCAATGCTTGATATAAATGATCATCATCTTGCAAAGTCGTAGAGCTTGTAACTGTTTCATCTGCAGTCTTGGTCACTACATAAGTCGGAGCGCCAAGAGAGCTACCGCCACCACTCGCGGCCAAAGTAGTGCCCGTCATTGTCAAGCCCGTGCCGAGTGTAATCTCTTGCACATCGCCTGAACCTGAGTCACCACGGCCTAATAGTTTTGAAGCGGCTGATACATTCTGAATCTTTGCATAAGTAACCGCGTCATTATCTACAGTCCAAGTAGCTCCACTACCACTTACAGTGATATCCCCTTTATCTCCATCAGATACACCACCACCGCCCGCCGTAGCCCAAGACAAAGTACCACTACCATTCGTAGATAATACCTGACCATTTGACCCGCCTGCAATGGTTAGCTTAGTCAAGTTAGTTTCAATTGTATTGCTAGTCCCGATTGTCTTGCTTGCAATGGCATCGGGTAATTGAGCATTATTTAGTTTTGTTGTTGGCATCTCTTATCACTTCATGTAATCGCAAAGAAGAATATCTCCGCTAATTGGAGCCGTAGCCATCGTGATTGTATTTGTTGAAATCGTGTAATCATTACCCGCGCCTGACTTTAGTCTCATTCCATTCAAGTGCAAGCGCAAAGTCCCTGCAGTCGGTGTGTCAGGTAAAGTGAACGCCGTATTCGAGCCGTCAATAGTTCCGCTCGGAGTTACTTCAAATACAAAGTTGCTATTAGTCAGAGTACCGCTTAAATCACGAACATATACAACCGCCGTAGAACCAAGCGTACCGCCACTATTTGAAGTGCAGTAGAATCTATATTCACCTTGAGTAGAACCTTGATCGACATAGACAAGAGAACCTACAAGCTCATCCCATGCGTCCGAATCAGTTGCACGAGTCAAAGCGCTTGAAGAGCCGTTGAAAACATAGATACCGTTTTGGCTTTGGGTGCTTTGGTCTTTGACTAAAAGCTTATCGCCACTTGTTAAAGTTACGACATCGAAAGTATCAGTACCGGGATTGCTTAAATTGATGTTTGCAATCGTAGCCGCTTTTACAGTTCGATACTTGTAAGCGCTTGGTAATCCAGATATTTGCGTATCTACATATCCCTTAGTTGCAGCATCGCCTGAGTCTGTCGGAGTCGCAAGGGTAGTAAGCTTGTTGTTACCCATTGACTGAGCGCCCGTAAACGCTACGCTCCCATCCTTCTTGACAAAGTTTGCGCCGTCCGCTAATTTACTCGAATCTATTGCAGCACCTGCAGCGACTTTGCTATTTGTTATAGCTCCATCGCGTATCTGGCGGCCTGCTATTGTAGTTTCAGCCATCGTATTATCCTAATTTGTAATGTATTCGTATAACATCACCAACGACAGGCGAAACATTAAGAGTTATTGTCGTTGAGCCGCTTGTCGTATAATCGTTTGTAAGCACTTGCAATACGCCATTAATAAAGACTTGCAAAGAGTTTGGGACAAAGTTTTGCAATGATGTGAAAGTCGCATTTGAGCCGTTGATAGTGCCCGTCGGGGTTTCATTCCAGATATACACCGCCGCGCCTGAGTTGATTGTAGCACCAACCGAAACTCTGACAACTTCAGGAAGCGCCGTAATGACTACATTGTTAGTACTCATGAAGTCACCGTATCGATAATATCCAAATCACCACCAAGCCAATACTTTGTATCACCACCAAGCCATGCAATCTTAACATCATACACTAGCCCCTTTTGCGGTGTTAGTGCAAGGCTCGTAGCACCCGGCAAAGAGATTGAAAACTTACCATCGCTTGCAGGTGATGTTATTGTCGTATTGAAAGTAAAGAGCGTCGCATTTGTAGCCTTTACTCTGCATTGAGCGGTAAGCGTCGCATTGACCAAGCTAATAGCCGCGCCGTCTCCGTCTTTCAATTCAACTGCAAGTGAGAAAGTCTCACCTCGGTAAATTGCTATATTGAATCTATCTCTTCTCATGGCTTATCCGTAAATAGCTTTGCAATGAAAGACCCACCAACTGCGAGACTTAACAGCGTAATCGCCAAAGCCAAGTTATCGCGTAAATAGGCAAAACCGCAACCGGCAATGCCAGCGGCGGCTAAAGCTCCCGCGACTCTGCGAATCTTCGCAGGCGTAGGCTCGTTCCAATATTTGAAGCCAAAGTGCAAACTCACTTGTTAAGCCCTGCAATTATGGAGTAGATCTGATCAAGTCTTGAGTGAACCAAAGCAAATTGCTTGTCTATCGATTCCGCTTGCTCTTTCTCGGTCTTTTCCAAGTTAGCTACGCGGTGCTCTAAAGTAGCAGTATTGAATACGTGCTTTGCCGTTTTCTCTATGACATCTGCAATTTGTTTTGCGTGTTGCAAGCGTTCCCTATTCATGAATCTGAAAAACATAATAACAATCGTTACCGTACTTACCAGAGTCGCTAGAACATTACGCAAGAGTTCACTAAATATGTCCATTGTATCTATCTTAAAACAAGCGGTCTGCCTAAACAGACCGCCCGCGGAGTGAAGGCATGAGATAAGGAGTGCCTATGTTGGCAAAACAAATATAAGCACAAGTAAAACGGACTTAGAAATTTTATTTTTAATAAATAACGAAATCCGTAATCCTGAAGTATGAGGTAGGGTTGATTACTCGCGTTCTTGCCCAAACGCCATCGCCGTCATGCTGAGAGCCGCGAAGTCCGGAGCTTGTATTGCCCTCGACTGTAGTTCCTGTTTTACCTTGCCATTTATCTACTATCCCTGCATGACCAAAAGGAGTAGTTCCCCTCCGCCATACAATGATTGTGCCCGGTGGTAAGGTCATGTTTTCAGCAATTACCTTGGTAGCCTTTATGGTCTTATTCCGAGTAGCGAAGTGCCTAGCCAAGCCCGATCCAGTAAACGGCAAACCCTTGACCCCTGCAGAGTCAAGACAAAAGTTGACAAAACTTGCACACCATTGAGCGCCCTTTGGGCTCTTAGTGCTCGCTTGAAAGCGGCGAACCCAGTAGCCGCCGTTATTGCCCTCTTCTTTCGTGCCTATAAATCCCTTGGCTATAAGCAGAACCTTAGGACTGACTGAAGCAGAGAGCGGCTGTGATGATATTTGCAGACAAGTAAAGAGCGTAAGCGATAGGATTTTGTGCGATAATTTCACGAGTATTTACCTCCTTGATTAAGTACGAATCCACAAACCACGCCGCCCCAACTGCAAGTGCATACTTGCTAAGACCGACCGCGAATGTGCTAAAACTCCCATCTCCCACGCCTAAGGTCGCACCAAGTGCAATGACTGATAATGCGACCAAAGGGACAAAGGTCTTAATTGCATCCATTGTGATTATTCCTAAATAGAAACTAAAATACGTCTAAGCTGTGGATTAAATTGCTTAGACTCTAGTATTGTATATTCCGTTGTTGTAATTCCACTCTTGGCTTCAGTATCCAAAAGCGAAGCCTGAAACTTAGCCCAGTTTTCTTCTTGCCATTTGTCATAGTTCTCACGGTCATGATCATCACTGTAGAACCAGCCCTCCCTTCTTGCAAAGCCTGTCAATACGCATCTCCAATATAGATCGTCATCGTCAACAGCCCAACCCCAGTATTCATTGGAGTAGCCGTTTATTTTGCGGTAACTCTCCTTGTCGAATAACGTCACACCGCCAAAGTAAGCCCGGTAAGGTATATCCCAATCATACTGCTCTACATATCTTGCCAAGTGAGTGGGCATTGTGACTGGTGAGTAGTCTGCATCTTGAGCGTACATATCCACATCATGAAAGCAAAAGTAGTCAGCATGCTGCGACTCTAGGAATCCTATATTTTTCATCATGCCAGTATTAAAGAGCTTTCCCTCTTCTTGCTCTACAATGGTAATACCAAAGTCCAAGCCTTGAGCCTCAAGCGTCTTAAACAGGTGAGGCACTTGCTTACGTATGTGAGCCTCGCGATTGCGATAGGGAATAATTACTTCAAGTCTCATGTAGTTCGCCTCTTGTTAGTGATTCCCATTTGTTTAGCGAATATCGTGCATTCGATTGAATAAAATACGGCTTGCGAACTGCATAGACATTGAAGTCTTTTTGAATATACGCAAGCATCACATCCAAAGGAACTTGCTCTTCATAGATTGCAACTCTGATTGCATTCTCTGCATAGTCTTTAAATCGTTTACTCAAATAGAGTATAGCATGAGCCGCCGCTAAGCCTGTAACCTTTACCAAGTGTTCGCTGAAGTTCTTTACCGTCATTCTCTTATTAGCTGTTGACCAACCAAGATAGATCGCATCCGCGCCGTGTGGAATATCTATCTCTTCTCGGTAGTCTTCGGTAACTTGTGCATCGTCTTCAAGTATTAGCAACGGCGCTTCACCTGACTGCAGGGCGTCTATATGAGACTGGCCACATCCGACAAAGTGCTTATCAAATTTAGAACCGCTTGGCGCTGGTATTGTCTTTGCACTTATCCGCTCGGTCTTATTCATGCCAAGCATTCCAAACTGGCGCTCCATCTCTATTCGATTGCTAAGAGCCGTATCTAAATTGATATACCTAACATCACACTCGGATAGTCTCATTCCAAGTTCTCCAATATGTAAAACTCCGCTTTTACCATCGCATCGTTAAGACTCATATTACGGAAGCGAAGCTCCAAAGCGTATCGGCCTGTTACCTTGTTAGTTAACTTCAGCTTCCATCCCGAACCCGCGAGAAACAGACGCGCCTCGAAAGGCACGCCGTTTTTCATTATCTCGGTCTTGAAGTCTTTGTCTTTGAGTTCCTCCCAGTCAAGGGTAGGCATCTCGTCAAAGTGATCGTCAAAATGGTATAGCATCGGGGACCTCTACAGGCGCTGGCTTGTTTTCATAAATCTTAGCGAGCTTGATACTTGTGATGTATCCTATCCCGCCTTCTTTCTTTTGGTATTCCTTGCCACCGACAAAACCCTCTGCAATTACTTGAGTACCAACTGGATAGCCTCGCATGAGTTCGACCTTGTCGTTAATCGCCTCGAACTTGATAAACTCTGGATACTTGCTTGTCGAGTCCTTTACCACGATCTCCGCTTTGGTAAACTTATCGGAATACTTTACAGGCGCTCCGACATACACCACCTCGCCGCTAATCTCAATCTTTGCCATTCTCTCCACTCCTTGAAATGTATAACCATGACTTGCCGATAATTTGCAAGTCCGTAAAATATGTGTCGACTGCTTGTTTGACTGTTTCATGCGTCGTATAATCGTGACCGCCGATCATTCCGCCCGGCTTGAGTTTCGGTAGCCATATCTCAATATCGCTGCATACCGAGTCGAAGTCATGCGAGCCGTCAATGAAGATAAAGTCAACGCTTCGCTTCTTGAAATTCTTAGACGCTTGCGCGCTTGTCATGTCGTAGGTTTTGATCACCTTGCTAACAGGCTCGATGTTTGCATGATATTCCGTTCGTAATTCACCACTTTGGCACTTAAAGTCGTAAAAGTCACTCACGGGGTTGCGGTGCTCTTCAGAGCCTAGGAAATGATCTACAGCATAGTAGGTAATATCCTTACCGCTGTTAAGAATTTCCACCCCTGCATAAGCGGCGCTCTTGCCTTTCCAAGCTCCGATCTCTACAAACTTTGCGCCGTCTTCGGCTTTGTCAATTGCTAGCTTGATTATCTCTTCATAGTCAAACCAGCCTTGAATGTTTTGGTAGTAATGATTCATAAGTGTAATATACTCAAATATCTATGGACTTTACAAACTCTTCGAAATTTCTTATTATGCAATATCGATACCCCACCGCTTCGACTTGCGCCTGCCACCACTTTTGGCGGTCTGTTTGCCGTCCCGTCGCGGTCTTGAACTCCAAGAATATCGGACCGCTCTTGGATAGGTAAGTCATATCTGCAACGCCCGATATCATACCCATCACCTTAAGCTGAGCGCCTTGCCTCGCGTCGCGGGGGTTATTGTGATTCATGTACAAAAGCCCGCGCTCTTCAGGGCAATTATTCCAATGCCATGTAAAACAGTGCGCTTGTAGTTGTTGCTCACTCATTCAGCAAATACTCCATCATAGCGTAAAACTTCGGACTCCAGCGCAAAACCTCTGCAAGCCAAGCATACAGCATAACCCTTGCAATATCATGAGACACGCCGTATTCCATGACTATATCGTCTATCATATCGTTAAGCCATTGCTCGGTAGTCATCTCAAGTGTCCTGTTCTATCTTTGTGGTAATATAACCATCCTTTTTTATATCCCATGGCATCTCGGTAATTCTCTGCATCTTCCATGGTCTTGCAGCATTTATGCAATACCCAAAAAGCACTTACCTTCTTTGCCTTGGTTAACAAAGCCCAATCCTTTGCATCGGAGTTAACAGCCTTGCGCCTTGCTTCCCATTTTTCCAGCATCACATATTCTCGGATCTTCTCGTCATCGCTCTTCTCAAATGGTAATCCACACCATGCACAATCTTTTGCGCTTATGTGATTCATGCTCTCGCATTGTGGACAATGCTTCATCGGAGGAACGCCTGGAGTCTTCTTCTTTACTTTCTCATCTAAGCTCCACTCTCTATCTGCATCCCATACACCGAACCTTGCTAAGTTATTACCAAAGTCAAGAACTCTGAAATCTTTTTTGTTTTCGGTAGTCCGAGATCCGCGTCCAATCATTTGCAAATATAATGCAAGACTTTTAGTTGCACGGTATAAAATAACTGTCTCTACTGTAGGTTCATCAAACCCTGTCGTAAAAAGCCCTACATTCACCAAAAATGATCCAGCCGTCTCTTTATACCACTTTAATGTATTTCGCCTCTCCTCGCGGCTTGCAGATGCGTCTAAGCTCTTTGCTTGATAACCTGCTTTCTGTATTTCTTGCAATACCTCATGAGCACTATCTAAATTAGGGGCAAAGAGCAAAGCCTTTGTCCCATTCGCGTGCTTCTTGTAATTATCCACAACGCCCTTGTATAGCTCGGTAGTTTGGTAGTGCCTTGCCAAAGCATCCATGTCAAAGTCTCCACCTTTTGTCCCTATGTTCTTCAAATCCACTGCGACTGAATAATAGTGAGGATTTGCAAGATACCCTTCATCTACCAAGTGTGTTATGCTTGCAGCTTCGACAATGTGTGTATAAATATCCTTTAATGGCTTGCCGCTTGTATCCCTTACCGGAGTAGCCGTCGCTCCAAGTATCATTGCATTTTCAGGTAATCGAGCTACGATCTTATCAAATGTCCTCTTATGGCACTCATCAAATATGAATAAGTCCACGCTGTTTAGCAGTTCGCTGTAGATCCGCTGTTCAGCTCGGCGGTATATCGTCTCGATCATAGCAACGAAAATACGCTGGCTTGAGTTGACTCTGGTAGTTTCGGCTGTAATGAGTTCCGGCACGATTGCAAGGTTATTAAGCGCCCCGCCTGCTTGCCATAGCAGTTCGCCTCGGTCGGTAAGTATCATCACTCTTTTGCCTTTCTGCAGTGCGCCTTGAGCGATAGCAGAGAACATAACCGTTTTTCCCGCTCCGGTCGGAGCGCAAAGAATGACTTTTTTGTGGCCATCAGCATAGGCTTGTCGAAGGTTTTGGATAGCAATTTGTTGGTATGGTCTTAGTGAAATCATAATGTAGTAAGTGTAGTAAGAGTGTAGTAAGAGTTTTTTAAGTCTTACTACATCGTAAGTTGTTGTAATTTAGTGACTTACATAAGTGTAGTAAGTGTAGTAAGTAAATATTTAAAATAAACTATTATAGAATAATAAGAGTACTAGTATATTGGCCTATATGTATATGTAATTGTATAATAGTTTTAGGGCTTTTTTTTGCTAAGTCTTACTACATTTTGAATAGGGCAGTTTTTGTTAAATTTACCCATTAATGTCGTAGTAGGATGGTGTAGTAAGGACTTGTTTTACCTTATAACACTTCACTGGCTTGCCATTTCTGCGCTTGGTGATCCTATCGAAGCCTAAATTCTTCATTGCGATACCAACCCTTTGCGGATTGAAGTGGAGCTTTGTAAATTGCATCATATGTGCAATTATTTCGGTTGTTGTCTTGCAATTCTCTTCAGATGAATCATCTGTTTGCGTAAAAAACATCATGATTGACTCTTCGACTGTATCGATTTGCTCATTATATGCAGAGAGCTGGTTAAGTGTTTCAATATCAGCCTTAGTGAGTTGCCAAGAGCTATCGCCTTGGGTGTGATAGATGCGATATGCTTCCATGAATAAGTCTGCTTTGTCAATTGCATTATATGCGTCAAAGTCAATTGATTTTATGTTTAGGGGTACGATACGGCGGTTCCCTGTAGGGTCGTTTATGATCTCAAGGTCATTTGAAGTTCCTGAAAGTACGGCATATCGTGTAAAATCCTGCGTAGTGCGTCCATACGGCAATCTAAGAGTGATAGTTTGCTTTGAGCTTATGTCCTTGATGTGTTTGTATTCCGATTTTGACTTACCGGAGAATTCATCATCACAAATAATCAGTTTTTTGCACATAAGGACTTCATCGTCTTTCCCTCGGTCAAGTTTTGACTCTGCATAGTAGTTAATTAGCTCTTTTGGTAGTAGCCAACGAAAGAAATTTGTCTTTCCTATCCCTTGACCACCAACTAAGACCAGAATTAAGAGAGAATAAGTCCCATGCATAGATGCAACGATAGAAACTATCCACTTTTGCAAGAATCTATGTGCGTAGGCCTCGTATTCTTCGTATGGAGTACCTTGATTATCAAAGGTTATACAATTAGCTAATTTTTCTATGCAGTTTTCGGCTGTTTTACTCTTATGTAACTCAAAAAACTCTAGAAATGGGTTGTATGTAGGTATAAAGTCCGAGTATATTATGGCATTAAAGTATGTTTGAGTGCATTTAGGCCCAAGAGACTCAGTCAATTGGATGTAAATGCTATTCATATCTGTATCAGTAATCGCTTTGCCTTTATATTCGATTTCATGAGTTAATTCATTGCGTTTGAGGTCAAATTCTTTTAGCATTACCTTCATAAGAGGAATGATATTGTCGTCTTTTTCCTTTTTGAGCTGTTCTTTTGGTGTATTTATGACTTTATCTGCTATTTCCAGTGCTTCTTTTGGGTCTTCGCCTTCAGATTCGGCAAGTTTACCAACAGAGCGCTTGATATCATCTTTACTCATGCGTCCATTACGCACCATTGAAGTAGCTGCAGCCTCCCACTTCTTTGTTCTTTCGGTTTGAATGTCAATGTTATACTTTTTGCATAGATAGAATAGAGTTCCAATACCTATGACGCCTTTATTAGTTGCAAGTATATTGTCATACTTTTTATCAGTCTTTTGTGCGTCGTATTTATTGCTATTGATCTCGGATATTTGGTGAAAGAAGTCGCGGCCGCGTTCACCATATTCGGTAGCAAGTGCTCTACCGACATTAACCCAATCGCCATAGTCATTCACTAAATCGATGCGTCTTGCTCGGAGTTGTTTTATCATGTGCTCTACATCCGGTTCGATTATGGCGTGCATAACCTTTGGTGCTGTTTGAGCTACTTTCTTTCTGTATCGTGTGAATACTGGTACTTTGTCCGGATCATTAGTGACTATGTTAGGATCATAGGATACAAAACGCAATCTGCTTATATCTTTGCATGATGGATCGCATTCGAGTTGATAGTTTTCGAGTAGATAGTCTTCAAGGCCTTCGAATGATTCAAGGTGCTTGTTTGGGTCAATCTTAAAATAAGCAGCGTATCCATAACCACCGAGTGACATATGAAGTGCTAGGATATGCTTATCGGCTCGAAGTTTATCAATCTTTTCGTTTATGTCTATATTGTCTTGATCGTCGATATCCATGCAGATGACGCCGTTATGTTTTACCAGTGATGCGACGCCTCTGCCTTGGAACTCTCCTGACATTGCAAAAGCTGGCATTTTGCTCTTTGCGGCTTTTTGTTCTTCTTTGGTTTTCATGTTACGGTAGGGAGTTACTATATCCTCCCACCTCCCTCTTTTTATATCCCAAAAGAATTGCACAATGTCTCTGAAGTCCTTTTGTTCAGTAGCTTGTGCGCTCGTGTATTCAGTGATTCTCATGCCTTGGCCTTGCGAATAAGTTGTAAGTAGATTTCGTTAAAGTTAGGATCTAGTATGCGCTCGTGTTTGATATTTCGGGCTGCAATAATAGGCAATTTACGGTCACAATTAAAGATAAAGGCAATATCGGTCATGGTAAAGTTGAAGTCTTGATAGCATATAGTTATTGCCACATGCCTTGCGAAGCTTTGGCGCTGGTGGATATGCTGAACTGATACGCCGTAGTATTCCGCGACTACTTGAATAACCCGCTCAGATACTTCATAGAGTTCGGCCGTGTTCAGTTTTCGAACACGCCCGCGCGGTTTCTTTGTTCGATTTCCGAACAATTCCTCGCGTTCTATTTTAAGAATCGCAGAAAGCGGGAGCGTAGCCAGCGGCTTAGGGTTTGTATCTTGCGCGAGATCACTAATGTGACCGATCGGATGTAAGGGCATACTTTTTCCTCGATATAATATCCGACTTGTAAAGTAGTTTCACGATCTAAATTGTTCATGTCGAGTCCAGAGATAGTCTTCGATTTTTTGGGCTGTTACTTGCACTTGCGAGTAAGTATCGAGTTCATCAATCGCCGCGTAAATATGATGCGAAAGAGTCGAGCGATTCATGTTTAGGTATTCGGCGATCTTGAATGATGTGAGCTTCAGATATACGGTTGCAAAGAATATAAACATCCGCTTTGCTGCTATCAACTCTTGGAATCTGACTTTATCACGAAGCGTGTGTTTTGTCGGAAAGTGTTTGAGTATTTCGACTTCAAGCCCGGAAAGCTCCGCGTATGGATTTGCAAATGCAAAGTCCATACCTCGCGTCATAAAGTGAGCGCTTTTAGTTTTCGGGTTAAACTGAGCGTATTGAATTTGCGGTCTCTTTTGTTTTGAAAAGTAATAATCTGCAAGGTTATTCTTAGTTTTTATTGCTTGTTTGGTTTTGCGTTCAAGTTCTTCGCGTTCCTCTCTTAGTTGCTCGCTTAGGCTTTTGCCTTTGATGAAGGGGAAGGCTAAGCCATCCCCCTCGTCATAAATAGAAGCGTAATTCATTTCACATCCTCAAAATCTTTAAAGTATTTAGTTAGTGCTCGGCGGAATAGCTCTCTTTGTGAGATATTTTGCGCTTTTGCAAGTGCTCGGAATCGATCTGCCATTGCGCGTGGTAACTTGAGAGCAAGCGGCGTAATGCCTTGTCTTTCATCTGGTGTAAGGCCTTCGCGATTGCTTTTTTGATATCCGATAGCAGTTCTCTCGATTACCTTGCGTTCCTCGCGTAATTGCTGAGACAATGGCACGCCGGGCTTGAGCGAAGTCTCGATGCCAGCGACTTCTTTGTATAGGGCGGATATTTTCATATTTAATCTCCTTCCTCAGACATAGAAAACGAAGTATTTGCAAACAGCGAAGCTAAGCCTGTAATTTGCTTTAATCGCAAAAGTTCATCTTTGCTCATGCCTATATGTTTACATATCCATGCGTCCCCTTTACCCATTTCTACTAATTCAGAAACTATGTTTGACATTAAGTCTATATTATGCGATCCTCTTGCGCGATTATGCCTAATCGTCGAAGCCATTCTATCTGATATATGCTTGTCGATTACCACTACTGGTAAATGCCCTTCTTCTCTTTCATATACTCTTTTCGATGTTTTAAGGATTGTATATCTATGGAATCCATCAACAACAATATACTTATCAAGTTCACTATCATAATAAGTTACTACTGGTTGAGTATAGCCGTCTTCCCAAATAGAGGTCTCTAGAAGCTCCATTTCTGGTGGAGCTACTTTATTAGGGTTATAATCATTTGCTTGAACTTTATCAATATGTACTCTTAACACATTGTATACAGGGCTTTTAAAATTGCTCATAAACACTCCATTTTTTTATTCGTAACTACCGTCTTCTTTATGTATTTCGCGGCCTGTTACTGGTGGATTAAATATAGATATTAAAACTACATCGGTTAAAGCTTCGAAAGTGTGTGGATCATTATTGTCTAATACATAGGTTGTATTTGGTTTTATAGAATAATATTTATTCTTAACCATGTCATGCAACAAACCTTCTCCACTGACACAGAAGCAAGCTTCGTAATGTTTCTTGTAATGCCAATAATAAGGGCCGCCTTTAGGTATTATTGTTTTGTGAAGTGAAAATCCCATATTGTCACTAGCCAATAAATAACGCAAGGATTTAAAACCTATGCCGTCTACATCTCTTTCTGAACCGATAAGTTCAAATTCTTCAACTATTTTCATTTTATACTCCTAGATATTTTTGTATTTTTCCATAATTTGTCTTTGCCTTTTTGCTTGCTCTGCAGTAGGAGCTAATCCAAGATATTTACAAGTATGATCATTTTTCAAGATTGTTATTGCAAATCTTTTCCAGCTTGTAACTTCTGAATTGTGGCACCTTAAAAAGTCTAAATGATCAGGTGGTATCATCTTTACGCAAGTTTTTACCTTTTTCCCATGCCTAGTTTTATTTCCAAGATTAAAAAGAACATTGTTATTTTCGAGGTCTTTTATAACCTTATCATCAAGTCCGCGCCCTACTCTTGCCCAATATCTTAGACTTTGAGCAAAGCGCATCTTAAAATTTTCAGCTACCTCTGGTGGCAAAGTATCTAATAAAAACTTGACAAAGCTTTTCCATGTATGACCTTCAGGCAGTTTGAAAGAGTGGTAATTAAGTTGTTTTCCATAAGTTGCAACAAAGTTTGCACCTTGCACTCTTGCGCATAAAGTAACCCATACATGAGGATCTATAACGCGATACAAATTTAAGCTAGATTTACTTTCACTCATAAATGGTGACGCAACTCTCATTTGATGTATAGAAAGACCTGCTTTCCAAAATATATCATAGAGCTTGTTGTAATTCCATTCAAACTTGCAATTTGCAACCCAAATATCTTCAGTTCTCCAATCGTAAATAGGGTAACAATTAAAAACAAATTTTGTATTTTTCTTTGTCCACTTTTTGCCGTGTTTCATTATCTTATTTTCGTTTTGTATTGCTCTCCAACGGTTCAAGCTTTCATGAGTTCTGATTCCAATCAAACAAGCAGTTTCTTCGCCTTGTCCATACCAATCACCAAATTTATCCCAAAATTCTTGATAACTCATGTCTTCTTCAAAAAAGTCAAATTTATGGTTATCTATATTAACTACATAGCTATTAGTTGGCATTGGTCTAATCCATCTTGCTTTATCTCTTTCTCCCCAACATTGCCATTCTGTCGCATAGGAGGAAACAGTACAAGGCAAAGTTATAGGTAAACAACACCAGTAAACATCAAGTAAATCAAGATTAGCTTCTAAGATAGAATGCATAAACTCTAAGGACAAATTGTAATTGGCTTCATTATCTAATATCATTACCCCCACTTTATCTTTTATGTTGTTATTTCTCATATACTGCAAAACCAGGTTAAGCATAACACCAGAGTCTTTACCACCAGAGAAACTAACATAAATTTTTTTAAAGTTTTTAAAGATAAAATCAATCCTTTCAATCGAAGCCTCATAAACATTCTTATTCATATTTCTAGTCTCCATTGTTTTGGTATTACACCTCTTTCTTCAAGCTCTTTTCTTTTTAATTGACTATAGACTTTGCTAACAGGTTGACTTTGACCTAATGTTTTAAGATACTTGTCGTTTTTAAGTATAGCAATACAAATTTGTCTATAACTAGGAACTTTGTGAAGCTCTTCTAGCCTTCTTGGAGCTTCGTCTGGTAAATCATTCAAATAGACTGTAGTTGTCCATTTTTTGATATATTCTTTTACTCTCTTTCTCATATGTGTTCTCGAAATAATTAATTATTGTATCAGCTACTTTATTTGCTTCATATCTTTGCATGTCAGTTAATCTTGACCAGGCTATTCTTGTGCATATTTCAGGAACTCTAAATTTATAGCTACAAGCAGCTTGCCCTAACCAAGCTCGTCTATTACAGAATTGATTGCTTAAATTAACCTTTGACGATATTGGCCAATCTATAAGCAAGGACAAACATGTTCTTTTAAATAACGATTTATTGCTTAAAACTTCTACAGCATAGCTCACTAATTGTTCCTCTTCGCTCTGATTATAAGGATTATACATGCCATTTATGTAGTCCTCCCAAACTGTATACTCTGCAAAGAATGGTGCTATCTTTTTCATGCAGTACTCCATTTTTTTGTATTTAATGCAGGCTCTTTATCAAGCCCTCGAACTAAGATATACTCATGTAAGTAGTGTATCATGTTTCGGACATATTCGTAATTGTAGGCGGGTCTCGGAAATGAGTATTCTGCTTTGTTTTTAAAGTCCATAGCTTCAGGTGAGTCGAACTCGAATATCTTGTAATGTACAAAGGGAGCGTTGAAAAGCTCGCAATATACACGCCATTGTATTGAGTTGTAATAGGCATCGAAATTAATGGGACTGTATTTTGTTTTGATTTCTACAACATCAAGTCCGATAAGCTGGTCTGCGACGCCTGTTACTGATATATCACCGAATTGAGTGCGGAAGACACGGCGAACTTTATACTCGAACACTCGCGAGCGGTAATCCATGCAATTGCGGGCGTTGATAATGCAGTTATTGCTGAACTGTCCTTCGAACTCTTGAGGCGAATCAGTCTGCATCATTTCGTGAAACTCTATGCCTCTTTGCATCATTGCATTCGGCGGATCAAGTCTCAAAAGTGAGCGCTCGAACTGCTCGACTGTTATTAGACCATCAAGAAAGCGGCGGTAAGATTCAAGCTGGGTGGCACTAATTTTGATCATCTTCCACCTCCTTCATGTCATCTATTGCTTGCTCATATCCGAATTGAAACTCTGCTTGTAAAAAGCCTTTTTCGTGCTCTTTTGCTTTTGCGAATAAATCACTAAAAGAATCGTAATTCATTACTGAATTACTTTGTAAGTATTTCTTTATCTCACTTTCCAACCACTCCACTGCGCTTTTCATACATCCCCCTGCAAATACACTAGCTTGTAATACGCTTCTGGCGTGCAAACTTCTTTGAGTTTTGCGCCTGCTTCGAATGCTTTAATTATTTGCTCGCGTTCCTTTGCAATAAGGTCAATTGTTTGAAATCTTATTTGCGAAAGTACCTCGCCTGGAGTACGGCTCACTGAAGCCTCGTAATATGCGAAGTCGAGTGATTGGCGTAGGGTCTGCATTGCGGTTTTACTCATGGTCGCCTCCGTAGGTTTGTTTGTAATATTGTTTGCCTTTGTTTAATAAATTGCCAAACTCCGAAGCTTCGTAACCAATATCAAACGCATCCTCAATTTGCTCTTTCTCCATTTGCTCGGCTTCGTTACTCAATGATAGCGTAAAAGGTTTGCCGTCTAATAATCTACAAATTAACCACTTCAACGCTGTTTGTTGCTTACTCATCGATATACTCCTGATACGGGTCTTTTAAATTGCGAATCTTAACAAGCTCGCGTTCATGTATTGTCATTTTGGCTATGCTGTACATTTCTTTTTCAAAGCGATCATAAGCCCATTCTCTGACATCCTCTTCGGATAGCGAGTAATCTAAGAGCACATCGTCCTCGTCGAAAGCGCCCCAGACTTCAAAGGTGCGGCTCATTTTACAACCTCCTCAAACTTACCACTCTCTTTATTCCATTGCAAGCCACGCTCTCCAAAAGTAGTTACTACTGAAGCCCAAACCGCACGCTTCAAAGCATCCTCGAGGCCTGCTTTGCTAAGCTCTGCTACAAATTTATTAGCATCCTTTGCGGCTTTTGCTTTTTCGCTCCACTCTGATACCAAGGCGATTGCTGCCTCTTGCTCTTTGGAGCGTCTGCTTATTGCCGATTTGGTATGTTCTAAGATATCTGCAAGGCAAGTAGTCATTGAGTGCAAGCCATCTACATGTACGGGTGCTATTTCCGCGCAATTTTTAGCTACAATGCTATCACTAAGGTCAAAGGTCAATACTCTCTTATTGCCTTGCGTAGTATAGTATCCTACTAGGTCGCATGATTGCATTAAGAGGTCATAACTTGCACCCGGTATGAGAGGGCGCTTAATTCGCATATCGCCTTCTTCTTTCTCTTTGGCATGTGCTATGAAGACTACATTTTTACCGCTTAACTTCAGAGGCGTAAAAAACTCTTGAAATGTTCGCTTTGTTTCGCCCCATAGCTTGATCGTATTGCGAAGAAGACCAGGGTTATTGATAGTAAGGTGCATCTGCATAAGCTCAATAACAGTGCCCGCCGTATCGATAATAATAGTATCATGCTTGGCTAGGATGCTATCTAGTTCGGCCTTGTTATTAAGCAAATCTTGCCATGATTCGAACTGAAGACCATTCTTGAGTAGTGAGGAGCGGTGAAGCCCTCTGTCGAAGTCCAATACAATTGGATTCGGCGCGGTATTCGCGAGTGTGGTCTTACCGATTCCGGGATCGCCGTAGATTAGGACATTGAGCCCGTTTACTTGCATCCCGCCTGTTTGTGTGATTAGTCTCATCTTTTTACTCCTAGTATTCTTTTTAATTCATTATAATTTAGTAAATACATTCTCTTTTCGCCGTACGGTACTTGCTTTACTTTTCTTAGCACCGCTTCTTTCTCATTCCTTTCATTGCTTGCAGGCCGTCCGACGGCCATATAGTGCAAGAGTCTTCGCGATACTTGGAATAATTCGGCGGCCTCGCGAATAGTCAGCCAGTCACTCATTGCAGCGCTCCGTACATGTGCATTTCGAACCGGTTAAGAATGTAGTGTGCGAGTATGATAAATACCACGCCATGCCATAGCTTTAGTTCTAATCTTTTTTTCATCGTACAAGTCCATTAATGATAGCGTAAACAATTAAGTAAGATAGAAATAGGCCACCGAAGAGTCCTACCAGCATCTCGAATATCGCCTGCTTGGTTTCGGGTTTCATTTTGCACCTCGCTTGAGGATTACCCATTTGCCGTTGTATGGCATTACCTGAGCCTCGCCTGGAGGATGCAAGAAGATTGCAGCCATTGCTTCGGCGAAAGTGTCATAAAGTTTGTGTGGTTTGAGTTTCATCGCGTTCACTCCGTTTGTTAGTGCGTTGTTAATTACGGTGCGAACTTACGAAACAAAACAATACTTGTCAAGTCTTTTTTTTTATTTATCTGATTATTTTCACTTTCGAGGGTAGGTCAAGCGAGCGTAAGTAGTTGAATTCGCGGGGAGTTATGGCGAAAATAAAAATTTTCTTTATGTCGCAAATTTCGGCAAGATTAACGACAGCATTTAGAGAGGGCACGGCGGCGCGGTAGCTCTGGCCTGAAATTTTATGTATTTCTATTTGAATCATTTTAGTATATTTGTTTGTCATCATGCTCAATTTTGCAGGTGGCCAAATACTCAAAGCATTGGCGTGCGAAAAGGCTACCCGGGGAAGGTAGCCTTTTTTTTTGTATATTGCAATCAGCGGCCTATCATAGCCGTATGCCTCCCCCCAGAGCATAAGCCTTGAAAGCCATAAACTTTCAGGGCTTTTTATTATAGTAATCTTCCTTCATGACTTTCAGCATGAATCTACAAGTTGCTATCTCGCCTTGCGCCATAAGAAGCTGATCGCATTCTTTTACGGCCAAAGATACGGCTTTGTTTATTGGTAGCTTCTTGCGAATAGCATAGGCTCTGATTGCCCGCTCTTCTTTTGGGTCGGTGATGCGAATTACCATTAATCGCGTCTCAGTACGATTTGGCCTTTGATGGTTGCGCCGCTCGCGAAAGTATTAGCGTCTTTAATTTCAGGCACCATGTATAGCGTTTTACTTGTAGGCTGACATACATATTCAATTGCTATATTCTTTTGCAATATTCTTACGCCTGTACCCGCTGCTATCCAATCAGCTTCTGCAATATCTGCATAGCCTACAATGATATCCATTTGAGCGCTTGTAAAGGCTTGCGGGCTATTCCGCGCGGCTGGTGTAATTGCCGAGCCGAAAAACCAAAGGCGTAAAGCTGGGACTTGAACTGTACCCGAGGTTGTTTCTTTTAGAATGACGCGCTCTATTACGCCAGAAAACCCAAGGAATCGAGCCGCGTCAATTGAGATTGCGCCCGAAGTGAGTATATCATTTGCAGCATATGCGGCGGTATCTAGAGTACCGAAGTCAATTGCTCTTAATACTCTGTCTTGTCCTGTTTTGCCTGTATAAAATTCCATGTTTAGTCTCTTTTTAGAATGAAGTGTCCTGTAACTTTCGAGGTTGCAAAATAACCATCTGCTTGACTGATTACAAATACAATATACAGCGCATTTGAATCTGGCTGAGTAACGTAAGGCATATCAATTGTCTTGTATACAACGTATCCATCCGAAGTTGATCTATACTCATTTGTTGATAGAGTAATAAGCCCAACAAACTTATCCATTTGCTCTGCAGTAAAGTCTCTTGGCGCGTTTTGCGCTGGTGGATCAATCGGAGCGCCAAAGATATACATAGAACCTACCGGAACTGCATTTATAATTTTAAAGTAAATTGCTTCAATGACTCCAGATGATTGACCAGTCCTACCGGTATAAGCTGGTATATTACCAGAGGTTAGTACATCTAGTGTGCTATAACTTCCTGTTAATACGCCGAAGTCAAACTCTGATTTATAATTATCCTCACCTATGCTACCGAGATACCGATTATTCATAATCACTCACGCGAAATTGTATGTATTTTCATCTTCAAATGGTCTTAGCCAAATTATCTGAAGTTGCGCTTCGACATTATCATCATCAAGCGTAAAAATTTCAGCGCCGTGGCCGGGGTTATTCGATCTAAATTCTATCTGTATTCCGCCATCAGTAGTCGTGCTTGGTTTACCAAGGTTATTACCGCTTGGAACTCCTATAAGCGTCGAGAGGCGCAAAACAGGGTAAGTATCCGTAATGCAGACATCTTGCATTGTATAGAATGAGTCTTGTTGGTCAACTGCAAGAGCTCTAAGATAATATATTGAGTTGTTATGATACCATTCTGTTTGCAAAAATATCACATTTACGAGATACCATCCTTTCTTGCGAACTCGGATAATGGTCGGGTCTTCAGTATCGATATATGCAAGGCTTGTATTTATTCCATAGGCTTCATTACGCGGGTCTGATTCCCACTTTATGAGGCTATTACCGAGATGGCTTGAATTAACAATGTGCTCCCAAGGCACTACGGTCTTAATGCCCCATACTTCATTCATATTATTGTCAATTGCAGAGCTTGCAGCTGAATACGCAATGACGCGGGCACTTTGCACGGCTTGTGCAAGTACGGCATCGTTTTCTTCTATGTTATTTATTTCTTCATTGTCTTGTTGCTCTACAATTGTCAAGCTACTAGGCAAATCTGGCATTGAAAATGCAACTTGCTTACGGCCTATACCTGAAGGTCTTACGGGTTCATTAAATTTCATTATTCGGACTCCGCGTCGATTCGTAGTGTAATATCGGCCATACCTTCATAGACTTTATGCGAGTGTTTTGTCATAACTGCAAGGGCTGTCTCTTCGCCGTATATCGATTCCAAGAGCGTATTATAGTCTACAAGGTCAATTGTGCATCGTTTACCTACATCTGTAAACTTTGCAGTAGTGAAGTTTGTCGTTAGAGTCGCTTCAGCTTGTTTTTTACGGCCTAAGAAATTGACCATAGCCTCTGATATAGTTTGAGGTAGACAAGCATTTTGTTGTTTCCAAATTACTTGCGTACTTGGATCGATATAGGGGCTTGTATCAGTTGGGGCGGCGTAATCTTCACCACCAAAAAATACATTTGCGATAGGCTTTGGAACTATAATTATATTACTTGCCTCAAAGTATAGCAAGTATCCACTATTTATCGTGTTTCTTTGCCATTTTATGAATGTCGAGTACGGTATATCTGCATAAGATGCAAGATTTGCAGAACGGCTTGTCAGTTGAGGCACATTATGAAACATGATTTTCAAGTCTTTGCTATTATCGCCGCTTGTCCCTTGTTTGCCACTTGGGAATGAAGTTGTATCACTATTTCCAGTTATGCTTGTAACTTCCGTAGTCACTTGATTAAGCACTTCACTAAACATTTTGATTTTGAAATTGCTATATGTATTTTGTTGATCGAAAGTAATAGACGGCGTTCCAAGTGCTGGATATGGGTTGCTTGATACCATTGTAAGAGTATACGCATCAGGCGTTCCGCTTGTGAAGCTATATGTAGGCCTTACAGTTTCAAGAGCATTATCGCAAAGCATCTTATATGCTTCGTAGAAATTCGTAAACTGTGCAAACATCTTAGAATCACCAAGAGCACCGCCTACGAGTTGACCTTGATTATCGTAAATTTCGGATACATAGCAAAGATACTGAGGTGCAATATAGTAATTGCTTGAATCTCTAAGAAATATCGAATAAGTAAATATATCATGGCATACAAAGGATGCTGTCAGTTTACCTGTAAGAGCTCTGAGGTATTTTGAGTACATTTCACCTATCTTAGTTTTGAGCCTTGCGAATGTACTGATATACATCGAAAATCCATCGGGCAAAATATCAAGCATTGCATATCCAGTATTCGGATCATCAAGCATAAAACCCGAATAGAGCTGATTAAATTGCGTGTTTTCGCTTAAGGCGACCGATGCTGAATAATTGACCGTTGTATTATCCCTCATTAGCAATCGTGACCATATATGAGGAGTAATTGCCTCTCCTATGCATCGTTGTATGTCGTAAATCTCAATTGTATAGGTTATCACATTATCAAGCGATGTAATTTCGAGCTCATTTTCAGCGCTGTACTTTTGGCATCCAATGAATGCGGTCTTAAATCCAGAGCCGTCATTATATTGCAAAACGAAAGTATTAAAGGCATCGAATTCAGTTTGCTCTGTTGTAGTGAATGCATCTATCCATGGCGTTCCATCGCTATTAATCGGACGCTTTTTTGTTGTAGTCCCTTGCAATAAGTCAACGCGTAAATCATTCAGCGCCTGAGAGCCCTGCAAAGCGGCTATATTGACATTTATCTTAAGCACTTGGCTAACAAGCCCCGCGGGGATGCTTCCTAGCTCGGTATCTAGACTCATATCCCTTAGTAAAAACTCACTAGGGAGCGTCACATTCGAACTCAAGGCGGGGGTAATGTAATCTACACTACTCGGTATGATATACATACGCCATTGAATGCTATCCTCTGAAGTCCAAGTAGTTACAAATCTTTGATTTGATAATGGCATTAGATCAAGTCCCTACGATAGCAGGTGATAGTAAACTTTTCAAGCCCTGAAGCCCATTGTTTTTCATTACTGAAGTCGCATCGTGCAAAGACAAAGGGAATAAGGTTTTTAGAGTAAGTGAAAGAGCTTGTAGACTGATACCTTGTAGGCATTTGCTTTGGAGCGGTCGGCTCTACGATGCGAGTGTATTTCTTTTGCAAAATCTCTTGCAAAAGGTAATACACATTATCGCTATTTACCGTGCCGTAGTCCCATGTGCTTACCGGGATGCAATCTACTTCGAGTGCTATTCTTATTCGCCTTTGTCCGATTTCCGTACCTGACATGCTAACTTCATTTGAAGACTCTACAGTGAAAGTAGGCAATATCCCGAAAACAGGCAACTCAACTCCGAGCGTATTTATCGATGCAAAGGTCGGATCGTTTGACCCTTCGAATTTGACCCAATATCTCCAAGACATATTTATCCTCTCCTTGCATTACGGCGGCGGTCTCTTTCGATCACGGCCTTTATGGAATTATTATCGGCTACAAGAGCGCCGCTTATTTCGACGTGTGTATTTCGGTTTATTTGCTTACCTAGCCCGCGAGTCTCTTCGCGAAGTTTTCGCACCTCTGCAATAAGGTTGCCATCCTCTTGCACTGAATAGCGAACTTGAGGCGCGTTTGAAGTAAAGTAATCTCGAATACTCATTCCGGGGTTATTATTCATCCATTCGAGCTCTTGGCGGTTTGCTTTCGTGCCCGCGGCTGTGATCACTGACTCGCCTTTCGATAGCCATGCTGGTATAGAGTCGCTTCTTTCATCTCCAGGGCCTTCGAGTCCTACGACACCGTCTTTGAATCCGAGAGCGCCTCTGGCAAGTCCAAGTAATCCGTAAAGCGTTCCTGTTAATGCTGCAGCTGCAAGAGGTCCGAATACAGGGCCGAGTGTGGTAATCGAACTTCCTAAAATACCAGCTACAAATGATGGTATCATCTTTGAGACGGCATCGAAGGCCGCACCAGCGGCTGCATTTCCGAAGTCTCCAAGTGTTGCTTTACCAGTTGCTGCGAGTTCTGAAAATTTACTAAGTGTATTACCGACAAATTCGTTAAAGTCTGCAGTCCTTACGCCATATATTCTAGCTTCATTTTTAGCAGCTTCCTCTTGTGCTTTGTTTACCTTTTCTTGAGCTGCTGCAAACTGATCAAGTGTGCCTTTACCTGACAAAGCTGCAAGTTCTTTCTTTGCATCATCAAGGTTTTTATCAAGAATAACTTGTTTGTCATTTCTTTGTTTTGCAGCATCAAGGTAAATCTTGCTTTGCGAAGTCGCAACTTGTGAAGCAGTCTGGTCTCCAACTGTTTTGAGTCTTTGCAAGAAAGTTACTTCGGTTTGCTCTTCTACTTGCTTTCTTTGCGCGTCGATTTCTGCTACTTTTGCGGCGTAGTCCTCGAAAGAGATTTCTCGCTTTGCAAGGCTCTTTGTAAGATCATCCTCTTCAGCATTAAGCGCTCCAAGGCGTTCCTCTCTTATCTTATCGTTAGCCTCTTTTTCCTTTCGGATTTTCTCCGAGTTGAATACATCAAGAATGCTAGTCTGCAAAGCGGTCTGTATTTGAAATTGCAAAGTAGACTCGCGCGCGGTTTTCTCGATTGCTGCCTTGCTATCCGTACCGAATCGCTCCAAGCGGCCACTTAGCAAGTTGATATTTTGCACATTCTTTTGTATTGACTCACCAAACTTTGCAGCCGCTTCTTCATTACCCGCCGCCAAAGCCTCTGCTTGTTTCAGTGCAATCTCATCATTTTGAAGCTTTATGAAGTCGATATATTCCTGAACCTTTGAAATAGTACCATCAAGCGCTTCTTGACTCGTAGCAAGGGTTTTAGGCACTAAAGATTCGCTTGTTTTCTCTATCTCTTTTGCAAGGTCTGTATATTCTTTAAGAAACTCTTTAAAGTCTTCAGGTTTAGGCTTTATTCCAGTTTCAATTTTAAGCTCTGGGTCTTTTGCTATCTTTGCAGTCTCTTCTTTTATTGCCGCCTTTGTTTCAGCGGTTGCTTTTGGCTTTATTACCGCCGCGCTTGTCCCTTGCTCTTGGAATGTTTTAAATTCTTTGCCTGCTTCTTTTACTTGGTCACCTGTTTTCTTAAGTTCGGCTCTTGCTTTTGTAAGATTCGAGCTAAAAGCACTTACCCATGTTTGAGATTCAAAGACGCTTGATAGTTTTTGGACGGCTCCATCAAAGTCAAGATTCAAAGCGGCTGTAAAAGCCTCGCCAATGATACCGAAAACAGTTTGAAAAGTACCTCCGATTGCTTTGAGATACGCTTGTGATTCTGCAATAATAGCCGGCAAGCCCGCAAAGAAATTATAGACATTATCAAACGCACTACCTAGAGCGTTGATTGCAGTTTGCACGCCTGGTATTCCGCTAATAAAGTTACCGATTGCCTTGCCAATACCTACAAAAGTCTCGATAACTGAAGTAATTATGCTAATTACACCCTTGAATGCAAAGACTACCACATCAATAAGTATCTTTGCAAGGCCTTGGAGCACATCAAACACCGCGCTTATCGCTCCACTCATGAAATTCATGGCTTCTTGTAGCATTTTTACCACATCGATACCCTCTCCCATAGCTCCATCAATGCCAAGAGCTGATTTGATTGCATCTATGAGAGGTTGCACGGCAAGAATGACTTGATCGAATGCGTACGCGGCGGTTTCAAAGAAAAAGTTTACAGTTTCAATAGCAATAACTAAAGTTCCATTTAATGTCCCCATGATTGCAGCTCCAATAGCGCTCAATACAGGTCCAATAATACTCCATATGTTTTGGAATTGAGCCGATATGCTATCAAGCATCTCGTTTACGCTTGGACCTATTGATTCTCCAAGCATCCCAAAACTTTGCATCATCCCTTGATAAAAAGAGATTGCAAAATTATCTACATTCGATTTTATTCGATTCAAGCTCTCATCAAAGGTCGCCATATTGATAGCGGCTTGATCATATGCAGTATTAGTACCTGTAAGCTTCTTGGTAAGTTCATCCATACCACCGCCCGCGCCTTTAATCAAGATCGTAGCGGCCGCCGCGTCCGTTCCAAAGAGCTTAGTTTTCAAAGCAGCATCACCACTAATCTTTTCAAGCTCGCGAAGACGCTCTGAAAAACTAATGGTCGTATCTCCGAGCTTGTTTATATCCACTCCTGCAGATTTAAGCTCTTGTGCCGTATCTTTTGGCAAGAATCTACCCTCGCCGAGCTTGTTCAAAACGTTCCTGAGTGAAGTACCCGCCTCGGCTCCTACTTTACCGCCCGCCGCGAGTATTTGAATAGCAGAGTTAGTCTCTTCAAATGATACTTTTGCACCTGAAGCCGCAACACCCGCCACATTAATAGCAGCCGCTACGTCAGGAACCTCTGAAGCTCCCTCTTTTGCACCCGCTGCTAAAACATTCATAGCTACGGCCATAGCATCGGCCGCTTTTACGGGGTCATCAAGTGATACACCAAACTGCAAGAGAGCACCAGTTAAAGCTTCGGTAGCTTTACCAGGGTCATCACCTGTAGCTTTCGATAGCGTATTCACACTTTCAGCCATCGAATTCAAGGCTTCAGGGCTTTTCGCAATATCAGGACCAAGCTTTGAGAGGATAGTTTTGAAAGCGTCGATATTTGCGCTCGCTTCAGTTCCAAACTTAGCAGCCATAGCTTGCGCTTTTTGGCCTAAGTCATCAAGCCCCGCGCCTGAAACGCCTGTAATTGAGCTCAAGGATGCGAGCTGAGTCTCAAATTCTTTACCTTTATCAATTGCATAGGCTATACCACCACCCACGGCTGCTATACCAGCTGCTATACCACCACCTGCAAGAATGCCACTCAAAGAGCCGAGTCCGGGCACTAGGGAAGTCACACCACCAGAGAGGGATTGGAATGCATTACCGAGGCCGCCTGTTTGCCCTCCGAGTCCTGCAAAGGCATCACCAAGGCCGCCAAGTTTTCCCTTTGCACTTTCAACACCGCCGCCGAGATTCTTATCAATTGCATCGCCTGTTTGCTTTGCCTCTTGCTCGATCTTGTTAAGATCAGCAATGATAGGGCCTTCTTGAATATTGACTTTGGTAGTGCTTAATTTATTAAGCTCGCTAGTTGCTTTTGTTATTCCATTGAATAACTCGGTAGCATCTAGTCCTAGTTTAATTTTTATATCATCGGCCATTGATTCTGCGCTCCATTTTGCGGCGTTCTTTGTGATAAGTTATGGTATAGGCATAAGTCCGGATTACATCTACTCGAGAGGTTTCGTAGTAGAGCCTCAAGTACGCTGCAGGATCGCCGCCTGCAACGCCTTTGAATATCCAATATGAGCCTACAATTTCGCCAAGATAATAAGCACTCTCATCTCCGTCTGTCTCTTCATACTCATCATCGTCTGGGTCGTTAAATACAGTCAAGTCCTCAAGGTAATACTCACATAATGCGGACTCTTCTGCATACCGTTTCACGAAAAAACTTTAGTGAGTCCAAGATTCCGTCTAAGTCTTGATTTTGCCAAAAGTCAGAGCTCGGCTCGGACTGAATACCAGCTAAAAGCTCTGTATTTTGTACTTTGCTTTCATCGATTACGGCCTTTACAAACTCAAAGATTTTTGGTATTGTAGTTTCATCGACATTAATAAGCTCGAATAGATTTGCGCGGACTTTCAAATATGCAGTCTTTACAATTTCTTGGAACTCGAACTCTTGCATAATGTCTTTAAAAGCGTCTTGCCCCTTTGTTAAGTCTATCTTTTTTGCAAGGCTCTCGCGGCTAAATACCTTCTCCATGATCTCGGTCTCGGCGGCTGCTTGCGCGCCTTTAGTATTTGCAAGTTCAGAGAGAAGCGGCGTAACCTTGTCATAAAGAGCGGGGGTCAATTTTGAATAGAGTGCTACTTCGTGTGCTGTTTCATTTAGATATAATTTCATGCTATCTCCTTATGGTAAAAATAGTGGGGCGGGTTTTGCCCGCCCCGTGTGAATTAAGGTGTTGGGATTGCAAACCAAACTTCTTTGTATCCAATCTTTGCAGGGATTGTGACCGCAGTCGCGCCGCTTACAAGAGTAGTCAAGAAATAAGTTGCAGGAATAACCAAATCTGTATCATTGTTTACCACATCGCCGCCTACTTTTGGCTTTGTGTATTTACCGCTTTCTTGGTCAAACGCACCAGCATCTTGAGCCAATTTGCAAAGCATCAAAACAATCTTACGCTTGTTTTCTACTGTATCAACACCGCCGTAAACGATTTGCAAAAGTGTATCGCTTGTCGCTTGTGATGAGTTGAACTTTGTCCCGTCTTCGTATTCGCCTTGATCTGCAGTGACTGTAGTTACAGGTGCGTAGTTTTCAAGGAATGAAGTGAGCGCTGGATTGTCTTCGTTTTGATCGATTGTGAATGTTGTTCTTGTCAATGAAGTTTTGATTTTGCGCTTCATTGTGTGAATTGCAGTAGAGCCTACTGTTGGGGCTGTACCGAGTTCATTTGCTGTATAGAATACGCTAAGGTTAGCGCCGCCTACTACCATGATGTTACCTCTTAGATAATTGTTTTAGATATGCGAAAGTATTAACTAAATAATCCCAGTTTCTTTGTGATTTGTCTCGCGTGTATTCTCTTACCATTAGGCCTCCGTTCCGTTCTGCTTTTTGCATCAAGACTTCATTGTCTTGGCTATATCCTTTGTGGTATAGCAATATGTCCGTATCAGCTACGACCGTGCCATTCGGGTCAACCTCGAGCGTCTCATGGCATATTCTTTGCCATTTGAGAAACGCGCTTCTTCTATGCAATCGCATTGCCGGTATGTTGTACCTTTTCCGAATGTGCGTATATTGCGGGTCAAGATCTGCATTGCATCCTGCTATACTCAAATAAGCCGCGACCGCTTCGCTTTCGTTAAGCTCTTTGAGATACGCCCAAAACTCATCTTCAGGGCTTGCAAGGCGCTCGTCCGAGTCCATGTGCAATATCCAATCTCCAGTTGCATATTCATCGAGCTTATTACGGCAATAACTAAAGTCAAAGCACTCTTCGAAGTCGGGATATTCCCAATTGAGTACTATATGGTCCGAAGTCCTACCGACTTCTTGGAATACAGGCTCTTTTAATTTCGGATTAACCGCCGTACGAAGTGCAATGACTTCGACATTATCACTCGGCAAAGAATCTCGCCATCCTTTCAGGTCATCTCCATCCTGAAAGATTACACAAGCACTTAACTTCATACATCTCCTCTGTAATATACCGTCCTAAAAGTCATAAACGATATGCCTTTTGTTTCATCGTCATTAAATGTGACCGCTTGCGAGTCGATAAAGTGAACAGGCGCAAAGTGAGTCCTTTCATAATCGGACTCATAGACATCGGGCTTGTAATTTGTAAGCTTATTCTCGATTGCCTCGCATAAATCGGCAAGAGATTCTCTCAAATTAGCCTTGCCCGCCGTGCTATTCTTTTTTACTTGCACTCCGACTAGTAAATAGATATCAAGCGTGCCTTTATTTGCAAAAGCGGAATCATCCTCAAGTCCGATTACCTCGCGAGAGTCCGCGCCTGATAGAACGCCGACAAAAGGGAACTGATAGGTATTCCATTTATCAAGCATTACTTGGTCATAGACTTTGACTCCACTCATTGTGCGAAGTCTATCTGCTATGGATTTGATCGCCGCTGATTCTCTTGCCATTGTTGTATTCCGTTTATGACTTGTTGTTTTATATCGCTTGCGAATTTCGCGTCTTGGCTTAGCCTTTGGACTGCAGGATTAAAGTACGGGCGGGCTGGTATATTTACGCCGCCTTTCTTTTGCACACTTAGTGCGATATTCCTAAAATACGGCTGTTTAGTTTCAGCGAATTTAGCCCAAAAGTACTTATGCATCCGTCCTTTGCTTGCAATGAAGCCGCCAAACTCTTGGACTCTGGCATATGGCAAGTCCGAGCCGTATTCTGCTTCGAAGTTATCACCATTTTGCGAGACTCTGAAAACATTTCCGGGCTGACCTTTTGAGAAACTACGAAACAGAGTACCAGAGTTAATCGCGAGCTTAGAACTTGTCGAAGGTGCTATTCTATCGGCTGCGCCTCTAAATTCCATATTCGCTCCGATATACGCTTGCATCACAAACGGGAGCTTATTAAGAGAGTCTGCTATGATTGGCCGTAGAATGCCTTTTAAAGCCTCTGTACTTAACATAATTACACCGTAGGTATAACAAATTGAGCAAAGTACTTATGCCATCCTATATCGGTTTTGAGTGATTGGCTGACTGTTTGTCCCGCGCCGCCTGTAGCGACGGAGTTAAGCCCGAACCAATTACCGCCTTGAGGGCTTTGCTTATATGCAAGAGTGACCATTTCGGCTATGCCTTGCAAGATTGTATATGGCATCGTAGCATCTGAATACCCAGTGCTTAGCGTCGCCTTAAATTGTCCATTTGTCTTATCACGAAAGACAATGTAATTTGCATACGGCTCGGCGTTCCATGCAAAGTTAGCCGCGTCGAAGTTCGCATAAGTTCCAAACTCATTCTCGCGCCATTGCAAAGCCGTAAGAGCCGTGTTAGCATTGTAAGGGATATATTTCCATGAGTGATTCGCTTCGAGGCCGCGTTGGGCTTTTGAGGCGTAAAATTGGTAATATATCGTCCCACTACGGAGAGGCTGACCGCAATAGCCTTCAGCCTCTACATAGCAAGTTGTAATAAGGTCATCAAACCAAGTATACAGCGCCGTATCCTCGGAGGTCGGATCGCCATTAACTTCCAAATTAAGAAAGGTCATGAGAGCATTAAACGCCCTCGGATTTGCGCTTGTATATGGCATGGTTATTTACCTGTTTTCTTTGTTTCTACTTTCGGCGCTGGCTTTGCATCCTTCGCCTTGCCTTGTTTAATAAGAGCCTCGGCAATCTCGGCAGGGAGAGAAGTCTCATACCCTGCCGAAACACCTTTATACGGCTCGATTAGAATTACATCTACGAGCATAAATCACCTAATTAGGTTGTTGAAGTTTTGAGAACACCGATAGCACTTGGAGCAGGGAATGCGAAAGCAACGCGCTCGACAACTTCGATACCTTTTTGATGAGTACCACCCAAACCAGTCGCGCCGAAATACTCTTTGTATTCGTTAACTGTTACATCCTCGCGGATACCCATTACTGTAAACTGGTTAAAGTCACAATATACTGCAGATGCTGTATTCGCTGCACTTGTTGGGAAGAGTGCATCTGGTACGACGTGCATCGGACGGCCTGTTGGAGTGAAGTATGAATTACCTGCAAGAGCTGTTAAGCCAATGGATGTAATTTCGATAGGGCGTACTTGATCATAAACAGGGCGTGAGCCTGCTGTTTCTTTCATCAAGAATCCGAATACTGATTGAGGCACTACGAATACACCATTTGCACCAACGCCAGAATTTACACCAAGGCGCAAGTTCCAAAGGTCAGTCCATGAGATCTCGCCGAATGTATCTTTACCAGAGTTATTTGCACCACCTTGGCGAACTACTGTAGTTGAAGCGGCGTTCAAAAGGCCTGTAAAGTTAGGAGCATTACCATCGCCATTGAAAAACTGCTTGTCTTCTGTTTCAGCAAGAGCGCGGCCAAGACCGTTGACTACATAATCCAAGAATGCAGGAGTAGCATCTTGCAATTGCTCTTCAGAAACGATAGCACCAGCAACTACTTTGCGAGCTGTCATTGCTGTAGCTGTAAAGAAGTTCGCTGAGTCAGTCAAAGTCAAACCAGAACCTTCAGCAACCACCGCGCCAGTGAATGCGCCGCTTGATACCAAGTTCTCTGTTTTTCCGCGCATTGGATAGATTTTCGCGAGTGCTCTTGCATATCCGTACTGATCTGCAAAAGACATGATTTCCTCTACCCAGAACTGAGGAACGGCCGCGCCACCTTGTGCAGTTGTACCTGTATTGAAGTTTGCTCTTGTCAAGTACTTCTCATTTGCTTTGCGTGCGATTTCATCTGCAACGCCGTCGCGTCCTTTGTGAACTGCAAGAATGTAATCAGCAACGACGCGAGCTTGATCGCGGCGTGCATCATGATCTGCTTTGATTGATACAAAGCCATTGTTATTTGTTGGCTTTTGTGTGCGAAGTTGATCGGCTACTTTGCGATCTACAACTTCTTTCAGTTGGTCTTTTGTTACGATAATGTTTTCCATTATGCAATATCCTTAGATTAAATTGAGTAATTCGTCTGTATTGAGTTTCTTCGGCATATTCAAAGTAATTGAACGGCCTGCTTCGCCGGCTACTGCAGATTTGATAATCTTGTAACCGTTTTGAATCATATCCATACCTTCATTAATTTGCGCTTGTGTTGAAGCTGCAATTTTCTTACCGACTCGAGTTTCGGGAACCTCAAAACTAGCCTCGATGGACTCGGCTACCACTTCGACTGGGGGCTCGGCGGCGGCTGGTTCTTCGGCTACTTCAGGCTCTACTTCGCCTTGTAAAACTGCTAGCATAGGAGGAGCGCCTGCAGTAATAAAAGCGTTGACTGATGCTTCGGCTTCTTCAGGTGAGAAACCGAGATTGATTACCTCATTGACAAACGCTTCTTTGATTGCAGGGAGAAGCTCGTCTTTGATCTTGGCTTCGATCTCTGGGGTTAACATTCTACTTTCCTTTTTGTATTTTTGAATTGAATCTTGGAGTAATGTCTTGATTGATTTCTTAAGCAAGGCTTGGCGATTTGCAGGAACTGATACGACGCTAAATTCTACAAGCTCAGACTTTGTATAAACAGTTACCTTTTGCCCGTCGATTGTTTGCTCTTCGTATTCATTTGGAATGATACCAACTGAAACGGCCTTAACAAAACCTGCGTTAATTAGCTTATTAAGTTTCTTGCCCTCTTCAGTGATACACTCAATTTGAATTGTCGCTTCTAAGTTTTCGCCATTCATTGCAAAACCCAAACAGCGACCGATAGGCCACTTGTCGGAGTCATGCTGTGCTAACACTATGGGATTATTTAGATATGCTGTATAGTCTATTCCGCTTGGAACTATAATAGTCCCATAGCGATCTACTTCGGGAGTCGATACTACGAATGTATAGAGATCATTCTCTTTCTCTTCGTAGCCTTCCTCCATTTCGTAGCCGTCCCTAAGTTGTAGGTTCAGCTCGCGTGTTATTAAATTCATATTGAAACCTCTATTTTTTAATTGCTCTACTATGTTCTTTGACCAACTATATCCAGCGTCACCACCCCACAAGCCCCATGCAACGCGTCCTGGTGATGGGTATCCATCCTCACCAGGCTCGAAGCCTTCAGCATCTTTTACGCCTTCTTGCCTTGAGAAAAAAGAATACATACGCTTAACAGTATCCTCGCTTAGATTCTCGCCGCGTGCAATTTGGCGCGCTCTGATTTTACCTATGCGAGTACCACCGTCGCGGCCTTCTTCGACCCATCTGATAGCTCGCTCGGCTTCTTCTTGCATTCCTTTTGTTGGCTTGTAACTCATTATGCTTCAACCGGAAATAATTGGCATCTGCAGTTGACTGCATTTGAGGCGCTAAGACCACTACCAAGCGGGCGCTTCGCTTTCTCGGTTTTGACTTCGATGATATTGCCTTCTTTATCACGAACTTCAGTCACTACCGTAAAATATCCATCCGCGCCTTGAGTCGAGCCTTCCATGGCCGCGTGTGCAGGCCTTACTCGGTTATCTCTTTGAGTTAGCCATACCATTTTGAAGCCTTCATCTTTGTAGACTGCGTATTGCATTCCGCTTGTAACATTTGCGCTTGTTGTATTTGCAATTGCACGCGCTCTGCTTGTTTGCAAAGAGTCGAACTTGCTTGTAAGAATCTTAAATAATTCATCTTTATCCTTACCAGCGTTTGCAGTTAAAGTCGCTTGGACTTCTTGCTTGATAACTCCGATAGAATCTCGGATTTGAGCGCTTGACTCTTCGACAAGTGCAACGATTTCTGCAGTCGGAGGAACGCCGCCTTCAATTGCAAGAGTAGCGTAAAGTTCTTGAGCTACTTGATTACAAGCCTCTGCAATGATTGCATCATATTTTGCGAGTTCTTCAGGTGAAACATCCACCGTAGCTAGAGTCAAAACGCCATCATCTGCTAATTGAAAAACTTGCTCTTTGATTTGTGATATGATCATCTCAACTACATTCTCTAAAGCACCAGCATTTGCCTCTGTTATTCCGTCAAAGTTTCTCCAGAACAAGTCCTTTGCATCGGCTGTAACTATAGGTAGCTTGGCATTTGCTCTTGTCAGTAGTTTCCGAGCCGCTAAGGGCGCGGGAGCGGTATTTACGGCGCTTTGAAGCGGGACAAAACCATTAGCAATAAGCGGCGTATCTCCATTTGGAATCGGATCATACCCGCGCTCGCCTCTTGCATCGTTGATTGTCTTGATACCCCACTTAAGCTCAAACTCTTCTTGCCTCAAATCAGCGTCGGGATCTGCATATTCATACGGTTGAGCTTCAATTAAAACATCCTCTTCCCATCGTCTAAAATGGCGAGTAAACTCTTCAGCAATGTAGAGCGCCTCGGGGTCTATCGTGTTTTGTCTAAAGATTGCAAACTGAACCTCTGCAGTCGCTCTGTTTTGGAATGATCCATCGAGCATTCCAGGGGGCACGCCAAAGACTTGTGCGATTTGAGCGCGTGTATCTCGGCTAACAGCGTCATAACTAACTGCAAGCTCGCCTTTTGGCGGGAGTTCTAATTGCATTCCACCTCCAAGCAAAGCTCGGAGCTTGTAATCCGGTAGTTCTTCATTCCATGCGCTTTTAAGCTTTTGCCATTCGTCTTGGTCGAACCTTTCGGGGAACTTTGCAATAAGAGGCGGGACTGTATTATTAGCAAACAATCGAGCTAAATACGCTGATACCTCGCGGTCTATATTCGCATATTCCAAAGCGGCTGAAACAAGACCAACGCCGAAGATATTCATACCGATAATTTCTTCAGGGCGTGCGGCGGGGTGGAGCTTAGCAAGGTGAATAATCTCCTTTTCAGGTATGGCTATATTACCCTCTTGCGCGGATTGATAGACATACCCATCAATAAAGTTATTCTCGCCTTTAATGACTCGCATTCTTGTCGGATTAAGTACCCACATCTGCAAGGGCACGCGGTATCCATTTGTCGGAGTCCATATAAACGCATTGCCATTGATACTAAGCCAGTTTTCAATATATCCAAAGACTTGCGAGCGTGTAAAATACGGATTCGGATTACTAAGTAATTCGTTTGTCCAATGACCGCGACCTAGTTCTTCTTTTTCCCAGTTTTGCTCTTTGTATGCATCGAACTTGATACCGCTCAAAGCATTCGCTCTATGCTGCAAGCAAGCGAAAACAGTCCCTCGAAGCGAGGCGCTTAACTCATTACCGACTTGAGTCGCACCGATATTGCGAGAGCCACCCGACCGAATATACGGTCTGTCGTTTCTTCGCGGTGCAACTGCGCTCGCGATTCTATCTCTAAGTTGGTCAAGTAGACTCATACATATATCTGTGGAGTTTTGCGAATAGCGTTGAAGGCATAACCCAACGCGTCAATAAAGTCATCATGCTTGTCTTGCGGAGTGCCTGTAAAACTTAGCAGCTCCTCGGTAAATTCCGGATTGATATGAGGGACATGATAGACAAGCCCTTGCTCATATCGTGCCTCTACAGGCTGAAAGCGTATCACCTTGTCTCTATCCGCTCTCACACCTACGACATTCATCTTAGTATTTCTTTTTAGCTCCTGAACCATCCAAGCTTGCGCCTGATTTGATTCGACTGCAACTACTCTTGCATTCCATCTTTGCTCGGCTGACATGATCTTACGGCCTATCTCTTGGAACTGCGCTCTAAAATGGTCGGCCTCAACTACAACTACCTCACCATCTTTTGTCGTACCTATTACAACGATTGCCGTATAATCAGCAGTCTCTTTTTGACTAATTGCAAGGTCAACTCCAATGTAATATGCCGTGCATTCTTGACCGTTTGTAGTCCGTAGCCATTCGCGTTTAATCTTAGCCGCTGATCTATCGACATATTCTGCAAGAAACTCTTGCGCAAATACTAAGCTCGGTAGCAGTTCCTTTTGTCTATCAACTTCGCTTATCTTGATTTGCCCGCCGTCGTAAGTCGAGTAGTGGAATGATTGCCAGTCTTCCATAGTCTCGGAGAGCTGATCTAATTGCCAAAAGTGATTTTTACCTTTCGGCGTTGAAAAGAAATAAGCATCTCCTTCATAATCTGCGAGCATCGGACTAAGTACAAAGTTCCAGTCATCTTCAGCATTCGGGCAGTGTGCCCACTCATCGCAAATCACTCTATGAAACTTATTACCTCTTAAGCCATCCGCTCGGTAAATACCTTGCAAAACCAATGTACTACGGCCTAGTTTAATCTGGCCTTGTTTGTAAGTTGCGCCAAGCGGTGCAAAGAAATTTTGTGCTTCGGTTTCTCTTCCTGAGAGCTCGGTGTATGAGGGCGCGGTGTAGAGAACATACGAGCCATCAATTTCAAGCATTTTCTCAAGGGCCAAAGCAAAAGCCAAATAAGACTTGCCAAAGCGACGGCCGCACCGAACAACATTAAAGCGCTTCCGATTGCGAAGTATCTCAAGCTGTTTGTCATGCGGTTTTATCCTGATCACTGTGTCCATTTTGCGAACCCCACTCTATTATCATTTTGCCTTTCTCTGCTACTTGATTATTCAAGTGAGTCAGTAACTCCATTAGTAGCTTCATGGCTGTTATATCTTCTTTTAGCAAGATCTTTTTATGAATCAGCATATCGATAATTTCAGCCGCTACAGTTTCTTTTGTTTTGCCGGGCTTTGATAGCTCTTGCGCCGCCATCATTGCAAGGTCTTTGACATAGGTTATCGAACCCTTTGGCCTACCATTTCTATTGATACGCTCGGGCTTGTCTCTAAAGCTATGTCCTTTGAGATTATCAGCGCCTGCCATAATACACTCCGAGTCCTAATCCTAAACCAAGAGCACCAACTACCCAGCTCCAATTATTCTCAGTCACTACTTGAGTCGGTAAAGTAATTACCTTAATTGAGTCAGGGCGCGGGCGGTAAACAAGTGAGAAGTGCCCCTTGCGATTTGCATAGGCAAAAGCCATATTGATTGTATCGCGAGTTGCAGTAATTACCGAGTCGCTTTGAGCTACAAATGCAGTATCTCCACAAGGGATAACTACGGGCTTATCAAGAAAGTAAATAGTGTCCTTCGTCTTGATAGTAACTGACTTCGTATGTACTGAGTCTCTAATCGTTACAGGGCGTTCAATAAGTTGTACGGTAGTGATTGTATCAGTTACTCTCTTTTGGCTTGTCTTGCCTACGTGAAGCCCCGAAACAAAGCCTATAATAAGCAAGACTGCTACTATCATCATTGCATTAAGCACGTCATTGAATCTCATTGCACTACTCCGTTCTCAATAAAGAGATTATCCACCATACCATTCTCTTGAATGATTGCAAAACCATGATTGCTATTTGAGTGTGGCATATAGTTTTGCTTGAGCTTGCATAAACATCCAGTCGTATATGCTTTGTACATCTTACCATCCAAGCTCTTGATCGAACTGAATGAAGTCCGGTGCACGTGACCCATCACGACATTAGCCGCCGCCTTTAGAATCAAAGCGCGGGCGGGGTTTACGCCGCCTGAAACTTTCATCTCGTGACCATGCACTATGTATGTATTTTCTATTCTCATAAATTGCGTTGACTCGACAAATCGAATATCGAACTCATCTAGTTTTAAGAGTTGGCGGTAATGTACAAGCTCTGCAACCGCGTCTGCTTTTGCCATTAGATACCGCTCTAATCTATCTTCATGATTACCAAGTTTAAAGTAGATATTTTGCTCTTTAAATTCGGAGCGAAGGCCTTCTAAAAACTGCTTGGTAAGCTCTAACTCATTCAGGAATTTCGGCGTATCATGTGTCTTAGGATGCCCAGAGATTTGAGCCGCGTCTAAGATATCGCCATTCAGAATGATATTCTCGACTCTATCCTGCTTTGCATATTGAATCGCTGCAATAAGCGCCGCTTTGTCATGAATGCCTAAGTGAATATCACTGAAGACCGCCGTCTTGCCTTGGATGCGAAGCGTCGGTAAAACTTCCTCGCGTCCATCGTCCATCGTGTTAAGCCATTCAGGAACTCTGCTCGGCTCTTCTACTTGGATTGCATCTGGATCAAAACGCTTGCCTTGTCTGTAATTCAGTATAGCAGCGTATTCTTGATCGTTTAAGCGCGGTCTGTATTGACTCACTGATTATTGCCTAGAATAATTGAAGCGGCTTCTTCTTCAGTTCCATCAATTGCAGTTTCAGTATTCCAAAGATTGCCGTTCTCATCTTTGAATTTCCATAGCATGACTGGGAATGGCTCGCCGTATTCAGTCGCATTGCCATCAGCATCAAATGCGATCGGATTGCTATTTACGGCTTCAGTTTTTTTATAGAGTGTTATTTCCATTATGCAACCTCCCATATAATCATTTGGCTACCTTTCATCAAAGTTGTACCAGTTGCACTTGATGCATTTTGAGCCCATTTAAGTTTGACAGTATAGTTTGTTGAAAGTTTTAGCGCCGTAGTAGATAATTGTCTTCTTGGAATGCCAGAATTATTCGATACATTACCAAGAGATAGACTAGTAGTCCCATTTGCTAAAGTCGTTGCATCTACATACCCTTCGCTATTACCATCTACTGCAATTGCTAATGTAGGCGTATTAGTAGTATCTGTTCTTGTAATTAGAAATTTGAATTCTATCCAATAACTTTTACCGCTTGTCAATGCTTGATATAAGTGGTCATCATCTTGCAAAGTCGTAGAGCTAGTAACTGTTTCATCTGCAGTTTTAGTTACTACATAAGTTGGAGCGCCAAGCCCCCCACCACCACCGCTCGCAGATAGGGTAGTGCCAGTCAAAGTTAAACCGCTACCTATTGTAATCTCTTCGACATCACCAGCGCCTGCACTAGCTCTACCAAGCAAGCGCGAAGTAGCCGATACATCTTGAATCTTTGCATAGCTTACCGCGCCGTTATCTATTGTCCAAGTTGCACCTGAACTAGATACGGTTACATCGCCTTTATCTCCATCACTGACACCACCACCACCAGCCGTAGCCCAAGATAGCGACCCGCTTCCGTTGGTGCTTAATACTTGACCATTCGTACCACCTGCAACCGATAACTTAGTTAGATCCGTATTGATTGTATTGCTACTATCAATTGTCTTGCTACTAATCGTGTTAGGCAGTTGAGTATTATTTAATTTTGTTTGTGGCATAATTACTTCAAGAAGTCAGCTAGTAAAACATCTCCACTAATTGGAGCGGTTGTCATTGTTATAGTATTCGTTGAAAGCGTGTAATCATTACCCGCGCCGCTCTTCAGTCGCACTCCGTTCAAATACAAGCGAAGCGTTCCCGTTGTCGGAGTTGCACTGATTGTAAAAGTAACATTCGATCCGTTTATTGAGCCGCTTGGAATCTCTTCAAATACGAAGTTACTCGGACTCAAAGTACCTGATATATCTTGCACATAAGTGACCGCTGTACTTCCAAGCGTTCCGCCTGAATTGCTTGTACAAAAGAAGCGCTTATCGCCATAAGTAGTGCCCTGATCTACATATACAAAAGTACCTGTAAGCTCATCCCAAGCATCCGAATCAGTTGCACGAGTGAGAGCGCTTGAAGATCCGTTGAAAACATAGATACCGTTTGCACTCGCTGTGCTCTCTTGCCATACAAGCAAGCGCTGACCGCTTGTAAGCTGATGACCATCAAAAGTATCCGTTCCGGGATTGCTTAAATTAATATCAGCAGTTGTAGCCGCATGAACATTGCGATACTTGTAAGCACTTGATAATCCAGCTATTTGCGTATCTACATATGCTTTATTAGCCGCATCGCCTGAATCAGTCGGAGTCGCAATAGTGGTAAGCTTGTTATTACCCATAGACTGATTACCTGTAAAAGCAACCGATCCATCTTTTTTAGTGAAGTTCGCGCCGTCTGCAAGTTTGCTTGAATCTATTGCCGCGCCCGCTGCGACCTTCGCATTAGTTATCGCTCCATCGCGTATCTGGCGGCCTGCTATTGTAGTTTCTGGCATTGTATTATCCTACTTTATAATTTATTCTAATATAGTCACCTGATACGGGGCTAACATTCATTGTAATTGTTGAAGTACTTGATGTCGTATAGTCAACGCCGTTCGTCTGAGATACACCGTTGATGAATACTTGAACGCTTTGAGGTACGAAATTTTGCAAACTTGTGAAGGTTGCATTTGATCCATTGACCGCTCCGCTCGGAGTTTCACCAAAGACAAAAGCTGCTGAATTAGCAGTGTTTAGAATCCCATTCCATTCTACAAATACATCGCCTACATTCACTAAGCTCATGCGGTCACCGTATCTAATATGGTTACATCACCTTGAACCCATCGCACTATCTCAAAACTTGGGAAGGTGATCTTAACATCGTAATATAAATTTCTTGAAGGTGTCAAAGCAGCCGAGGCGCTTGCACTTAGATTGAGTATAAATTTACCCGCCGTGCTAGGCACATCCAAAGTGCTAACAAAAGTAAATACAACTGCATTTGTACTCTTATCTCTGCATTGTGCGAGCAAAGTGCAACCAGTCAAATCAATCGCAACCCCCGCGCTCTTTAATGCAATCACATAGTTAAAGGTTTCACCACGATATATCTTTAAGTTAAGCTTATTCCTCATGGCTTGTCCGTAAATAACTTAGCAATAAAAGATCCACCAACCGCAAGGCTCAAGAGCGTAATCGCAAGTGTCATGTTATCCCTCAAATAGGCAAAACCGCACCCGGCAATACCAGCAGCGGCCAAAGCACTAGCGACCCTACGAATCTTCGCGGGTGTAGGCTCGTTCCAATATTTGAAGCCAAAATGCAAACTCACTTATGAAGGCCTGCAATGATTGAGTAGATTTGATCGAGTCTTGAGTGGATTAGGGTAAATTGCTCTTTAATACTTTCCGCTTGCTCTTTCTCTTGCTTCTCAAGCATTTGTACACGATGCTCGAGAGTCGAAGTATTGAATACATGCTTTGCAGTTTTCTCAATAACCTCGGCTATCTGCTTTGCATGCTGTAAGCGCTCGCGATTCATAAACCTAAAGAACATCACCACTATCGTAACCGTTGAGACTAATGTAGCTAGTACATTCCGCAGTAATTCGCTTAGTATGTCCATCGTATCTATCGTATTAAAACAAGCGCCCCTCTAGGAGAGGCGCTCGCGGAGTGAAGGCATGAGATTAGGAGTGCCTATGTCGGCAAAACAAATATAAGTGTTATGTCAAGGGACTTAGAAATTTTATTTTTAATAGATAACAAAATCTGTGATCCTGAAGTAATTAGTCGGATTGATTACCCTTGATCGTGCCCAAACCCCGTCCCCATCATGCTGGGACCCTCGAAGCCCTGAACTCGTATTCCCTTCAACCGTAGTCCCTCGCCTGCCTTTCCACTTGTCCACTATTCCCGCATGTCCAAAAGGGGTCGTTCCTCTTCGCCATACAATAATCGTGCCCGGTGGTAGCTCCATATTCTTAGCTATCACTTCAGTAGCCTTGATCGTTTTGTTGCGTGTAGCAAAATGACGCGCAAGCCCTGATCCTGTAAACGGCAAGCCCTTCACACCAGCCGAGTCTAAGCAAAAGTTCACGAATGAAGCGCACCACTGCGCGCCCTTTGGCGATTTGGTCGAGCGCTGGAAACGAGTAATCCAATACCCGCCGTTATTGCCCTCTTCTTTCGTGCCTATAAATCCTTTGGCTATCGTGAGAACTTTAGGACTGAGAGAAGCAGAGAGCGGCTGTAAGGATGTTAGCAGCCAAAAACAAAGCGTAAGCGATAGGGTTCGTACTGATAATTTCACGAGTATTGACCTCCTTAATTAGGTAAGAATCCACAAACCACGCCGCCCCAACTGCAAGAGCATACTTGCTAAGACCGACCGCGAATGTGCTAAAGCTCCCATCTCCGACTCCTAAAGTCGCGCCGAGTGCAATCACTGAGAGCGCGAGCAAAGGCACAAAAGTCTTGAGTGTTTCCTTCATCTGATTTGATCCATTAAATAGATACTAAAATAGTGCGAAGTCTTTCGTTATATTGCTTCACACCCTTAACGGTATATTCGGCCGTATTAAGCCCGCTAACCTCTGGACGCGATGCCAGCTCCTTTAATTTTCGCAAGTTATCCGCTTGCCATTCCGGGTAGTTTGTCCTATCGTGGTCATCACTCCAGAACCTACCGAAGCGGCGCTTGAATCCGATCTTGATAACTCGAAGGTAAAGATCGTCATCGTCTGCAGCCCAGCCAAGATACTCATTAGAGTAGCCGTTTATCTTTCGATAGCTTGCTTTGTCGAATAGAGTCACACCACCGAAAAAAGTCGGATAGGGTAACTCGTAGCCAAATTGTTCAACTGCATAAGCCAAGTGCGTAGGCATATCGGTATATGAGTAATCCACATCTTCAGCATACATATCCACATCATGAAAACAGTAATAGTCTGCAAACTCGGACTCTAAATAACCGATGTTTTTCATCATGCCGGTATTGAATAGCTTGCCTTCCTCTTGCTCTACAATCGTAATACCAAAGTCTAGCCCTTGGTCTGTTAGCACCTTCCACAAATGAGGCACTTGCTTTGATACATGCTCTTCTCGATTCCGATAGGGAATGATAACCTCTAATCTCATTGCAAGTTCTCCAATATGTAAAACTCGGCCTTTACCATTGCATCGTTAAGCGTCAAGTTCCTAAAGCGAAGCTCAAGCGCATACTTGCCAGTCATCTTGTTAGTTAGCTTCAGCTTCCACGCTTTCTCGGACTCAAACAAGCGCGCCTCGAAAGGCACGCCGTTTTTAGTGAGTTCCGTTTTATAGCCGTTCTTGCCTAGGTCTTCCCATTCAAGAGTCGGCATCTCTTCAGGGTCTTCAAAATGGTATAGCATCGGGAACGGCCTCGGCCTGCGGTTTGTTCTCGTAAATCTTGGCAAGCTTGATACTTGTGATATATCCGATCTTGCCCTCTTTGTTGGTATATTCCTTACCACCTACAAAACCTTCAGCCGTAACTTGCATTCCTACTTGGAATCCTCTCAGCATTTCCACTTTGTCATTAATAGCCTCGAACTTGATAAACTCTGGATACTTACTTGTCGTATCCTTAATCACGATCTCGGCCTTTGTAAATTTGTCCGAATACTTGACGGGCTGACCCGCAAAGCAAACCTCTCCGCTAATCTCAATCTTCGTCATTTAAACTCTCCTTCTTTGTAAAATAGCCAAGAAGCCCCGCGCTTATGCACTCCTATAGGGAATCTTGAATTAACTGCAATCTCTACTTCTCTATGCGACTTGTAGTCATGTCCTGCAATGATACCACCTACTTTCAATTTAGGGAACCATGTATCAATATCAAGACATACCGAGACGGTATCATGCGAACCGTCAATAAAGATGAAGTCTAAGCTATTAGCTTTGAACTGCTTAGCCGCTTGGACTGAGCTCCTTCTAATGATATTCACCACATCCTTGACCGGCTCTAAGTTCTTTGTGCAAAGCTCGAATAGGTATTCAGGGTTTTGCGCAAGCTCGGACTCATACCATGTGGACTTGACATCTAAGTGCTCTGTATTGCCCTTAAAGTGATCCACTAAGTTAAGCATAATCTTCTTGCCACTATTCAGAATCTCCACACCGGCAAAAGCTCCGCTCTTGCCTTTGAACGCTCCAATCTCAACAAAGACCGCACCGTCTTCAGATCTTGTTATGGCCTCGCGATATATGTCCTCATAATCACACCAGCCGTTAATCGTTTGATAAAAATGCTCCACCTTACACTCCGTAAATAATTGTATACAACAAAGTTAGTTAATAATCAAGGGACTTAGTATTTTTTATTGCTTGGAATAATTGATAAGCAACTTGAGGTACTATCGCATTACCATACGCTTTTATGCTTTCCTTTCTCCACTTTGGAATGGTAATACCGTCCAATTCCGAGGGAAGCCCATCATCTCCTCCACAAACAGGGGAGATAGTTGGGAAGTTTTCCCAGTGTTCTGAAAAGCTAGTTCGCTCATCTCTTCGCCTAAATTGCTCTTGCCTCGATCCCTCAAAGCATGTCGAGAGTCTTGTGTTTTCGGCGTTGGCAACAATCCAAACTCTTTCTCTTCGGTGGGGAGCGCCGACGCCTGCAGCTGGAATAATAAACGCTTGGACTTCGTATCCTTCACTTTCCAAGTCAGTGCACACCTCTTCGAATACCACCCCTTCATTCCAACTAAGTAGCCCGCGAACATTCTCTCCAATAATCCACCTCGGCCGTACTTCTCTAATAACCCTAAGCATTTCCGGCCAAAGATGTCGCTCGTCTTCTTTGCCGAGTCGCTTGCCTGCGACGCTGTATGGCTGACATGGGAATCCACCTGTAAGGATGTCGCATTGCCCTCGGTATTGTGTAAAGTCTGCTTGCTTGATGTCTCCATAGCCTTTCGCCTCGGGAAAGTGGTAAGATAATACTTTTTGACAAAATGGATCCCATTCACTCCATGCAATGGTATTCCATCCCATCCAACGGGCGGCAAGTTCAAAACCTCCGATACCCGCAAATAATCCGATATGCCTCATAATAAGCACTCTCTAAAATCTTCAAAACTCTTGATAATCTTGTAATTGCATCCTGATCGCTCGACCGTTGACTGCCACCAAACCTGCGAGGCGCTTTGCCTACCTTTCTCGGCTTTGAACTCTAAGAAGGTTACGCCTGACCCGTCGGGGTGGATATATGTCATGTCAGCTACGCCTGCCACCAAACCCATCACTTTGAGACTCGCGCCGTGCCTAGCATCGCGAGGATTATTGTGATTCATGTACAATAAGCCCCGCTCGTCAGGGCGGTTATTCCAATGCCAAGTGAAGCATAGGGTTTGTAGTTGGTGTTCAGTCATGATTGATCCTTGAGCAAATAGTCTAGCAAGGCATCACACTTACGCTCCCAGTGCTTCATACCGACAAGCCACATCATGAATAACACGCGAGCCGTATCGTAGCTTACGCCGTGCTCCATCACGATGTCATCGAGAAAGTCCTGAGATAAGCGCCGGTAGTTCACACCAAATGCCTCGTCTTGTCCTTGTGAATAAATAACCAACCTTTCGCATATCCCATCGCATCGCGATAGGCTTCGGCTTCGCTTCGCAATTTACATAAACTTTGTAGAACATAGAGCGGGTGCAATTTATTTGCCTTGGTTAATGCTATCCAATCATGCAATCCTCCGAGCTTTGCCATAGAACGAGCCTCGTGTGGTTGCAATATAGCAAGTTCTTCAAGAACTTCGCGCTCTGTTTTCGGTATCTCTGCTCCACAGTACTCACACTCGCGAGCCGAGGCGTAAAGGAACGCATCACACTCAGGACAATTCTTGTACACTGCCACCCCATCCCGTGGCTTTTTAGGTGGCTTTGTCCAGTCCCTCTCTTCATCCCACATGCCAAAGCGGTAAAGGTTATTACCGAAGTCCAAGACCTTGAATTCGGTCTTGCCTTCGCATGTTCGCGAACCGCGCCCGACCATCTGCAGAAATAAGGGCAAGGACTTGGTCGCACGATATAAGATCACCGTCTCAATACTCGGCTCATCAAAGCCCGTGGTAAAAAGGCCTACATTGATTAAAATTGCGCCCGCCGTCTCTTTATACCACTTGAGAGCGTTTCGACGCTCCTGAAGCCCCGCAAGGCCACTAAGCGCCAAAGCGGGCAAACCTTCAGACTTAAACTCTTGCAGTACTTCATCCGCGCTTCGCAAATTAGGTGCGAAGACAATCGCCTTGCTATCATTTGCCCAGCGCTTGTAGTTGGTCACTACGCCCTTGTAAATTTGCGAACGCGAGTAAATATCAGCAAGCGAGTCAGCATCATAGTCACCGCCTTTGGTCTTCACTTGGCTAAGGTCTATCGGAACTGAGTAATACGAGGGCTTCGCAAGATAGCCGTCATGGATTAAGCTCGGAATAGTCGAAGCTTCCACCATAGCCGAGTAAACATCTATCATACCGGTCCCCTTCCCCTCTCTCCAAGGGGTTGCCGTCGCTCCCAGAATAAAAGCTGACTCAGGTAGGTAAGGGAGGAGCTTGTCGAATGTTCGCTTATGGCACTCATCAAATATGAATAAATCCACGCTCTCAAGTAGCATCTTGTACTCTCGTAGCTCTCTTCGGCGGTAGATAGTCTCGATCATGGCTACGAAGATGCGCTGACTTGAGTTAAGCCTTGAGGTCTCTGCGGTAATGAGTTCCGGAACTATCGCGAGGTTATTCAGCGCGCCGCCTGCTTGCCATAGCAACTCGCCTCGGTCGGTTATGATCATGACGCGCTTACCCTTTTGCATAGCTCCATGAGCGATAGCCGAGAACATCACCGTCTTGCCCGCTCCGGTCGGAGCGCATAGTATCACTCGCTTATGGCCTTGCCCAAAAGCGGCTCGAAGTTTGTCAATTGCAAGGGCTTGATATGGTCGTAAATTCACAGGTAGTAGGTAGTCGGTTTGGTAGTCGGTTCTTTTTAGAACTTGCTACCGTGTAAGTTTATTAAAATTCAATCGTTTACAGCGAAGGTAGTAAGATAATATAATAATATATATACTTTATATATATACACATGCACACACACACACACACACACACACATACATGTCTATATATACGGAGGGCGTTTTTTTAAGAGATCTTACTACCTACCCTTAATCCGATTTTTGAGAATAATCGCCATAAGTATCAAAACGCTTGCGAACCTTGACGCGGTAGACCGTTCTTGGTATGTCGTTGAGCTTCTTTTTCTTCTTCTCGAAGCCCGCTTTCCCAAGTGCTATCCCGAGTCGGTTTTCCGCAAATTTTACCTCGAGATGCTTCATAATTGTATCTCGTACCTCTGTCGCAGTCATCCAAGTGCCCTCGAATGCTGTTGGTTTTTCGAAAACCACATCGAGCGCCTCGGCGGCTGTATCTACTTGCTCATTGTCAGCGCTTGACATTGATAGTTGAGCTATTTCGCCTTTGTTGAGTTGCCAAGAGGCATCGCCTTCGGTTTTCCAGATGTGATAAGCTTCCATGAGCAAGTCTATCTTGTCAACTTCGCGGTAAGCACCGAAATCGATATTCACTAGGTTAATCGGAATAATACGGCGGTTACCAGTCGGATCGTTAATCACTTCATTCTCATTGGAAGTACCGCAAAGCACGGCGTATCGCCTATAATCTTCAAATTTGCGCCCGTAGGGTTGCCTAAGATTAAAGAATTGAGTCGAAGCGTATTGCTTGAGTAGTTTGTATTCGTTTTTAGACTTACCTGAGAACTCGTCATCGCATAGGATCAGTTTACGACACATAAGTATCTCATCATCTTTGCCTCGGTCAAGTTTGGACTCGCCGTAATAGTCTCGGAGCTCCGAAGGTAGTAGCCATCTAAAAAAGTTGGTTTTGCCTAGCCCTTGCTCACCGCATAGCACTAGGATAAGAAGCGAGTAAGTGCCGTGCATGGAAGCTATGAGGCTTATTATCCACTTGCGTATAAAGATTTGAGTAATCATAGGCCCGAGGTCTATTACTTCGCCGTTCTCGTTTACTATATGCCTAGCGGTTACGGTCCCGATGAGGCGGTCAATAGTTCCGTACTTGATCTCGCGGTCTTGGTATCGCTCAAAGAAGTCAAGGAATGGATTGTATGTGCGGGTGTTATCATTGTGGATAAGTGAATCTACATGAGACTGGGTGCATTTGGTGCCTAGAGCGGTTGCTATCTCGGACCAGATGGTATTAAGATTACTTGTAGTCATCGGGCGCCCTTTGTACTCAATTTCTTGAGTAACTTCATTCTTTTTTATATCGTAGGCTTCGAGCGCGGCTTTGATGAGAGGGATAACATTCTCTTCGCGGTCTTTTTTAAGTGATTCCTTTGGCATGGCTTGTACTTGCTTGGCTACTTCGCGTGCAAGCTCTTCGCTTATGCCTTCCTCTTTTGCTAACTTAACAATTGAGTCTGTGATATCTTTATCCGTTCCTTTATCGACCTTTCGGCGCGCTGTAGTCATTACTTCAACCTTGCGAGTCTCTTCGGTTTGGAACTGAATACCGTGCTCTTTGCACTTAAAGAATAGCGTTGCGATACCTACGCTACCGTCGTTTGTTTTCAAGAAGTTATCGTACTTTGCATCGGTATTTTGCGCGTTGTATTCCGGGTGCATCTCGCTTATCGCGTGGAAGTAATCGCGCCCTGCTTCGCCGTAGTGGTCAGCGAGTGCGAAGCCGATTTGTATCCAATCGTGATACGATTCGGTAAGATCGATGCGACGGCTCCGGATCTGGGATATAATAAACTCCATATCCTTTGAGGTATGCGCATGGATTACTCTTGTACTAATTTGCGCCTCTTTTTTGAGGTATTTCTTGAATACGGGTACTTCTTTTGGGTTTTTATGTAGGAACGGATCGAAAGAAACAAAGCGAAGGCGCGTCACATCTTTGCAAGCTTTGTCGGCTACGAGGTGGTAGGTATCTGCGAGGTATTTTTCTATGGCTAGGTATGCGTCTAAATGCTTTGTCGGCTCTATCCTGAAGTAGATAGCATATCCGAGCCCTCCGAGGGATTGATGGAAGGCAAAGACAAAAGGATCACCGACAAGCGCTCGAACTTTCTCGTTAAGCCCTTCGTTATCTTTGTCATCGACATCGATGCAAATAAGCCCGCTATGATTCTTCAGGCCGGCTTGACCGCGCCCGGTGAACTCACCGCTCGGAGTCACTGCAATGATCTTGCGCTTTGCGGCTTTGCGCTCTTCGGGGTCTTGAATAGCTCTGAAGGTTATTACATCATCTTGCCAGTGGCCATTCTTGATAAGGTATAGATACTCGGTAAAGTCTATAAGCTCTTGCGGGCGCGTGGCCTCTGCATTTGCGAATAGTGTGATAACATTACTCATGCTTACTCTCTTTGATTAGGGTTCTGTAAAGCGTCCGAAAGTCAGGATCTATGATAGCTCGGTCTTCGACTGCGCGGGCGGCAATAATAGGCAATTTATGGCCACAATTAAAGATAAATCCGCAGTCTTGTTTAGTGAATCCGTTATGCATATAGCAAAGAGTAATCGCGACATAGCGAGGGAATCCTTGCTCTTGGAATATAGCGAGCGCTTGGATGCCGAAGGCGCGTGCTGTTAGTTCAGCGACGCGCTCGGCGATGTGATATAGCTGGGCGTTTGTGAGGTGCTTAATCTTACCGCGTGGCTTCTTTGGCCTATTGCCGAAGAGTATCTCTCTTTCTATCTTCAGTTGCTGCGAAAGAGGCAGCGTAGCAAGCGGCGTGCGATTTGAGTCAGCCGCGAGGTCATTGATATGACCGATAGCATGAAGGCGCATACTCTATGTCCAATTGTGTTGAAAGATTCGGCTAGTTCGTCAAGGCTTTGGCGGTCGAAGTTGTTCATGGCATTTCTCTCTCCTTTTGCCATTCAGTTATAGCATCAATCATTTGCTCAATAGCCATATCAATGTCGTAATGATAAATTGTTATAGAGCTTATAGGAGTGAAAGGATAGCAATTTATTTCTATGACATTTTGAGTTACATTCATTCCATTTTTAATTGCAATTTCAATAGGTTCTTCTAAATGTATTTCTGTAGAATTAATCCAGTCCGATACTGACTCATAATAATCACGATATAAATTTACATCAATTGATACACTGCATTTGCAAAGAGATAATAGCTTTTTTAAGTTATTCATCGTCTTCGTCCTGCGGTAGTTCGATTGCATCGAGTGCTATGTAGTGCGGTTCGATGTCGTATATTGAGTCTATGCTTATTTTGCTTGGCATAGGTCTTGTGCAGTAAAGATAAATCTCTTGATTCACTTCGCTTCGCTTTATGTATCCTACTTCATATTGCGGCCCGTCTTTGAGATCGATTCGCAAAAGTATCATGCCTTCAGGCCATTCGCCGTATTCGAGTTTAGTCCATTTCATTCCGGCATCTCCAAATCTTGTGGGTAAATGTAGTGAGCGTTGTGAATTACCAGGCGATCTGGTGATATTATCACATCTATCTTGCCTTTATCGCCTGCATATATAAGCAAGCCTTTGTCACCTAAATAAGCACCAGCATGGTAATGGTCGCCAAAAGAAAATCTAATAAGCCAAAATGTGCATTTGCCGGGCGTGTACTTCGGCGGGTTGCTAGGGTCAAATTTAGTCCATTTCATGCTTCCACCTTTATGAGATAAGGATTAAGATACTGCGCTTCAAATTTCATCAATTGATCGTAGGTAAACTCAATGCCTTCATCTGATATAAACCTTTCTTTGTCGGCATGATAATAACCTAAGAACATAGTAGCGCCTGCTAGTTGTAATCGCAATAAGATATGCGTATCAGGGGTTTCTCTGTCGAGTTTTTTAAAGCTCATTTTACTTCTCCTTTAATCCGGTAGTTTGGGCTTTTAAACTTCTTGATACCTACGCGGTCGGCTCTTTCATATAGATATGCATCAAGCTCTTTAAATATCTCTTGGAATTTACGGTATGTATTGACCACATCGATAATGTCATGTACATGATGTGATAGGGTAGAGCGATTCAAATTTAGGTAATCTGCCACTTGAAAGCTAGTGAGGTTTAGGTAACAAAGCGCAAAGAATATAAACACCTTCTTTGCATCTACGACCTCTTGATAGCGAACTTTCATTTTGATTGATGGATATGGAAGCTCAAGCAAGCGCATCACTTCAATCTCAAGCTCTGGTAGCATGTCGAGCGGCTTTTTAAACTCAAGCCAATTAGATCGCTCTAAGAAGTAGCCCGACCGTTTTGTCGTATCGGGCTGCACCATATCTAGTCTTGTTCTGCTATCTTTATACGGCTCCAATTCTTTTGCAATCTTTAAGCGCTCTTCGCGAAGTTGCTCGGAGAGTGATTTGCCCGGCTCAAAGGCGGTGCGACCGAGAGTGTAATTTAACTCGGTTAGGGTTTCGCTATTCATACCATGCCTCGCAGCTTTTGTACAACTGCATCCATGAGTTCTAATTTGATACCATCATGCGCTTGCATGTTGATAATTGTGCTCGCAAGTTGGCTAAAAACACTCGTTTGCTGAACTTCGGGCTTGTTAACTACAAAACCTTTAGGCCTTCCACCAGTTCCGGGCTTGGGCCCGCGTCTTGGCTTCATATCTTCAGCATCGGCGTTTTGTGCAATCGCTGATTTCTCAACTTTAATGCGTTCTCTTCTTAATTGCTCGGACATAGATACTCCTTTTTTAAAATGTGTGTTTTCTACTGGCATCGGGGCAGGATTCAAGCCTTTCATATAATCTCCTTCAGGTAATCGTATAACTCTCTCATAGTCTCATCAAGTGCAATGCTTCTTCGTAAGCCTTTGGCCGCGTTGCTAATTAGCTCTTGCGCATCGGCTCTATCGAGTTCGAGTTCTTCGGATAGTGATACGGTGCGTATCAGCATAGCAAATCGCAAAGTTAATGCAAGGCACTTTAAGTAGTGCATACCTTGATTGTATTTACTAGCGTGCATCTCTCGAATTGTCATACCGGTTTTATCTTTTACATACTTGATAAGCGCGTCAATTGCTTTGCTATGGTTGAAGTCTTTGGTATGAAAGTATGTAAAGTCAATACCGGATCTTTGCATTAGAGACAAATCTTTAAGCAGTTGCCTGCCTTTGTCTTTGGTATGCTTTCCGATAGTCACATCCGTAACACTTCGGCCAAATAATCTACGGCGCTCTCTTCGAAGCTCTTCGCTTAATTTGATACGGGGCCTCCAAGCGAGGCCTCCGTTTGGGTCAAGATCGGCTACATGGTTGTAGAGTGAGCCGAT
>Ga0315904_10000730_pt1 | contig 52377 bp, 70 predicted proteins | sample LakEriMetagenome_6_FD_203529 | JGI IMG/M metagenome (GOLD analysis project Ga0315904, IMG submission 203529) | Freshwater fungal communities from buoy surface, Lake Erie, Ohio, United States - Buoy 12 MA120 | ecosystem: Environmental > Aquatic > Freshwater > Lake | place: USA: Lake Erie, Ohio...
AGACCCGTTAGTGAAGTCGTACCATTGAACGTCCACGAGGTCGTCGCAGTCGCCGCAGAGGAAGGGATAACGTAAGCAGTATTCCCAAAAATACTTACTACGTTGACAATGTTCGGGTTTGCCATTTGTTGCTCCTTAGAATCCGAAGATCATGCTCATTGCGACTGACTTACCGGTAGAGATTCCGCCGCCGCCGCCGCTTGCTGCCGCCCATGCCGGGACACCAGACACCAAAGTGAGCACCTGCCCGTTGGTGCCTGCGCCAAGCTTGCTCAGCGTGTTCGCCGCCGATGCGTACAGGAGATCGCCCGTAGCGTAGGTGCTCTGGCCGGTGCCGCCGCCGGTAGCACCCAGCGTCCCCCACGACGGCGCTGAGCTTGCGCCGCCAGAGATGAGCGCCTGACCGGAAGTGCCGTAGCTGGGCGTCGCACCAATACCTAGCTGACCAGACGACCCAACCTCGAACCGCTTCGTAGCGTTGGTGTAGAACTCAATCGGGTAGGTCGAATCAACGTAGACTTGCAGCGCCGTGTCAGAACCACCGACATAGCCCACCCGGGTGCTGCTGCCGCTGTAGAAGGATTGCAGGGTAGCCGTACCCTCGAGTCGCGATTCCGTACCCACCACATGCAGCTTCGCAGACGGGCTGTTGCCGGTACCAATACCGAAGTTGTTGTTGGTGCCAACAGCCGCAACCGTCGTGCCGCCCATCATCAACAGGAGCGGAACAACGGAGGCAGTGCCGTTGGCAAACGACTGTAGTCGAACATCCGTGGACAACGCACTCAGTTGAAGTGCGCTCGAGTTCGTCGGATCAGAGTTATTGAACGCAACATACCGCGTCGTCGTCGAGGTTCCGTTCGGCAACAGACTGAACAGCGTGTTCGCGTTAGTCGTACTGGTCTGCACCAGTATCCGATCTGTGATTGGACTGTTGCTGCTGAAGTCACCCGTAATGCGACGACTCGTCCCGCTGAACGTCAAGTTGCCCGAGATCGTGCCACCAGCGAGCGGGAAGTAAGTTGACGACGCCGACGAAGTCGTCAGATACGACGACATGCCAGCCTGCGTCTGATACGTGGACGCCGCCGTGGCGCTCGTTAGGTAACTCGACAGATCCGGGCCGGTGAACTGGCCGGTCGTAGCGTTGTACGTTAGGTTCTGGGTCGCACTCAGAGACGACAACTGAATCGGCGTAAACCCGAGCGCATTGGTAACGTCCGCCGAAGTTACCGGAACGAACGCTGGTTGTTTTCCAAGATACGACATTATGAAATCTCCAATACGCTCAACAGAACGTCAACAGTCTGGTCTGAGGTAACCTTAATCGCATCCGCCGCCTCGAGCACCACCTTCTGGTCTCCGCCGATAGGCACAAGTGCCCCGCCCATCGGAACAGGCGCACCCTTCACGACGTAAACCGTCGTTGCCCCCACCGTTACCTCGACACTGATATTGGCCGTCGCGTTGGCCGTGTTGGCCACAGTCATGCCGATGATTGTCGATTGCGTGGCTGACGGTGCGGTGTACACCGTAGTCTGCGTAGTTATGCTCGCAGAAGCGTAGTTCTTGAATGTGTTTGCCATGTCTTACCCCAGAGCGATAGACAGAGCCAACGCACTGCCCAAGACGTCAGTAGGAACCCAACGGTTGTTGACCGCGTCCCACACGACAGCCTGACCAGCAGAAGGCGAACCGTATACCTCAACCTTGTCGTTGTTCAGGTTAGTGAAGTTGGCATCGACCTCTGCATTTGTTAGCGGAGATCCCTTGCCAGATCGTGTGGTAATCGCGCTCATGACCTACCCTTACGATACGGTGACCGTCCAAGTGATCGACATCGTGTCGGCAACGTCCTTGTTCACGGCAGCAAACACCGTGCGGCAAAGCATCGTGCCGTTTGAGGCAGCGTTGAAGATGCCAGCCTCGGTCAAGGCAGTCAGCGTTGCCGGAGTGCCAGCAGGATAGTTTGCCGAGTAGGCGATCTGGTTGTTGTTCACCACAGTGGATGTCAACGCCACACGAGCCGATTCCGACCCCAGCGCAGTGTTGCCTGCCGCAGCAGCGGTAGTACCCGTGCCGACAGCCATGTGGGTCATAGCAGTCGCCGTAGCGTCTTTCATGCGGCTGGCGATGTAGTTCAGGCCAGTGGTAACAACGAGGTTGTTGTACTCGTCGTCGTGCTTGATGGTGCCGTCAGGCGCAGTGACCACAATCTTCAGTTGACCAGTGGCCTTGATAAGTTCATTCGTGTTCATATCCATTCCTTAAAAAGTTCTTTCAACTCCAACGTAACCTTGCGCGAAAAAGTCTTCGCTCACGTAGTTCTGCGAAATCAGGTTTCCCGAGTCAGACGGAGAAGCGCCGTCGGTCAAACCTTTCCCAGCGGCTATGACAGCCGCGTCCGATTGAGACACCATAATTTCCAGTGTCTTCCCGAACCCCTTGCTCGCAACATCCGAGATCGTCGCGGCGTCTGCCAACACCTTGTCGAAAGCGCGGATCGCTTCGTCTAGTGTGGTCGCTGTTTCCTCGTAACCACTGATGACGCCTTGGCCGATGTTGATGAGATCGACCGCAGTGACGACATCCGCGAAAGACTTGGTAATTACTCTGGCGGTCTCATCGCTGGTGGTGACCGCATCGCTCAAGGAGCGCAGGTAAGCCACCGTCTTCTGCAAAACGTCCGCCATCGCCACAGCGTCGGCAAGCGTCTTGTCCAGCGTGATGTTCTGCTCGTCATCCGCTGTAGTGACATCGATGTCGTCTGTTGGGGTTACGGTGTCCGATAGAACCTTGCCAATCATCCGTGTGTAGGCTTCGGTAACAGACGCCACATCATCCGCTGCCTTGGCAAAGACAAACGTCTTGTTGTCGGAGGTAACAGACGAATCGCTTAGACCGCGAGTCAGCCCCTTGGAGATTGTTTCAAGCGCCGAAGCCGAATCGGCCAGCGCCTTTCCAACGACGATAGCTTTGGTTTCGCTGGTCGTCGCGGTATCGGTGTAGCGCAAGATCTTGACAAACGAGCCAAGCGCAATCGACAACCGCACAATCTGCGCGGCAGCAGCTTGAACTGTTGCAACAGCGGCGGACGCCTGAATCTTGGCGCGTACCTCTGTTACTGAAAGCTTCACGCAAAGTCCTCGCGGATTTTGAACTTGATGAGGTCGTAAACAGTCTGTTTGGTGTTGTCAGAGAAGGTGATCTCTACCTCACCTTCATAGTCCCCGGCATCCACGTTTAACGTCGTTGCGTTCCATGCGAATGCTGCTATGCCGCTGGGGCCGTCAAGGATGACGCCGTTCAGAGTGTCCAAAACCGTAGTCGAACCTACGGCACGAAAGCGCAGCACGACGGACGAGTTGCTGATGTCAATCGCCAGTCCGGTGATGTCGTCGAGCACCGTGATCTTGACTTGTGGTCGGGTGTCCCCTTGAACGAGTTTGATCTTCTCCGCCATGTCACACCTTCCGTAGCTGTACGCTCAGGCTTGAGCGGGTATAGCCTCTCGTCGCCTTCTGACGGGCCGCATTGACCCCAGCCATGTACCGCGCCTGATTGATCTGTGCCGCCTGTGGATTGCTGTAGGGCTTCCCAGCCGACGTTTGTAGTTTGGCCACCGCACCAGCCGCAATCGGCTCCACCCACTGCTCGAACAGAAAGTCCTCGCACGCAACAGAAGTTCGCAACGGAGCCAGCGATACCCGCAGCGTCACTGCGCTCGCCAAGGTAGCGTCGGGGATCGGCAGCAAGGACATGGTTACCGGGTCTTTCTGGATGAAGTACTTGGGCGAGGAGTACGACGGCGTGTAGCCACCGATTCGCTGGTTGTAAACCGCCGGGTCAAGCACCTGATCCGGGGCAGCAGCCTCGAGCTTGTCGCCCTTAAACCAAGCATTCATGATCCTGATGATCCGAGTCCCCGTGACGGGCGTCTCAAGGTCGTAATCCGACGTCTTGGCAATCACCGTAATCGGGTCGTGATCCTCTTGGTGAATGTTGGTCTTCTCGCAGAAGTCGATAGCCGTATCCCGAATCGCCTGAATCGCAGTGATCTCCGGGCAGTTAGCAACCTCGGGCAACACCCAAGAGAAGAATTCGTCGTAACTGGTAGACACTAAACGCCTCCTGCCTTGGCGGCCAACAGATTCGGGGTCGCGCCAATCTTGTTCGTCTCCGGCGAGAACGCGAAGTCCTTACCAGTCTTCAGGCCAAGCAGCGACATGAACACCTGCAAGTAGCCCTGCGCCAACGCCGCATTCGCCGCAAACTCCGCGTCCTTTGAGTAGGCGCGGAAAAGCACATAGTTAAACAACGGCTCGGCGTACACATCCGCCAAGACCAATGCCGTCGAACTGCTTGTGATCTCGACCGGAGACTTCGAATACAGAATCTCCAGCTTCATACCGGCAGTCGCCTGCGGGTATACGTAGAAGTGGATGGGATCTCGGTTGTCATAAACGAAGTTCACCACCTTGCCGGTAGAGGCTCTCGTATGCCAGTTGTAGTCCTGTGAATCCAACGTCTCCCTATCGACCATGCGAACGGATCGGTCTGGGTCACCGTTGCCCTTGAGATTGCGGATAACATCCAACAAACGAAGACCGCCAGATGGCAGCGTCTGTTTGGTTCCGGCAACCAGCGTCAGGGATTCGTTAATGGAGTACGAGTCAGGACGAACCAAAACAACTACGCGCTGGCCGTCGCTGATCCATTTCAGAAGCTCTGCCTCTGGCCAACGAGTACCAGTGGCGTCGTTTAAGACGGTGTTCGCTCGTGAAATGATTTCGCTTGCCAGCATTACTTACCTCACCAAAGGACTTTCCTAGCCCAGTAATTTGCGGAGAACGGATCGTTCTTCGTCAGGTTGCCGTCCTTGTCTTTGATCCCGCCAGAACGAGCCAGATAGTTCGCACGGCGCTTTGAATCTTTGTGCTGCGTAAAGTCCTCCATACCGCGCAGGCCAAACTTCACCAGCTTGACCTCCTCGCCCTTCTTGGCCAGCACCATCTTCTTGTGGCTGTCGCCCTTCGGAGCGTCAACAGGTTTGTTGAACCCGTCGAAACTGTGGCCGCGATACTGGATCTTCCCGCCTTCACGCTTGAGGTTCGCTGCTTTCATCGTCGCCCCTCGTAATAGAAATTGAGATCTCGTCTTGAGCTTTGACGTCGTCCTCGTTGAATGGCTTCGGATCTTCCGTGACCTCTTCCCAATTTCCCTCGGCAACGATCTTCTCGTCGTACACGGCTGTTCTGCCGGTACGCTTGTTCCGCATCAATCGCATACGTGTCCCAAAAAAGTGCCGCCCCAGCGGTTAGACTGGAGCGGCACAGATAACGGCGGAGGAGTCGTCCGCCGCGTCGCTGGCTACAGCAGTTAAGCCTTCACAGCAATCATGTTGACCAACGCCTCGGGCTTCACAACCTTGTAGCCGTACACGTTCAAACCGCGAACGATGTTGCCGAAGGTCGATTGAGCACGCAGGGTCTCAACATTGGTCATCTGCGAAGCGAACGAGATCGCGTCGCGGGTACCGGCCATCAGGTAGCTGTCGCTGTCTGCGGTCTTCGGCAGGTTGTTGGACACGTAGACCATGAAGCGGTCGATCATGCCCAGCTTGCCGTTACGCAGCGGGGAGACAGAGTCACCAGTCAGGTAGGCTTGCTTCAGATCAGAACGCTTAATCATCGAAGCCATCCATGCCGGGAGAACCACCCAGCGGCCTTCCTCGGGCACGTTCTGCTCATCCAGAACCTGACCAGCATCCAAGATCAGATCGAGGATGTTCGAGCTGGACACAGCGCGTGGGCTGGCGTCGGTGCCGAGGTTGATGTTGCCGGAGAGAACACCAGCGGTGGCGCCCTTGTTGGCGGTGGCAGCCGAAGCTTTCACGCCGTCGAGGATGTCCGCATCGATTGCGATCTTCATCTGCTGAGTCGCATCGTTGGTGAAGATGTCCATCAGCTTGACATCGGTCTGAACTGCATCGACGTCGTCGAGCACAACGGCAAAGTACTTGCCCTTGTCGATCAACAGTTCCAGCGGCGTCGAGGTCGGAACCTGATTGGTCAGGTTGTCGCCCTTGGCGTAGTTGTTGATCGTGATGGTCGGGATGGTGCGGATATGAACCTTGTCGCCTTGGCCCTTGATCTCACCTTCCCAATCGTTGTTGGAGATTTCCGAGAAGACAGTGGTCTTGTAGAACTTGACCTGAAGCTTGCCACTCCAAATCTCGGGGATAAATTTACCGCCGCTGCCCGAAGTGCTGTAGTCGGCACGGCCTGCTGCTACTGGATAAGACATGATGAATCACTCCTTAAAGTTGATGCGGGTCATCGAATACGACCCTCGACTTGAGCCGCCATAATGTCGGCCTCAATGGCAATCGCATCCGCATCACTGACCGCACCACGCCGCATCCTCGCGTAGAAGTCCGCCACCTCGCCGCGTGTCCAGTACTTCTTGGACGGTGGCGTGTTAGGTGCTTTGTTCGTTGGGGGTACGACCTGTTGGTCTAGTGAGTCGGTTGCTTTCGCCGCCCACGATGAAGATGCCTTCTTGTACGCGGTGAAGAACTTTGCTGTACGTTCAGCGTCACGCAATCTCTCAGCCTTCGACAATAGAGATTGGCGGGTCTCACCGGTAAGCTCGTCATACTCATCCAACCAAGCTAAGAAGTTGGCGTCTTGATTGACTTGCTCCCAGTCGGGAACCATTGCCGTCAAGGATTTGTAGAAGTCCGACTCCACCTTCTGGGTCGTTACGTTAGAGAGCGATTCGATACGGGCTTTGAGAGCGTCGATCTCAGCCTGCTTGACTGCTACTTCTTCCCTAGCAATCCGGCGTGCTACGTCGATCAATCCCTCGCCGTACTCCTCGATCTCCTCCGGTTTGACCAGAGGCTCGGGCGGCTTAGTATTCTTCAGCGTCTCGAGCTGAAGCTCGATGTCCTGAAGCTTTGACTTCAGATCCTTGTTCTCCGCCGCTAGGCGAGGAACTTCCGAGTTGTACTTGCCCTGCAAGACTTTGTACCGGTGTTCCAACTGCTCGTCCGACCCGGGTGCCGGAGGAGGAGTGGAGTCGCTTGGAGTCTTCGGGGGTTCCGGATCTGCCGGTGGATCGGTCTGTTGATCTGTCGGCGGATCTGTTGCCTCGGGTGACTGCTGTTGCAGTAGTTCTTCGTGTAACTTGTTGGCCCTTTCTTCGGCCTCAAGCACTGCGCGTGGTAAAGACATAATTACTCCGTGAGCCGAGACGGTCGCGTTCGAGCCTCGCGGTGTTCGAGCGATTCGTTCGGTGTTCAACGGTTGCCAGTTGAAGGGCTGGCCCCTTTGCGGCAGAACGCCGCTAACCCTTACGGGTTACCGCGACTTGCGGATGACGTCCTTTGCTTCCTCGGCTTTGGAAAGGAAATCGCCTACAGCCTGTGCTGCACCCTGCTGCCACCGGGACAGAACATCGTCCTTCGTGCTCACAGAGTCGCGGTACAGGTCTTGCAGGGAATCCTTCAGCCAAGTGCGGATCGTCTCAAAGTTACTATCGCCCTCGAGCGAAGCGAGGGCTGAAAAAATTCGTTGGTCGGGACGCTTCAGCATTCTTTACCGCTTGTTCAGCGGAGACTTGAACGGGTCGTAGCTGCCAGAATTAGTTGCTGTTCCGACGGCTGCCTTCACGATTCTCTTCAAAGTCTTGCTCTTGCCGTACTGCGGATCGTCATCTGACTTGGCCTCCGCCTTCGGCGCAGCATCAAACCCCGACGCACCCGACGACACATTTACAGCGTCGCCAGAATACTCAGGCGCTGCCTTTGGCGCAGGCTTCACCGGCCTTGCCTTCTTTGCGCTTGACGATGAACTCGAGGTACTCGGGCTTGCGTCACCACCACTGGGCTTCCATTCTGTTGCTTTGCTGAACGTGCCGGAAGGCTGGCTATCCGCCCTCGCATCCGGCGACGAGTGCGGCACGTCCATGCCATCGTCAACAGACTTGGGCTTCATGCCTTCCGCGATGACTCGCGTCTTGTCCGTATCCGACTCGGCAGAACGCATCTCCGATTCGCCAACCGTCTTCTGCCCAGTCTTCTCGTCTACGCCGACTTCCTTCTTGGCGTCCTTGTTCTTGTTGTACAAGTACGCTGCGCCCAGACCAGCGGCCAGACCGGCGACCAGACCACCGTTAGCCATGTGCGGCATCGGGGGATTACCCGGAACCAGACCACCCATGCTGTGAGTCGGCGCAGCAATCTTGCTGTGCATCTGGCTCGCACCCTGACTGATCTTTGGGTTCAGGCTCGAAGGCGCAGGCTCTGTCGCGCCCTTCTTGAAATTCTGGCGCTGCCAGTCCATACCTTTGGGGTCACTCATCTTTCACCTCACTTCTTCGCGCTCATGCGAACGGCAGTTCCCATCGGATTGCAGCCAGTCATGCCGCCACCGACGTAGCCACCATCAGCCATCTTCGCCATCCCGCCATACTCTTTGGCCGACAATTTGCCGGAGGCGAGCGCTTTTCCCTTGGACATCAGCTCCTTCGGGTTGGACTTCTCACCTTCCATCTTCTCTTCGGCCATCTCTTTGCGGACGTACTGCTTGGCCGAGACCTTGCCGGAGCGCACCTGACGAGCTTCTGCTTCTTCCTCGGCGCGAGTGTCCTTGCCCGTAAATGGCTTGACCTTCCCGCCATCGGCATACGCCGCCGGAATCATGCCTTTCTTGCCCTTCATGCGACCTCCTGTTGGGGTTGTACCGTGTTCATGTCCATCGGCGCTCCACCCGGTGCAGCCTCCGCCGGAGCCGGTAGTTGCTGCTGGTTCGGCTGCATCTGTTGCATGGCCTGTTGAACCTGATCCGCCTTGAACTTCATCCTGTCCACGCTAGGGACAAGCTTGTCCGTATCCATCTGAAGACCCTTGGCCATCTCGCGCAACAGATATGCACGACCTTCTGGCCCAACAATCTGAAGATCCACAGGATTGGCCGTGGCTGCCAAGAACTCGTTACGACGGACGCTGATCTGTTCCTTGTGGATCAGACCCATCGCGCCACGAGCAATGATCTTGAAGTCACCCTTGATGTACGGATCGGGGTTGTACATCATGTTGTGCAGGTAGAAACGCGAGACCACCATCGTAATAACGTGGTCAATCGACATCACCGCTGCCTTGATACCCTTCGAGGCGTTATCCATCAGCATCGACAGACCCGACGCGGTGCGGCCCGCACCCGAACCACCAGAGGTTGCGCCATACACGTAGTTCGGAATACCCGTGACCTCATCCGCCTGACGCGCAAACTGGTTGTAAACCTGCATCAGTTCCTGCGCCTTCATGTCTGGCATGAAGAATCTGACCGCAGGCTGACCGCCACCCGTCTTGTCAGACGTGGTCTGCCAGATCTTCCACGGGTACATCTGGGTGAGTTCCTCACCATCGGCCAGTCGGTCAACAGATATGTCTACCTGTGGGCCAGAGGCAATCCCCATGTTGTTCGCCAGCGCCCGGGCTGACGCATTACACATAATCTGTACGTCGCGCATCACCTCGGGCAAGGCTGTTCCCCAGAAAGCACCGGGGATCGTGCGCCAAGAAGCAATTTCGTAAGGACGACGGCCCAACGGGTCAGGGTTAATCACGCACTTGATGACGTAAGCGCCGATCTGCCACGCATTAACCTCGTACACCTTCTTTGGATCGACGTCTTTCATGCCCCACTGCTGGAGCATTTCCCCCATCACCGGCCCCCAGAACTCGAGCGCCTCAATAACGCCGTCCTGATACAGCCGGGAGTGGTACTTTCCTTCCAAATTGTCGCGCTGCTGGTCACCGTACTCGAAGTAACGGTACCCATTACGACCATACATCTCCAAAACCTGATCGATTTCGTCGTCCGAGTACCCCGGAACCCCCTTCATCGACTCAACCGTCTTCGGCGTCATGCGGTGACGCTGAATTAAGTACCCATCATCCACGTTCGAAGCATTAGGACTGGGGTAAATGTCGTAGGGCGAGACCCTTTCCACCTCACGGAAGTAGTCATCCACCACAATCGGAGTAAAACTCGGCCCCCACTGAAGCTTTTTCTTCTTCCGAACCGACGGGCCTTTCAAAATCGCCGTCGGATACGTCACAAAGTCGTCAACGAAGTCCTCCATTGCACGCTTGTAACCGCCCTCGGCCATCTGATCCTGAATGACCTTCGACATTCTTTCCGCCGATTCCTTCGCATCCTCTCTGATGCGCTCCAGAATCGTGTCGTGAACCTCTTCCAGACGGGTTCTGAACGCCTCCGGATGGATCTGTTGACCCTGTGCGACGAACTCTTGCGCCTCCATCCGCACAAAATCGATGATCGACATCTTCACTTCCGGCGGAATCGCCGGTTGCTGGGAGGGCGTTAGGTCAAACCCACGGTCATCCTGAAACAAAACGTCCTGCATCCACGACTTGGCCGCGTTGCACTTGACGTCCGTTATCATCATGAAGATGTCGGAGCCGCCAGACAGCGCAATTTCCTGCGCCTTGTCGGGGTCATACTCTCCGCGACGCTGTCTCTCACACGCCAACAGACGCTCAGTAATCTTCTGCCGCGCAAACTTGGCCTTGCTCCAGCACGACGTAATGTGGCCGGAAATCCCCGAAGCAATCAGATCGGAGTTATCCATGCCTTCCGGCTGAACGGCGCTCACGTCTGCGGAGACGGGCGCAGCGGCCTGATACACATTCGTCATGGATTAACCCCTAAGTCCAAGCCTTGTTGGACTTTCTCGTCACTGTTCTTGCTCGCACGTTCTTGCCACCCTGCCTGACCGCCAGACATAAGTACTGAAGCGCATCATGCGGATGACTGAAACGATCCTTGACCGGACGGTCGCGGTATCTTTCCCCCGCCACCTTCAGTCGCTCATATCGGTACCCACCCAGAAAGCCTTTCCGTAACTGCCTACAGTTCGGCGACAACAAGAACCCCGCCTCCCCGCCCGCCAATCTGTTCAGGAAGAAAGCGACCGATTCTCGTCTGGGTATGAAATCGTTGGTGTCGGCAGGCTCCGACGAAATCCCAACCTCGAGCAGCTCCTGATAACAGGTACGCTCGTCAGTCTGGGAGCGGTTGACCCCCGACGGGTCACCCATCGAGATGAACCGACTGATGCCCTGATACTTGTTCATCAGCGCAGGCTTGACCACCTCCGCCGCAAACTGCCTGATCCCCATGTCCTCAGCAATAAACTCATCCAAGATGAGGAGCTGACCCTTCGGGGAAACCTGACCCACAATGCACGCTGGCGTCAGGCCAAAGTCCCAACCCAGATAAACCGGCAACATCGGGTTGTACTCAAGCCCCTCGTCAGCGACATGGATCTTGTCGTTGTACTCAGGATAAACAGGCTTGCCGTCCGCCGTCGTGCCGTACTGGCCAAGCACAAAGACCTTGATCCAGTCGTCCGACTTACCACCCAACATCTTCAGGTAGTACTCAAACCCCTGCGGCAGATTGAACACATTCTCCGCGTCAGGGTTCGGCAAGTAATCAACCGCCTCCCCCTCCTGAATCCTTATCAACCCCCCGGGTTGATCGAAGAACTCCCATCCTTCGGGGGTGTCTTCTTCTGCAATCTTGTAATACCAGTGGTCGTCATCCGGTGGATTAGTGTCAAGAATGACACAAGGATGTACCGGCCCACCTCCATGAGTCTTGGCCGGATAACGCCCCACCCGTTGCGTAACCATGTCAAAAACTTCACGAGGCACCTCCGAAGCTTCATTGATCCACGCACCCGTCAATTCCAGCGACCGCAACTTCCCAGTCTCGCTGGCCTTGTCCAACGCAATAAAGATCACTTCAAGGTCTAACCCGTTCCCATCCCCGCAGTCCTTGATCTTCATACTGCACGTAATGGGCGCGTCCCACTTGATCGGCGCTATCTCATCATTCACCCAGTGCGCCCACGTCTTGATCGTCGTGGACTTCAACTCCGGATACGTATTCCGAATCACCGCCCAGCGAGCCTTCCGCCAACCGTTATGCGGCGTCTGCTTCAAACTGTGCTTGATGATCTCCATGCAGCAAGTCGATGACTTGCCCGACCCGACCGGGCCTTTGATCCCGCGAACAAAAGCGTCCGACTTGTGAAATGCCGCCGCTACCTTACCGGGCGGCCTGTACTGAATGGTTGTTCCCGTCATCCGGTGGACTTGTGTCTATCAAGAAAGTTACTTGCTTGGCATCCACCTCGTGCTTCACCGACGACAGATTCGGTAGCGTCTTGTCCAACAACATCTCAATCGCCTTCAACCGAGTCCCATTCATCTTCACGTTAGGATCACCCATCGCATACTTCTGCAACCGCTCCACCAGTTGCGTCGTCTGAATGCGCTCACGAACCGCAACAGCGTGCTCCTCCCGCAAGGCTTCACGCCTCTTGGAAAGCTCTTCTTTAGGTTTGCGAGTTGCCATACATTTTTTCGTTAGTGCGGGGTCATCTGCCTTAGAGACTCAGACACGGGAGTAACAGACCCCTGCTGCCGGAGTTACAAGCCACACCCGGCTCGGCCAACACGGATGGGCACCAACCGCTTTCTCTTGGCCGTGGTGCGTTCAGCCCTCAGAAGATGCCCATGCGTCTTGGAGACACAGCCCCAGTCTGGCCGTAACCCTACCGACACGATTCGCAATTAACAAGCTCTTTTGTAGCAATTGGCAGCAATCCTTTATATACCCCCCTACCTACAGCTTTTGGACACCCGAGGGACTAGCGTTTGTATGGGGGAGATAGGTAGAGGCTCAAGCGCCCCCACCCACGCGTCGTGGCCATGCCGCCCCCGCCCCACCCCCCTGCCTGCCAGCCCTTCGGGCTTCGTGCGTGATGCGAAATCAGGTTGAAACCCCCATAAACACTAGCTTTAGCTAGTGACTGTGCCTCGTTTGTGCTGATTCGTAGCGTTAAAGCTTCGCTTTAGGCAGCAATCTGTTGTGGTCTGTTGCCGATGGCCGAGGGAAAACTCTGTTTTTCCTCGTCAGTCCGCGTGAATCTTCGGGAACCCCAATTTTCGTCTGGCCTGTTCCTTATTTGCTTCAGACACTTAGTGTCCTGAAGCAGAGCCAATCAGGTGGCCTTCTGGTGTTTATGACGCTCTTTAGAGCGAAGCAGACATCGGGACGGCTGGTGTCCAAGGTTTTCCGGGCGGAGCCTTTGGCTCTCCTGCGAAAACTCGATAGCACTCGCTCACGTTAGCGACCTCCACGATGCCCTCTGCATCACTCGCGATCCATTGCATAGCCGCATACGGCATGGCAGGGGTCGAAGGGTTCCGGGCTGACCTCGACAGACTCCGACAGCCCAACAAGTATTCCTACGGAATAAACAAGCCGATTTGACACACCGTCAAGTTTCGTGGTGCTATGGAAGGGTCGATTCGGCGGCAACGCTGAACAACCCGACCAGTAGGTGCTGAAAGCACCGGGATGCCGATAGGTGAAGCCCTTCGTAGAAGGGGGCTAAGCAGAGCTACCCGGTGACGCACTGAACCGAACGGTTCGACCGACCACGGCGGCGAGACAGTCGGACTCCGGAGGGACTTGTTCCCGAAGGGAAGCTCCCGAAGGCGGCGATTGGCAATCGCTCTACAGCCTTCGGCTGGCGAGAGGGGAAGCCGGTAGGGCTTCCATGCGGCCTTTTTGCCGCTCACACAAAGCAGAGCTTCATGTGCAGGACTCGCCTCCTCGTAGCCGTGTCCTGTGCAGGGTGCTCTGCACCCCACCTCGAATCAGCAACTCACGACCCTTGTCCCAACCCTTTCCTGAAAGGAAATGCCATGAGAGACACACTCCTGCAACTGCCGAAGGCAGCCATCCTCGATCTGTTCAAACACTTGAACGGCGGAGCCGTTGGCTTCGACCACGAACGCCTCAAGAAAACCGAGTGCGTTGACAAACTGCTACAGGACTTTAGTCCTGAGCAAATCCAAGCCGCTGTTGACGTGGTCTGCTTCTCGCCAGCCGTTAAGGCTGGTGTAGCTGCCGGTGTCACAACGGTTCCGGCTCAACCTCAGCCTTCGGCTGGTACCCCGGTCAATCAGGATGCCGTAGCACACCAGATTGCCGCTCTGTTTGCCAGCTTGGCTGGCAATGCCGTTAGCGAAGCTAAGGTTCGCGAACTGGTCGCTGCCGAAGTTACTTCGGCACTGGAGCGGTCTCCTGTCGTACAGATCGAGGTCAAGCGTCCTGACGGTTCTACCGTCAAGGTCGAAGGCCACACCCGTCCTGAGTTTCAGGACGTTCTTCAGGCATCGATTTGCGGCCTCAACATTCTGTTGGTCGGCCCTGCCGGTTGCGGCAAGACTCACTTGGCTCACCAAGTGGCTGAAGCCCTTGGCCGTCCGTTTGCGTCGATCTCCTGCACTGCCGGGATGTCGGAGTCGCAATTGACCGGCTGGATGCTTCCCGGCGAAAGCGGAGCTTTCGAGTACATCCCTAGTGACTTCGTCACTATGTATGAGAACGGCGGTGTTTTTCTGTTCGACGAAGTCGATGCCGCTGACCCGAACACTCTGCTGTTCATCAACCAAGCCCTTGCCAACGGCAGCTTCTACCTTCCTCAGAGGAAGGGTAGGACGCAAGTCAAACGCCACCCAGACTTCGTCTGTCTCGCCGCTGCCAATACCTTCGGTACCGGAGCCAACATGGTCTATGCCGGTCGGGAACGTCTCGACGAATCGACGTTAGATCGATTCCGTGCTGGGACTGTACTTCTGGACTACGACCAGAAGTTCGAACGTGCCGCAGTCGATCCCGAGGTTCTGGCTTGGGGCTGGGCTGTCCGCAAGAAGATCGTAGATCTTCGGCTGTCTCGAGTGATGTCAACTCGCTTCCTTCTTGACGCAACGAAGTTGGTCAAGGCAGGCCGCTCTCTCGAACAGATCCGCGAGACCTACTTCACCGGCTGGAAAGCCGACGAACGCAAGAAAGTGGAGGTGTAACCATGTTGCTTGAAAAGCAAAACAAGCTGACCGCCATCCTTTGGGATAGCGTCAACGAACCGGTGTCCTTCGTCAAAGACGAAAGCAAGTGGCGCAAGCCACGGAACCGCGAACTGGCCGAGTCCTTCCTGACCCGCGAGAAAGGACTCTCGTGGTTGGGCGTTAAGGATGTTCCGACCCTACTCAAAACCCTCGATGAGGGTTGGCCGGAGGGTGTCGCTAAGCTGGAAAAGATCGCCCTCCGCGATCTGGCTTCGCCAGCTTCGGTTCGTCGTCGTCGGATTCGTAGCGATCAGGGCGACGAAGTCGATATGCAAGCGGTCTGGCGCGGCGATCTGTCCCGGGCTTGGACTAAGACTCGCCGTCAATCCAGAACCGGTGTCCGCTCAATCACCATAGTGATTGACTTGGCCGCTGCTTGGAACGTCGATGCTGACGAGCTGTTCTGGCGCGGTGCTTCAGCCTTACGGCTGGCCGGTGAGCTGGTCTCGGCTGGCTACAACGTAGCCATCTACGCTGCGGCGGCTTGCAGTAGCTACACCGAGAGCGACAGCGACAATCGCCTCGCTCAATTGATCGAGATCAAGGGTGAGGATTCACCCTTCGACATCGACCGGCTTGCCGCACTCACCGCCCTGCCGGGGTTCTTTAGAACCCACCTGTTCAACGGCATCTGCTTTGCAGCAGATAACGCTGGCGAAACTGTCTGCGACAGCATGGGGAGGCCGTCGAACAAGACCATTGCCGAAGGCATCAAGTTGCTGCCGATTCCGCAGAACACCTTCATCCAGAAGGATGTGCTGTCGCGAGAGGCCGCCGAGCAGTGGATCGAATCTGTTATCCAACAGATCGAGGCTGGCAACCTCGAGGCCGCATGACATGAGGGGAGGGTGCGGCGCACCCCCTCCGCGTGTGCATTCACCGAGTGCATACACGGAGGTTACACCTCGGACAACGCAACTCACGGAGGACACATGACACAGGACGCAATCATGCTGCGTGTTTGGATCGCAGCAATTACCGGCGCAACTCTCGGCACTTTGCTCGGGGTGTTGCTAATCAAGGCAGTGCTCTAACGAAAGGGGAACAGACGATGAACAGAACAGCACTCGAACAAGCCGCCGAAAGATTCGCACTAGGGCAGTGGCTTTCCGATTACCCCGACGGGTGGTCATACCAGACAGTCATCGACTGTCTGAAAGAGGATTGTCAGGTGGGCGGGGGATTCATCTTTGAAAAAGATGAAGACGAAGATAACCCCGACACCATCTTCCCTTGGGAAGCAGTCGAGAACTACAGCGGTGAACATATCGCAGAGATGATCGACGACTCTCGCCGCGCATTCATCGGTCACGCTTCAGACCTACTCGCCACTCAGGAGAATTAAAAATGACTGCCACACAACAAGAGATGTTCGACTACCTCAATGCACTTCGTGATTCAGGGGCAACCAACATGTTCCTTGCCGCACCGTACCTGCAATCAGCGTTTGGCATTGATCGACGCGAAGCAAAGGAGGTTCTCTTTGCTTGGATGAAGCACGTAACACAACAAGGAGCAAGAGCATGAACGACAAGATCAACGTCCGCCCGACCCTGCAGCTCAACCTTACGGCTCGAGATTGGGATCTATACAGCACCATGTCCGGAGTCGATGAGGTAGCGACGGAACTCAACAGGCTGGTCGAACACGCCATAAATACATCGCCAAACCGAGAGCGTGCGTCAATGCAAATAAGTACTGCGCTGCTGAAGTTTGATGAGTTCGGCGCAGCCGATACCGAACCGAGACAAGTTGCACTTCAAATATTGAAACGCTGTTACCCGTAGCACCAAAGCAACAGGCTGTTTTGCAATTCTCAGCAAGCTGTAGCCATCCGTAGTAATTCCCACTCATTTCATGAAGGAGAAGATGATGAAGTTAGTCATCATATTTGGACTCGACCATGTCGAGAAACACGACCAGCCCAACGAAGCGGCGCGACTCCTAAAGGAACTCGCCGCTGACGTGAATAGCAAGCTAGTCCCCGGCACCAGCGTCGTTGTTAAGGACGCAAATGGTCAGCGCGTTGGTATCGCAGACATTCACGACTAAGGGAGGCACATGAAACTCACCAATATCGCTGAGGTAACTGAAGCAATCACCGGACTACTGTCCGAACCGAGGAAGGACAAGCCAAGCAAGCTGATGCTCTCCGCGCTCGAGGCGGTCATTGAACAGGTCGAGAGCAAGGCTAGAGGTAGCGAGGACACCCTCAAGGCAATGACCAAAGTACGCGAAGCGTATGGAATACCCAAGACCAACGACTCAACGGAGGCAAACAATGGAGAAACCAACACCCTACGACAACGGCAAGATCAAGATCGGCCTACTGTGGAAGCCCGCGCCACCAAAGCCCGACTTCGACATGGAAGCAATCCAACAGGCGATCTGCCCACCAAGTAACAGACTGGTCAAGACCAGTATCGATGAGTGGCTGACGGAGTTGATCGAGGGTGCGGCAATCCTCGCTTTGATCGTGCTATTCCTCGTGCTCGTGATGTATCCGCAAACCATCTTCACTTCAGTGTGCCGATAAGGAGAGCGCTATGCAAGCATACCTAATCAATCCATTTGCTCAGACCATAACGCAGGTTGAGTACACCGGAAACTACCAACAGATCTACGATCTGATCGACGCCGAGACCTTTGACGTTGCCCGTATCAACGAACACGGCGACGGCATCTTCATCGATGACGAGGGGCTGATCCGCGAGAAAGATCAGGCTTTCTTCAAGCACAAGGAGTACCCGCAGCCTTTGGCTGGCTTGGGGCTGGTGCTGGGCTGCGATGATGAAGGCGAGTCTGTTGCGCCCTTCGTCACCATCAACGAACTGGTGCGCGACATCAGTTGGGTCATGCCAGTCCGTGTCAACGGCGGCGGAATCATGTGGGTGAATGTATGAACGCACCCCAATCAGCAACTCACGGGCTGCCTAGTGCAGCCCTTTCTTTTTCCGGAGGACGTATGGATTTCGTGACGCATCACAGCAAGGAGATCAACATCAATGGCTCGCACTTGCAGGGTTACATTGATGCGGGTTACGCCGAGCTGGTCGCTCTGTTTGGCAAACCGCACGGTAGCGACGGTCATAAGGTGGATGCCGAGTGGAATGTTGAGTTCTCCGACGGGACTGTTGCCACCATCTACAACTACAAGAATGGTCGCAACTACAACGGCGGACATGGCTTGCCCACAGAAGGCATTTGCAATTGGCACATAGGCGGATTCACCAAGCAGGCGGTGGACAAAGTGCAGATTGCTATTGATCTGCACCGTGAACAGGCGGAACCCAAGCCTGAGACCGAGGCCGAGGCTGCCTTCGAGACCGCCATCGAGATGATGGAGATGCTGCGTAAGACAAAGGGTATCCAGTATGCAGACCTAGTCGAAGCCATGATGCTGACCAAGAAGCGGTGCGATCTGTTCTGCCATCTACTCGCCATCATGGTCGAGACCGAGACCATGCCAGAGGATGTCGCACTAACGATGTCGAAGCTCGATGCTATGTTGTCATCCAAGATCATGTCCAAGATGTTCAAACACTCGACCATCAAGGGCGAGCAAGAACACAAGGAGGTGATGGGCTGGGTAGATCGCCTTATGTCCTACGAGAAGATGGGCGCAGAAGCGATCATCAAAGAACATCAGAAAGGACGGGACGAGGAGTGATCGAGATCCGCTTAGAGCGGGGCTACGTCTCACTTACTGTTGCCGCCAGTCTGTTGGGGATCACACGTCAGCGAATGCACCAGCTACTCAAGGCTGGCCGCATCAACGGCGCGTTCCTCATGGACTGCGGCGATGGGCGCGAGCGGTGGGTAGTCCCGCGCTCCGAACTCAACCCTTATCGGGTTAAACAAGAGCGCGACCAACGAAGCCTGCGTTGGTTGAAAGAACGCATCGTGGCGACGGAAGGAGAAGCGCAATGAAGAAGCTACTGGTCTGTCTGTTGATGTTCTGTTCCACAACTCACGCCGAGGCGTGGCTTGAAACCCGCAACGAAATAGGAGGACGCATCGTGCTGTTGCAAAACAAATGCAACGACAAGTACCCCAGCCTGCGCCTGATGATGGCCACGCATCCGAATGGGCGTGTGGTGTATGGGTGTTGGACTTACTTCGCTGGCATGGTGCAGGTGGTGTATGACGATGGGACAACATACAACTACCCGCCGCAAACCTTTGAGTACAAGGAGGACAAATGAGGCACACCTCAATAACACTTGAGCGGGTTCTCGCCTCGGCGTTGGAGTGACTGCGAAATGGCCTCTTGCACGTACGTTTCATCGCGATTTCTTTGCCAGAGAATACACAGTTTGTAGACGGGCATGGCATCATAGTGGGCAGCCACCTCACTGGGCGGTGCTGTCTTGTGCCACATATAACTGCCTTTCATTCCAGCAGTTATTGAACCATCTTGCGTGGTGCTACAACCAGCGATGAGAATTGAAATAATTGCAATTAAAGGTTTGATTAGTGCGTGCATAGTTCGGTTTTGAATATTGTTCAACTCCAACTATACCCTACTACATTCAAACAGATATTGTTAAACCTCCGCGCACAAGCTCTTCGTGTAGGTTGCCAATCGCTCGAGTCTGGATGGGCATCCAAGCCCGGAGTACAGCCGCCCTCCATGCGCACACCTTCCTGTAACTCACGCCTCTGTCATCTGCGATTGCCCGGATCGATGGTCTCCGGGTGACCCAGTGACAGAGGATAATCAGCAACTCGCGCTTGCCCATCTCGAGACCCGGCAACAGATAGTCACTCAACTCACGGATCGCCGTTGCCCGATCCCTCCCCCTGCCGTACATCGCCAGCACGGAGCTTCGTTCCTGCACCGGTAATCTGTTGACCTGCGCTTGGATCATCGCCGCTTGGGCGTGAAGATCCATCGGACTCAAGTCAGCTTGGTTCGTGCCGCGCACCTTCATCGGGTCGGACTTCGAAAACTCCGCCCTCTCCGATACGTTGTATGCAAAACGGACTGCCTGCTCTGCCGATCTGAATTCCATCACCCATCTCCATCACGACGTTTGCCCACGCCTCAACCGTACCCTCCACCGTGTAGATGTAGGAAGCCCAAGACTCCGGGTCGTCCAACTTCATCGGCCACACAGCTCGCCACGAATCCTTGTCCCGGCGATAGAACAGGACGGGTCTTTCGAACTCAGCCTTCGCCTGCTCGACTGCCTGCCGGTACCACTTGATGATGTCGGCACGTCCTACCTGCCCGTACCGCTTCACCTCAATCGACCAGCCCGGAACCCCCAACAGATCGGAGTCTCCGTCGTGCTGGCGCACCCGACGCTGGCAATCCAACCCCGTCACGTCACGGATCAACGCAGCAACCTCGCGCTCCCCGGCCTTACCCTTCCTCCTAGACATCCCACTCATACCCTGTCCTTCATAAATCTTGGCCCTCTTTTTTTAGGGGCTGCATCCTCCGAAATCTTGGCAAGCTTCTGTTCGATTACCTCCGACGGCGGCATCTGCACAATCTCACCGCTCAACCCCATCACTGCCTGTTCCCACTTCGCAGTGCGCTTAACGCGACTGTCAATACAGATCCCAACGACCTCGCCATTAAACTGACGCGACCGAATAAACACGGTTTCCGGGTGATCGCAAAGCCCGTCTCGCATCATCGCCGCTTTGTACTCAGGCGTGCAATCGCGGCAGTGGCTGATGATCCCGCTCTCTTCCTTGCGCGAGATCATGCAGGCTGCAACGTACTCCCGCCACTTCTGGTGAGAGCTGAAGCAACGAGGCGCTTCGTAAGGACAATGCCCTGCCTGCACCGCGTTTGAAAACACCGTGCGAATGGCAGCGTCCTCGTGATCCAAACACACGCCGAAGATGGTTCCCGGTTTGCCGCATCCTTTGTGAACGCATATCTGTTGGCCAACCGTTAGACGCAAGCTAGTCAAAGTGCATCCTTCCCTCATAGATCGCTTGCAACATGGTCACTGCGGCGTGCCATATCTGTTGGCCGTTAACCTCTTCCCACCCCTTGACGTTGTGGTGAAGAGCGTCGTGACAATTGCGACAGAGGGGGATGACCAGATAGTCGGGAACCTTGGAACCCATGCCCTTCATGCCAATACCCGTCGGATGATGGGGATCATCCGAAGGACGCTCGCAAGAAACGCAAGGCAAGGTCTTGACCCAGTCCATGTAGGCGCGATCCTCAATGCGTCCGGTGTACCCCAACGCCAACGCCTGCGCGAAGGTCATGTGAGGGGGAATCAGCTTCTTCAATTGATCCTCGTAAAGCGACTTGAATACAGCAACACACAAGGCTCGACATCCTGCCAATCATTTCGATCTGTTCGGCCTCGCACCAGTACATCGTCAGCGTCGAACTCGCCCGAGCGGAACACCGCATACCAGACCCCGCATGTCGTGACCGCAGTCAGGATGAACGGCAACCCACTCGAGTCTGACAAGGCCATTGCCGACGTCCACTTGCCGATGCTCATCAGGTACCCACCCATCTTGTCGATCTGTTCCATGCTGTAGCGTCGGGTCTTGATCTCGCAGAACGCCACCGCCTTGCCATCCTGTGTGATGACGTAGTCAAGGTGGTACCGGATGGGCAGCTTCTCCAACCGGCATCGCCACTCTTGCTCGAGGATGGCAGCAACGTGCTGCTCACGATCCAAGTCATCCTTGGTTTCGTACCGGGGTCTCAACGATCAACCCCATTCAATCTGTCCGCCACCAGCTTCGCGTACCCAGCGATGTCGTCCCAAGAGTCAGCGTAGTTCGCATCACCGTTGATGATCCGCGCCATCTTGTGGCAGATCATCTCCAACGCTTCCTTCTGATCCGACGCTAACCACTTTCCCCGCGCTTCGCAGGCGTCGCGCACGACGTCCTTCAGGTCTTGCGATACGTCCGCGTGTCCCTTGAACACTCCATACCTCTCGCCGCGCTCCATCAATATCTGTTCTGTCGTTTTTGTTTGTTGGTTCATCCTTTGCCTCCATCCACAAGTACATCATTACGCCAGTAACGCCGATCATGACGCCTACCATAATCATGGCCGCGCCAACAATCGGTATCCACAACATGCTCATGTCAGCACTTCTGCTGCGATGAGTTTTTTGGTTTTACGATCAAACGTCAGTCGCAAGTTCGAGCGCCCGTACACCTTAGCCACTACCTCGTTGCGCTCGACAACCATCTTCGCTTCCCAAACGTAGTCTTCATCCGGCTTGATGCGGTACTTTCTGTTCGGGTTCCACGTCGGTCTCGTCTTATCTACCCATGTCTTTTTCTGGTCGGAGTACATTTGGATAGTCGCGCCCTCAGCCCACGCCCGGATGAGCGCGGCATGTTTACGCTCCATACGCCCTCCGCTCTGCACGCTCGTTCGCATTCTGTGTCTGCCATACCGCCACTCCAAGCTTGGCTACCTCGAGATGCCAACGCAGCTTTTCCGATTCTTTGGTGGCCTCCCTCAAGTCCTCCAACAGCTTGAGGTACTCCTCATGTGCCCTCGCCTCTCGCTCCTGTGCGGCAGCGGTGGTAAACCCCATGCCCTCCATCTGTTTCATCAAGATCGCCAGCTTGGATTTCTTAAACTCCTCAAGGTAGTTGCGCTCGGCGTAAGCCGTGGCAAACTCCTCGCTCATGGTGCGCAGCTCTTGTAGCCGCGCCTCCGCCTTGTCACTCATCGTCTCCTCCTCGGTGTTGGGGTCAGTGTCTGTTGCGGGTTCCACTCCGGTGAGAACTGAACCAATCTGTCCGGGTCAACCTCACTCTTCTTGCCGACCTCGTGCCCGGTCTCGAGATCCTTTGCCCAGATCAACCTGCAATCAGGGAACACCGCACGCCATTCGTCCATCATGCGTGCGACGTTAGGCATCAGCTCCCTGTTGCGTCTTCTCTGTTCCTCTATGTCCATCGTCGTCTCTAAAATCTGCGCGAACTTGCTTGTTGCTGTAGATGCTCGGGTTCTTGCGAGCAACGCACAGCCGACAGATCCATCGCTTGTTTGTCTTGTGAAGTTTTACGATTCCTCCCTCCGAGGGGCGGTCTACCTGACACGAAGTACAAAACCGATACGTCATTGCGGACTCCTCGCACGAATGAGCGCAGCCGCAGCCAACGTACCGTAGCCATCGATGCCTGCTTGCTCGCATACCAGCGCACACTGCTCGCGCTCCGCTGCTGCGACTGACGCGGCAAACTCGCACACCTGCTGGACAGTCATCTCCCAACCAAAATCCCAGCCAGTCGCTTGCGCCATCTTGATGACGTCATCTCTTCTCATTCGACAAACCTCAACCACTTGTCCGTGTTCGTCTCACGAAACTGAAGCGACTTCTCGTCAAACCAAAGCGCAATCAATCCCTCCCATTCACCGTGCCGCTGCTTGTCCACGTACAACCCATGCGTCGGCTTGTCTGTTGGCTCGCCATCCTTGACCGGGAACTTGTAGACCGTGACGAAGTTGTCGCACTGATCCACGATTGCGCCCGTACCCTTAGCGTCCTGCTTGCCCGGGCGGCGCGACTCGTCGTCCCGCTTGCGCGAGTGATGCACTAGATGGATGTGGATGTTCAGATCCTTGGCCGCAGCACACAGCCTGCCGATGAATTTCTTCTGCCCGTTGTAGTCGTCCTCGTTGGCGACCACCTTCATCAAGCTATCGACCACGAACTGGGTGACCCCCAGTTGCTCGGCGCAGTAGTAGATGACCCCCAGTAAACGCTCCGGGGTGACCTCACCCTGCTGGTCGTAAAGGAACAGTCTGTTCTCGAGCGCATCCAAGTACCGGTGAACCAGCGGCTCGGTCGGATGCTTCATGCCCAGCGCCTGTGACGCCATACGCCGCAAGGTCTTGGTCGGCCTCATCTCGAAGCTGGCAACGCAGCACTTCTGGTCTTCGCGCAACATGAGGTGCAGCATCACGTAGCCTGTGACCATCGACTTCATGTGTCCGTTGAACCCAGCCCACACGGTGACCTCGCCGGGGCGGACTAAGAACTTGTCGTGCGACTTTGGCCACGGCAACGTCAGACCATCGCGCCGTTCGTCGCCAAAGAATTCCTCGATCAAACCATCCCGGAATCCCTCCGCTACCTTGATCCGACCAATGTCGTCTTCACGCGCTTGTAGGTAGGCGTCGAAGTCAACAGTGGTTTGTTGCAGTCTGCTGGTTCTCTCAGCGTCTAGTCGCTCTGCGACTTTCTCGATGTACGTGATGCTAGACATCGGCGTGCCTCAATGCTTCTTGGACGCGATTTGCGGCCACTAGGAGGCGCGAACGATCCTCGGGTGATAGAGGGGTGCCCTTGGCCATTTGCGCGGCGCAGAGCGCCACGATTTGTGTCTCGAAAGATATGAGTCGCAAGAGGTCGGATGCAAAGAACCGGCGGCGGCGCGGGGCTGAACCTGAAACCGGGTCTCGTTGTGACGGGAAGAGTTGCGTTAGATCGATGGCCAACGCATCGGCGATCTGTTGCACCGAGCAACCACCGAAGCAGTGCATCAGGATCGTGCCATCTTCTTTCTCAGTTATGGCAAGGGATGGTGAACGGTCTTGGTGCGCAGGGCAGCAGGCGGTGTACCTGCCGTTGTTGCCGCGAACCTTCTTCAGCTTGCCGAGGATTCCTTCGAGGTTCGGATTCATATCGCACCTCGCAGTTCGGTCTCCCAGTCAAACCCCTTGGGTTCGTTACGGTCGCGCACCCACTCGGCTTTGAACCCACGCCAGCTTCGCTCGATGCACATCGTCATCGCGGCTTCCACCGACAGACCGGCCTTCTCCGCTTCGCGGCGAATCCCTTTGACCGCAAGCTCCGTGATGGGGGCGCGAAGAGATTTCCTCAACCTAACGAAATCGGACACCACTTCCGGACTGACGTCAGGGAACATCGACGCCACCTGTGGCGTATATTCTTTTTTACTTATTGGTTTATGGTTAGTGGTTAGGCTTTTTTTGGCTTTCGTTTGGGTTTGCTCTGGGTTAGCGGTGGGTTTGGCTTGGGTTTTTCGCGGCCTCCCGCCTAGCTTTCCGTTAGCTGACTGTTTGGCAATGAAGGCGTGATACTCACGAATCTGCTCGTCGGCACGCTTGTTTCTCCACCCCTCTGGGGTCTCCTCAAACATGTCTTTGAGTACAGACAACACAACATCGGAACCAAGACGTAACCGACGGCTAAGCCACTGGATATCGTTGGGTATTGGCTTCTCAGTGTCGTAGTACATATCGAGCAGTCGTCGATATGCGAGATCTTCTTCGTTACTTAAATAGAAAGCGGCGGCCTGATAATCGCCGATGTGAAACTGGTAGTAGTACATGACCTTTCCCTTTCTCCTTTTCTTGTCGGAACCCCGCAAAGGGGGGTGGAAACCCGGTCGAAAAGGGAGAAACTTCCGAGAGTTCGAGAGCTGACCGTCGCCAGCAATCTATCCACCCGCACAAGTGTCCTTGTTTTCTTTGCTGAAGGCAACATTTTTTGTACAAGGATTTTTGTCTTGTGTAACAGTTGCTTGCTTTAGCAACAAGCAGGGAATAGTATTGGCGCGTAGGACAATTAGGAGTCGTGATGAACACACTAGGGTCTAGGATCAGAAAACTCCTGAAGGATCGCGGCATGACGCAGGCCGAACTGGCGCGTGCCGCAGGTACCAAGCAGCAGACGATCAGCTACATCTGTGCCATCGAACATGAGACTACCGCTTCGCGCTACACCATCAAGATTGCAGACATCTTGGGGGTGAATCCGAATTGGTTAGCCACCGGGCAAGGCGATCCCCGCGACCCAGCAGTGGCCTTACGGTTTGAGGGGGCACCACACAATTTGCACTCGGTCGCGGTGTACCGAGATCACGACAAGATCGTCAGCTATGCACTTGGCCAAACACCCGAGCCACAGGGCTATCTGCTAACAGACCGTGGAACGCCCGGCGAATGCTGGGCTAAAGAATCCTCAAGCCTGAGCCTCAGTGGCGCATCTGTTCATGTGGGCGACCATTTGATTTTTGATCGATCAACAGTGCCGCGACCAAGCGACACCCTGCTGGCGATGGTCAATAAGGAACTGCTGACACTAGGGACTTACCGCGTGCGTGGCGATGGCTACGAGATCGTGCCCATAAATCCGGACTACGATACTGTGCGCTCAGGTAAAAACGTGCAGTTAATTGGCGTTTTGATTGAACGTCGGCTGTACGGCGCAATCCCAAAATAACAACAATCTGTGATTACAACTACTTGTATTCAACATTTTGCGCATCTCAACACAAATATCCTTGTCATTCCTACTCAGTATTGTGATAATCAGTTCTCGAGGACAACTAAGTTTCAGTTGTTTGGAGGAACTGTATGGAAGATCAAGCGACAAATTTTGCGAAGCTTCGGGCGGTCAACGTCAACGAGTACATCGAGAAGAAGAACAACCTCTCGTACTTGAGCTGGGTGTTTGCAGTTGACCAACTGCTCCAGCGAGATCCCGCTGCGACGTGGGAGTACAAGTTTGGTAAAGAAAAATCCTACGATGTCGAAGGCCGTCTAATCGAAGACGACGTGCCTTACGTCAGGATCGGCGACACCGCAATGGTGTTCTGCACCGTCCGCGCCTTCGGCGTGGAACGCACCGCGCAGCTTCCGGTAATGGACTATCGGAACAAACCCATCCCTCGTCCCAACAGCTTTGAGGTCAACACTGCAATGCAGCGGTGTCTGGCCAAAGCCATCGCCTTGCACGGGCTGGGTCTGTACATCTACGCCGGAGAGGATCTGCCGGAGGAAGAGAAAAAACCTGAGCCGCCGGTTCCCGAGGTGACCGCCGAAGAGGTGACGCAGGCTAAGGAGCTGCTGGCCAACGCCGAAAGCATCGCCGATCTGCGCAAGGTCTACGCAGCACTAAATCCCAAGCTGAAGGAAATCTGTGAGGAGTACTCGATTGCGCTATCGAAGGGACTGGAATGAACGCGCCCCAGCGTAGTGCCGAGTGGTTCAAGGAGCGCGAGGGCAAGCTCACTGCCTCGACGTTCGGTCAGGCCGCAGGCATGGGGCCGGGTTCGCGCCAGCAACTGTGGCGCAGGACGATGAAGCTCGAGACCTTTGAGGGGAACCCTGCTACCCAGTGGGGTGAGGAGAACGAAGGCAATGCTGTTCAATCCTTCGTCAAGCACTCTCTGCCGTCGCCCGTGATCGAGGTCGTGGGGTTCGTGAAACACCCGGCGCACAAATGGTTGGGCTGTTCCCCGGACATCCTGATTAACGACGACGGGCTAGGCGAGGTCAAGTGCCCGTACAGCCAACAGCTCTACGACGCGATCCCGATCTATTACATGGCGCAGGTTCAGGGACAACTCGAGATCACGAACAGACAGTGGGCAGCATTCATCTGTTGGACACCGGAGAACATGAAAGTGTGGAGGGTGGCTAGGTCTACCGAATACTGGGACTGGCTACACCTGCGCCTCGCAGACTTCTGGACGTGGGTGCAAGCGAAGATCGAACCACCCCGGGACAAGAAGGTAAAAGAGAAAGATGTACCAAAAGTTGACGTCGAACTGATCTACGAAGGAGGAAGTTAAATGGCTTACGACAATTCAAACTCGGGAATGCTTGCCAAGAACCACCGCAAAGAGAAGGACAGTCATCCGGACTATCGCGGCAAAGTCAACGTCGGTGGCGTGGACTATTGGCTGTCGGCTTGGATCAAGGTCGGCAAGGAAGGCAGCAAGCTTGCAGGCGAGAAGTATTTCAGCCTGTCAGTGCAGCCGATGGACGAAGAGCAGCAGCCGCGTCGCACCAACGCCAGTCGCTACCCGGCACGTCGTCCGCGTGACGATGATCGTCGTGACGACCGCCGCGATGAGCGTCGCACTGAACGCGAGTTCAACGACGAAATTCCGTTCTGAGGTGCGCATGGACGAAACACTGCGCAAGATCCGAGGCTGGGCACACGCTCGCAATCTTGTGATTGGCAGCACGCAAGACAAGCAGATGCTGAAGCTGACCGAGGAGGTGGGTGAGCTGGCCGCAGCGATTGCTCGCAACGACAAACGCAAGGTGCTCGACAGTGCCGGAGACGTGGTCGTGGTGCTGGCCATCCTGATCGAACAGCTACAGGATAACGTCACTCTCGAAGACTGCGTCGATATGGCCTACGACGAGATTAAAGATCGCAAGGGCAAGATGGTCGATGGCGTCTTCATTAAAGAAGCCGACCTTCAACACCAATAGGAGGAAACATGAATTTCAAACTGCAATTTACTATTGAACAGATCAACATAATTCTGCGCGGCCTCGACATGCGTCCGCACGGTGAGGTTAGACAACTATTGGACTACATCATCAACGAGGTCAACAGTCAGCAACGGTCAGAACCAGCGGTTGAACAGAATGAAAGCACAGATGACCACACGGCTAAACACTAAACGCTTTGGGCTTGATTATGAACGACTACATTACATTTACTTCCGCAACGGTCAAGGAACCAAGCGAGACCATTACATTAACCATTCACACTACATCGTTACCCGAAGTCGTTGGCGCTTTCGAGCGTTTCTTGCGTGGTGCTGGTTATCACTTTGAAGGCAATCTTGAGATTGTGCAGGACATTGACATCAAGGAGCCTCAATACAATAACGACTGCTGGGGGGGGGCATGCAAGAGGATCTGACAAAAGTAGGTCGGCTGTTGCTTGGTGCTCTTGGTGTCATGGCGACACTGACGGCGGGATGGGCTGCCGTTGGGCTTTTTGTGGGGTTGAGCATTCGTGTTGCGAGATGGGTGATAGAACTATGAGTGAAAAGACAACAATTGGATTGCGAGAAATCGCAAAGCGCATCGGCGTCTGTTATGAGACAGCGCGTCGCTGGGCGAAAGAGGGGCGCTTGCCTGTGTTTAAGCTAAACGGCGTAGGTCGCTGGAGGGCATTCACCGAGGATGTTGACGCCTACATCGAAAAGCACAAGAATGAAGCCGCCGCTTGGTCGGGTAGTTAAGCGCCATCATCGGGAGAACGACGATGGCTCTTTACAAGAGAGGTAACAATTGGTGGTACCGCTTTACCGATGCCAATGGCACGCTAGTACGGGAAAGCGCAAAGACCACCGATAAGAAGCTGGCAGAAAAGATTGAGGCAAGACGCAAGCATGAGTTGATTGAGGCGCACAAGCTGGGTGTGGCTCCTGATCGTCCTTTTCAGGAAGCGGTAGATCACTTTCTGGACAAGAAGGATTTGGAGAATCTGCGCTCAGTGGAATGTTACCGGCAGCAGCTTGGCTGGTGGGCAGCAAAATTCAACAACGTCACTTTGCAAAAGATTGACGAGGCGAAGATTGTTGCGGCAATCAATGACAAGGCCAAAGAGAAAACGCACATGGGTAGCCCTAAACCGGCGACCTTGAATCGTTATCTGTCGGCTTTACGGGCGTGCTTGAATGCTGCGGCGAAGGCGGGTTGGATTATTCGTGCGCCGAAGATCGAGGAGTATCGGGAGCCGAAGGTACGTATCCGTTGGTTGAGCTTGCAGGAGCGAGCCAGACTGTTGGGTGCGGCACCGGAGCATTGGGCTGCGCTGATTCGTTTGTCGTTGGCCACCGGGCTTCGTCAATCAAACGTGGTGGGAATGCGTTGGAGTTGGGTAGACATGGGGTCGCGCACATTGACGGTGCCGGGGTCTTACTTCAAGAACGGTAATGAGTTTTGCATACCGTTGTCGGAGGAGGCGATGGTGGTGTTACGTGAGCAGTTGAATAGGCATCCTGAGTTTGTGTTTACCTGCCAAGGTTTTCCGATCTCGTCGTTGCAGCATGTGGAGTGGAAGGCAATTTTGGACAAGGCTGGCATTCACAATTTCCGTTGGCACGACTTGCGTCATACGTGGGCGACGGACATGGTGAAGGCGGGTTGTCCGTTGCATGTTTTGCAAAAGCTCGGTGGGTGGGAGACGATTCAAATGGTAATGAAGTACGCCCATCATGATGTGGAATCACTGCGCCAATTTGTAGAAGCACAAAATCGGCACAGTGAACCTCGAAACAGGATGAGGTTAGTGGTGTAAATGGCGGAGAGGGTGGGATTCGAACCCACGGTACGCTTACGCGTACACCTGATTTCGAGTCGCAACCAGTTTCCGTATTTTTCCTACAATAATCAACGACTTAGGCGCTTTTCTGTACGATCAAGCGGCACTTGTTCCTACTGATTCCTGCCTATAAAAACAAACTACAAAACAAAAGTCGTGGCACAAAATTGGCACAGTCAGTCGCGGAACTTGGCCGTCTTCTTGGCGATCTGCTTAGGCTGAGGGACGAACTGTTTCCCCTTGGCTGCACCCTTACGCTTGGCGTCAGTGGTCGCAGCATACTCGGCAGGCGTTAGAGACTTGATGGCCTTCTCCGGAAGGTACCGCTCCCCAGTCTTGCTCGAGGGCTGACCGGACTTCGTCCGCCACTTCTCGTCTGTCCAACTAGACAGCGACTTCTGGGCCTCCGTCTTCTTGCCCGTGTAGCCGCCGCCCTTGTCTTCGTACCGCTGCGCCAGCACCTGCGCCTTCCGGGCAGACCATTGGCCAGCCTTCGTGCCAGCCACCGCCTCACCCATGATCTGGTTCTTGAGCCTCTCCCGAAGCCCCGGTTTCGTGTAGCCCATCATTCACCTTTCTTACGAGAGATCCTGACCTCTTCCACCCGGCGAGCCAGCTCGATCCGCAAGGCAGCCAGCCTGTCCAGCTCGAGCCGCTTCTCCTCGCCGGACATCCGTTCGTCGTCGTTAATCATCTGCATCCGCTTGGAGATCGTGGACAACTTGTCCTCCATGTTCGTGTACAGCTTGTTCAGCACAATCAGGTCGCGCTTGGCATCGAGCACTTCCTTCGCCTCATCTATCCGACCCGCCGCTAGATAAGCACGGTAGTCCGCGTTAGCCGTGGCAATCTGTTTGGCGTTCTCGTAGAAGCTGGTGGTGTACTTGGACTGGGACGACGGCACTTCCTTGACGAAGTTGCCTACCACCAAGATGTCATCGACCTTCATGTCCGGCGTCTCGCCAGCCTTAAACGGACGCGCCGCTACGTTGGACGTGGTCTCGATCACCGTGCCAAGCCAGCCCAGATAGCCCCTCAACAGATAGTCGTACTGGATCGGCGAGAGCTTCATGTTGTCGGCGTTGACCGCACCACCTGTCACCGCTGAAGCGAAGTTCGCAAACATCGCGTTGATCTTGCCCAGACCCACTGCCGCAGCCGAGGTGTTCGGGTTGACCCGCATCTCCGGCGACAGACGTTCCTTGCCGGTGGACTCAATCGGGCGATCCGTGAAGCCGTCTTTGTTACGCGCAATGTCGTAGAGCGGACGAACCACCTGCGGGATCGGGTTAATCGCAAGGTTGTCGTGGAGGATGGCCAGCAGCCGCGCCCCAAACACCTTGCCCTCAGCTTCCGAGTCCACGATCTGTTCGGTAAACCGCTCGATCACCGACGCTACCGCACCCATCTCGAAGGGCTTTGGTACCCGCACGATGTGCTTGGTGCCGGGGATCTTGAACCAGAAGAACGAATCCCGATCCCACTCTTCCCGCTTCTTCCAATCGTCGTCGTCTTTCTGGGACAGATACAACGCCAGACCAGCCAGCGTTACCGCACCCAGAACCACGTTGAACTTGGCTGCTTTCTGTCGAGCGTTGTCGTCTGCTGTGCCCAACAGCACCTCGAGGTTCGGCGTGATCCCGTCGCGGCCCAGCTTGTACATACCCTGCAAGCGAGCGTTGAAGTACGGCAGCAGCATGGCCGCATAACGAATGGCCACCCACGATCCCTGCAACCCAAAGTCCTGCAAGTCACGAGCAGCGTAAGCAGCCTCGAGGTGCGTCGCACCCTTCGCCCTCATCTGTTCATACAGGGCAATGCGGTTCGCATTCTCGGACGCATCCGACACTTCGTCGTACTTGTCTTGGAACTTCTTGAACCACGCAGTAGCTTTCTCTTGCGTCGTCAGGATGTCAGCCTTGTCAGCACCCTTGTTGATGAGGCGCTTGACCGCAGCAGACCGGTCGCCGTCAAAGGCGTTGCCTAGCGAGAACAGACCACCGCCCACCAATGCCTCGGCACGGTTGTCCTTGTACGCCCTCCAGCCCTGCATCACGTTAGCCATCGGGCTGCCCGACAGCTCGGACAGACCAATCGACTGGATCGAATCACGGATCAGGTTGTTGATCTTGAACGTCGGCGACAGAGAGATCAGTCGGGTAAGCGTCGTCTTCGCTTCACGACCCAACGTCGTCCACATGCCGTAGCTCGGGATCGATGCCACCGCATCCAAGGACGCCAACAGGAACTCGTCCTCGATGTTGTAGTAGACCTCCTTGCCGTTCTCCATCACCTTGACCGCATACTTCAAGGCAACGACGTTACCCGCTGCATCCTTACCGAAGCGGTTATCGACTTGGGTCAGGCGCGACACAACGCCGTTCATGCTCGACGCAGCTTTCAAGGTCTCGTTAGCCGCAGCATTCTTCATCGACGCGGACAGAATGTGCGACCAGTTCATCAGCACGTTCTGCATCAGGTCGTTCAACGGACGCTCGGAGCCTTTCAGCTTCTTCGACAGATACTGACCTACCGCTGCCGAGGAAGTGTTCGCCGCCGAAAGAGTACCGTCCTCATCCATCTGCCTGTAGAACGGTACATACCAGACGTCCTCCGAGAATCGTTTGAATGCAGCAGCGTCAATCAACCCAGTGTCGCGAGCTAACTCGAGAACAGATTTGTTCAGCTCATTCATCTGCCGCTGAACTTCGGCATACACCGCATACCGGGACTTGCCATCCTTCATCGAACCAGCATTGAGCTTCTGTAGCGCCTTGATCTCATCCGGCTTGAAGAACCGCTCGCGCTCTTCCTTCGCTAGATTCGACGCACGGTTGGCCGCAAGCCACAGCAGGAAGCGATCTGTCTCGCCACCCAGCGGGCGCATAATCTCGATCAGACCCTTCGTGCCCTTCTTTACATTCAGCGCACCGTCGTCGTTGAACACTTGCCCGTAATGCAGCAGACCTTCCACTGCACCGTCGGTTGCCGACGACATGCGCAGCATGATGTACGCCTTCATGTCGATGTCGCGCACACTGCGGAAGCGGTCGAACGTACCTTGCACGACGCGCAGCCACAGGTTGGGCTTCAGAGATTCGAGGCGCTCCCTGATCGACGGCGGAGAGTAGTGACCCTTGGCCAGTGCAATCTGTCGGGTGCTCTCGGGTAGGTCGGCGTACTGCGCCTCGTAGTCCTTGCGACGGAACATGGGCAGGCCGTCTTCAGCAACGATCTGACGCAAGCTCTCGGGGATAACGAAGCCTAGCTGCTTGCCAGTGTCCTCGAGTTCCATGACCTCAACGCTGCCGCCGTACTTCTTGATGATGTCCTTCGAAACAGACGGAACCGTCTGGTTGTAGTACGGCGCTAGGTTGGCAGCCATCAGTTTCAGATCGTCGCCACGAATTACACCCGACGCTGTCTTGTCGTCCTCTACATAAGAGTTGTCGCGATTCGTTATGTATTCGGATGATTTCTCACCAACGTATTCCTTTAGCTTTTCTGGTGAGACGCCCTCGGCAGTGTGGATTTCTCGACCCTGCCTAGCTACCGTCAGCTTGTACGTGTTATCGGCTTTATTTAGGGTGTAGAGCAACTCATCGCCGGGGAACTTGTACCTCTCATTCTGTTGCTCACCCGTAGTCCATGCAATGCGGTCTATGCCTTGCTCTTGAGCATAGGCAATTGCACGCTTCAGCAGCAGCGCAGTCCATGCACGAGTGTCGCCAACAAACGGAGCGGGAGGAACATCAAACCCCTTGCCCATATCCTGACCACGCTGGCTTTGTAACTCCTCAAGGAACAGGACATCGTTACCCTGCTTGTCCTTACGGATCTTCATGCGAAGCCAGCCAATCGCCCTGCCTTTGGTGACATCGCCCATGTGGATTTCATCGCTGCGCTTATAGGGCTTGGTCTTCCCGCTAACCTCCATCAGCGCAAGCTCAGCGTATTCCCTACCACCCTTTAGTGTCAGTTGTGCGTGCTTGGTACCCGTCTCACTAGAGGCCAAGCCAAGTTCGTCTAGCAGCGTCTCGCGATCCTGCGTATAAGGATCTAAAGGCATCTCTTCTTCGCGCCCAACGAATTGCTCCTCGTACATCGTGACCAGTTCACCTTCCGACAGGAATCTGCCACGGCCATACAACAGTACGTCGTTTAACCGTAGCTTGTTGCCAGCAATCCAGTTCAGGACTTCCTGCTTGGTAATCTGTCGGTTCTGTTGCGCCGGTAGATCCAACCAGTTATCGACGCCCGTCCACTCCACCTCCTCTTTCTTGACACCGGGTAGCTTGGAGAGGATGGCCTTCCAATCTTTGGCTGTCGCCTTCTCTTGCTTGGCACCACGGGTCTCACGCTCGAGCTGCGAGTAGAACGTCGGTGCGCCCTTCTGACGAGCCAATGCAGGCTCAGCCTCAGTGGTCGCAACCTCTTGCTCACCGCTAACCACAAAGCGTCGAGCGTTAGCAACGATTTCACGCACATCGTTGTCGCTCATGTAGGTGACGCCCAGCGTATCGCGTGCCCACTTACGGATGGCCGCGAACAGTTGGCGTAGAGCAGCAAGGAACTCGCGATTCGGTGACGCACGATCCTGCGCCATATCGGCAAGGACTTCCTCGACAGCTTCCTGCCGAGTCAGACCTTCCTTCTTCATCATTGCGTCAGCCAGCTTACGAACGGTCGCGTTGCCGTCGTAGATCTGATCCATCGTCTTGCCGAAGTTCTCGCCAAGAATGGAGCGCAGGCCGAAGTGTCCAGCTACCTCGTGCATGACGGTGATGCCAACGTCTCTGTTGTCCACGAGACTGTCAGCAATCAGGTACACCTCGCCGCGCCAGTAGATACCCGGTACCTTGCCGTTTGCTTCTGCGCGAGTAATGAACCTCTGTAATACCTCGGGCAGATCCTTCTCCGACTGCACGATGTTGATGGCAGGGACGTTCTTCCACGCCTTGACCATCCGATCAACAAACGTACCGACAGCCTCAACAGACATGCCCTTGCCGCCCTTGGTCTGGCGGAACATAGGGCGTGCTTTGGGTTCGCGAGCGACTCGAGCATTCTTGGCCTCACCATCCACGATGAGGTCATGAGTCATGATGTTGTTGTAGCCGTCCTCGACAGCCTCAGTCCACATCTTCTTCGCTTCGTCGGACAGGTTGTCCCATGCGACGTGCGGAGATTGGCCGTCGTCGTTGTCCTCCCAGTCTTCAATGACCTTCTTCGGATCGGCCTTCTGTTTGCCGATCTTCTCGTCAGCCTTCTTCTGTTCCTCGTCGCGCTTGGTCGGCTCAGTCTTCTCATCGACCTTGGTGGTCTTGGTTCGCTTGGACTTCTGCTTCTCCTTGATCTCCTGCTCGACGGTCTTCTTCGGCTCAGTCTTGGTTACGGTTTTTTGCTTCGTCCCGCCTTGCTCAGTGCGATTGCCTGCGCTTGCTTCAGTGCTGCTTGCTTGTTTGGTGGTTTGCTGTTTCCGATCTTTCCCTTCCGTTGGTACGCCGACATCAGTTCCCCGACGTTCTGGCTGACCACCTTGTTGCTGCGTCCCTGTTTGAGTGGCATTCGTTCCTCCTGTGGTTGGTTGGTTCTTGATGACGGCGCGAACCGTTTCATCTCCAATCTGATTCAACAGGAATGTTCGGTGGTTGCCGTCGTTTAGATCGAACGACCCATCAGGCAACGCAGTAACGACCGCTGGGTTTTGAGCAGTAAAGTCACGCAAACGCTGCTGAGCTTGAGAATCTGCCTTGAACGCATCGACCATCTCGCGCATCGACATGTCGCCCTTGAGATTCATCCCAGCGACGTTGGTCAACACATCAAAGACCCGAGATTCCGTTACGCCTTGATTGCCAATCGCGCCATTGGGGCGGCGGACGTTCGCAATTGGGAAATCAAATGACCCCGGTGCTGGCGTTGTGGGTGCCGCAGTTGCGGTGGTCGGTGCCGCAGTTGCGGTGACATCCGCAGGTTTGGCGCGACCCTCGATAAAGTAGAACGTCCCACCACCGGTCTCCTTCGACCGCTTGCCCTGTCGGATCTGGAACTCCATGTCCTCAACAGAGCTTGCGTAACCACCCTCTCTTTCACCAGTTTCCTTGTTGACGGGGCCGAACAAAAAGGTCTCGGCTTGGTTCATGGATACGAAGCGGTTGGCCAGCGGTGTACCGCCGGTAGAGAACGCAGGCAGAACTTGGAAGCCCTGCTTGGCGGAGACTAGATCCTCGCCAGACATCGCCAGCGTGCCAGTCTGTTGATCTGTCACAGTCTGTTGATCTGTTCCCGGCAGGCTCACTGGTTGAGCCACCCCCTCGAGTGTCTTGGTCTCTTCGTTAGGGGTAACCGACTCACGTTGGATCAGGGGTTCGTTCGCCCCCATGTTCGACCCGACTGCTGTGGACGCGGTGTCGCCAAACGCAGCTTGTACGTCAGCCTCACGCTCCTTGCGCTTTGCCTCCTGCTGCTGGGGCGTAGGCGCTTCAAGCTCGGCCAGCATCTTCTGAGTCGAGATTGCCCGGGTGATGACGCTCTGAAACCTCGGGTCATCGCCAGATTGGATGTTGTTCGCCTCGAGAATCGGACGCAGCTTCTCGTCGTTCATCATGGCGGTGAAGACCTCGGCACGCCCATCGTCGGAGGACATCTCCTTCTGAGCGTCATCCAGAAGTTTTCTTACGGTGTCAGAATCTTGTTTACCCGACCGCAAGGCACCGGAGATCGCACCCACGGTGCCACCACCCAGACCACCCAACGCAAAGCTGTTGATGTAGTCGCGCATTGCCTCTTCGCCGGTCAACGCCTGACCAGCACCGGCACGCTCAACGGCTGTCTGGAACAGTTCCTGACCGCCTTCAATGCCTACACCCGCCACACCACCAACGAAGGCACGACCCACGCGGCCACCACCGGGGATCTTGATCTTGCCTGCTGCAACGTCGAGACCCAACTTGTCCACCACCATCTCGGACATGCCAGCCACCACGCCAGCACCAAAGACGCGAGCCAAGTCACCGCCGTCTAGCTCGCGGCCTTCTTTCTTGGCTTGCTCTTCCCGTTCAGCGTAAATGCCGCCAGTCTCTTTGATGATGGCCGAGCCAGCCAAAGCCGTGCCAGCACCAATACTCTTGGCTACGTTCTTGGTAGCTTGTCTGACCATCACATCCGTGGCAGTCTCAACGCCAGCCTTCTCCGCCAGCTTGGCAGCTTCCTTCGCCACCATGCCTTCGATCAGGTTCTTGGCTACGCCCTTGACCGCCTCCTTGCCTACAACGCCAGCTACCGCGCCACCAGTCGCACCAACAGGCGCAGCAGGCCCGGTCATCGCGCCACCTACCAGACCACCCAGCACAGAGGTACCGACTGTTTCAACAATGTTGCCACCGAGGTAGCCGACGCCGTATTGCGCCCAGTCCACCAGCGCACCGAGGTCGCCCTGCTTGGCCTTGTCCCACGCAACGGTGACGTCGTCTGTTTCTTTGGCGCGCGCCTCGATCTCGCCCATGCCTTTCTTGTAGCCCTCGAGGCCGTACTTCTTGAGCGCGGTGAACATGCCACCTTCGCCGAAGGTCTTCTCGCCAGCAGCACCAGCAAACCCAACCGCACCCTTCAAGAGCGCAGGGGTCTGACCTAGAGCGGCGGAGAAGCCGCGAGAGGTGTCACCCTGTTCTACAGCAGGCTTGGCAGGCGCAACTTCAGGCTTAGCCTCGCCACCGTAGAGGTCGAACTTGAACACGCCATCCTTCTTGGCGGGAGCGGGTGGGGAGGCGGCAGGTTGGGAAGGGCCGCCGTAGAGGTCGAACTTAAACGACCCCGCCTGCGGGGCTTGGGCAAGCTGTACCGGCGCAGATTCTCGTGTGCGAGGTGCAACATCCTGCCGGTATGCCTCTCCGCTCGACTTGAACAGATTAGCACCCGGCTCCTCAAACTCATTTGTTCCAAGTCCGAGTGGATCTGGGACTCTGCCAAGTCGAAGCGGTTCCATTTGGTTCCCCTACTTACTCAAGAAAGATCTTCTTGCCGTTGATTGTGGTGAAGGCACGACCGTCAGAATCTCTCTGAGCGTCCACGCTACCCTTGCGAGCAATCTGCCCCAACGTGCGGATGTCGATGGTTGGATTAAGACCAGCCAAGTCCATCGTCTTGTTGAACATGCGCTCGTCTGCTTCCTTCTTGGCCAAGCGTCCCTTGCCCTTGTCCTCATCCAGCATGAGTTCTTCCGGCTTGAACTCCTTACCAACGAGGGGGAACATGCGAGCCGCTGCTTCAACAGAGGCTTTCTGTTTGGCCGCATCACCCTCCTCGATGCCCTTGCGCTTGAGATAGTCAGCGTAAGCTTTGTAGTACTGACCCTTCGGCCCAGTCTCAGCAGCGTTGGCCTTGGCGTTAATCATCGACGCCTCTGCCGTCTTCTCGGTCGCGCCGGTCTTTCTGACTTCGAGCGCGTAGCTGCGATCCTTCTCTTGCTGGGTCTGTACGTACTGGATTACCGTTGCAGGATCTTTGAATCGTTGCGCAATCACCGCAGCCTGCGTCGGGCTGAGGTCGAACGTCTCACGTGCACCAGTCTTGTCATTGATACGCACCAGACCAGTCCACCCTTTCTCCGGGTCGAACTTGCCAGACTTGGTGTCCAAGCTGTAGCCGTCGTTGACTACGCCATACACTTTGGAGAAAGCCTCACGAGCGCCGGGGGCGTTGCCTGCCATACCAGCCAGCGAAGCGCCGACCTTGTCTGTCCATTCGAAGTCGCGCAGTTCCTTCATCATCTTGGGAACAGCAAGCGCCTTATCCACATCACCCTTGGCAATGTAGAACCGTTGCAGGGCTTTGGCCTGTCGGTCGTAGACGTTGTCTAGGTCTGAACCTTTAACGGTGTTGATGAAGGGATTGCTCTTCGGTACAGCGTTTGGCGTAGCAGGCGCGGCAGGCGCAGCATTTGGTGCAGGGATCGCCTGTGCTGGAGCAGGCGTCGCTGTTGCTGGCGATACCGGCGCAGCGTTATTCGGGACGATGGCGGTTGCCGGGGGTGTTGCGCCGCCCTGAACAGGGGCAGGCTGCGATGGTTGCTCGCCGAGGTAGCTTCCTTGCAACTCCAATAGCGCCTGCTCTTCGCTGGCCGCTCTGTTCTCCTTGCGCTGCAAATCCTTCAGCGTGTAACCGAAGATCTGTTCCTCGCGCTTTGAACGCGCTTCCTCAAACCCGATTCTCTTCTCTTCGAGGCCAAGACGTTTCTCGTCACGAGCACTCTGTTCCCGCATGAGCTTGCGGCGCTCCTCCGCATCATCCAGATCCGAGCGCAGCTTCAAGCCTTGCGCAGCACCCTGCGCAAAACCGCCAATAGCACCTGCCAGTCCGACTGCCATGATTAACCTCCGATTGCTTTCTGGCGCTGTATGTGCGCTGGGGTGTGATACTTCGCCTTGAGCTTCTCGAAGAACTCAAGACCCTTCGCTTTGACAACGTCAGCCGGAACCACGTACTCCCCGTTGGACAACATGGCCGGAACCTTGTCGTCCACTGGGCCACCGGGGCCACGAACAGCGCCGTGGCCTTCGTGGATCTCGCCGCCGTCTGCCTTCTTGGGAAACATACCGAAGCCACCCGTCATACCGAAGGCCATACCCAGACCCTGACCGATGCCACCAATCGCCTGCTGTTCTGCGTTGTAGCCAGCCATCCGAGCGTTGAAGTCGCCGAGCATCAGGTTGCCTGCACTGTTCATGCCTTGCGTGAACTGGTTGTACCCCTGACCCATCACGCCAGCGTTAGTCTGTGCTGCGTTGATGTTCTGTGCGCTGGTGTTCATCGCCATGCCGCCAGACTGATTCGAGCCACCGTAGTAGGAAGCAGCAGTGTTGGGCATGTTGCGGCCAAAGTTCGCCGCACCCGCACGTAAGGCGATGCCCTTGTCCATAGTGTCAAAGGCTGCACCCGTCGAGGCACCGGCCTTTTGCAGCGCCGCCTCACGCATCAGACGCTCGTTCGTCTGTGCAAAGGCACCAGAGTTGGGGTTCAGGCCGTAGCGGGACAGGTTGCGTGCGTTCTCCTGAATGGCGTTAGAGAACTGCTGCCCCACCGCAGCGGTTGCAATCCCCTGCCGTCTGGCAATGTTCTCCGCAGAGTCATAGTTCATCGCATCCCGCGCCATCTGTTGCTCGACGGGTTTGAACGTACTCTCGTAGTAGGCGTTCTGTTGCTCCGCGAAATTCTGTTGCTTCTCCATGTTCGCAAGGTAGCGGTCGATCAGCGTCCTGCCGAGCGCCTGCTGCTCCTTCTGCATGGGCAACAGCTCTTTGGCGTAGATGTCTTTGTACCAAGCCAACGCTTCGCGAGCTACCGCAGCGTTCTCTCTGGCGGCTTGTCCGATCAGCGGATCGGGAGCGGGGGCGTCACCACAGCACATAGCTACTCCTTAGTCAAAATGGGCAATGAAATTGCTGCCCATGAAATTCATTCCAAAATGTCTATACAGTTTCTCAGCGGCCTGCCCGGTGCCGGTCGATACTCCGGCGCGAAGGTGCCGTATACCCTTCTCACGTACCCACTCTACCAATCCGCGCACCAGCATGTAACCGGCGCGAGTGCCACGAAACTCAGGTACGACGTAGAGGATGTCCTCACTCGCGTAGTCATCGTCGCTGAACCACGGTTTCCTCACCGAGGCGAATAGCATTCCGACAACTTGCTGCTCTTTCTCGACGACCAGCAACAGGCCATCGTTGAGCCACAGGCTCAAGTTGGTCAGAAGCTTCTCGGGATTGACGGAGACGTGACGGTAGTCAGTCTCCCGGTGCATGTGAACGGAAAGCTTAAACAGGGCGATTCTGTCGTCTTCTGTTGCCCGTCGTATCCGCAGCATAAAACCTCCAATTTATGCTGCAAATTCTAACTTGACTGCGACAAGTTCCAGACCCCTACGCTACGGACTAAAGGTCGGCGTCTGCTGCTCAACCACGCCAAGCTCAAATAGCTTGTTGTACAAGGCCCAGAATCGATCTGTCGTGTCCTCTGGCAACGTCATGTCCGGAATGTCAAACCGCTGCTCCGGGTCGCCTTCTAGTACAAAGACAATCTTTTGTGTTGCAAGCCCAACATCAATTGGGTAGAACCTGAATGCTTTAGGCGTAGTCACTTGACACTCCAGTAATGCAAGTTAATGAACCGGTGTTTGCGCGGCTGGTTGTGTACGGATACTTGTTGTTTTTCGTAAGCTCACCAGAGTACGTTTCATTATTTGGGAACGCGCTTGCTGGCACTTGATAACCCGGTGGAAGATTGTTCGAGCCGGGGTTAAACGGGTTAAAGTTAAGTGTTCTGAACTGGGTTATTTCGTTGTAATACCCGGTCTTATGAACCAACCACGCAAAACTTATGACTGCATTGGTTCCAATAAAAGCTGTTCCACGCCTGATCGTCCAATCTGTTCTTACTACCAATGCTTGAATAATCGCAGTGCCGTACTGCGCTTCATTAGCACACCTTGTTACGTATTGATAACTACATGACTGATACGGTTCGTAGCTGCAAAACCCACTTGAATTGCATACATATTGGTATTGGGTCGTACACACGTATTCCAAAACCTGACGACATACGTATTCAAAATATGTGAATGGATAGTAATCAACCGTCACCCAACTTGATGATGTAGATTGGCTTGGCCATACCGGGCCTGCCGTATACGACACCATGTCTGTCCCAGAAACAGACTGCACCGTTAGTCCTTCGCTAAGCAGGTCAATCTTTTTGGCGTTCAGCACGACCTTGCTGGTGTCAAATACCGGCTGCCCATTAGCATCGAACACCGCCAACCCGACACCAGACATCGGCGCAGACGTTATTGTCGTGAACGCCTCAATTGGACAAGAGACGTCTGTTAAAACACTGACCACCCAGTTTGTTGCCACACCCTCAATTGCCAACACGCCAGCAGACTTGCCCGATCCACACCTGACGAACACCAGCGGATAGCCAACCGTTGGTATCACATACACACTGACGTTGCCGCTGCGCGAGGTTGGATTGAACGATCCCCTGTGCTCGTAGACCGGAGTATCAGATGTGACTAGGAGTGTTCCATCGTCAGCAAAAAACATCCCTCCAAAATCAGCCATCTCACCTCACGAACACAAGAATATAGAGACTCACATTCCCACCGCTGGCAGTAACTGTAATGGTCTTGTTGGCCGTAGACAAATTGGCCGATACCGTTGGGAAGACCGGCACTCTGTCAGCCGGAACATCTTCGGCTGGCATGATGAAAAACCTTACGTCTGTTGCAAACTCAAACGCAGGTGACTGGTAAGACTGCGACGCATAATTTCCGGTGTAGTAAAAGTCAGCAACGTAAGACAGCCCAGTGCTTGAGGATTTCAGTCGCCCGAAATCAAACCCATAACTCATGCGGACAGATCCCCAAGCTTTACTCGCAACGTACCATTCGCGTCAAAAACCTTGATGACGTTGTTTTTCAGTTCCATGCGTGCACCAGAGGCGGCGCTCTTCAGATCAATCGTGCCGCGAAATGTCGCGCTATTAAACTCTGCCTGTCCGCTTCTGGAAATGCTCCACCCGGACAAGCCTGCAACGTAATTTGTGCTTGATAGTGTGTCTACTATCTTGCCAAACGTAATTGTTGCGTCTTGTATCTTTGCATTCGTAATCGTCGCATCACCGATCTTTGCTGTCGTAATCGCAGCATCCGCAATCTTTGCGGTGCTAATTGCGGCGTCGGTAATCTTCGCCGTTGTAATCTGTGCGTCGCCTATCTTCGCGGTGGTAATCGCAGCATCCGCAACCTTCGCAGTGGTAATTGCCGCAGTACCAATCTTGGCTGAAGCAATCGATCCGTTCTGAATGAAGGTATCTGTTATGTAGACACCCACTGGCACCGTCTCGCCGTTGAGCGTAGTCTCTGTAGTGCGCACGATGAACGGCGTAGCCGGAGCCACGTCAGGGCCAGCCGGATTGGCGACAAACAACGCATCAGCCCTGACCGCAAACGTGCTGGTGGGCGTGGCATCGTTCGTGGTTGACGCCAACCCAAAGCCGGTGACGTAACCGTTGTTGTCGATCTTGACGGTGTACTGTCCGTTCAATGCGCTGACCGACACCTCCGAGTTGCCGACTCTAGTGCCCAGATCGATGAACAGTTGCGAGCTAGTGATCTCTTCCGTCAGATTGGTGATTGCCTGCGTTATGTCGATGGCCGTCGTACCCGGGGTGCCAGACGTCGCGTTGTAGGGGCCGTAGACGTTGGCTTTGGAAACGTACCTGATCCAGTAGTAGTACGTCCTATTCGGTTCCGCCGCGTCCGAGTAGACGTCTGCTGGAGTCACCCCAACCCTGACAGCCGTGCCAAGGTTATCGACATCGTTGCGCCAGATTTCCGTGAACGAGTGGTTCCTGTATGGCGCAGCGTCCCAGTCAAGCTGGACATTGGTAAACCCGCCCGTCACTACCAGCCCTGTCGGCGGAGGCGGCGGAGTGAAGTCGGTCGCTGGATCGTAGTTATCCGGCAACGCAAGGAACACCGGTGAGATTGGCAGCTTCGTACCGGCGTTGTTCGTAGCTGGATTAATCGGATCTGTTGACGCGACGTTAATCGCCAACAGATCGCGCATCGTCACAGACTGATCCAGTGGGTCGCCAAGCCGCCCCTCGCGCACCTCGAGCGTGGACTTGATCGCGGTCAACACCTCCTCGAGGTTGTCGCTTCGAATGTCCGGAATCGACGGAACTAAGGTCTCTCTGGTCATGTGTTCTTCAGTTCAGCGGAACTCGAGGCCAACAGAACCTCGATAATAGTGGCAGTGCCTTCTACCTCGAATTCGTGAAAGCGAGTGCGGTACCCCGATGGCAGGCGGAACGGCTGGTTATCCTGCACCGTTTGTGTGTGCCGCAAAGCGCCGCCAGCGTAAAGCCGGAAGGTCACCGGATAGCCGTCCGCCAGAACCTGACCGAACGACAAATTCTGTTGATAGACCATCGGGAATACCTTGCTACGCCACAGATAGGTCAGGCTGCTGCCTTGGTCGTAGCGGACGATGTTCTGACCCTGTGCCAGATACAAGATGTCCGACTTGGCGTCGTAGTAGCCAGCCGTCACCGCCGTCGTTGCGTTGAAATCCGAGATGGTCAGCGCCGCCCCTTGTCCGGACAGATCAAAGATCACCGTGCCTCTGGTGTTGTTGGCTGACCAGAACAGAATGATCCTGCCGTTATGGATATACGCATGAATCGACGACGGGTCGAGCTGCTGCCACTGGTCGCGAGACAGAAAGCTTTGGGTCAGCACCCCTACGTTCGATCCGATTTGCACCAACCCGTCAGGCGAGGCGTAGACCACCCCATCGCCCGTCTCTACGATTGACCGCTTAGACACGCAGGCTTGCGGCAACTCGAGCTTGGTGGGAGACATCGCCCCCGGGTCAACCCCGGTAAACAGACGCGGGTAAGACTTCGTCAATACCGCAACAGTCTGTCCAAACGTGGCAATCCCGACGATGTCGTCGTCCACCGTGTACTGGTGTGGCCACGCATGGGGCAGGTTAGGTTCGGATAGGTAGATTGTCCTACCAACGAAACCAACCGCCACGCCATTTGCCATGACGCGCAAACCCTTGAGGCCAGCCGGTGGGCCTATCCAAGTCTCCGACGGCAGAACTTCCCCAAGGTTGTCCTGACTCACCGAGTCCACATAGGTGCCGGTGGCCACTGCAATCTCTGCCACAAACTGGAACTGCGCCCGATAGCCAACGGTTGACGAGCGGTAGATTCGCTTGGTCGCAATGTTGTAATCCCCAGCAGGCGCAATTGGCAGGCTGACCGTGACCGAGCCGGATGGGTCAACATCGGCAGAACCCGAAGCATCCGAAGGCGGCCCTTCTTCCCCGTAGGCAGACACATAGGTGACCAAGTAAGTCCGGGTCTCGGCTACCGCCTGATTGGGAATAGTCGCCTTGATTGTGGGATACCCCACAGGGGCCACAGGAAGGTTCCTTAGAGACGCATTCAGCGCCGCACCAAGGGAAGCGTCGGCAATCGCATCAGAAAAGCCTGTAACGCTTGCTGACGTCTCTACGACCAACCTCCAGTTGTCGTCGTTGGTCGTGAAGGCTGGGCCAGTGACGGTCTGTCGGTACAGCCGCTTCTTGCTGATCCCCGCCGGGAACGACTCGCTGTGCGTCAGGTAGACCGTCGTCGAGCCATCGACCACCGTTGCCGCGTCGCTGTTCGGCCCCTTACCACTTTCGTTGCCAGTTGAATCTACCCAAGTCACCATGTAGATGTGGCTGACCGCAACGGGCGTCACCGTGCCACCGCCCAGAATCGTGCCAGTGGCGGTGGCGGTAACCGTCTGCCCTATCGATGGCGTCGTTGTAAGGGCGCTGAAGAACTGATCCCACTGCGCAAAGGTTGTGCTGCCAAAGCTCGTCACCGTGTATTGCTGCCCCGTGGTAACCGAGGTTGTTGCAGCCGGTTTGCTGTACGAGAGCGTGGGCGCTTTGGTAGGTGTAACTACCGGATTTGCGCTGGACGTGATAGTTGCGGCACTAGCCAGAGACGCATCTGTTGCTTCGTCGTCGTAAGTCGTGGTGGACAGATCCAGTTCTACCAACCGGCGGTAGGTGCCACTTACTTTGCGGTAGAGCCGCTTCTTCGTAACCCCGGCATCCCCACGGTTGTCTGTCGTCAGGTTGCTAAAGGACACCTTCTGACCGTTGACACCTTGCGTGCTGTACACCGCTGACGGGATCGACTCCTTGTTGGTGGTCGGGTTGTAGTACGTCATCACGTACTCGCGGGTCGCCGGAGTGTAGGTTGTAACCGCCGTGTACGCAGTAATGGTTGGCGCGGACGCAGGCTTCGGAATCCCCAGTTCGTAGGACGCGCCGGGGTAGGTGCCGTTGCCAGACAGGATTGCGCTGTTCGGGGCATACCGAGGCTTGTTGTTGCCGTTCGTCCAATACAGGCGCTCAAACGAATCGTTGGCAATCGGCGAGCGGATGATGTCCGTGTCCTGCGCAAACTCAAGCCAGTAGTTGGTCTCTGTTGCACTGCTGCCGTAACGAAAGATCGTCACCGGGTTCTGGATCGTTGTCGCCTTCAGCGTCGTCGTTCCGCGCAACGGGCCGATCTTGCCCGAGATCAATCGGACGTTCTTGGCGATCTGTGCGTCCGTGTCGCTCAACAGACGAGCGTCAACAATTGGCCTCTGCCCGTTGAACGACTTTACGGCAATCAGGGTCATTTTCTGTTCCTTACATCTTCATACTGTCGGATGCACTGATCTAGCGCGGCTGCGTTCCGGGCTGCGTCGGCAGCGTACCTTGCAAGAAACTCTCCATCTCCCCTTGCCAGTTCTTTTCCAGTCGCTCCACTGCAAGCGGGGGTGGTACCGGACACGGCACTGCTTTGGGCGGGGCGCTCGGAGCGGTCGCGCAGGCTGTTAGTAAGAGCGGTAGCACGAGCGTTAATGTTGCGAATCTCACGATCCTTCTCCTGTCTTAATCTCTCTGCACCCAGAGCCAGCGCCTGTTCCCTCTCTCGGGCAAGACGCTGGTTCTCGGCGTACTCCGCCTGCAACCGAGCGTTCTCCTTGTCCCACTTCTGTTGAACAGACGCTTGGCCATCCTCATTGCCCTTGTAATACCCGCCGCCGAACGCAGCGATGATCGACAATACAAGGCCAAGAATGATCCACGGGTTTATCATTTTGGCGGAACCTTTGTGCCTTCGAGTTTCTTGTGTACCTTGATTGTCTTACACACTTTCTTTTCTTTGCCGCTTTTGTCCTTCTCCATGTGGCAGACTTCTTTCATCTCACCACCGGCATGGACGTTAAAGGCTAAGAACAGGCAGGCGAGAACTGTCACTGCCATTCGTAGATACAGGGCTTGCAATCCTAGAGTAGCTGCTTTGACCATTATTCAATCTCCGGTTGTGCTGCGGGTGGTGGTGCCAACTTGCCCTTGTACCCAGTGGTTACCGGGACAACAGGCTGATCTTCCAAGCTCGGCTCGAGCCGCTTGGGCGTAGCCGCTTCAGTACGACTCTCTACGGAGATCCCGAGACCACCGCCGCTGGGCAGCTTGCCTGCCTGCGCCGAGGTGTCCTTGAACGTCTTCATCGTGTTCTGCACCGCATCCAGCGCCTGCTGGTTGCTGCTGTTCAACATGATTCCGGACAAGATCCCGCACAGGAAGCTGGCCACCGGGATGATGACCTCGAAGAACTTCTGATCGATGGGCGCAATCGCCTTGAGCGGCTGCGTCACGAAGATGACGGAGTAGAGGATCGTAAAGATGATGCCCATCAGGGTTGCCGTTAGACAGATACCGATGATGAACTTCAGGCGCACCATTAGCTCTTCGGGCGTATAAAGCTCCCCGTTGCCCAACACCCGGCGCTTGACGTTATTTAGGGCAGTCACTCTTTACCTCCTTTACTGGCTGAACCTCGAGCTTCGTTCCGGCAAAGATGTGCTCGGGACAGTCTTGGTTGACTTCACATAACGGCTTCTGACACTGCTTCAGTTCCCAGTTGTCAGGGTTCTGGCACGCATAACGGTACCTCTGCTCACACGACGTAAGCAGCACGAATACGAGTAACCACCGCATCACACCCCCATAACATGTAGAGCGTGTTCGTAGTGCTTGATGCGATCTTCCAGCCCGATGTAACCGCCGTTGATTGCCTTCGTTAGCCCCTTGATGTCGCCCTTGTCCGCAAATCTGTTCAGGTTGTTGGTCTCCCAGAACCAGCACGCCGACTGTGCCGCACCCTCAAACGTCTCAAGGTATTCCGGCACATCCTCAATCGGCGTCTCGATGCTGTCCGCAAACGCTTGGTAGTTCGCACGGCCAGTAAGCTGAATTAACCCGCGTCCGATCCACTTGCTGGGCGGATCAACCGGGTCATTTTCGTGCGAGTTACCCATCCGGTTTGCGTAAACGCGATTCGCGATGGCAGCCTGCTTGTCTGCCCGACGACAGATCGCCTCTGCCTCTGCATCTGTTTTAAAGTATTTCCCGAAGATGCGACGCAACGCCGCAGGTTTGTAGTTGAGGTTCTCCTTTAGCACCATGAAGTCGCCGCTCTCGTGGGCGCACTGTGCGACGAACGCTGCGATCCGCCTCGGTGTATTGATGTCGTAATCAGGGAGCAATTGCTCCAACGCATGATGCCAATACGGCACATACGGATTACGCGGGATCATTTTCTTGAGCTGCGCTTCAGTCAGCATTGCTACGCTCCTTCAACAGTTTCAACCTCAACTCTTTCATCTTGGTAATTTCTTTCACAGCAGCCTGCGTCGCCAAGTTCATCTCGAGGTACATCAACCCCATCACCGGGATGATGACGATCAGCACAAGACACAGAACAAAGACGGCGGCGATAAGTGCCCAAGGCGTACCATTGTCAGACGCAGACCGATCATCAGAAGGACGAACCATAGGACTACCAACACGACTGCTCCAATCCACACCAGACGAGCCTTTAGCTGATTTATTGCCTGCCTTCGTTGCCATTTGGCTGTCTGAATCTTTCTCGTTTCGATTGCCAGTGCTTCGGCCTGCTCCTGCTGAATGTCGTCCCACGCCTTCTCAAAGCGTGCCCACACGCTCCCCAATTCCGGCGGCGTGTTGTAGACCATCTGCTCGCGCACTTGCGCCAGCATTTCGTTCAGCTTGGATTCGAGCCGGATACGCTCAAGGGCGCGGCGACCGAGAGACAGCTCGCCACGGTAGACTTCTTTAGCTTGTACGGTGCTTTGGACGTAGAGCTTTGCCAGAGCCTCGTACTGATCGATGAAGTTGCCTAAGTTGCTCCAGATGTCATTGAGGACGTCATCTGGTGTGGACTTGGCAACCTCCTGCACCCGCTTTACTTCTTCGTTGTACTGCTTGGTCTGCTCCTTACTCGGGCTGGCTATTCTGTTGTACTGCTCTCGCAGGTCTTTCAGTACGTCGCTGACATCCCCACTCGTTGATTTGATCTGCTTGTAAAGGTCTACGCCTTTCTTGGCAAGATCGATTGCTGTGGTACAGGCCTTGTAAGCCGCAGCAATTGTGATCGGATCAAGCACAACATCAGAACAGGTGGAGCTGCTTCTTCATGCTAATAATTTCTTCGCGCAAAGCATGGTTGTCTTCCTCGCACTTACGGTTCTGCTCTTCGACAGCAGCCAGCCGCTGCGACAGGCGCTGCACTTCCTCCCGCAAGTTTGTAATCAAGTGGTCAATTGCATCGTCATGCAATGTCGCAACCTTGTCGTGACGCATATCGGCCAATACCTTTCGATACATGCCATAAGCACCAGCGCCGATACCGGCCACTGCCGCGCCGAAGGTTGTCCAAACACTGTTTTCCATCTTTAACCCCAAAAAAAACCCCGCACTCGGCGGGGCTGTTGCTTTACTGTGTTGTTATTCAATCATTGTTGCTGCAACGCCGAGGTCGGCGGGACGAAGTTAGCGGTGTAACGGGCGAAGCCTTTGGTAATTCGGAAATCATCAATGTAGCCATAAAAACTAACGCTAGTTGTTGGTACACCGCCAACCGCCGTATTCCCTGTAACGGTGTAATTTAGGGAGTTTGTGTTTGAAGCTACTTGAACTCCATTAATAAACAATCTAGCGGTTGTCCCAGACCTAGTTACGGCGTAATGCACCCAAGAATTTATCGGTATAGTGTATGTGTAAGATAAATCTATAGCTGTGGCTCGGCGTCCAAGTACAAAACTGCCAGATTCAAATCCAAAACTAATGCCCCCAGTAGCATCTACCATAAATAAATACTGAGGTTGCGTACTATTAGTGTTGTATGCCCAACATTCCATTGTGAAATCGCCAGTACCAAACGCAAAGTCAACACTGCCCCGCATAGTCAACCAATCACCCGTTCCATCAAAGAACATACTCGACCCGCCAAACTTACTCTGCGCCGTGCTGATCTGCGCGTTGCCAACAGTCTCAAGGTCGTTCTTTGCTGTAGCGTCTGTGATGCCAGCGTTGGTGAAGTTGAGGAGATACTCTACATTGCCAGATGTTGCGCCTTGCGATGTCGTGGTAACAGGCGCAGTCGGCGGGGTGAAGATAACTGTCGTTGCGCTAACCGTTGTGCTAGATGTTTGATAGGCAGTCGGGATAGCACCTATCGAAACGCGCACGTTTGACATGTAACCCTGCATTGGCGTAGAACTTCCTGTTACCCCACCAGACACGAAAATTTGGTTTGTAGGTTGATAAACAGTCCCGCTACCCCCGCTTGTGTTAATGATCTCTAATTTTCCATTAACAAACACCCTAAACGTACTTGTACCCGCGCCAGTTGATTGGCGAGTTACAACAAAATGCGTCCATTGATTGGCTGCAAGCGTACTTAATGTAGGTGCACTATTAAATATGTTCCAACTGCTGCCTGTAGTGGAAAGTAAAAACAACGGCTTATTACTATCGCCATAAGCCAATAAAGCACCATAAGTACCGTTACCCAATACAATCGCGGTATCTACATTACGCAAAGTTGTTCTGTATTCCCACCACTCAATTGCAAACTCTCCTGAACCGATTACAAGCGCCGCGTCTGTCGCGCTTGCCAGATAATCCCCCGTTCCATCAAAGTACCCACTACCACCTACTGTAGCCGCGCTATACGGTATCGTAGGTGCGAACGGGCTGAAGGGTTGTACGGATGGGGTTCCGCTAGGGGTTAGCGGAAAAGCGTTGACGCTGTTATCTATAAAGCGGTTGTTTTGAAAAGTAAGAAGAGAGACAGTGCCAGTCGATACAGTGGTCGTTAATGGCGATGTGGAAGGCGTAAAGTTGCTGGTATATAGTGCGCCATTTTTTGTAATACGAAGATTAGACATATACCCAAGGAAATCATCTGAATATCCATAATCCCCAATTATCAAAGCGTTTGTAGACGCCGTAAGCGTTGTTGCCGTCGTTTGCGAATTGTTGGCAACACCGTTTAAGTAGTGAGTATAGGTAGTTCCATTCTTAACAATAGCTATATGATTCCAACTATTTAGTGGTATAGCATTAGTAGATAATATGTTTACTGACCCGCCAGCACCATAAAATTGAATTTTTCCTTGGTTTGCGCCACCACCAATAATTCCATACGAATAACCAAGCCCTCCAGCGCCAGTAAACTTATTGACAATATTTAACGACATGTCTGCAGTGCTTCCATACCCAGTCAGGTATACCCATGCTTCAATGGTGAAGTCAATCGCGCCGTTTAAATCCAATACCGTGCTTGTAGAAACCGAAAAAGAATCCCCACTTCCATCAAAATAAACACTCCACCCCGTCTGACTAAACGGCGAGTACGATCCCTGCGTCGTGTTGCCGCTGCGGGTGATCAGGAAGTTGTTTGAGCTGCTGTCGAGGAACGCATTGTTGTTCGCGGACTGCGAGTTCTGTAGGGTTAGTATCCTAGTTCCGCTGATTGCAGTGAGCGGCGCAGTCGGCGTAGTGAACGCACCTGTATAAACCGCCGTTGTGGTTACGCGGAAGTTAGATATGTAGCCTGTTATTTGCCCAGCAGAACTACTGCCAATAGCAAAGTTTCCTTGGCTTCCAGACCTGTTGGTTAGTGTTGTAGTACCGGTCATTGTCTCGGCAACGCCGTTGACATAAAACTGGATAGAGTTTGAATTAACTACGCAGGCAATGTGCGTCCAAGTATTAAGAGCAATAGCCGTATTGCCCGCAGCAGACTTCACTGAGCCATCAAACCAAAATAAGTACAACCTACGATTGTCTTTAGGGCCAAAAGACAGGAAGTTAGTCGGGCCAGTTGGCTGACCATCAAGCGTACACAACGCAGAAATATCATTTCCATTCGCCGGAGGGTTTGCCGTTAAATATACCCAACACTCCACAGTAAATGTGGATACGGTGTTAGAAATTAATGCTGCCGAAGTGTTGCTTAAGTAATCACCCGTGCCATCAAAATAGCCAGAACCCGAAGTTGCAAAAGTCGTTAGTGAAAAAGGCGAAAGGTTTGCTGGTTTTGCATCGCCGTTGGTGGTCAGCGCAAAATTATTTGTACTTACATCCGTTAGCCACGCGGTTCCGTTCGTCGGGTTGCCGTGCAGCAGCAGCGTTGTCAGGTTGAAGTACGGGTCGTACATGTTCCACTGCCGCGTAGCAGCGGCTTGCATCGCTTCATCAACTGTCCATACCCCCGGTGTTGATGCGCCCAAGGCTGGGTTGTACGGAACGTATGCCGTGAACGGGGTGAGCGTGGAGACTGCTGCGTTGCCGTTGGCAG